>Ga0209542_10000037_pt1 | contig 342455 bp, 333 predicted proteins | sample RifCSPhighO2_01_FD_184028 | JGI IMG/M metagenome (GOLD analysis project Ga0209542, IMG submission 184028) | Soil microbial communities from Rifle, Colorado - Rifle CSP2_plank highO2_0.1 (SPAdes) (version 2) | ecosystem: Environmental > Terrestrial > Deep subsurface > Rock core/Sediment ...
GTCTACTTTATGGGGTACAAATCAGCGGCAGTTTTTGCTTGAAGTTCGAACTTGGTTTTTAGAAAATCCCGAAAATTGAGGAAGTCAGGCGGCACGGCAGGAGGGGTGTGGGGAGGAATGCCGTGCCGCCTTCCTACTGTTTCTTTTTTTCCGTCATACCCTTGTGGTGCTCGGACGATGCAGAAGCTCGTAGTGTGGGGCGAGCTGTTTCCGCACGTCCTCGCGGGGGGTTTGGGGATTGATTTATCCTAATTTGGGATTATACCACAATAGGATATAGTATAGAAATACTTATGAACAGGTCTGTTTATTCAAGGGACTATAAAGACATCATAGAACGCTTGAAAACAGCTCGTGTTGAGGCTGGACTGGCACAACAGGATATTGCTGATAAGCTCGGCAAACCATAATCGTATATATCAAAAATAGAGTCTGGTGAGAGACGATTGGATGTTGCGGAAATTAAGAAGTTTGCAGTGATCTATAAAAAGGATATTTCATTTTTTATAAAATAATATGACAAATCAACCAAAACCTGGACTTTTTGGTCTTGCAAATTCAAATAAGGATTTTAGCGATGAAATGTCATGGGGCAAAAATCAGTTTAACAATACTTTCCCTGTAGCTCTTGCAAACTACATGGCAAGTCGTAAAATGTCACCTGTCTATATTAGATTGAATAAAGAATTAGCAACTTTTCATGAAAAAATTTCTGTTGAACAACTTTATGGAATAGCTCCGGCTTCAGACGAGATACATTTTTCCTTTGAGACTGAATTTGAGCCATATCGTGATTTGGCAGAAGGTTGGTTACCACGAGTAGACCTTGTTATTCAAAAAAGAACTGGAGATACTTTTGAATTTCTAAAACCGATTGAGATAAAACTTACAGCGTTACCAGATGATCAAACTTCTGGTTTATCAGAAAAAGACTTCGGAAGTGAGATTGTGGTCAGACCTGATACTATTGTTTACCTAGCTTTGGGATTTGCTCATTCAATGCGCGATAAGAGAGAGCAGATAAAGAAAATACTATCTCCTGTTTGTGGGGGGAAAATTGATTGGACTGATACAAAAAAAGTAGAAGCTTTATTGCCACGCCTTGTTGAGGCATTAAATTCAATAATTTTGAAAAACCTCGATAAGGAAGTCCCTATACTGATTCAACCAGTTTGGAAGACTAAAGGGAAAACTGCTGTACTTAACGATAACTGCCTTGATATTTTTGTATGGAGTAATTTCGCACTAACGAGGCTTTTTGTAAACCAAGTCTCAGATAATGGATCGATTACGAGATCAGAAAGGTCAGTTATTTGGCTTGCCATGATGCTCTACCAGTTTGCTGTAGATGGAAAGATTAATCATCACCACATCACCGATACTTATACGTATGCCACAAAAAATGATAAGGCCTTTGCTATAGGTGGGATGAAGACACGAGAATATATGCGTTCGCCAGAGCTATTAAAGCCGAGAATTACAAGGCCAGAGATTAAAAATATTATTATTAATGGTGGAGAAAAATTATTGAGTCCTGAAAGACGGTTTGATGGAATTGTGCAAAGCACCATCGATCTTTTTGAGACAGTGGACGATATTGTCGTAGGTAACTAGGCGAATACGGAAACATTTTCTCTCTCAAATAGAGTTGTCGGTGCGACCTGCTTCGGCACTCCGTTTTCTATAATTTCTTTGATTGTTGAAGCAATAAATTTAGCGAGGTTTACTGGTACAGCATTACCTATCTGTTGTTCTATTTCTGTTTTTGTACCTTCAAAAATGAAGTTCGTAGGGAAAGTCTGAACACGCGCTCGTTCTTGAGAAGTAAGTGGACGGATTGTCGATAAATCTTTAACCATATCAAGCGAATGACCAGGGTATCCTTTTGGTATAGGTCTGTTAACTCCACGGATCGTAGGACTTGGTTCGTCAACACTAAATACACCACGACGGTTATAATTTCGAGGATGGCGATAATAGTAATCAAAATCAAGTTCGTCATTAAAATACTCCCTTATTGTCATGGGTTTATTAGCAATTTTCGCTTCTATAATCGGTAAAGCAAAGTTATCATAAGCACCTAGAGTTCCGATCATGAAGAATCTCTTTCTTTTTTGAGGAACACCACAAAAGCTTGCATCCAATACTTTTTCAGTTAGACCATATCCTGCTTTTTTAAAAATAGCTCTGGCTTCAACAAGTTTTTCTGATTTTAAAATTTGATCAACATTTTCCATGACAAACCATTTTGGTTTTATGCCTGAAATAATTTTTGCGTAAGAAACAGTTAGATCAGCACGACCTCTTTTTTCGTCTCTTTTTCCTGCATGTGAAAAATCTTGGCAAGGTGGACCGCCTACAATCAAATCCGGAGTTAATTCACTCAAGACAGAAATACTCTTCTCTACATTAGAAAGATCTAGGTCGAAAATATCATGATCACTAAAATTTCGACGATAGGTTTTAACAGCTGGTTCCCAATTATCAACTGCACCAACTAACTTAAAACCAGTTGAAGCGAAGCCTAAAGAAAGCCCACCACATCCTGCAAAAAGATCGATTGTTCTGATTTTTTTCTTCATCATGTTGATTGTCTTATTTTAACATATTTTAAAACTCACTCCTAAGGACTCCTACGACCTTTCCTTGTATTTCCACATTAGTCTCATAGAAGGGCTTCATTGTATTGTTTGCCGGAACAAGCTTGATGCGATTTTTTTCTCTATAAATCCTCTTGAGTGTAACTTCGTTTCTATCTGGCATGTACGCAATCGCCTTTTCCCCGTCATCAACCGTTGGCTGTTCACGGACTATCACAATATCTCCGTCTGATATACCTTCCTCAATCATGCTTCTCCCTGTAACCTTAAGAGCGTAGTGATTAAATCCTCGTGAAAGCATGGTGCGTGGAACTTCTATAGGCTTTGGATCTCTGATTGCCTCGATTGGACCTCCTGCGGCAATAAGTCCCATAAGTGGAATTTCCACGAGATCTCTTTGGTGGTCGTTGAACGCTTGGATTGAACGTCTCCCTCCTTTATTTGCTGAAAGGAGATTTTTCTCACGCAAATAAGAGATATGCTGATGGATTGTAGGGATTGATACATCAAAATGTCCGGCAATTTCTGCGAGAGAGGGGGCATAACTCTTCTCTCTTTGAAATTTCGTGATGAACTGGAGAATTTCAGCTTGCTTTTTTGAAGGCTTGCCAGTTCCCATTGACTTCTTTTCCATGACTAAAGTATAATACCTAAAGATAACCTAAACAAGAGGGGTTATCCACATCTACTACATGATTACAGATCAACAACTTCAGAACTGGTCAAGCCCACTTAGCGAAACTGAAAACGCGAGGTGTTCTGCAACAGTTGCCTTAATAACAAAAGTATTAAAAGATAAATTTGGATCAAAAGTTGATATTTTTCTGCAAGGTTCATATAAAAACAGTACTAATGTAAAACAAGATAGTGATGTTGATATTGTTATATGTTACCAAGATGCGTTTTTTCCGGAAATATCAAGTCTTTCACCTCAAGACAAAGCTTTGCATAAAACTTATTATAGTGACAGTGAATATACGTTCACTCAATTTAAGGATGAGGTTGAACAAGTACTTAAGGCTAACTTTTCTGGATCTGTAGAAAGAAAAAATAAGTGTGTTCGAGTGATCAAAAACTCTTATCGTGTGAATGCTGATGTGATAGCGTGTTTTGTGCATAAAAGATTTAGCACAGCCACAACAGTCGAAGCTGAAGGGATTGAGCTTGTTTCAGATGATGGTAATAGGGTAAAAAGTTTTCCCAAACAACATTATGAAAATGGTGTTGAGAAAAACAAGAATACAGATCAAGTTTACAAATCAATAGTAAGGACAATCAAAAAATGCAGAAACCACCTGATTGATAATAATCATATTGATGATAAAGCAATTTGATGATAAAGCAATGTCGTCATTTTTCTTGGAGTGTTTGGTTTGGAATATTCCACATACTCACTTCAAAAACTATTCCTTCAAAGAAAAGGTGAATAATGTTATCAAAAAACTATACGAGGATATGTCTATTGTTGAAACAGCTCAGGAATATGCTGAAGTTAGTGACTTGCTCTGGTTGTTTAAAGGTCAAAATGTAAGAACGCATGAACAGGCTAAAACATTCCTAGAAAAAGTGTATGCTTTAATTAACTAAATATATGGAAATGAATGAACAACAAAAAATCGATACCATATTAATAGCACTTCAAGAAAGATACACCTCCGTGCATGCTATAAGAGAAAGAGTGCAAACCGTCTCACTTTGGATACTTGGTCTACTTTTGGCGGCATCTGGTTGGCTCTTTCAGGCAGGTATTTATTTTAATTGTAAACAGAAGATTATATTAACTATTTTTTCTTTGGTAATTTGGTTCGTACTAAATAGATTTTATTTTTCTGATCTAGAGAAAGGTTTTAATAGTCAACGAAGGACATTAGCAAAAATTGAAGATTCTCTTGGCTTCTATAAAAAATCTTATTTTAGTAATTCAGAAGATTCCTTATACCCTCAAGAGTGGAAAAATTCAGGTCAAAAAAATTCAGAGGGTAATTTCTTTGAAAATACATACAATCTTCTTGCTATCGGTTTTGGGATATTTACATTGAGTATGTTACTATTTTAATTATATAAATGGTTATTGAATCAAAACAACAAATCATCACCCGTCGCAAGGAAATCGAAAAAGAACTTCCCGATTTTTTGAAAGAAACCAAGAGCGATTTTACCCTGGATCATATTAGGGAGATTATTTATAACGAAGAAGGTCAAGATGATTTAACAGATGTCATCGCCATGTTCGATACTGGTCAGGGTGCAGTAGAGTTGGAGAATATCATGGATACTGTTAACGATGCGTGGAATTATTTTCCGCATAAAATTATTGGTGGTTTATCACCTGCGGAGAAATTGCTGAAATAAAGACTTAAAGTTGCAAATATTGACATTATTTGATAGCATCATCTTACGAATGAAAAAGACAGCCATTCAGCTTAATAACTGGCATCATAACCACCTTTCACGCGGAGGGGGTTCTTGGCTGTCTCATACTAATTAAGTAAACACTTTATTCAGAGACAAAAACACCCTTCGTACTTGAGGGGTGTTTTTGTTTATACCTACTAACTAATCATCATGAAAAACCTAACAAAAAAACAATTCATGCAGGATCTATCAGAACTCATATCGTTCAAGACTATAACCTCAGATAGTGTGCAAAATAAAAAAGCACTTGATTTCATCGTATCGAAGATCAGTAAAAAAGCAATCATAAAAAGAATTAAAAACGATGGGGTCGAAACTCTTATTGTATCTAATAAAGATACCCGTACTCCAGACGTGTGTTTTCTCGTACACGTCGATGTTGTTGTGGGTAAGCCAGAACAGTTCTCAATGATTATCAAAAAAGGGATGGCGTATGGTCGTGGAGTGAGCGATATGAAGTTTTCGATCCCGATGGGCTATAGTCTTTTGAACGATCTCATTGAAGATAAATCAGATATATCATTTGCCTTTGTCGTAACCACCGATGAAGAAACTGGAGGCTTCAAGGGTGGAGCATATCTAGCCAATGAATATAAATTCAAGCCTAAGATGCTCATTGTTCCGGACGGTGGAGATGATCTCATTTTTATTAGCAAAGCCAAGGGGGTATGTGCGTTGCGCATAGATTCAAAAGGCATTCCTGCGCACTCATCGAGAATATGGGATGGCAAAAATGCCCTTGAACCTATAATCGCTCTTTGTGACATTATACTGAAACGATACAGGCAAAACAATAAAAAAGAATCCTGGAAAACAACAGTCAATCTAGGCAAACTCCAGGGCGGTATTTTTGCTAATCAAGTATGTCCTGAAGCCTACGCAATTCTTGATTTTAGGTTTCCCCAAACTACTACCTTCAAAAATATTTTCGACGAAGTATCAAAACTTGCACGAAAAATAGACCCCTCGCTCAAAATATCCACACACTCAATCGGCAGTCCGACTGCTGTTGATCTGAAGGATCCGATTGTAAAGATGTTCATCAGGAACTTCGAGAAGAAGATCGGAAAGAAAGTAAAGATTCAAGGCACCTATGGAGCTTCTGATGCAAGACACTTTTCTGACCTTGATGCTCCCGTATTGATGATAAAACCGATTGGCGGAGACATCCACGGAGACAATGAAAATATAAGTATTGATTCTTGTCTCGTATTCTACTCGGCTTTGCAGAGCTTCCTAAGTGAACTGGAACAGAAGAAGACAGAACTTCATTGGCGATAACTGAATTAAAACTATCCCAACTCTCGTTGGCGATAGTCTACTGCCTGCACACAGTGTGTCGGCAGTACCTGTCGTAGTTCTTTAACAAAAAGGAATCCTTATGAAAGATACATCGCTTGTTCGTGTTGATATGAAAACTTGTCCAATGGAAACATTACATCAGTGGGCTGGGTGTTACTGTGAGATATGGAGAGAATCGCCGTGGAATGAAGATTTTTGGCGACCGGAAGAGGTCATCAAAGATTTTAGAGGTTTGATGCTCAAACCTGAAGCCGCAGCTTTTCTCGCTGTTCAAAGTGGCGAGATCGCAGGGTTCACTCTCGGATACTCGGTTAGTAGCAAAGAACTTCAAGTGATTGCTGGAAACAACCTAATGGATCACCTATTCGAGAAGCACGATCGGGTTTTCTATATCGGTGAGCTGGGTGTTGCTGCGCAATATCGTGGCCAACGAATATCGCTTGCTCTTACTACATCCCTTATACAAGTCGTGCAAGCAACAGGACTGAAAGCCATAGTGTTGCGTACTCATATGAAGGCTCATATAGCACGACATGTCTATGAGAAATTAGCATTTACTGAACTAAATGTTCACGATGCTAAGTATCCAGAGCGCACCTATTGGCTGTTGGAGGTGGGTCATGAATAACTTCATGAATCTGTTCCGCTTTGATTCGACCAAAGCATTACATATTGGCGTCGAGCAGGAGTGCTTCCTAGCAGATGTTAATGGAGTCATACGACCACTAGCAGCGCATGTGCTTAGCCAATTGCCAAAAAGGGAGCAAAGCACTCCATACCCTCAATACGGCTATGAACTATCGGCCTGCCAACTCGAATCTAAGATTGGTCCATGTACTCTTAATCTTGCATCGAAACATCTTTGGTGCGTGGAAGAGGAATTGAGGCGACAAGAAAAATCTCTTGGCTTCAAGCGAGTACATTCTGAAGTTGGCCCAGAGGATATGCCGCTTGATGTGTATCCCGATCCATCAGGAAGGTATCAGGCAATGGTAAAGATGATGCCTCACGAGTGTCTCGTGGCTGCATGTCGCGTGATCGGTACGCATGTTCATATTGGTATGCCGAATCATCAAGTGGCTCTACGGACCTACAATCATGTAATTAAAAAATGTGATTGGTTGTGTTCAAGAGGTAATGGCTCATTTGGCGAACGTCTCGACATCTATCGAAAAGTTGCTCCTGATTGTGAACCTCCCCACTTTGAGGACTGGTCTGAGTTCTATAAGACTGCTTGCGAAAAAGAGTTCGATGGGGATCCGCGTAATTGCTGGACCCTGATAAGGATCTCCAAACATGGCACGATCGAGTTCCGGATGTTCGGTGCTACAGCATCGGTTGAACGAGTAATAAATTGGGTTACCATATGCCACGATTTGTGTGCAGAAGTGGCTATCTAAACACAAGGGGGGTCTTCGGATCCTCCTTTTTTATTTCTATTAAGGATCGGTATCTACACAAACCATGTTAAAATATTTCTCATGGCAGATGATCAAAATCAAGATATAACTCCTTCGCAAGAGGCTCCACAAAGCCCTAGTGAGCCTACAATAGAGCCACCAATTCAGCCGACTGATCCTAGTCCTACTGATATGCCTCCTATGGCCCCAGAAGCCCCTAGGTACACTTTTACCGCTGTTCCCGTAGAAGATCAAAATGGAGCAAATAAGGGTGAAAATCAGGTATGAGAATCTCCAAGGGAATCAGTAGAACCTGCGCCAGCGCCACTGACATTGGGTACTCCACAGACACAATCGCTGGCGCAACAAGATGAACACGGATTCATCCACAGTCTGCTCATCAAGGCTCAAGCAAAAATCCAATTCAACAAACAGAAAAAACTAGAAAAGCTGATCCAGTTAGCACAAAAGAAAGGAATAATCACTAACGACGATGTTGAAAAACTGCTGTACGTTTCTGATGCTACTGCAACACGATATTTAGTAAAATTAGTACAACAAGGTCGGCTCACTCGTGTGGGTTCACCACGCGATGCTAAATATCAGTTTGTGCGTTAAAATACTCTTGTGGCTCAAATGGTGGAAATGAGCCACAGAGATTCTCGAGAAGCGGTCGACTTTCGCTTCTTCTCATCAAACATTGTTCGTGTTCGGAGGAAGTCGGTTCGACGATAGTCGTACGGACTGACGACGAACGCGTCACATACTCCATGGAAGCGGAAGTGGGCCGCTTCGAGTCACAAGAATTTATTTTTTATTTTGTACAAAAGAACCCGCGAGGACGTGCGGAAACAGCTCGCCCCACACTACGAGCTTCTGCATCGTCCGAGCACCACAAGGGTATGACGGAAAAAAAGAAACAGTAGGAAGGCGGCATTCCTCCCCACACCCCTCCTGCCGTGCCGCCTGACTTCCTCAATTTTCGGGATTTTCTAAAAACCAAGTTCGAACTTCAAGCAAAAACTGCCGCTGATTTGTACCCCATAAAGTAGACACGAAGACTAAGTGTCTGCGGTTTTCTTTTATGATTTGTACCCCTGTGCATAACTCGCCAACACAAACTTATTTTTTGGGAGTACAATTATGGACGAAGTAGTAACAATCAACCGGAGGTTTTCATGAACTACATAGCGCGGGTGGTTGTCAGTTTCTCGATTTGGCTTGAGGCCAGACTGATGGCTCTACGTGGCTGGGGTTCGGTCAAACACTGGAAAGAAGATTGCAGAAATCATCCAAATCCGGCCGAACGCAATCGTTTGGTTCTAGATAGGATCTGTCGTGATCATCCTGAATTTTTGGACGTACTGGCGAGGTAGAGACTCGGCCACATAGTCGAAAAATCGGGTTATCTTAATCGACCGAACGAGAAATCGTCGGCCGATGGGGGAACAAGGCGGACTCGCGAGAGTCCGCCCGTTTTTTGTTTTGGTGTATAATTATCACAGTAGTGTTTTATTAGACTAATCATACTAAGATGCAACATCTCAATGTTCGTCGCACAGCGTTATCACTCGGCTTATTCGTAGGTTTCCTTCACCTCGTCTGGTCGATTATAGTCGCACTTGGTTGGGCCAAGCCGATTTCTGATTTTATTCTCGGACTCCATCATATCCAACTTTCATACACCATCGCTCCATTCTCACTAGGCACGGCCATTGCCCTCATTCTCGTCACTTTCATTAGTGGTTATGTTTTCGGTCTTATCTTTGCGGTTGGTTGGAATATGTGCAAGAAGCACTAGGTAATTTTTCTTTTCCTTCATTTCACGCTACTATAGTGGCATGAAGACAATCGTCGACAAGGCCCGCATAGAGGAAATGTTTGTCCGCGGAACAGTCATGGAGGCTTTTCCGTCCAAGGAAAAGCTGATGGACAGACTCCTTTCCGGAGAACGCATCAAGATTTATTATGGTCTCGATCCGACGCACACAGCTATCCATCTCGGTCACGCCAAAAATCTGATTTTCTTGGAGGAATTGCGCCAGCTCGGGCATGAGGTTGTCGTCCTGTTTGGCGATTTCACTGCCATGATCGGTGATCCGACCAGTAAAGCCGTTGCCCGCAAACAGTTGACTGCTGATGAAGTCAAAATGAACATGACCACTTGGGTTGGTCAGATCAGACCACTCATTGATTTTGACGACGCCGAGAATCCGGCGACCATTGCTCATAATTCCGAGTGGTTATCCAAGCTTTCATTCGCTGATGTCGTCAACCTAGCTTCGAATTTCACCGTTCAACAGATGCTGGAGCGCGACATGTTCGAGAAACGCCTCAAAGACAATGTTCCGATCCATGTTCATGAGTTCATGTACCCATTGATGCAGGGTTATGACAGTGTGGCTATGGATGTTGACGCTGAACTTTGCGGTACCGATCAGATCTTCAACGCCCTGGCCGGTCGGACTCTTCTCAAGCGCTTCAAAAACAAGGACAAATTTGTCATTGCTTTGAACCTGATCGCCAATCCCAAAACAGGGGAGTTGATGTCCAAATCCAACGGCACCGGTGTCTTCATCGACCAGGGCGCTAGCAAGCTTTTCGGAGCTATCATGGCCCTGCCCGACCCGATGATTGAACCCTTGTTCCTCAACTGCACTCGCATTCCAATGTCTGAAAAGGATGGGCTCATGGCCGCCGGGCCAAGGTCAGCCAAGGCTCGCGTGGCATTCGATATCGTCAAGCGTCTGCACGGTGAAAAATCCGCCAGCGATGCCGAAAAAGATTTCGAAAACACTTTTTCCAAAGGCGGTGTGCCCGAAGATATTCAGGAGGTTCATTTTTCGCAGATTGAGCCTTTGTCGGAGGCGCTGGTCAAAGCTGGGGTAATCCCCTCGAAAGCTGAATGGCGCCGTTTGATCGAGGGTGGAGGCATCAAAACAGAAGATGATACGAAGATCATCGATGTGAATTTCATGCCCAAGGAAACGATGGTACTCAAAATAGGGAAGCGGAGATTCGTGAGGGTGGTGTTGAATTAATTATTGCCATGAAAATATACGTTTCCCATTCCCGAAGTTTCGATTTCGTAAACGAACTGTATTTGCCGATTAGAAAATCAGCGTTGAATGAAAAACACACCTTCTTTCTTCCACACGAGAATGGAAGATCTCTCAATAGCAAAGAAGATATAAAAAATTCGGACTTGATACTGGCGGAAGTTTCATTTCCTTCAACTGGACAGGGCATTGAGCTTGGGTGGGCGGATTCATGTACCGTTCCGATTGTTTGTATATATAAGGATGGTTGTGATTTCTCACCTTCATTAAAATCTATAATCAAAGATTTTGTTACCTATAATGACTCGAATGATTTTATCTCAAAGCTGGAAGAGTTACTTGTCTCCATGAATTGATTGGTGGCTGGTCTTTTTTGGTGGAAATTAAAAGTGACGGAAAATCCGTCACTTTTCATTTAGTGCGCTAGTGACAACCCGTGCACATCGTCAAATCCGGCCTTTTTCAGCGTCTCCATGGCTTCAAACATTGTGCTTCCAGTCGTGATCACATCGTCGATGATTATCAAGGGAATATTTTTTAGTGGAATTTCATTGTCCTGTTCGTTATTCATGAATTGTCCGTGGCTGTTCTTACTTTTCAAGTTTTTCAACATCTGAATCCGTAGTTTGGCGATTGCTTTTTTATTTACCGCGAAAATACCTCGCGCGCTTTCCACGCGATCTTTGCGACCTTTCAACGTTTGTCGCGAGGCATGGTGAATCCTGACGAGTAAGTTCCTCTCTATTTGGAATTGACTACTATCATCTAGTCTTTCGATTTCATCCGCAAGCAATTCGCATTGGTTGTAGCCGCGTTCCCGTCGCCGTTTTTTTGTTATCGGAATCGGTATCACGACTAGAGGTAGAGAAAATCCCATCTGCTCAGTCGTGGTTGACACCAACTCTCGCCATAGCGCATACCCGCCAACCTTTATCGCCTGTGGCGACTTCTTGTATTTAATATTCCAAACCAACTTTGCCACCCGCTCGTCTTTGTAGGAAAATAACGATTTTGTCCATGGTAAATCAATCGCCAAACCTTCGTATCCGGGAGCAGGCGGCAATTGTCGGTATGCTTCCTCCGGAGATGACGAAAGAATCGTTTCCTCGACGACAGAAAGAGGGAAAAGTGCGTCCAAGACGATTCCGTATAGTAGAGAAATAATCGACATGAGCGTAGTTTATAAAGATGGAAGAGATTTGTATATGGATGATTCGTGTATAACCTGTGGAATATAGGGGACAAGATCCGGCGACATAGTGATTGCGCCGCGGATTTTTTTGAAAAAGGTTATCCAGGAACTTTGCAGAGACGCTTGTTTCGCTGTAAACTTATCTCATGAGTTTCCTTTCTTCATTCTTCAAAAAAGAATCAAGCGTTTTGGGCATTGATATAGGCTCTTCGGCCATAAAAGTCGTTCAGATAAAAAAGAAACGCGGTCGCGCCGTGCTCGAGACATATGGTGAGCTTGCGCTTGGTCCATACGCCGGCATTGAAGTTGGTCGCGCGGCCAGTGTTCCGGCCGACAAGATCATTGAAGCTATCAAAGATATTCTCAGGGAATCAAAAACCACAACTGGGCTTTGCGGGGTGGCGTTACCGTTGTCTTCCAGTCTAATCTCATTTATCTCCATTCCACCCGTTCCCGAAAAGCAGATGGCTGAAGTCATAGCCATTGAGGCGCGCAAATACATTCCGGTCCCCCTGAATGAAGTTTTGCTTGATTGGTCGGTTATTCCCAAGGAAGATTCATATGTGAATGAAGAAGAATCTGTCAAACCCGAAAAACAAGGAAGCGATGTGTTGGTGGTCGCCATTCACAATCAATACATCAATGATTATCAGAATATTATGGCTGGTAGTGGTCTTCAGCCGAGTTTTTATGAGATTGAGATTTTCAGCTCTATTCGCGCCGTGGTTGATCAGGGTATAAGCACGGTGATGATTGTGGATATGGGCGCGCGCTCAACCAAGCTATATATTGTTGAGCGCGGCATATTGCGCGCTTCGCATATTATCAACAAAGGTAGTCAAGATATCACTTTGGCGCTTTCAAAGGCCATGAGCATTACCGTCAATGAAGCCGAAAACATGAAACGCACTTATGGTCTCAAAGGTGGTCCGGAATATCGAGAACTCACGGAAATCATCACTGTTAATCTTGATTATATTTTTTATGAGGCGAACGCGTCATTATTGAACTATCAGAAAAAATTCGCAAAAAATGTCAGCAAGATTATATTAACTGGCGGGGGAGTGCTCCTAAAGGGGTTTACTGATTTGGCGAAGATAAGTTTCCAGACCAACGTCGTGTATGCCGACCCTTTCGGCAAGCTGGAAACCCCAGCATTTCTGACCGAAGAGTTTGCTCAAGCGGGACCTGAATTTGCCGTTGCTATTGGCGTGGCTTTGAGAAGATTGTCCGAATTGGAGTAAAAAATAACGTCATATTTATAACTGGGGATCCTCAATTCTAGCTCATCAAAACTAAGGGTTATACACAACCCCATATACCGTTATCTCTGTTATAATTGAGTGGAACATATGGAAACAAGATTCCAAACTTCGTTTATACCCAAAAAGCCTTTGGTACCCATAGGCGGACTCACTACACCTGCGCCTCATCACCCCACAAGCCTGTTCATGGTCGCGGCGGTCCTTCTTTTCATTATTTCTATTGCCGCGGCTGGAGGCATGTATTTTTGGAAATCATACCTCGAATCGTCACAAGTCAGATACAAAGAGCAGCTGGCTCAACGGGAAAAGCAGTTCAATCCAGATTTGATTGAAGAGCTCAAAAGCCAAAACGTCAGAATCGACATGGCTACGAGACTAATCGGCAATCATGTGGCTTTGTCGCAGATATTCGACATCATTGGCCGTTTGACTATTGAGAATGTCCGCTTTTTGAGCATGGATGTGACTACTGGGACCATGGAAGAGGGGAAAGAAACCATGGTCAACATGAAAGGATATGGCACAAGTCTGAGCGCGGTGGCCTGGCAGTCCGATGTGCTTGGACAGCTCGAGAAATACGGCCTTCGCAAGGTGGTGAAAAATCCAATCTTGTCTGATCCGGCTCTGGAAAACGACGGTCTTGTTTCATTTGGGTTTACTGCCACGATTGATCCAGCAAGTCTCTCGTATGAGCAAAGCTTGATTGGACCGACGGATAGTGCCAACGCGTCGACAACCCCCTAACCCATTTTCATGAATAACAACATCACCGCAATTATCTTGGTCGCTCTAGCTATTGGCACATACCTTACTTTTACGCGTGCCAAATTGGCGGAAGTCAATGAAGTACGCGTGGTCAACACCCAATATCTTTCGGCAATAGACAGCGCAGATCGCCTGATCAAAGTTCGAGATGCCGTATTGAAGGATTATAATGCTCTTTCCAGCGAAGACCGCGATCGTCTCGACAAGATGCTCCCCAACACGGTTGACAATATTCGTTTAATCATAGACCTAAACAGCGTCGCGCTCCGGCATGGATTTTCATTGCGTGACATCAAGGCGGCCGCCTCCAACGCGAATCAAGGCGGTTTACCAGCATCGCAAGGTTTTGGTTCCGAAATAGGAGACGCTGGGGCATCTATACCAACACCTACTCTCGACACGGTCAACATATCATTCAGCGTGATGGCACCCTATCAGCAATTTATAAATTTATTGAGAGATTTGGAGGCAAACCTACGCATCATGGACGTGACTCATTTGAGCGTGTCGGCGGGTACGAATCCAAATCTGTATGATTTTAGCGTCGAGCTCCAGACTTATTGGTTGCGTCAGCAATAATATATATTCATGAAACCACCATCAAGCTCAAAGAAAACTCTCATCACCGTCATTGTCGTTATTATTGTTTTAGCAGTCGCGTATTTCTATTTTTCTGGAGGATCGGCCCCCGATGACATGGGCACTTTGCAATCTCAATCGGCTACGGTGGTCGGCACGCGCGTTTTGAGCCTGCTAAATCAGATAGAATCCCTGCGCATTGACACGGAACTTTTCAAGACGCCGGCGTATCAAACTTTGGTCGACTATTCCATAGCGATTCCAGAACTTCCGGTCGGTCGACCAAATCCATTTGCTCCGTTGTCGGGAGCACCGACCAGTAACCAGTAATTTGTCAATTGGTGTGAGTGTTATATATTTATGTCCATTCTTGATATTCTCCTTCAAAAGAAAATCATAACGAAAGATGATGTTCACGAAGTGCGTAAACAGACATCAGCTGGTATTACGCTGGACGAAGCCTTGCTGGCTCGCGGCGTCAAACCGGATGATGTCATCGTCGCTCGCGGCGAGTTTCTCAATATTCCGGTTCGAGCCATAGCCGAAAATTCGGTTCCGTTTGAGGTGCTTGAATACATTCCCGAAGAATCAGCTGCTCATTACCGCTTTGTCCCGATCGCGGTACGTGAAAATACTTTGGAAGTCGGGGTAGTTGATCCGGATAATATGGAGGCTCGCGACGCCTTAAACTTTTTGGCCAGCAAAAAGAATATTCCATATAAGATATTTTTGATAACCATTGATGATTTCCAAAAAGTTCTGGAAATGTACAAAGGTATCACCGGAGAAGTTTCAAAGGCGCTTTCTGAATTGGAGACTGAACTTTCAGTTGATACTGCCGATACGATAAAAAAAGAAGAATTGAATTCTCAGGCGCCAACCAAACCCGGGCAGAAGCCAAACGAGGAGACCCTAATCATTGAAGACGCCCCTATTGTCAAAATCGTGGCTACGATTGTCCGTTACGCGGTGGAAGGAGAGGCGTCCGATGTGCACATTGAACACATGCGCGACCGCATTCGGGTGCGTTTTCGCGTGGATGGTATTTTGAACACATCTCTCATTTTGCCGCCGCAAGTGCATTCAGCCGTCGTCGCCCGTATCAAGGTTCTTTCCAACATGCGCCTTGATGAAAAACGCAAACCGCAGGACGGTCGTTTCTCGGCCCGCATCGACAGTCGTCGCATTGATTTTCGTGTGTCCACATTTCCATCGTACTATGGCGAAAAGGTTGAAATGCGTATTCTTGACCAGGCAAAGGGGGTCCGGCCGCTGGACGAGCTCGGTCTGTCCACGAAAAACTTGAGCATGCTTCGTGAGGCCATCAACAAGCCTTATGGCATGATTTTGATCACCGGTCCGACCGGCTCCGGAAAATCAACTACTTTGTATTCGGTGTTGGGAGAAGTCGATCGTGAGAGCTATAACGTCTTATCGTTGGAAGATCCGGTTGAATATCAAATGGAGGGAGTCAGCCAATCCCAAGTTCGTCCGGAAATTGGATACGACTTTGCCTCTGGTCTGCGCACCACTTTGCGACAAGATCCGGATATTATCATGGTAGGTGAGATTCGCGACAAAGAGACGGCCCAACTTGCTGTGCAAGCGGCCCTGACCGGACACTTGGTGTTTTCAACTCTGCACACCAACAATTCCGCCGGTGTGATTCCTCGATTGATTGACATGGGCGTCGATCCGTATCTTATCGCGCCGACTCTTATTTTGGCCGTAGCACAGCGTTTGGTCAGCGTCTTACCGAAAGGGGCGGGCGAGCTTGTGCTGGTCGATGGGAGCCTCAAAGCCATGATAGATCGTCAATTTGCAGATTTGCCGGCTGAATTCAAAAAGAGCATACCATTCGCCGATAGCGTGCGTAAAATCAAAACCACGCCGGAGTTGCCTAAAGGCACTCGCGGCCGCATGGCGGTCATGGAGATGTTCGCGATGGACAAGGAAATCGAGCAGGTTATCCTCAGGAATCCAACCGAAGCTGAAGTTTTGCGCATTACTCGCGCCAAAGGCATGATCACGCTTAGAGAGGATGCCTTGATCAAAGCTTTCAACCAGCAGATACCGATAGAGGAGGTGAATAAATTATGAGTAAAAATAGTCTTTGCTTATTTGTTTACTTGCTTATATAATGTTTTTATGTCAGACCAACCTATTTTATCCAATAAAAAAATACTGCTCATTGATGACGACAAATTCCTTCTCGACATGTATGCGGTCAAATTTTCCAAGGCGGGATATGAAGTTAAAGCTGTGGACTCGACCGACGGCGGACTCAAGCTGATGCGTCAAGGATACGCTCCACAAGTCATGCTGGTTGACATTGTCATGCCTGGCATGGATGGGCTTGATTTTGTCAATACCGTCCGCAAGGAAAATTTGGTCCCCAATATAGTTGTGATTATGCTCACAAACCAAGGTTCTTCGGATGATGTTTCTCGTGCCACAAAACTTGGCGTGGATGGATATATCGTCAAAGCGACAACTATTCCTTCGGAGGTTTTGAATGAAGTGGAGAGAATTATTAACAGCAAACAGAAAAGTAATTAGAAAATATGTGCGCATGTGATTTTTTGTGATCATCTAGTCACCAGTTACTAATCTCTTACTACAATGGACTATAAAAAAGAAATTGAAGATATCATTGACTTGATCCTCAAGGAGAACGCATCTGATTTGCATCTGTCGTCTGGCCGGCCGCCGATTATCCGCGTATCAGGCGGTCTCATACCATTGGTCAAGAAGCCAATACTCACTGACGCGGACATGAAGGGTTTTATCCGAGCGTTTTTGGGACAGGCCAATCAAGAACTGCTCGAAACCGCCAAGGATGTTGATTTTTCATATAGTTTAGCTCATGCCCGTTTCCGCGGAAACGCGTACTATCACCAGAATGTGCTTTCCATTGCCCTCCGACTCATTCCCAAGGCGATTCGCACGCTCTCCGAGCTGAATTTGCCACCGATCTTGGAATCATTTACTCGCAAACCGCAGGGATTTTTTTTGGTAGTCGGTCCGATCGGTCAGGGCAAGACGACAACGCTCGCCACATTGATTGAGATGATAAATCAGACGCGCACCGAGCACATATTGACTATCGAAGATCCGATTGAGTATTTATTTGAATCCAAAAAATCCATAATCGATCAGCGTGAAGTTCGTTTTGACACTCCTGATTTCCAAAGTGGACTTACATCCATGTTTCGTCAAGATATTGATGTCTGTATGGTGGGTGAAATGCGCGATATCAATACGATTGCCACGGCCGTTACCGCTGCCGAGACTGGCCACCTGATTTTTTCAACACTGCATACAAACAATGCCGCCCAAACTATCAATCGTATCATCGACTCGTTCCCGTCCGGCCAGCAGGATCAAATCCGCATTCAATTGGCGGGCTCGCTTTCGGGTGTGTTTTCACAGAGACTTATTCCGCGTATCTCCGGTGGACTCATCCCGGCCTACGAACTGCTCATCAACAATAACGCCGTAGCGAACCTTATTCGCGAAAAGCGCATTCACGAACTCAATTCTGTGGTTGAGACGAGTTCTCAAGAGGGTATGATTGACATGAATCGCTCGCTGGCGGAACTGGTGCGTTCAGGCGAGATTACCGTAGAGAGCGCGTATATGAATTCACTCAATTCGAAGACGCTGAAGAGAATGATCTGAAGTATTGAACTCCCCAATAGTTTAATGATATAATATAGCAATGCTCTTCAACTACGAAGCTGTCGATACTACCGGCGCGCAAAGAAATGGTTCCATTGACGCCGTTAATGTTGATGTGGCTATCGCTTCATTGCAGAGAAGAGGACTGGTTCTGACGACCATCAAGGACGCTGAAGCCTCTTCATCGGGATTTCTTTCAAAAAAAATCTCTTTTTTTGACCGCGTGTCAACCAAAGACGTGGTCATCCTGTCCCGTCAACTCTCAACACTTTTTGAAGCGCAGGTTTCGGCACTACGCATATTCCGTTTGTTGGGTGGCGAGACGGAGAATCATGTTCTAGGCGCAAAATTGACCATTATTGCCGATGATTTGCAGAGTGGCAGCTCTATCTCCATGGCTTTGGGGAAACACCCGAAGATATTCAATGAGTTTTATATCAGCATGGTCAAAGCCGGTGAAGAGTCAGGCAAGCTTGATGAAACATTCCAGTATCTGGCTGACTATCTTGACCGAACATACGAACTGACTTCCAAAGTGAAAGGCGTGCTTATTTATCCGGCATTCGTGGTGATTACGTTCGTGACCGTGATGATATTGATGTTTACCATGGTTATCCCTAAGATTAGTGGCATGTTGGTCGAGTCTGGGGCGGAAATTCCTTCATACACCAAAGTTATTCTGGGGATCAGCAATTTCCTGGTTTCATACGGATTTATTCTTTTGGGATTGGCAATTGTTGGTGGTTTCTTTCTGATCCGCTTCATTCGCACACCGACCGGCGCGGAGGCATTCGATCGGTTCAAGCTCCATATTCCGTACATCAGCACACTTTATCGCAAATTATATTTGTCGCGTCTGGCCGACAATATGACGACTATGCTTCTCTCTGGCATCCCTATGGTTCGCTCGATTGAGCTTACTTCAAATGTCATAAATAACAAAATTTATCAAAATCTGCTTACTAACGCGGCTGATGCGGTCAAGGGTGGCAAGACCCTGTCAGAATCGCTGTCAAATGATCCTGATTCTATACCGGGCATCATGGTGCAAATGATGAAAGTCGGTGAGGAATCAGGGGAATTGGGTAATATTCTGAAGACCGTGGCTAAATTCTACAGTCGTGAAGTCACCACAGCCATTGATTCCCTGGTCTCTCTGATTGAGCCTCTGATGATAGTGCTTCTTGGCGGGGGAGTGGCGGTCTTGCTGGCCTCGGTGCTTGTGCCTATATACAATATTGCCAGCGCGCAGTAGGTGTTTGCCGAGGTGGAACCTCGGTACCGAGGTTCCACCTCGGGGGGTTATCCACAGTATGGATGCGGTAGGTCTTCCCAAGGGGGTGCTATAATAGGTACGTTAAACCTTCAATTTATTAACGAGGTTTTAAGTAATTATTAATTATTATTCGTAACTTTATACTATGAAAAAGTACACAAGAGGTTTTACTCTTATAGAATTGCTCGTCGTTATCGCGATTATTGGTATTTTGAGTTCAGTTGTGTTGGTTAGTTTGAATAGTGCGCGTGCCAAAGGCAAGGATGCAAAGCTTATGGTAGAAATGAATGGCCTTAGAACTGTTTTAGAGACAGGATATACTACTGCATATAACACAACATTGCTTACAACTACAGCTACTAGTATGGCGATTACAGCTGGTACTGGAGATGCTCTGCCATATGTGGCGTCAATATTACAGGCAGGGAACACCGCTGATAATGCCCTTCGTGGTGAGATTAGTGGTACGGCATTTATATTTTATGCTAGATTGCCTAGCAAGCCTGCTGCTGGAGTTGCTGCAGGTGATATATATTGTGTTGATAGTGTAGGATACTCTGGCCCTACCAAGACACCAGTTACTCTCGCATCTCACTTCTCGACAACAGCAGATCTTGCCACCTTTACTTGTCCATAGTCTAGTCTAGTCTAGTCTAGTCTAGTCTAGTCTAGTCTAGTCTAGTCTAGTCTAGTCTAGTCTAGTCTAGTCTAGTCTATTTGAGTCTTACTTCCACCCCATCCTCTTGGGGTGGTTTGGCGTATGGGGTGGGGGTGCCGAGGTGGAACCTCGGTCATTTGACCGAGGTTCCACCTCGGCAGTTAGCTAGTATGCTCGCTTGAGGCCTCGTTTCTCCGAGGTAATCCTTGAAGCTAGAATAGTCGTAGTTTCTGGAGTAAGAGATAGCTTCGTCTAGATATTCGGTTTTTGCAAGCTTGTTCATATCAGGCTCTTTTATGCCAAATGGATTCAAGTGGATATATTGAATCAAATATCGGAGGTATTCATCATTTCCGACATGCTTCGATTTACAAGATCCTTGGAATATTGTCCCAGAATGATCATATTTATTGTTGTAATACATAGAATAACCCGTACATAATTTATGAACAAAACGATGCGTGCCACCCTCTATGGTCTCTCTGATTGCTAAGTGGAAGTGATTTGGCATCAAACAATAGGAGATGATGTCTACCGAGGTTCCACCTCGGTCTAGCCGGAACACCTGTTCCGAGGTGGAACCTCGGTATTGTGGCTGTTTTTGATTATTCATCACATATAAAAGTTGCAAAAACCGCATATAATCCCCCTGGTCTAGAAATATAGGCGCTTTATGAGCCCCGCGATTATAGAGATGATAATATTCTCCTGGAATGAATGCCATAGTCTTCCAAGGTGGAACCTCAAGGTTCCACCTTGGTACCGCCATCCTATCAGATGTCGATAAAGAAACGCTGAATAAGCGATAAAGTTTTACTGAAGATTTTGCCGAGGTGGAACCTCGGTACCGAGGTTCCACCTCCGTATCACCTATGCTACAATTATCATATGAAAAAATACTCTCCAAAAGTTCGTGGGTTTACGCTTATTGAATTATTGGTGGTTGTCGCTATTATTGGCATCTTGACCGGCATTGTAGTCGCCAGTCTTACGCCTGCCAAAAGTAAAGCGAGAGATGCCAAGAGAATATCTGATCTGGGAAACATTCAGTTGGCCATCTCGTTGTATTTTGATAGATGCAAACAGTACCCACCTACACCACTTAACCTGGATTCGGGTACTGGTACCGGCGACTGTACCGCTTCAGGCTCGGTAAAACTTGGTGATTATATCTCAACCATACCCACCCAACCCGGAGGGACGGCTTATACTTATGCAGTATCGGGTTCGCCGTCTAATGATTATATATTGCGCGTACAGCTCGAAAATGATAATGAGATTTTGAAAGATGATGTTGACCCGGCTTTCGGTAGTGTGGTTTGTACTGACAACGCTGATCCATATTATTACTGCCTCGGATCAAAATAGCCATGGCTCCATTTTCTTTGATTCTCTCGTTCGTCTTTGGTGCAATCGTGGGTAGTTTTCTCAATGTCGTGGCATTGCGCTTCAATACCGGCATCACACTTAGTGGGCGTTCAAAATGTCTGTCATGCGGCACGAGTCTGACTTGGAAAGAATTGGTGCCGATATTCAGCTTTGCTTTTCAGAAAGGTGCTTGTAAAAAATGTAAAAGCAAGATTTCTTGGCAATATCCGCTGGTTGAATTCATTGCGGGCGTGATTTTCGTGCTCTTGTTCATTGTTTTTCCACCAGTCACATATCAGGCCGGACTTCAGACATTGCTTTACATCATCACCACATGTCTGTTGCTTGTCATTTCCGTCTATGATATCAAACACAAAATAATTCCCGATCAATTTGTTTACGCGTTTGCGGTGATCGCGCTTCTCCTGCTTCTTGTCGGAGGTGATTCTTGGTGGCATGTTTCGGGATATTGGACTCTGATTGCTGGACCATTACTGGCCCTACCTTTTGCTTTTCTTTGGCTCGTTTCCGGCGGTCGCTGGATGGGCCTCGGCGATGCGAAACTAATGCTGGGTATTGGTTGGATATTGGGAATGTCTGACGGTATCAATGCAATGATACTGGCATTTTGGATGGCGGCGGCCGTCAGTGTCACCTGGCTCTTCATTACCTATAAAAAATTCAAACCAAGGACGGAAGTACCTTTTGGACCGTATCTCATTCTTGGCATGTATCTAGTCCTTCTTTTTCGTGTTCAAGTCATAGATCTCTATCTTCTCAGGGAAATCCTATTTCCATTTATGTGATGGCATCTTGCTGTGACTGATTATTCTGGTATTCTTAGGATATGACGAACAAGGCGCCAAAGGTCATGATAGACCGTCTTAGTAAGCTCAAAAATGCCATTGAGCGTCATTCTCATGCCTACCATACATTGGATAAACCGGAAATTAGTGATGAAGCCTACGACTCTCTTTTCAAGGAACTTGAAGCGATAGAGTCCGAATATCCGGAACTCAAGACGACTGATAGTCCGACTCGACGTGTGGGTGGTGAGCCACTGAAAGAATTCGTCAAAGTCAAACATGCCCATACTCAGTGGTCATTTGATGATGTCTTTGATGCAGAAGAATTGCGCAAATGGGATGAAAAAGTCCGGAACTTCATGGAAAAATCCGGAGTTGAAAATGAGAAGCTGGAATATTGTTGCGAGCTCAAGATTGACGGTCTCAAAATCATTTTGACCTATGAAAATGGCGTGCTCATCCGAGGCGCGACTCGAGGAGATGGGGAAGTGGGAGAAGAGGTGACGGAGAATGTGAGGACGATCAGGAGTGTGCCAATTAAAATTCACAATTCACAATTCACGATTCCTAATTCACTGGTTGTCGTCGGCGAGGCTTGGATTAGTACTGACAATTTGAAGAAGATCAATAAAGAACGCGTCAAGGAAGGCGAGGCGCAATTTGCCAACTCTAGAAATTTGGCGGCTGGTTCGATGCGTCAACTGGATCCAAAAATGACTGCATCCCGCAGGCTGGATTCTTTTCTGTATGATATAGACGAGATTTCGCCGAGGTTCCACCTCGGTACCGAGGTGGAACCTCGGTCACAGTCCGAAGAGCTTGAATTGCTGAGAGAGCTCGGTTTCAAGACAAATCCGCATTACAAAATCTGTAATAGTGTGCGAGAAATTCAGGCCTTTTATGATGAATGGACCAAGAAGCGACATGATTTGCCCTATGAACTAGATGGCATCGTCATCAAAGTCAATTCAGTGAAAATTCAACAGGCGCTTGGATATACGGCCAAATCTCCTCGCTGGGGAGTGGCCTACAAGTTTCCCGCAGAGCAGGTCACGACGGTCCTTGAAGACATTGTCTTTCAGGTTGGACGTACCGGCGTGGTGACTCCTGTGGCTATTTTGAAGCCGATATTAGTTGCTGGTTCAACCGTTTCGCGGGCCACTTTGCACAATGAAGACGAGATTAAAAGATTGGATTTGAGAATCGGCGACACGGTGATCATTCAAAAAGCCGGTGACGTGATTCCCGACATAGTGAGCGTGGTCAGGGAATTGCGTCCAACCGGAAAAAACGCGCCGAAACCGTTTGTTTGGCCGAAACACATTCAGGCTTGCGGAGGAGACGGCACCATCGAACGTATTCCCGGCGAAGCGGCCTGGAGATGTGTGGCCAAGGATTCATTCGTTCAGCAAAAGCGCAGGTTTTATTATTTTACTTCAAAAAAGTGTTTTGATATTGATGGCCTAGGTCCGAAAATCATTGATGTCTTGTTCGAAAATGGGTTGATTTCGACTTTTGACGACATCTTTACCTTGAAGAAAGGAGATTTGTTGGCTTTGCCTAGATTCGCGGAATTGTCAGCCGATAATTTAATCACAGCCATTCAAAAAGCCCGCAAAATCACACTGGCTCGGTTCTTGGCCTCACTTTCAATTCCACAGGTCGGTGAAGAGACGGCACATGATGTGGCGAGACACTTTACAAACTCTAAATCCGAAACTCTAAATTCTACCCGCTTCGCCAAAGCTCCAGCGAGGCGAGAACAAATCAGAAATTCAAAACCTGAAACAGTTCTTGAGTTGATTATGAGCGCCAAAAAAGAAGAATTCGAGTCGATCTACGGCGTTGGGGAAGTGGTCGCGCGGTCATTGGAAACATGGTTCAAGAATCCGGATAATAAAAAACTGGTGCGTAATTTGCTCAAACAGATTGAGATAGAAAAACCGTCGAAAGTTCAAACTGAAAATCTCAAACTCGCCGGAAAAACTTTTGTCTTTACCGGAACTATGCCGACGCTCGATCGTGACACCGCGCAGGATATGGTTCGCAGCCTCGGCGGGGAAGTTTCGAGTTCTGTGTCCAAAAAGACGACGTACGTTGTGGCTGGGGCGGAGGCGGGCTCAAAGCTGGAGAAGGCGAAGGAGTTGGGGGTTCGGGTGTTGGATGAGGATGGGTTTAGGGGGATGGTGAGTTAATTTACTTATAAACATCGTGGTCACCGATAGAGAGTAATCTAACTTGATTTTTGGAGATATATGAAAAAACTATTCGGTATTTATAATTAATAGAAAAACTATATCTGCCTCGGAGTCTGCCATGAAGTTTGTGAACTTTTAAATGTCTGTGATTTCGTGGATTTTTAAATAGTTCGATCTTTTCCAGTACCTCAGCTTGCAGATCTTTTTCGAGTCCATTATATTTATCGATGAAACTTGGTTTATAAATTATTTCAACCATGATTTTTGAATTTCTTCGCTAATTCCCTTAAGTCTCCATGTAAATCAGGCTCTCTCTCTGCTCTAAGTATTTCTTGAATAGCCTCTTCTTCTCTAAGTCTCGAGATCGCACGTCGGATGACGGAAGCTTTATTGTCGGCAAAGCCCATCTTGATCTGTTGATTTATAAACTCCAGCATTTGCTCTGTCACGGGAACTGATATTGTAGTCATATAATTGTATGATAAGTTAATATGATAATATCATACAATATAGTGTTTTGAATTGCGAGGAATTTTCTTATCCCAAATTCATTTTCATGCTAAACTTCCCCTATGATAACCACCGCTGAAATAGAAAAACTCGCCAAACTGGCCCGCATCAAGCTCGATCCGGCTGAAAAGGAAGGTCTGACCAAGGAAATAGACTCGATTTTGACCTACGTTGACCAGATAAAGAAGGCTACGGTTGATGTTGATTACACGCCTGTTCCTGGAGCAGTTCATAATGTATTCAGACCAGACATTGCTCGAACTATTTCTCCAGAAGATCGCGAGCGACTACTCAATGAAGCGCCCGACAGGGAAGGTGAATTTATCGCGGTCAAGAAGATAATCGCGCAGGAGTAAAGAAATTCAACCATTTAACTATTCGACAAAGGAACCATTAAACAATTATTATGAAAATTGATCTCTCGAGCATGACAATCACCAAGGCGCATGAAGCCATGAAAAATGGTGATTTTACCGCGGTTGATTTGGCACAGGCGTATTTGGATGAAGCAAAAAAAAGAAATCCTGAAATAAACGCATATTTGGAGATTTATGATGATGTTATTGAACAGGCGAAGGTGGCAGATGAAAAAATCGCAGAAGTAAAGAAGTCCTCCTACGCTAAAGCCTCGAAGGACAAGCAAAGAAGCAAAGATTTTCCGATGCTTTTGGGAATTCCTTTTGCGATCAAAGATAATATTTTAATAAAGGGTCGCATTGCCAGCTCAGCTTCGAAGATTTTGGAAAATTATCGAGCGACATATGACGCGACTGTCATTGAAAAGCTGAAAAAAGAAGGAGTAGTGTTCATTGGTCGGACAAATATGGATGAGTTTGCCATGGGCGGATCAACAGAAAACTCGGCGTATGGAGTGACAAAAAATCCTCACCATACTTCACGCGTTGCCGGTGGTTCATCTGGCGGTTCGGCGGCGGCACTTGCCATGGATGGGGCGTTAGCGGCACTTGGATCTGATACTGGCGGTTCTATCCGCCAGCCGGCGAGTTTCAACGGGCTTGTCGGATTGAAACCTACCTATGGCCGAGTTTCTCGTTCGGGCGTCATGTCCATGGGTTCATCGCTTGATCAAATCGGTCCTTTTGGCAAAACGGTTACTGATGCTGAAATTGTATATAACGCGATAAAAGGTCAAGATGCGCTTGATGGCACGACTATTTCTGATGCGACATATTCACCAAAAAGAGTCGGCCAGCAAAAACCAGTAATTGGAATTCCAAGACATTTTTTAACGGGGGATGGTATCGCGAAGGATGTTCTGGCTAATCTTGATGAATCTCTTGAACATTTTTATCAGCTTGGTTATGAGATCAAAGAGATAAAATTGCCGAATATTTCGCACGCTTTGCCGGCTTACTATGTCATTATGCCAGCCGAAGTCTCTTCCAACCTCTCGCGTTTTGACGGGGTGAAATATGGTTTGCACAAGGATGGGGTTGATGGCATTGACGATTATTTTGAGACGCGCGGCAGGGGATTTGGCAAGGAAGCGCGTCGAAGAATTCTCCTCGGAACTTATGTGCTCTCCTCGGGCTATTACGATGCTTATTACAATCGCGCCAATGCCGTTCGGAGAATAATTACCCAAGATTTTCTCAAAGCCTTTGAAGATGTTGACGTTATCATAACTCCAACAACTCCAGCACCGGCATTTAAAATTGGGGAGAAGACAGCTGATCCTGTTGTTATGTATTTGGAGGATATTTTTACGGTCACGGCCAATCTAACTGGCTTGCCGGCCATGTCAGTTCCGTCCGGATTTTCCGAAATTGAAGGTAAAAAACTACCGCTCGGTCTGCAAATGATCGCGCGTCATGGCGATGAGAAGACTCTTTTTGAAGTAGGGAAGGAGTTTCAAGGAGAAATGATCAATTAAGACGATGATCAATATTCAACGAAGCGCTCTATGATTTATTGGTCATTGTGTCATTGATCATTGAATACTTTTTTCATTTTTCCTTGTATAATATCTCCATGCCTCCAGTCACTGACATAGATCCGATACCTGTTGTTTCGGTCGGTCCGCCGGAAATAGATCTTCTGGGTTTTCTTGAGAAAATATATCACCAGTTAGCTGACTGGTCTCCGGCCATATTTAGTGGGGCCAAAACCACTTTTGGTATACTTGTCGGCATATCCTTGCCTTTGTCACTTTTTTTCGTCATCGTCATCGTCTATTGTGTTGAACAGCTTAAATATATTCGTAAAAAAGAAGAATTGATTTATGACACCAAGGTGGAGCCGGCATATCAAGAGACTTCGGCCGGAGATCCGGCGCTTTCGCACCGCTTCGAAAACGTCATTCGCCACATTGAATCACCCAATCAGAATGACTGGAAGCAGGCAATACTGGAAGCCGACATGATCTTGGATGATATTCTGACGGGCATGGGTTACAAAGGTGAGAGTATCGGGGAAAAATTGAAGCGGGTGGTTTCCGGTGACTTCAAAACAATTCAAGACGCCTGGGAGGCGCACAAAGTCAGGAATCAGATCGCTCATGAACCTGGTTTCAATCTGACGCATCACGATGCTCTTCAGGCAGTGAATCTCTACAAGAAGGTGTTTGAGGAGTTTTATTATATTTAATTTTACTTGTTGCGGGGGCCGGAATCGCACCGACAATTTTCAGGTTATGAGCCTGACGGGTTACTGTTACCCTACCCCGCGATGATCTCGAACTGATTTGGATAGTTTGTCATAAAATAGAGCTTTGCGCAAGGGGTATTTGCGCAGAGTAGGTTTTTCGTTTATTGTTATCCGTATTGCCGACGTAGCTCAGGTGGCTAGAGCATCGCACTCATAAAGCGAAGGTCCCTGGTTCGAGTCCAGGCGTCGGCACAGATTTGAGTATGAAAGGGTGGTAGTTTCTGTATTTATTTGTATAGTGTATAATACTGTCATGCCTATACACAAAGAATTCAATAAAACATTTTTTAAGAAGTGGTCATCTGATATGGCATATATTCTTGGCTTTCTTTTTGCTGACGGTAACATCATTAAGACAAATAGAAACACTCATTTTGTTGCTATATATACGGCAGATCGTGATCTTCTAGTTTCAATGGCGCTTTCGATGAGATCAAATCATAAGATTTCAACTTGTATATATGAATCTGGTCCTGTGTATAAAATTCAAATCGGAAGTAAGGAACTTTTTGCTGATCTAATTACTTTGGGCTTAACCCCAAATAAGGCAAAGCGTATGAAGTTGCCAAAAATTCCTAAGAAACATGTCAACGATTTTATCAGAGGCTATTTTGATGGAGATGGATGTGTTTGGCAAGGAATGACTCACCCAAAAAGAAAAACTCCTACACCTGGAATTCTTGTTGTTTTTGTCAGCGCCTCCTTTGATTTTCTGAAAGGTCTTTTTGTGTTGTTAAAAGAACTAGGTGTTGTCGGCGGATCATTGTACAAATCGAAAAGTGGCACCTATGCAAGATTGTCATTCAGTACTCTCGATTCTTTGAAAATATACAAAATCATGTATAATAAGCCACACAGGCTTTTTCTTTCTAGAAAAAAGCTTGTTTTTGAAAAATTCATTCAAATGCGGTCGTAGCTCAACTGGATAGTAGCACTCCCCTGTCACGGGAGAGGTTGCGGGTTCGAATCCCGTCGACCGCGCATCAAATCGATTGAAAATATCTGATAAATAGTCTATTCTTATGGAGCTATCTTGATGCATGATCAAGTTTGCCGATGTAGCTCAGTTGGTAGAGCACGCCATTGGTAGGTCGTAAGACCCTGCCCACATCTGCGGTAACGCATATGTGAATCCCGAATAACGGTTAAAGTCCTTAAGGGATAAGACCGTGGCGCGATATTATTTGCGCCCGAACGACTGACAAGGGTCTCCATTGAATGATGGAGAAAGATACAGTCTAGTCCTCCCGCAAGGAGAGGTGTAAACGAATGGCGAGGTCTCCGGTTCAATCCCGGACATCGGCTCCACTACTTCGCCTTGCTTCGCAAGGCTTCGAAGTGCAGGCTTATTATTTTTTGTGCTTGCCCTACGAAGCTCTGTGTATACAGAGCGAAGTAGGGCCAAAGTAGCTCAGTTGGTAGAGCATCGCTTTCGTAAAGCGAGGGTCCCCGGTTCGATCCCGGGCTTTGGCTCCAGTTTTGTCGGTTCCTCGGAAAATTGATATACTTGATTGGTGGTCCCATGAATATCCGAAAGAAGGTCGTCATAGTTTTTGTCGTTTCTTTTCTCGCTTCCATTCTGGCGGGTGTGTTTATCTTTGTCGCCTTGATGCAGACTAAGGAAAATATTTTGGAACTGGGGTTAACTAGCAATATCCGCGCCGAAATTTTTCATCAGGCAAATCTAGTAGATGAATATCTGTTGCATCGCGACGAGAATTCTCACGCACAATGGATTTTGACCAGTCAGACTATAGATGAGTTGTTTGAAAAGGTGGGAAAATACCTCAATGAGTCCGCCGAGGCCGAGCTTCTAGTTCTGTTAAAGAAAGACAATGACATTACCAAACAAATTAGTGGACAACTCTTCAAAGATTTTCCGACACATCCGGAGATGCTAGAGTCGCGTGAGCTTGAGGCGCAACTGGTAAGCCGACTGCTCATCACTAGGACAGAAATGACGGAAAAGGCCGAACGGCTCGAAGTCATAGTCGGCGGTGAAATATTCGCTACACAAGAAAGATTGAGTATAGGTATCGGGGCGCTGACCATCTTGCTTTTTGTCATCGTTATGATCAATCTCACATGGGTCAGGACGGTCGTGGAAGAGCTCGAGGAGATGGTGGCAAAAGAGAAGGCCATGCTAGAGAGTATCGCCGACGGTATGGTCGCGGTCGATGACGCTGGGCGAATCATTGCCATGAGCCGAGTGGCCGAAAAGATGCTCGGAAAACGCTTTGATGAGATAAAAGGCAGAAGTCTGCACGAAACCATCCCGGTTGTGGATGATCATGGCAAGGCCATTCCGAAAGAGAAAAGGCCGATATATATAACATTGGCGACGGCCGGCATGAGTACCATGGTCGCATTTTTCACTAGAAACGATGGAACAAATTTTCCTGTCGTGATCACCTCCGCTGCCGTTATTCTTGACGGTAAAGTCATCGGCGCTATTGACAACTTTCACGATGTCACCAAAGAGAGGGAGATTGACCATGCTAAAAGTGAATTCGTCTCGCTGGCTTCGCATCAGTTGCGGACGCCGTCCACGAGCATGAAGTGGTTTTTGGAGATGCTTCTTTCGGGAGACGCCGGTCCATTGAATGAAAAACAGAGGGGATATTTCAATGAGATATACCTGAACAACCAAAGGATAATCTCTCTAGTCAATGCTCTTTTGGACATATCCAGGATAGAACTCGGAGTGTTTGTCGTAAATCCGGAACTGATGGAGATGACCGCCTTCACGAAAGACATATTGGAGGAGTTCAAAACACAAATACAGGAGAAGAAGATAATTATCAAAGAAAGTTTTGCTCCAGATTTGCGTCCGCTGATGATTGATCCCAAACTTCTACGCATCGCCATACAGAACATTGTCTCCAATGCCGTGAAATATACCCCGGAAAATGGAGTCGTCAGCATAGATATATCATTGGTGCGTGAGGGAGAGTCTGTCGGGAACCGAGAACTAAAAACGAAAAACCTGCTCGTCCGGGTGACCGACACGGGTTATGGCATCCCAAAGGCCCAATATGGAATGATTTTTACGAAACTGTTTCGTGCTGACAATGTCAAAGACAAGGACACGGACGGGACCGGATTGGGTCTATATCTCACCAAATCCATCATTGAACATGCCAAGGGGGATATTTGGTTTGAATCTGAACTGAACAAAGGCACCACATTTTATCTGGCTATTCCCATATCTTGATACGCAAAAAAATGACAAATAGGAAATCTCGGTGATTTCAGCGTCTCGAAAAGGGGATTTCCCGATAGACCACTTTGTGATATTATTTTGATCATGGCGGATTTGATGAACAAAAGAATACTTATAATAGATGATGAGTCGTCCCAACGGAAGGCTCTCGAAGACAAATTTATTCGTGAAGGATTTCGTATTCTGACGGCCGGAAACGGCGAAGAAGGACTCAAAATCGCCCTAAAGGAAAAGCCGGACATCATTCTTCTGGATATCGTGATGCCCAAAATGGACGGCATGACGATGCTCAGAAAACTGCGACGCGAGAATTCCTGGGGCAAAGGCGTTCCGGTCATACTGCTCACGAATCTAAGCGCCGATGATGAGAAGATAACAGCTATCGCTATAGACGAACCGGCGTATTATTTAGTAAAGTCAGATTGGACCATAGAGGACATCTTGGAAAAAGTCAGAGAAAGACTCTCTCGTCAGTTTTGAAGTATGACGACCAATCGAAAAGAGGAAATCGAAAAAAGAATCCGGCAATTGGAGACGGCTATGGACGTCGTTGGCTTTTGGGATGATAGGGACGGCGCACAGACAGCGATTAGAGAATTGCAGGGGTTGAAGGCGGATCTGGAAGGGGTCGGCAAATACGATAAGGGTGACGCCATCTTGACCATACTTTCGGGTGCCGGCGGGGATGATTCCGAAGATTTTTCGGCCATGCTTCTGCGGATGTATAGAAAATACGCGGAAAATAAAGGCTGGGGTTGGTTGGTCATTCATAGCAATGAAAACGATCATGGTGGTTATAGAAATATTACCGTGGAAATAAGTGGTAAAAATAGTGGCGTTTCGGTAGGCGCCGGCGGAACTCTGGGCGCTTATGGAACTTTGAAGAATGAGTCGGGTGTTCATCGTCTGGTCAGAATCTCACCTTTTGATTCCAATAAGAAGCGCCACACTTCTTTTTCTCTTGTTGAAGTGATCCCAAAATTAGAGAAAACTTCGGCAAGCGATCTGGTCATATCCGACAGTGATCTGGAGATTTCAATCGCCAAATCCGGAGGTCCCGGTGGACAAAACGTGAACAAACGCGAAACAGCGGTCCGGTTGGTTCACAAGCCGACGAACATTTCCATTCATGTGACTTCCGAACGCTCGCAAGCGCAGAACCGCGAGAAAGCTTTGGATATTCTTCGCGGAAAACTTTGGAAGAAGATGGAGGATGAGCGAGTCGCCAAAGAGCGTGGAATGCAGATTTCCTCGACTACTTCCATAGAATGGGGCAATCAGATTCGTTCATATGTCCTCCATCCATACAAAATGATCAAAGACCATCGGACTGACATTGAGACGGCGCAGGTTGATAAGGTCTTGGAAGGGGATCTGGATGAATTTATAGAGGCGGAGAAGGAATTATAGAAAGAAATTTTCTAATGTTCAGTGTTCAAGGATCAAGCTCCACCTTTCAAATTGATCATTGAACATTGAAAACTTGATGATTATACAATTAGGTTAATTAGATCAATTTTTGTATAATGAATCCATGATCTACTACGACAAAGTCACCAAAATCTACCCTGACAAATCTGTTGCTCTTGAGGGGGTCAGTTTCGGCGTGGAACCCAAAGAGTTTGTGACGATTGTTGGTCATTCCGGAGCTGGCAAGACTACGCTGATGAAAATGCTTATAGCCGAAGATCGTCCGACTGAAGGAGCGATTTTCTTTGAGTCAACAAACATCAATCATCTCAATAAACGCGAGATGAGCAAGTTGCGCCGGCGCATCGGCACGGTCTTCCAAGATTATCGTCTCATACCGAATAAGACCGTGTATGAAAATATCGCTTTTGCCATGGAGGCTTCCGGCCGCAAAGACAACGAAATTGCCGCCGATGTGCCTCATGTGCTTGAGCTTGTTGACATTGGCCACAAGATTTGGAATTTTCCGCATGAACTCTCGGGCGGCGAACGCCAACGGGTGGCTATAGCGCGAGCCATCGTCAATCAACCGGATATCGTGATTGCCGATGAACCGACAGGCAATCTTGATCCGGTCAACACTTACGAAATTATTCGGATTTTACAAAAAATTAATGAGCTTGGCACGACGATCCTATTGACGACTCACAACAAGGGGGTGGTGGACACGGTCAAGGGGAGAGTTATTACGATGGAGAAAGGGAAAGTGATTCGGGATGATAAAGGAGGAAAATATATTTTGTAAAACATGATTTTTACTACTTTCAAGAGAATAACTCGCACCGGTTTCGTCAACTTCTGGCGAAATGGGTTTTTGTCGTTTGCCGCCATTGTCGTCATCACATTGTCTCTTTGTTCGTTTGGCGCACTTATATTTGCTGGCGCGTTCGGACGTAGTTTGATCGCTGACGTAAAGGACAAAGTCGATGTCAATGTTTATTTCACGCTTGAGGCGCCGGAAGCTGACATTTTGGTCCTAAAAAAGGATGTTGAGCGTCTGATGGAAGTATCCCGAGTTGAATATTTGTCGCGCGATCAAGCGCTTGTGCAATTCAAGGCCAAGTGGCAGGACAACGCGCTTATCATGCGAGGATTGGACGAGATAGGCACCAACCCTTTCCCGGCATCGTTGAATGTCAAAGCGAAAGATCCTGGACAATATGCCAGCGTGGTTAATTTTCTTGAAAATAAAGTGCCGACGACCGCCGACGGCACGCCGCTCATAGAGAAGATAAATTATCAGCAGAATAAGTTGGTTATTGAACGCCTAGGACGGATTATCCCGGCCGTTGAACAAGCGGGTTTTGTCGCCGGCGTTATTTTCATAATCGTGGCTATCATCGTCATTTGGAATACAATCCGCTTGGTCGTCTACACCTCCAAAGACGAGATTTCGGTGATGAAATTGGTTGGTGCGAGCAATATTTATGTGCGCGGTCCGCTGGTCATTTCCGGTATCATGTATGGTATTGTCTCCGGCGTTATCACTCTCATCCTTATGGCGGCATTTGCTTATTGGAGCGATACGGTCGTGCTTAAGTTTGCCGGCGTGCAAGTCGCGGTCGATTTTGAACTGGCAGTCAATATTTTAGCTCGTTATTTCATGCAGAACTTCGGTCAGATTTTTGTGATTATTATGTCGGCCGGAATAGTGTTGGGGGGAGTTTCCAGCTATATCGCGGCTCGGAGGTATCTCAAAGTGTGACGATTGCCGTTAAGCGTCACGAGTGTTGTGTCTCTTTAATTAAGACACATTTTCTTGGTGTCTTTCAACTGGACAAAGTTATAGTGCTTGACTAGAATGGCTTTATGAAAAGGAAGCCTGGGAAGAGAGCCATTGCTGTAAGAAGTACGGTTTCCAAGCCGCGCAAGGTCAATTTGAACCACAAATATATCTTTGTCATCGGCGGTGTCATGTCGGGTGTGGGGAAGGGTGTTGCTACTTCTTCCATCGGCACCCTTCTTGCCACCAAAGGCTTCAAAGTCAATTTGGTCAAAGTTGATCCATATCTGAATGTGGACGCGGGCACAATGAATCCAACTGAACACGGCGAGGTCTTTGTGCTCAATTCCGGCATGGAGACGGATCAAGACATGGGAAATTACGAGCGATTTTTGAATCGCGATTTGACCGCTGACGACTATATTACCAGCGGTATGGTTTATAAACATGTCATAGAGAAAGAACGGGCGCTTGGCTATGGCGGCAAATGCGTCGAAGCGATTCCGCATATCCGCGATGAAATAGTTCATCGTTTTGAACACTCCGCGCGAGTCAATAAGTCAGATGTCTCAATTATAGAGATTGGCGGCACAGTCGGGGATTATCAGAACATCATGTTTATTGAAGCCGCCCGCGTGCTCAAAATTCGTCATCCACAGGATGTAGCATTTATCATGGTTTCGTATTTGCCAACCCCTGGGACTTTGGGCGAGATGAAGACTCGGCCGACGCAGAATGCCGTACACCAACTGGCTTCATATGGCGTGACGACTGACATCGTCATCGCTCGCGCCGAAGTGTCGCTTGACGAGCGACGTAAGGAAAAGATTGCCACGGCTTGTAACATTTTGTCTAAGCGTGTTATTTCAGCACCTGATATCCAGAGTATCTATGATGTGCCAATAAATTTTGATCATGACAAATTGACGGAGATTCTTCTGGAAGTCTTGCATGTCGATAAACAGACTGCCCGTCATCTATCGACCCATCCGATTATTTCGCTCGCGGATTGGAGAAAGATGGCTCGTGGCATCAAGAATCATGAACGCAAAACCCTGAATATTGCCATTGTCGGTAAATATTTCAATACCGGAGATTTCGTGCTGACTGACTCGTATTTATCGGTGCTGGAGGCGATCAAATTTTCCGGATATGCTGTGGGTGTGAAGCCGGTTATACATACCGTGAATTCAAGAGATTTTGAGGGGAATCAAGATTCGACCTCAAGGTCCGACCTCCTTTTTTATAAAAAATTGGATGAGATGGATGGCATCATCGTCCCAGGCGGATTTGGGGAATCGGGCATTGAAGGTAAATTGAATGTTATTCGTTATGCTCGCGAGAATCAGATACCATACTTCGGATTATGTTATGGCATGCAACTCATGATTATTGAATACGCGCGCAATATCGTGGACCTGAAGGACGCGCACACGACGGAGATAGATCCAAAGTCGCCGCACCCAGTCATAGATGTCATGCCTGATCAGAAAAAGAAGATTGCCGGAGGTAATTATGGCGGTTCAATGCGTCTCGGAGTTTATCTGGCCAGACTGATGAAAGGATCTATTGCTCAAGAAGCTTACTCATATTTTGCCGGGAAGAAGCTACCGAAACTGACGACCTTGATCGAAGAGCGACATCGTCATCGCTATGAGGTCAATCCGAAATATGTCGAGCGATTGGAGAAGGCCGGCTTGGTATTTTCCGGAAAATCACCTGACGGAAAGCTGATGGAAATCGCCGAATTGCCAAGATTTTCTGCGAAGTTCGAGAAAGACGACTCGAAAGCGAAGCGAACAGAATCGTCTTCGTTTTCTGGGAGTAGACCCACACACCCATTCTTCCTAGGCACGCAATTCCATCCTGAATTTTTGGCACGGCCACTCCAGCCACATCCATTGTTCACGGAGTTTATGAAAGCGGCAAAGGGGAGGGGAAAAATGAATGAGAAGAATGAGTTGAATAAAAAGAATATGAAGGATGAGGAGAATAAAGAAGAAAGGGAGAAAATCATTGATGAGGAAATCTCCACAGCGGGGATGGTAGAGGAAGACGAGTAGTCTGCTACAATGTTCCGACAATTAGCATGACCATCAAAGACCTCATCCAATTCAGCGAACTGTTAACGAAGTTGCAAAAAACAGAGAGGGTTATTCGCGTCTTCAAATCAGATCGCTGGGAAAACGATGTTGAGCACAGCTATATGCTGGCCATGCTCGCCTGGTATTTCATCCAGAAAGACAAGCTGGCTTTGGATGTAAGTAAAGTTATCAAATACGCGCTTGTTCATGATCTGGTGGAAGCATATGCAGGTGATGTCTATATATATGATAACGATCCATCCAAAAAGGCAGACAAACATAAAAAAGAAAAAGAAGCGGCTGAAAGGATTCAAAAGGAGTTTGCTGAATTTTACGAATTGCATGAGCTCATTGCTGCCTATGAAGCCCGCAACGACGCAGAAAGCAAATTCGTTTACGCGCTTGATAAGGTTCAGCCCGTAATTCAGATATTTATTGATGGCGGTAGGACGTGGAATGAGAAAGAAGTTACTTTGAAGATGCTAGTAGACATTAAAATAGACAAAGCCAAACTATCTCCGCCCGTTGAAAAAGTTTTCAAGGAATTTGTCAATTTTCTGAAAAAGAACGAAGAAGCCCTATTTACGAAGCTTTCATGAGGCTGAGATTTTCCCGTAATAATTTCAATACATGCACCATGAATTTGAAGTAAAAATTTTGAATATCGACGCCGCGAAAATCGAAGAGAAACTGAAGAAACTCGGCGCGGTCAAAGAAGGGGACTATTTGTACCGCTCGTGCGCTTTTGATTACCCAGGATTCACCCTGGACAAGCAGGCGGCTTGGGTCAGAGTACGCGATGAAGGGAATAAAGTCATGATGGCTTATAAGCGTCGTCTGGGAGTGAAGTCCAATAAAGGTGATGACGATGGGACCGAGGAAGTTGAGGTTGAAGTTAGCGATTTCGAAACTACCAAGCATTTCTTGATGAAAATTGGGATGATTGTGAAGTTTGAACAGGAGAAAAAGAGAACCAGATGGAAAAAGGGGGATGTTGAGTTTGATCTAGACACTTGGCCGAAGCTCAAAACATATCTGGAAATCGAATCAGCCAGTGACAAAAAAGTCTATGAAGCCATGAGCTGGCTGGGGATCGATAAGAAAGGCGCGTTCCTGTGTTCGACGACGCAGATCTATGAGATGAATGGGATTCGGGACAAAGACTACATTTCCATGACTTTTGATGAGTGGGTGAAGAGGGGAAATGAATGAGAAGGGATAATTTATCCCCACGCTACTCCCAACTTTATCACCTTTCATTTTTTGTCGGTGACCAATTTCATTGTATATTTGTCGCATACGCCTGCGAGATTTTTTACTACCTTAATTTTTAACCGAAATGAAAAAACTCAACAAAAATAAGCAGCAGAAGTTGTCAGGAGATAATATCGTTCTTTATGCAAATAAAAACGGAAAGGTTGAATTGCGCGCGGACATCAAGAAAGACACAATGTGGGCTTCTCAAACACAAATAGCAACCGTATTTCAAGTTGATGTACGGACTATTAACGAACATTTGAAAAATATTTTTAGAACTCGAGAATTAACAGAGGTTTCAGTTATCCGGAATTTCCGGATAACTGCCGCGGATGGCAAGAGATACAAGGTCAAATTCTACAACCTTGATGCCATCATAGCAGTCGGTTATCGTGTCAATTCCAAAAAAGCCACGAAGTTTCGTATCTGGGCCACAGGCATTCTCCGTGATTACTTGGTGAATGGTCACGCGCTAAACCAGCGAACTTTGGCCGCGTCGCCTGAAAAGATAGAAGGCCTCCACGAAGTCGTCGCCTTGCTCGAATCCTCGAAAAATCCCGGAAGATTGAAGGGAAAAGTAATCTTCAAGATGACTAAGGAGATGGTAAATCGGGAATAAAAATCCCATTCCACCGAGGAATGGGTTCATGGCGGCAGCAAAAGAATCCTTGAATCAGCGTAATCCAGTTGACCCAAATCCGCCAGGTCCTCGGGGCGTCAGGTCAAGGTGGTCATATCTTTTAACTCGCTTGATTTGAGGTATGACAGCATAGATGAACAAAATCTGGGCTATACGCATATTGCGGTAGAGATAGAACGACTCATCGCCTGTATTAAATAAAATTATCCCTGCTTCACCGCGGTAATCTGGATCAATCGTTCCTGGTCCATTGGCGACCATGATGTCATGTTTTGACGCTAATCCGCTTCGACACAAGGTCAGATAGCAGAGAGGAAAGGGCATCTCGGTAGCAAAACCGATTCCGCACAGAACCCTTCTTCCAGGTTCAAGACGATATACAGGCTCTGCTCGACAGCGTTTTTCACAGACACGCTTGTCAATGAATCTTTCCACTGACTGGTCGACAACATCACCAAAATTGAAAAGCATTTTTCTCAAATGTTGATTTTTTGGCTCCATTTCCCAAGGTGAAACTATACCCCTCACGTGCACATCATAGCCGATAGCTCCTAATGTCTGTCGTTTAGGCATCTTTCCACCTGGTAATACATGGATTTTTAACTCAGGACTTGAATCACTTTTCATAGGTTTCTGGGAGTTTTATACTCCTTTTCCTTTCATTACGCAAGTCGCGAAATTGTGCATTTTATAGAGGCATATTGCGGGGGATTGAACGCGGACCGACGATTTGCCGGCATCCAGTTCAAGAAGAGATCCGGCACGGGCAAAGCCTTCCCGAAGCTGTCAATCAAAGTCCGCAAAGAGATCGTCAGTCTGGGCTTGCCGGCCAAGCATGATGTGGATCCTCGGTTCACTCTACGTCTTCGATGAACGTGTGACAATGGCTTATGCTGCGCCTACCGAACGCGAGGTTATCGGGGTCTGTGAGTGTTGTGGCGCGCCATCAGAGATCTATGTCAATTGCGCGGATGACGAACGTCACAGGCATTTCATCACCTGCGAGGAGTGCAAATTTGAAGGGATGTTCTGTCGCAAGGGAATTCACAAAGGGAGGACGGCGAATGGGTATTCAGAGAAGATAGAAAGAGAGATTCTCAAGGAAGCAGAGTGGGCTAAAAAGCATGGGAAGAGATTTTCTTCAGCAAAAGAAATGATTGACGATATACTTCGCTGATCTTGAATAATCGCCTAAAATAGCGTATTTTGTAAGGATACAACTGAATAATAGAATTCCTTGCGGGATGGTGTAATGGTAGCACGTCGCTCTCTGAAAGCGAAAATTTTGGTTCGAATCCAAGTCCCGCAGCAAAGTATTAATATCACCTGTTTTGGGTGCTTTTGCCATGATGTCATACGGACTTCTGTAGCTTACTTGAGCGATATTTCCGTCTTTCATCGAAAGGTTCCAAAGTATCTTTGAAGCAATGGTACGCTTTTCGTCATCATTTCCGTCAACAAAATTTTTCATGGCTCTGTTTCCAAGCAGAAATGCTTCTCTGGTCGGTTCCAAAGTTAAAATGTCATTCTTGGTTTTGGCTTCGCTCATTTGTTTTTCAGCGCAGATCTTTTCGTTATGTATTTCAAGGACTTTAGCGTCGTAGATTTCCTTTGAGATTTGTCCATCGAGAAATGTATCGAGTAGGCGAGTTTCTTTTGCCTTGAGCGATTCTAGACGGCTTTGGCATGAAGTTACGATCGATTCTACATAGCTGTTGTCGTGAAGTTGACGCTCTTTGGCGGCGTTGTACATGATGTCAATAATTTCTTCATCGAATTTGATCTTATCGAGGACTGGAGCGATCAATTCGTATATCTTGGCTTCACGCATATATTTCAAATGAGCCTCACAGTGACCTTTGCCGTTTGTGCAGTAATAGTAATCATGGCCTTTCTTGATTGAAGCAGTATAGGCACAGCCACAGTTTTCGCATTTCAAGAATCCCCGGAGAGCAAAGAATTTCTTTTGAAGTCTTGGGCGGTTCCTGTTATGTAAAACTTTTTGGGCGTCATCGAATAATTGTTTGGAAATTAAGGGTTGATGCTTGCCCGGATAGTATTTACCCTCACGAAGCATGAGGCCACAGTAAAATGGTTGGCTGATGAAGCGATGAATGTGTCCGCGATATACTTTCTTACCGGATGATGTTCGTAGGCCTTCCTCGTAAAGGATTTTGGCAATCTCATTGAAGCCATAGCGACCAGTAGCGTAGAGTTGAAAGGCACGCACGACATACTTCGAGCGAATAGGGTCAATAGTGATCGTCTTTGTGGGTTTGTCATTCAAATATCCAAATGGTGCATGATTTGGCCATTCACCACGAGCTAGCTTCTCGCGATTACCACGCTTCACATTGACGCTTAGATCTCGGCTGTATTGGTTGGCCATACCGAATTGCATGGCTAGGATGAATGAAGTCTCGTTAGGTAAATGTATAGCCTCGTAAGTGTGTATTTCTTTGATTGTGCCTTTTTGAAGCATGTCCATGACTAAACCGCCGTCAATAAAATTACGAGCCAGACGATCCAGTTTCCAACAGAGAATAGCATCAGCTTTGCCGGCGTTGATCATTTGGATAACTTCATTGAAAATGGGACGACCTGCTTCTTTGGCTGTCCGGCTTTCCTTGAATACCTTTACGATCTTCAGATTCAGCTTTTCAGCGATAGCCAAAAGCTCTTTTTCTTGGGAATCAAGAGAAAGGACTTGGCGATCTTCGGTATCAGTGGATTTTCGACAGTAGAGAATATATTTCATGAAGTTAAAATAAATTAGGCGATAATGAGGCTCTTACAGAAATACTATTAGACAAACAATTTTCCAGTTAAGTAGTCACTGACCCTTTTCTGCTGTCGTTCGATCGCATCTGGCCGGTTTACAAATTCTTGAGGTGTCATGGTCAACCACTCTGTGCCTTCATTGCCAAACTTTACATCAGACTTAAGATAATTCAGTGGCTTTGTAACAAAAAAGAAAGAAATCATATTTGGATCATCATAGCTTGGAAATGGGCACGAAAACTGAATATCACTGGCCTGTATATCAAGGCCGACTTCTTCTTTAACTTCGCGCTTGAATGTCTCAAATGGCGACTCATCTCCATCTTTTCCGCCACCAATCATATCGAGACATCCAGGTGATTTTTTGGTTTTAAGATCTCGTCTATAAACCAGAATCTTATCACCAAGATAAATCAATCCTTTGGCGCCATTGAATTCAATTTTTTTGAAAGTGTTTTCGTGAATCATACGTTTTGAAATTGTACTCCTCAAATATATTTAAGACAAATTTTTGTCATCTTCATCGAGATTATAAACACGATACCGTGCCTTGCCGAGCCAATGTGTGTCATAAGTTTTGTCTACAGTAGGCTCTCCGGTTGCTCCAAGCTCTTGAGCAATTACATCGAGAGTAAAGTTATTCATGCCGCCGACAATCTGCGGTCTTAAAAGGTTGCGTGAGCAGGTGTAAGCTTTCTGATTTTTCAAACGATAATCTATGAATGATTTAGCCATGTATTTTGCGAGGTATGACGAGAGCTTTTCATTACCATCTGTCATTTTGACATAGACGAATCCATGTCCCCACATCCCCGCAACCAATCTGGTATGTCTCTCTGTTTCAGCCGTGGTTTCGGGTAACCCCCAGAACAGAGCGTGGAAATGAACGGCTCCACGCTTTTGAAATTCTGGTACTGCGATGTACCGGAAAAGTGGTCCGTATTTATAGCGGAGAGCTTGGACAAAAGCTGTGAAATCCGCGTATCCTTGCTTGATGTCAATTTGGTTCTCTTTGTATGTACAAGTAACGAGTATAGGTAATTCAGATCCTCCAAGGTTAGATAGGATAAGCCGTCTAAAAGCCATAGATGCGCGGGACGCGTTATCTTTGCGCTTTCCTTCGAATTCTTGGGGTGATAGTGAATTGCTTCCACCAGAAGCCACACCCGACAGACCATTTCTGCCTTTATGACCCCTGCGTTGTCCTTCACGAATTTGGATAGATCGTTCATATGAGTATATTTCTAATGTGTTACCGGATTTGATAAATTTGTTGTATCCCATTTCTTCATTATGATTATGTTAGTTAACTAGCAAGTCATACGGCGTCCCGTCCGCCGCGCTAAAGCGTTGGCTGGACGGGACGCTTCCTCTCCTCGACCTTTGCACAGGTTAGAAACAATTCGGCAAAAGAGTTAAGATATTCTTGTGCTGTAGCAGGCGAAATTTCCAAGCCATATTTATGCTTGAAATAATCGACGACCCTCTGCTCTAGTAATTGGCTAAACTGTTGCATGGGTGTATCGTAGAGGGTGAGTTTCGCGGAATCAGTCAGGCATAGATCGCGGATGGCTCAAATAAAGGATTTTGTGTGCGGATTTTTCATCAAAATGAAGGAGAAAACTATTAACAACCCGATTAAAATTGAACCCCTACCATTCTTCAAGAAAGGCAGTCTTGTGTATGAGAAATCAGGGCATGGATTGGAGCTGTCAGATGGCTATTACCGATGTGCTGAGCATTGCAAAGCTGATATCGGCGAGAAGCAGATCAAAGCTGAAAATCTGGAGAAGAATTTTACCTATTATGTTCAGAAATTCAGACTAGAACAGAAAGATGCCGGCAAAATTAGCGATGAGTTGATGAGGAAATATCTTATTGATCTACTTACTGATCCAGATATCGAGGGGAAGCAGGAAGTTTTGGACACAACGATACGAGCTATGGCTGAGGACTTGAAGAATATAAAGTCTGTTAAAGCCGAGGATGAATATTATGAAACTGGTAAATTCAAAGGTGGAGGTAAGATTTCAAAAGAGGATATAAAAACGTTTGAAGATGCGTTTCTCGCCAAGCAGAAAGAGATTTTGCCACAACATTTGTTCGCTGTACTCTTGAGTTATCTGAAAACACTGTCAGATCCGAATTATGCCAAATATCTTGGAAGAGGATTGGCACTTATTTCGAAGAAAATTTACATATCAAATGATGGCAAAATCTTGAAAATAGAATTTGAGCGATGGGGCTGGTACATCATGAAGTATTTTGATAGAAGGTTTCCGAATTATCTGAACAATCTAAAAGAGCAGGGAGTGATTATTTCAAATGGATATGATGAGATTACCGAGCTTGAAATCAGTGAAGCCGTAAGAGCTTTTAAAGGATCAAATTTCCAGGAAGTTATGAACTGGCTGGATGTCGATTCATTGTCTAAACTATTTGAAATCCTTAGAGGCGTAATCAATGCTATGAAAGGTAGCCCTGAAGACATTCAGGCCGCCACACTACAGGTGCTTGATTTTATGAATACTGATCCTATCGCGCAATTCGCCACTCAATTGCTTCCGGCAGTGGGGAAGGTAAAGATAAAGCGTAAAAAGTGGTAAGAGGCGCCTCCCGCTCCAACCGCCTTTTACGGGCAGGTCGTGCGCGGCCGCTTGTACTTGAGCGCATGGTAGGAGAGCGTACGGGCGCATACACCTCCGCCCTAATGGAGTATGTGGCGCGACTTACACCCACACCCGTATGTCTCCGCTTACCCGACAGTCTGTAACGCACAGACAGTCGGCCGCTCTCGACATACCGGTGCGGGTTAGTCGCGAATAGATTCTGTGGTGACGGGCGGAGGTCAACGCGCCCTTATCTGCCAAGCGTCTCGCACACCACCTACCCTCCAAAGTCGGTAGAACGGGAGGCGAATAATATCTGTGGCGAAAATTATAGGATTACCCTTGTTTGCTAAAGAAATGATATAATCGAAACACGATGACCAATAATATTACTTCACATTTTGATAAAACTAAGATTGATCCGTCATGGTCTTTCTCTGATAAGACACGCAAAGACACTGCGTATATTACTCATGGCTATCATCGTTATCCCGCAAAGTTTATTCCACAAGTTGTTTCTCGTCTGGTAGAAAGATATACAAAATTGGGAGATTTGGTTGTTGACCCTTTTGGTGGTTGTGGTACGACCCTCGTCGAATCTAAGGTTATGGGAAGATCATCAGTTGCGGTTGATATCAACCCTGTTGCCGTTTTAATAACGAAAGCCAAGATTACCCCGATCAATCCAGCAAAGATTGAAAAAGAGTTTGAAAATATCAAAATTAGATTAGAGGCTTATAATGAAAAGACAAAAGTAAAAGCTCCGGAACATGAGAGAATTGACTACTGGTTTAAGCCCGAAGAAAAGAGAAAGTTAGCGTTTATATTTGCTGAAATCTCAAGAATTAAAGATCAAGATGTTCAAGATTTTTTCTTCTGCGGATTTTCTAATATATTGAAAAATTGTTCGATATGGCTACAAAAAAGTAATAAACCAACGAGAGATTTTGAGAAAAAGCCATCAGATCCGGTTAAAACATTTTTGAAGCAAATAAAGATGATGTTGCGCGGCAATGAGAGATTGTTTGAAATGTTATCTGAAAGGAAATATCTGAAGGTGCCAAGTAAAGTTGTCTGTACTGACGCAAGGACGATTCCAACAAGGGATAACAGTGTAAATTTGATTGTTACTTCGCCGCCATATGTAACTTCGTACGAATATGCTGATTTACATCAGTTGACTGCCTTGTGGTTAGAATATACGAAGGATATAAGTGATTTTCGAAAGCGATTTATTGGCACCTCATATCACAGCAAGAAAAATCTGACATTGAATAGCTCAATTGCAGAGAATATTAGAAAAGAATTATTGGTTATAGATCGAAAGACGGCGGAGGAAGTTTCAACATATTTCAGTGAGATGAATCAGGTATTTACTGAAATGAAACGAATGTTGAAAAAAGGAGGGAAAACGTGTATTGTTGTCGGGAATACCAGTTTGCAGGGTGTAAAAATACTCAATGCAGAAGTTTTTGTTGAACAATTACAAAACCTAGGACTAAAAGTTGCCGATATTATAAAAAGAGAAATACCGTCAAAGAATTTGCCATCTGTTAGAGATAAAAAGACAGGTAAGTTTGCAAGCATAACTGATAAGAATAAAGTTTCGGCTTATCCAACCGAATATATACTAGTAATGGAAAAATAAAACAATGACAATCAAGGATCTGATCAAAATTTATGATACGAAAAAGAGCCAATATGGAGTAGAGGCGTATCGGCACATATCGAATGTTTTGCGCGAGGCCAAAGAACAACACGGGAAAGATTTTACAGGTGATGACCATGAGCAATCTTGGCGAGCATTCAAGGGAAAGAATCTGGAAAAATTGATTGAGTACATTATTACAGATGAAGTTCACGCTCTTAGTTTGCAGGTAGTAAATGGAAATACTCTTGAACGAACAAATGGCTCAAATTTGTCCAAAGAATTAAGCGAACTTAAAAGAAATCTTACTGTTGATTATGGTGAGTTTGGCTTGCATTTACCAGATGTTGACCTGATTATATTCGATCCAAAGACGAGTAAAGTTGTTGCTGTTTTATCCAGTAAAGTCACTCTACGAGAGAGGATTGCTCAAACAGGTTACTGGAAAATGAAATTGGCATCTGATAAAGCAACAAAGCATATCAAGGTATATTTCGTAACACCAGACGAAGATGGGACACTTACAATGAAGAAGCCGACAAAGAAAGGCAGAGCTATCGTTGAAGTTGATACAGATGGCAGTTATGTTTTGAGTGAAACCAATATTGAGGAAAGTGATAAGGTTAAAATGTTCGATAAGTTCATTGACGATCTGAAGAAATTACTAAAATAAGTTATGTTATCACAGATTGAATCCACAACATTGTGGGATTTTCCAAAACAAAATTATGGAGATACACCCCACGGAAATAACAAATATAACGGCGTTACGCCGGCTTTTGTCATATGGAATTTGTTGCAACGATACACCAAAGAGGGCGATCTAGTTGTAGATCCAATGTGTGGAAGTGGCACCACGATTGATGTGGCCAAAGAATTGAAAAGAAAAGTTATTGGCTACGATTTGAATATAGTTAGACCAGATATCATTAAGAATGATTCTAGGAAAATTCCTCTGCAGGAGAATAGTGTAGATTTTGTGTTTATCGACTCACCATATTCAGACAATATAAAATATTCCGATGATAAACAGTGTATCGGAAAAATCTCCTGCGAGAAAACAGAGTTTTATGATGAATTAGATAAGACTGCTGCAGAGATTAAGAGAATCCTAAAGCCAGGAAAGGCGATGGGTTGGGTTATTGCCGATCAATGGATAAAAAAGAAGTTTACAGCTACAGGATTTCTAATGTGGCAAAGACTTGAGAAACACTTTGAGCCTATTGATATTGTGTGTCTTACAAGACATAATCAAACCTCAAACACTGATATTTGGCATAGCAGGGCTAGACAATATAATTTCTATCTAAGAGGATTCAAATACCTCTTTATAATGAGAAAGATTGGATAATTTTATGAAGAGCAATAAATTAAAAAATCTCACTTATTTGATCATATTTGCAGGAGGATTATTTGCTCTCAAATTTTTATTGATAGATAGGATCTTTACAGGCCTAGGAAAGGACTCAGAGATTTGGTTCACAAGTGGCTTGTTATTGATAATACTTGGTGTCTTTGTTACAGAAAAATATTTCACTAAACCACTAGATGTAATAGTGAATGTAATAACACTGTTTGTCGTCTTATTAACACTTAACGATGTAAGTAAATTTCACCTCTATTGGCCACTCATTACATATTCACTACTAACGGCTGTTATAGCCCTTGTGTCTTTTGTCTTGGTTGACGAAGAGAAAGACAGAAATGTTCTATCACAAAAAATTGCTTATTCCTTAAATGTTATATCTGGCTTTTTGGGTAGTTCAAGACTTTTGTTTTCAATTGTTTTTATATTGTCAATTTTTAACTATTTTGTCTCATCCCTTGAAAGCAGTTCATTGATAAATAATGAGCAAATAGCAGTTATATTGCTCATTATTTTTTGGGGTGTGGTGATTCTCATTGAGCCTATTGATAGAAAACTGATTACTCCATTGCTTGAAAAAATGAAGGCTAAAAATAAGTCGAGATTGATTGGTAAAATTGTAAAGAGATTAAACCCAGATGTTATTTATGTTGAGCAATTACCAGGATCTCCAGTCTTAAAATCCGGGGATATTGTAGTCATTGATGACGTGAGACATCTACACACAGATGCTGATTTAATTTACGCAATGTTCATATATGAACTTGAAGCGGATAATAAGAAATATTTACATTTTCATTGCATAAATGCTAGGGCTATTGACATAGCAAAGCAGGTATATGTCTTTAGTACAGATTCAGGTATACCTAAAGAAATTGAATCTTCAGAGGTCTATAAAAATCGTGATAATATAATAGGCTTTGTTTATACCAATTCAGATATTGATGTTATCAAAGTTAAAATGATTGAAGGGGTTGATGAACGCAAGGACCTGAAGGAAGGTGATTTAATTGCCGTAAGTTTTTACAAGACTTCTACGAAATATCAAATAATTAATGTTGAGACTGATTCAGAAAGTGTAGATGGACATAGCAAGATTGGATCAAAGATCATAACTGCACAACAAATCGGTAATTGGCAGAGTGATAAACAGAAATTCACCGATACTGGTTGGGTGCCTAGCATAAATTCTCCCGTGTTTATTGAAACATCTACAGAAGAGATAAAAATATCTAATAATAATTGTTACAAAGTTGGGACAGTACCACGTTCGCAGTACCCGATTTTTATTGACCTTGAGGAAAGTGTCAGCCATCACATAGCCGTAATAGGAAAGACTGGTACGGGAAAATCTAGAATGGCAGCATGTATCCTAGAAAAAATGGCTTCTAGTTGTTTCAAAGTGGTAATCCTGGAAGTTGATAGGAAACATAAGCAATCACTTACTACATATATAGATTCTTCACTTATAGAAGAGCAGGATTCCAACACTTTTGATCTTTCAAAGGCAACGAAAAATGTAATTTCCATAAATTGGCAGACTGACGATAAGGACAAAAGTACAGGCACATTAAATTTGAGTGACATTACGGCCAATCTTATTGAGAAGGTAGTAGCTTATCAAACAAAGAATGAGGCCGAAAAAATCTGTATTGCAATGGAGGAGGCCTATGACTTTATTCCAGAGAGTACATTTGGTGATCAGGGGTTTGGTCAAAAGAAAGTGAGCAGAATATCTCAAGTTGTTCTAAAATGTCGAAAACATAATATTGGATTTCTTATCATTACTCAGCGTACAGCATTAGTGACAAAAACGATCCTTTATCAGTGTCACACTATTATTGCTCTACAGTCTTTCGACGAAACATCTAAAAACTTCATGAGTGCATATATAAATCAAAAGTATTTAGATAGTATGAGTATTTTGCCTAGGTATCGTGCGATTGTTGTTGGAAAAGGATCTAGTTGCGATAAGCCTGTAATTGTCGATTTCTTTGATAGTAAATTAGCAAATGGTAAGAAAGGTGTTCCTGTTAAAATTAACAATGGAAGTAAATAAATTTATAAACTATGAAAAAAGTTGAGAAGAAAGTATGGCCTGAATATTTCCAGCAGATAGTCGATAACAAGAAGACTTTTGAGCTTCGGTTGAATGATTTTGAGATTGAAGAAGGAGATACATTAGTGCTAAAGGAGTGGGATCCGAAAACAAAGAGTTATACTGGTCGGGAAATCGAAAAAGAGGTTGGATATGTAGGTAAATGGAAAATCGAAGAGCTAGAGAAATTCTGGCCTAAAAAGGACATCGATAGTAAAGGGATTCAGGTTATCTCGCTAAAATAACGGTTCCCACAGCGTCCCATCCGGCCAGCAATTTCGCAGAAAGCGCAAAATCGCCCGAAATCGCATCATCGCAAACCACAAGTGGAGGGCGGGGCGGAATTCCCCCCTGAAACCCCCCTTCCGCCCCGCCCGCTTCATTGCTGGATTTTTTTGGGATTTTTGTCACAAATGCAAAGGGCGCACGGGGCGAAAAAACGAGGGCGCGGTCGCGGACGAGTGGGTTCGAACCGACCTTTTGGAAGAATGAGCGAATTTTCGTCGTATCCGTGCTGTCTGCCAAAATAGCGGCTTGTTTACAGTCGTTAAAGAAATTTATGACTGGTTCGAACCGACTGGTCGAGACACGACCGAAGGAGGCGAGTTTGTCCTTTAAAACCTGCTTTTCAGAAATCAGTTTGTTCTTGGTTTGTTGATATTCTTCCAAAGTTAAGGCATTTTCAAGATATGCTGTCATCAATTTATCAAGTTTGGAATCAACAGAAGCAATTTCACCATTCACTTTCTGAATTTGAATCCCCGATAATTTATTATCATCTACTTTTTCTTTTTCAACCTCGGCAATTAACCAATTCGCAACAGCATCAGAAAGTGATACTTTCTTGAGCTCCTTTTGAATTAATGTAGTCATAGCTTCCTCACGAACATATTTCTGCGAGCAGGGTCCTTTGCGTTTTGTACATCGCAAATAGTTATGACCTTTCTTCGTCTCGTTCGTAATACAACAGCCACATTCGGCGCACTTGAATAGTCCACGATATACATATGGTTTCAATCCACCATCATGTTGTGGTTTACTTTTACGCGTCATGACCTCCTGAACTTGATCATAGAGTTTCTTCGTAATAATCGGCTCATGTTTACCTTCCCAGAATTCGCTGTGAAAAAATATGAGTCCGTAATAGAGATGATTTTTGAGTAAATACTGATAGTTGGAAATGGAAAGATCTCTGCCTTTATGCCCGGTTAAACCAAGCTCACCCATAGCCTTGCGTAATCCGGAAAGGGTATAGTTGCCTGTAGCATAAGCCTCGAAAGCTTTCTTGATGAGTGGAGCTTTTTCTGGATCAATAGTGATCAGTTTTGTCTTTTTGTCATTCAGATATCCAATCGGAGCCTTCTGCGGCCAGATGCCATTTTTCAATTTCTGACGAAAACCGCGCTTTACATTTTCTGATAAATTGTCCACATAGTATTTGCTCTGACCAAAAGCAATCGAAAGCATGAATTTTCCCTGCGGAGTTGCGTCAAACCAAAATGTTGGAAACTTTAAGTCAGTAATCATGCCTGTATCAACCAAATAGATTATCTTTCCACCATCAACCGAGTTACGAGCGAGCCTGTCTGGGTGCCAAGCTAAGATACCGGTGGCTTCTCCAGCTTCTATACGTTCATCGTCCCACACGGCCAGCCAATAAAATTTGATATCGTATGACCGAGGAGGGTCGAATACCCAAGTTTATTATAGGTTGCAATTAGGTTAAACTGTTCATATGATAACCATAGTATTTGAAGCACACGGCACTACATCCGATAACGAAGCTCATTTGTCGTCTGGTCACAATGATGTAGCTCTTTCGCCTCTTGGCATTCAGCAATCCAAAGAGATGGGTGAACGCTATAAGGATGATCACTTTGATGCAGTTTTCTGTTCTGATTTGCAACGTGCTTATGAGAGTGCGGAGATTGGCTTCGGAGATAAGTGGCAAATAATCAAAGATGCTAGATTGCGTGAATGTAATTATGGTGATTTAACACAAGCTTCTAGCGAGAAAGTTGACGTTGAAAAGCCAAAAAGAATTACTGTGCCATTTCCGAATGGTGAGAGCTATACCCAGACAACAGCTAGGATGAAATCGTTTCTTGAAGATTTACTCAAGAATTATGCTGGTAAACGAGTAATGATTATCGGTCATCGTGCCACGCAATACGGCTTAGAAAATCTAATCAACGGAGTATCCCTTGAAAAGCTGACCACGACTCATTTCAAGTGGCAACCGGGATGGAAATATGAATTAAACAAATTGTAATTTTACTCACATGCTTAACGACGAATTACAATGGCTATGTCACAGATCCAACAGTTACTGAAGCCGAGATAGATAAATCATTACGCGGAGCATTGAAACAGTTACCGGACGATATTATTCCAGTACGTGGACCGAAGAAGTTTGTTATTGAAAATTACACATATATCAATAAAATCACTGGCAAAATCGAAAGATTTGAGGGACGGGAAGAAGTTAAGAAGGATGGCAAGCTGATTTACTACGCAGTATTTCACGGTGGACTAATCAAATAATATGAGCAAGGATCACTGGTCAATTCCAGGTGGCGCGGTCGATGACAATGAATCACCAAAGCAGGCGTGTGCTAGAGAGATAAAAGATGAAGTATTGTGGCTGAAAAATAAAAACCCGTCTGTTCGCGCGAGTGCGTAAGAGACGGGTGTGACAGGCATGTTGTTCCGAGGTTACGACGTTCAGCTTCCCAGGAGATATCTCCTGACATCGGCCACTGAATACGAGCCGAACTCACTTGATTGACCATTTTCGTCTCGCATAAGATGCTTAAGAAAACTAGCGCCTTCCATCATGTTCCCAAGAGTAACTATTGGCTGTTCGGGCTTGTTTCCGTCGTGGTTTAATCCAGCGGTAGCCAGGAGCCCGTTACAAAGACATCGCATACTTACGGTGTCCTCAAGTTTACCGCCCTTGGCGACATAGTCTGTTTCCGGTTCGGCAGAGCAACGATATCCGATAGAGCCATTTGCTTTCTCATATAGAGTCACCAATGCTCCCTGATTACAGATTCGCTCCCTAGATTCGTAGACACCGCGATCGGAAACCGTGCCGTGCAAGCTGACTACTTTGAAGGGAAAACCCGTTGGTGACCACATACTGTTGAATATCTTTAATTGTCCGAGATAGCCGAGCCGGCGGACGGTCCTCTTTATATTGACCTCCAAACCAGACTCATTGGCCAACGCGAATATTGATCCAGCTTGAATCCCCTCGGCACCGACAGATTTCGCGAAAGCCAGACATTCCGGTGAGGCCATTGATCCTCCTATCCAAAATCTAGCTCCGTTTTTTCTGCAAAGTTCCGCGAGTTTTGGGTAATCCACATGATCTTTCGGACCATAGATTGGTTCCCCAAGATGGTTGAATTGTATTTGCCCACCAACTTTTCTCGGTGGTGCATTGTGTCCTCCAGCCGTATCCTCTTCGACTACAAAGCCGTATATACTGCTGGCAGGCAGTCTTTCCAAAAGAGCTTTTGCCAAGACTAGAGAAGAGATGATGGGTATAAATTTCGGGGCGATTAATCCTTTCGGATATTCGCCGAAATGTTCTTTCGGATCAAATACGATCTCTCGATAGTTTGGACCTTGTGATGAGTGATCAGGAACAACGTCCACTTTATATCTCACAGGTCTCTCGGCGACGATGTCCTCTAACATTTGAGGGAATGGAAGAGGTATGCCGGCGCCTACTGTCAGGACATCAACTCCCGCTAGCATTGCTCCAAAAAGAGCGTATGGATGGGGCATTTGGAGCTTTTCCAGAAAGTTGATGCTCACCAATCCGTTATGTTTCTCTTTAGCCAGCCAGATTGCCGCAAAATCGGCGCAAACTGTCAGGTCTATGAGAATACGTGATGGTTGCAGGGTGAACATTGGGCATGGACGCAGCGGACTCCTCTTTGACACCCCGCCTTCGACATAAAACTCTTTCATGATCCTTTCTACGGCCTGTTGGTAAGGAAAATGAGCGAGAGCTCGTCGAAAATGACCTCCAGGATCTCCATTCTGGAGAATTATCACTAGGATTCTTTCAAGTGCCACTCCGGAGACTGTCCCGAGCATGCCGAGCATAGAGACTGCACGGGCCAAGGACCAATTTGATACTGCTACTCCCATTCCGCCTTGGATAACCGAGGGGAAAGGAAGATCATTTGTTTTGTCTTTCATAACTTCGGCTTCCTTTGTCAAAAACCTTTTCGGTCATTTTGGTTGGTCAGATCATCAATTGTGAGACCATTTTTGTTCCACGTCCTATGATAGCACATATAATAAATCTTAAAATCAAAAAATAATTTTCTGGAGAAAAATATCTCCTGCAAAGATTTCTATAGCAGGTGGTGTGAATGGCGACCGTCATTTGCACCCCCCTATTCCTCTCTAACTCGTAAGATGCTATACTGCTAGCGTTATTAGATATAATTTATACATATGGCATCAAAACCAAATTCCGCATTTATGAAACCACTCGCAGTCAGTGCAGATCTCGCTGCAGTAGTGGGTGCCGGTCCGCTCCCTCGTTCAGAAGTCGTCAAGAAACTTTGGGTCTACATCAAAGGCAAAAATCTTCAAGATCCAAAAAATAAACGCAATATCAACGCTGATGAAGCTCTGAAGAAGGTTTTCGGGGGCAAGGATGTGGTCAACATGTTCGAGATGACCAAGCTTGTAAGCAAGCATTTATCTTAGCATCTTGCTTCGGCATCAAAAACGGTCTTCAGGCCCGTTTTATTGGTTTGTTATTCGAAGAAATTGACCAGATACTCATCGATCTTTCTTTGGTCAAGATCATAAAAAATTTTGTTCTGATTGTGGAGGTCAGTCGCCAACTTTACTCCGACGAAGCGCCAGTGCCATGGCTCAAAGACATAAAACGCATTATCTTTCGGATATGAAATGACGAAGCCGTATTGATAGGCATTGCTCAAGAGCCATGTGTATGCTTTGGTTTTGTCAAAACCATCCAATATGCCTCCAAGTCCGGTAGTGATCAAATCGACGGTTGTGCCCAGTTGATGTTCGGAATATCCTTGATCAGCGGAGAAAGAATTTGCCGAACCCGCGCCATAAATAATCTCGTAATCTTTTTTGAGAGTGCTTTGTTCGTTGAATGAACGATAGGCCGAAAAGACATACATGGTTATGCCGGCGTCTTTGGCGTCATCAAGCATTTGTTTCAAGTGCAACCAGATATCGGTCTGGAGTTTTAGCGTTTTTGAGTCGCTATACGAATAATCAGTCGGTATTTCGACGAGCCTGGCCGGAGCATAGTATTCATTGAGGAAAAAAACTTTTGAATATTTCTGCAACAATTGCGGATCTGTTTTGCTCAGTTTTTGCAGAGTCTCGACCGTTCCGGACACGGTGCTGACTTGTTGTTGGTAGTTCCCGAGTCGTTGCGCGATTGTCGCGGAGTTCTGTTTTTCCTGATTGAGGGCGTCAGAAAGAGAATCGCGCGTCCTCGTGATGTTTTCTTTGAGATCGGCGGTGGTTGAGGCCAGGATAATTTCTAGGACAGTGAGGCGTTGAGAAAGGTCTCCCACATCATCCGAAATGGCGCTAAATTGGTTGCCTGTGTACCACGCGCCGGCGATCAAAGCCAATACGATCAAAACAAAGGCAATAATCATGGCGCGATGTCCAGATTTTAGAAATGGGATCATTACTTTTGGTATTTTTTTATAAAAGACGTTCATTATCATTCACAAGTATAACGCAATTGACGAAAATATAGTATACAGATTGAAAGCTGTTATGGTAGGCTATGGCTTATGGAAGGGGATCCAAAGGAAGAAAGTAAAATAACAAAGGATGGTCTTTACACTGGATTCAAGGTATTGTTAAAATATCTTGGCCAGTATCGCCGATCTATAGTTGTTTTGAGCGTGATGGGAATATTTTCGGCCGTTGGTAACGGCGTCATCCCGTACATTGCCGGACGTTTTTTTGACTCCATCATCAGTCCGGGCACACTTGAAGTATTTGGATATATTTTACCGCTTTATATGGGGTTGCTCATTTTGTGGGCGATTGTTCAAAGTGTCACATACATCTTGGATTGGCGCAGCACTATTTTGAGCGAGTATCTCTCCAACACGATTTGGCTGGATTATCTGGCGAACGGTTTTAGTTACTTGCTCATGTTGCCGATGTCATTCCACAAAAAGAACAAGATTGGCGAAATCGGAAACAACATCAACACGGCTGCGGGATCTCTGGAAACGATTGCTGGCAGAATTGTCATTGATCTTGCGCCGCAGATTCTCTCCATCTTGATCGCCCTTGGCATTGCGTTCTATGTCAAACCGTTCCTCGCCCTTTTTCTCGTGATTGGATTGGTCATCTATATTTTCGTGCTTTTGCGGAAAGTTAGCCCGCTCGGCGAGATTCAAAAAAAATATTGGAATGTCTTGATGAAAGGATTTTGGGGTGATAGTTACGACGCTATCGGCAATGCTCTGGCGGTGAAGCAGGCAACCGCCGAAGAATATGAACGCGAGAAACTATTCAAGAATAGTCGACAGGCAATACCGCTTTGGATGAAAATGACCAATATTTGGGGATCGCTTACACTATATCAGCGTTTTATCATTCTCGGCACGCAGGTGGTAATTTTTATCCTTTCGGTCGTCTATATCCAAAATGGTTCGATGACTCTGGGCGAGCTTCTAGCCTTCAACGCCTACGCAGCCATGATTTTTGGCCCATTTGTGACCATCGCTCGACAGTGGCAGACCATTCAAAATGGCATCGTCAATATTCAGCAGACGGAGAAAGTATTGCGTACCGAAACGGAAAAGTATCTGCCAGAAAACGCCATCTCGGAGCCAATAAAAGGTGATATTACATTCAAAGATGTGTCTTTTCATTATGACGAAGGCAAACCGGTTCTGCAGAATATTTCATTTGAGGTCCGCGCCGGCGATGTCGTCGCGCTGGTCGGTGAATCGGGTGTCGGCAAAAGCACGCTCATTGATCTTATTTCAGCTTATAATTTTCCGACCGCAGGCGAAGTTCTGATCGATGGGCACCTGATTCAACGACTGGACTTGAAAAGATTTCGCCAACAAATCGCAGTCGTGCCACAAGAGGTTGTTTTGTTTAATGACAAAATTATGACCAATATAAAATATGGCAATTTTCACGCCACTGATATTGAAATGAAAGAAGCCGCACGCAAGGCTCACGCCGCCGATTTCATAGAAAAATTTCCTGACAAATGGGAACAGATCGTCGGTGAACGCGGGGTTAAACTTTCGGTCGGACAAAAACAACGTGTGGCTATTGCTCGGGCTATTTTGCGCAACCCGCGCATTTTGATACTTGACGAGCCGACATCGGCGCTGGATGCCGGTTCGGAAAAAATCATCACGCAATCTCTGAACGAATTGATGAAAGGCAGGACGACTTTCATTATTGCACACAGATTGAGCACTGTCCGCAGGGCCGATTCTATCCTTGTCTTCAAAGATGGAAAAATCATTGAATCAGGAAAACACGATGAACTCCTGAAAATTGAAGGCGGCGAATATCGTCGGCTATATGAACTGCAGATTGGGTTACATAGATAGCCGATATTTTCCCCAGCTACTTTTATCACATAGTAGTATGATAGACTTACATTCATGCCCATACTCATCTCAATTCTCGCTTCAGTCGCCGCGTTTGCTGGCGGTGTGATTGCTCTTAGATTTCGCGATAAGCTTCATATCATTCTCGGACTCTCAGCCGGTGCCGTCATAGGGGCGGCACTTTTTGATCTCATACCAGAAGCAATCAAGCTCGGCTCATCTGTATTTCAACCGGAACAAATTACTGCGCTTACCGCCGTCGGTTTTCTCAGTTATCTTATTCTGGACAGGCTATTTTCATTCCACGTCCATACAATTGAACATCATTCAACGGAAAATATTCACGACTACCCTAGCTCATCTCTCTACTGCAGACGAGGATCATTCGGCGCGGCCAGTTTTTGCCTCCATAGCCTGATTGACGGTTTTGTTATCGGTTTGGCATTTCAAGCTTCAGTGGCGATAGGGGCGGTTGTCACTATCGCCGTCATTGCGCACAGATTTTCCGATGGAATAAATACCATAGGAATTATCCTCAAATATCACGGTGATCATAAATACGCCTTTAGTTGGCTTACCGCCGTAGCTTTGGCGCCGATTGTCGGCACCGCCCTCACATTTACCATCTCCGTTTCCAACAACATAATTGCCGTAATTCTGGCGATTTTCGCTGGCTTCTTTCTTTATATTAGCGCCAGCGATCTTATTCCCGAAGGTCATCACAGCCACTCAAAGACGCTTACCACGATTATGACTATTCTTGGAGCGGTAATTTTATATATCATCGTGAATGTCGTCGCTATTTAATGTTAAAATAATGACATGTTGAAACCCCACATTGTTATTTTGGGCGCAGGGTTTGGCGGTACCTATGTCGCCAAAAAACTGGCAAAGCATGTGAAGAAGGGCAGAATTGAAATTACCATCATAAATCGCACTAATTATTTTCTCTTCACACCTCTTTTACATGAAGTTGCCACCGGTTCATTGACGCCGACCAGCATAGCCGAACCACTCCGCGAGATATTCGTTGATTCGGGAATACGAATCGTTCAAGGAATCGTTGAATCCATAAACAGAAGCGCGAAAACCGTCAAAATCTCCAACCAAGGCTCTTTGAGCACGATTTCGTATGATTATCTTGTTATAGCCACGGGTGCTGAGACAAATTATTATGACATTCTAGGAGCGGAGAAGTTCACCTATCCTTTGAAGAATCTTTCGGACGCGGCGCGCATCCGCTCGGTGATTGTCGACTCACTGGAACGCGCGTTTTTGACCCTAGACAAAGACGAACGTGTCAGACTGCTTTCTTTCATTGTCGTCGGAGGCGGCGCGACCGGTGTTGAGACAGCCGCCGAACTCGCCGGATTTATTCAAGAAATAATTGGTCGTTACTATAGTCAGACGAAAGATTGCGATTTGAATGATTATCGGATTTGTAAACCGCAAGAATCATCAGTAACTCTGATACATGCCGGTCCGGAATTGCTCCAAACATTTGGACCATCTCTGCGCGCGGCCGCAGAAAAGCGGTTGCGAGATAATAACATTATTGTCAGACTGAACAGTACTGTTTCCGAAGTGACTGGACGAGGCATAAAGCTTTCTTCTGGGATCTCAGTCGCGTCCGCCACTATTATCTGGACCGCTGGAGTAAAACCGGTCATACCTCATTTTGAAGGGGACATGCCGACGTTGACGACCGGGAGATTGGCGGTTGACGAATATTTTCGGGTCAATCATGATTCATGTGTTTTTGCTTTGGGTGACGCGGCCGGATATGTCAATCGAGATATTTTAAATAAGGATCCGACCAAAACCTTGACGCTTCCGTTATTGGCGCAAGTAGCCGAAGGCCAAGCCAAAATTTTGGCCCGGAATGTGATTTCTTCAATTCGCGGTAAAAAACTCGTGGAATTTCACTATCATTCAAAAGGTAATATGGTATCGGTGGGGCAACGATTCGCCGTGGGCGAGATCTTCTCTTTATTTCTTTCCGGCCGTTTAACATGGTGGTTATGGCGCACGATTTATCTGTTCAAATTTGCTTCATGGAAAAAGCGTGTTCATATTGTCTTTGAGTGGACATTGAACATATTTTTTCAGAGGGATATGACGAAATTGACTTGAGCAAAAAAGCGCGGAACTAGATGTCCCGCGCTCGCCCCACAAAATGATGTTCAATTCCGGCTGTCAAATGCCGGTCACCAGTTGAATGATATCCCGATAATACCTAATCGTTCATACCCATTTATGTATGCCGAGGCGTATAGGACATTCCCGCTATTGGCATAACCGATTTCACGCGTGAATCTGGTGGTAAGCGCTGGCTGTGAATCCGATTCGTCCATCATCGTCGGGTAAAATCTACAACCGATCGAAAATTGAGTTTCGGGATTGACCGGAAACAGCAACTCCTCGTCGATTCGTGGCGTGCCGATCTTTGATGACGAGAGCATCACTCTGGCCCTAGTGTTTGAGACCAAAAACGGCATGTGATTTCTATTTCTGCCGAATGCTACCGAGAGATATCCATATGGATTGGAATTTAATAGTTTTAGACCATACCTAGTACGGTCTTTTTTCACGAAGCCGTGAATCCATTCATGGAACCAACCAATCTCGACTGGTTCGACTGAACTTTGTCCAAGATGCGGTTCGGTCGTATTCAATGAACCTTCGACGAATTTGGCACCAAATGCCAGAGCCGTCTTTCTGTCTTCTTTCAGGCCATGGAAATCAATCCCGGCGGTGAGAGCGTCAAGTGCACTGTCGGAGAAAATGCTACCAAATAAGTCCTCACCTTCTGATTCAATTTTCCGCCGGCCATATCCTTCATGCATTGATTGTCGCGCCCACTTGAATGTCGAAGGGTATCCGAATTTTTGAATCGTAATACGTGGACCATTCCGTCCAATCTCCGACTTGAATCGTTCCCAAAACGAGGATTGCGGTTCCAGAGGATTGTCCATATACCGCAGGGCTTTGATTGGAGCTGCCAACCTTACCGTGTCGTTTGTGTTTGTGCCCGCCCCCAAAACTGTCATTACTTCGAAAAGCATGGCTATGATTAGGCATGCCACCACGCAAGGGTGATTCGCCGTCCGATGTGGTTTCATATTTCTTTTTCGTGAACTGTGTTGGAACTGAAAACTTCAGACATAATAGTAACGCAATTGGCATCCTTGTCTAATATGGACATTGTTGTTGAGTCGTGATGTATAATTCGCTCTGAATGTTTATCACCTGGCTCATAATCAACCTTCTATCCACAATCCATCCGCGGTTTTTGGATAGGTCACATACTTTTTTCTGCTATACTCTGATTTATGACCCAAACTCAAGCCCTAGATATCCTAAAAATGGGTCGGAATGTATTCATCACCGGACCGGCTGGTTCAGGCAAGACGCATGTTCTCAATCAGTATATTAATTATTTGAAATACCACCGCGTCTCGGTCGGTATTACCGCTTCAACCGGAATCGCGGCGACGCATATGGGCGGCGTGACGATACATTCATGGTCCGGCATGGGGATAAAAAATAATCTAAGCCGATATGATTTGTCGCAACTCGCGGAAAAATCAAAGGCGGCACGGCGTGTCAAAGAAGCGTCGGTTTTGATTATTGATGAAGTCTCTATGCTTCACCATTTCCGTCTGGACACATTGAATACAATCACGCAATATCTTCGAAAAAATGAAGAACCGTTTGGTGGTCTGCAGATAGTTTTGTGCGGTGATTTTTTCCAACTTCCGCCGGTCTCAAAATACGGCGAGCCGGATACGCATTTTATCTATAGATCGGAAGCTTGGCGTGACGGGAAGTTCACAGTTTGCTATTTGCATGAAAATTTTCGGCAAATCTCAGACCCGATTCTTTCGGTCCTGAATGAGATTAGGAGTGGGGAAGTCTCAGCGGAGGCGCGAGGACAGTTGAAAAGTAGGTATCAGGCGAAACAAAATCAAGATTTAAGGTCTGATCTTGATTTTGTTTCGCCCACCCGTCTCTACACTCATAACATTGATGTCGATTCGGTCAATGAAACGGAGCTTGATAAAATCGTCGGTTACGAATCAGCGTACGAAATGACTTTCAAGGGTCGCAAGTCGCTAATTGAAGTCCTGAAAAAATCTTGCCTAGCGCCTGAAAGGTTGCGATTAAAAAAAGGCGCACGAGTAATGTGCGTCAAGAATAATTTTGACGAAGGATATGTCAATGGTACGCTGGGTGTTGTCGTGTCATGCGGTTTTGGCATTGATCCAGTTATTCATACCGCCGGTACGCCAGATTTTCCCAATGGTCGGAGGGTGACGATTGGACTTGCCGATTGGACCATTGAAGATGACGATAAGGTCTTGGCTCAAATTACCCAATACCCGTTGCGTTTGGCATGGGCCATTACCGTGCACAAGAGTCAAGGCATGTCATTGGACGCTATTGAAGTCGATCTTTCCAAAGCATTTGAGCCGGGCATGGGCTATGTGGCATTATCCCGCGTACGCACTTTGGCCGGACTTTCCATCATAGGCATGAATGAAAACGCTCTGCAGGTGCATCCGGAAGTTCTGGAATATGATCGCCATTTACGGGAATTATCGGACAAGGCGGAAAGTATCATTGAATACACTGATAGAAAGAAAATCATCGCCGTTCAGGAACGATTTTTGGCAAAGATCGCTCCATTGCACAATATGGGCAAAGGTAAAAAGCAAAGCAACAAGGCTGGACGATCCGTGGGCTTGACTTTTCAAGGCACAGCGGCTTTGATTGGAAAACAAAAATCAATACTCGAAATGGCTAAAGAAAGGAACAAGGCAATTGAGACAATTATCAATCATATTGAAGAACTTATTGAAATGGGTCCGGAGTCGGGTGGGATTGCGCTTGACGAAATCATCTATCTTAAAAAAGAGATTTCCCCGATTCATTTTCTCAAAATTGAAAAAGCACTGGAAGAAGTCGCGGTCGCCGATGAATTTCAACGATCAAAAATGGTGGAGTCGGCCGAGGATAGAGATTATAAACCGCCGCTACTTTCGCCGGTTAAGAGCAAGGTGGGGCCCAACATTTCGTTTAGGGATATTCAATTGGCAAGGGTGTTGCTTGGGTATGTTAGGAGAAAGTCAAAAAAATAAATCATCTATATTGTCGAGCTGGCACCTCCAAATTTTTATAGACTAAATCCGCAAAAAAATTGACTTATTTCATCAAATAGTATATAGTGTTTATCTATTAACTCTCATTGTTCGCCTTTGAAATCTATAGGCCTTCTGATGGGATAATGCCCATTGGGCCGTCGTATAGACAATAAGTCATGTATCAAAAGCATTTTAGGGGCGGAAGCCATAGCAGTGTCTCCAGACAATTCAATTACCGTAAACCGGCCGGTCGTCATGGAACTTCTCATGTTGGTGGCTCACGGGGCGGTTTTCGTGGTAACAGTGGTGGAAGTCGTGGCGGTAGAGGAGGCGGTCGCGGACCGGGAGGCGGATTTGCCAAGCATATTGACGTCTCCAAATTCATCAATAAGGCCGTGATCACGGAAAAGACAGAACACTTTGTGCCGGATCATACTTTTACCGATTTTCAGGTGGATACACGTCTCAAAACAAATATCGCCACCAAGGGATATTTTGTGCCAACCCCTATTCAGGACAAAGCCATCCCGCACATAATTCGCGGGGCTGACCTAGTCGGCATAGCGAACACCGGTACCGGTAAAACGGCTGCGTTCCTTATTCCGCTTATCAATAAAGTTTTACTGAATCAAAAAGAAAAAATACTGATTATCGTGCCGACTCGCGAACTTGCCCAACAGATTGAACAGGAATTTGTGGGCTTCGCGAAACATCTGGCCATGTGGGCCGTCTGTTGTGTCGGTGGCGCAAGCATTGTGTCGCAAATGAAGGCGCTGGCTCGCCCTTTCAATTTTCTTATCGGTACGCCTGGACGCTTGCGTGATCTGATTGAGCGTAACAAAATTCGTTTGAATGAATATTCGACCGTGGTGATCGACGAAGCCGACCGCATGCTCGACATGGGATTCATCAATGACGTCAAATTCATGGTTGGCGCCATGGCCAAACAGCGCCATACGCTTTTCTTTTCCGCGACCATATCTCGTGAGATTGAAGTCCTCATCAAACAATTTCTAACTGATCCGGTCATGATTTCAGTCAAGACCGGCGATACGGCTCAAGGCGTCGATCAAGATATAGTCCGTGTTCCTCTTGGCAAGAACAAGCTTGATGTTTTGCAAGAACTGCTCGGCCAGCCGGGATTCACCAAAGTTCTCATTTTTGGCAAGACCAAACATGGCGTGCAGAGGCTTGCCGAAGACCTTTCTCGTCGTGGAATCATCTCCGAAGCTATTCATGGAAACAAAAGTCAAAGTCAACGCGTGCGTGCTCTCAAATCATTCAAAGATCATAAAGTGAAGGTCCTGGTGGCGACCGATGTGGCGGCTCGCGGTTTGGATATTTCCGGCATAACCCATGTCATCAATTATGATGTCCCAGCGACCTATGAAGATTATGTCCATCGTATTGGTCGTACCGGCCGTGCCGGCAAGAAAGGTCAGGCGCTGACTTTCGTGTAGCGCGTTAGCTGGGTCTGTTTTGTGTTTTTTGGCACAAGTGCTAAAATAAGTCTATAAAATAATATTTCCATGTCCAACCAATACGAACTCATTTTCATTTTTGCGTCAGTGATTATCGGCGTCGTTTCAGCTTCATACTTCTATATTTCTGCCGGGGTGTTTGATCGCCTAAACCTTCTCCAGCGCCCTCTCAAATGGATTGCCGCGGGCATGTTCATAATTGCGATCGGCGTTTTGATGGCGGCCTTCATCTCTTACGAAGCCAAGCTTGGCTTTGAACTGATCTTCTATGGCCTTCCTCTACAGGTGCTTTTCTATATACTTTATATCATCGGGTCGCTCATGATACTTATTGGTGCGCGACGTTTTACTCACAGGTCGCTTAAGGACAATGTAGTTGATGTTTCGTTGCAAAGTCGGTAAATACTGATGCTACCACGGATGCTTTTCTCCCTTGAACCAGAACTGCCCGGTTTCGGGTTGTGAAATGGCGAGTCTATAAATGTCTTCGGCTGCTTCGACTGGAAGCATCGGTGCGCCATCTCCGCCCATGCTGGTCTTGACCCAGCCGGGGTGGACTGAGGATACTACAACGGGCGTTTTTTCGTTTATGAACCGTGCCGCCAAAGTCCGCGTATACATATTGAGCGCCGCTTTTGAAATCTTGTAGGCTGGATAGTGGAAAGGAAAATGGGATGATTTAGCAAATTCAATTTCCGTCAAAGATTTCCCGCCGAGTGATCCGGCTGACGAAGACACATTTACGATGTGCCCATCTTTGTTTATGGCATGGATGATGTGCTCGGTAAAATCAATCGTGCCGATAAGATTGACCTCAAGCGTTTGACGTAATTTGTCAATGATGACATTCGTTTCTTCTTCATCAAAAAGAGCGCCGGCGTTATTGACGAGGATATCTATTTTGGTGTCGGATTTTTTGATTGCTTCCGTGCAGACCCGTATTGATTGAGAAGAAGTTAAGTCAAGTTGATGCACTGTCAGTTTTTCATGAGAAAAATCAACAGTTCCTGAGAGAGAAGTTCCGATTACGACATGACCTTCAGTCAAAAATTTTTCAGCCAAAGCTTTGCCAATGCCACGACTGATGCCGGTGATGAGGGCGGTCTTCATGACTAGTATAATAACATATAAAGGTTATACACAGTTTTGTGAAAATTATTCTCGCTATTACACACACATGTTCTATAATGAGCATTGGTCGAGCAATTTTGGTAGCAGTAACTCCAAGCTCAACACTCCAATGGCAAAAAGAGCATCAGTGCAAAAGAAAGCTTCACGATCAAGAAAGACGAGGAAGCGTCTCGCGGCAAAGCGTGCGCGAAGAGCGGGCAAAAAGCGTCGACGATAAAATAACGAGGTCTACCATCGCTGACGAGAAAGTTTGACTTATCTAGAGTTTGATGTAGTCTTTGACTTGGATGAAAGGAAAACCGTTCTATGATAGAAACTGAAGCAGTATTGGAATTTTGGCGTAAACATAGAGGTGGGGTAAGAGTTTATCCCAAAAGTGCGGTGGGAGACCTCGTCATCATCAAACTTCACCATCCGCCTGACTATTCGATTGGTGTTTACGCGTTATTGGTCAATGAGATCAATCCGCGCGTACAATGCTCCACGCTTATTTTTACTTTGGTCAGTGGAAATCTTCAATTGAATAAGATCGACAGGCATGGTGTGTTGAACAGACACACAATGTCTGGGTCCAGTCGTGTGACGACAATATTCCCATATGATGTCTACGCTGCCAAAAATGTGGGCGATGGTTACGCGGAGATGATTGCTATTTCTTTACCCTATGATTTTTTGGGCAATCTAGACCGAACCGTAGGTCAAGATTTTCTTGCGAGGTTGACGCAAATACAGGCGTATATTGGACGACGCTGAACATCATCTTTCAAGCAAGACAAGAAACTTTGCGCCGCGCCGACTCGCGGCTTTTTTATTTTTTTTCTACCAATCCCAATTCCCTGAGTTGTTTTTCGGAGACATCGCTCGGTGCCCCCATCATCAAGTCTTTGCCTTCACCGGTTTTGGCAAAAGCGATGACTTCACGGATGTTCGGCTCGTTTTGCAATATCATGACGATACGATCGATACCCGGGGCAAATCCGCCGTGAGGAGGCGTACCATATCTGAACGCCTCAAGCATATGGCCGAACTTGGTTATTTGTTCCTCAGGGGAAATCCCTAGATATTCAAAAACCTTTTTTTGCATTTCAGCTTTGTGAATACGGATACTGCCAGAGCTCAATTCATATCCATTTAGTACAAGATCATACGAATTGGCGCGAATCGATAGTAGATCCTTACCGGACATGAATTTTTCCACGTCCTCTTCTTTGATGGAACAGAATGGATGATGGGCTGCGGCCAAAGTCCCGTCTTCGTTCTTTTCAAACATCGGAAAGTCAGTGACCCAGGCAAAGGCGAGCTCATTTAGATTGCTTTTGTCCTTGCGCATATCTGGTTTGTCGGACCCGTACTTTTTCAGACACTCTCCATGCGTCAACCGCGGAAACGGTATCGTCGTGATGGATTTTCCGGGATACAAAGTCCTGATCAGATTTATGAACATGGTCTCAGTGTACTTCAGGACATCTTCTTGTGTCACGAACGACATTTCATAATCCAATTGGGTGAATTCCGGCTGGCGGTCGCCGCGGGTGTCTTCGTCGCGGAAACATCGGGCAATCTGGAAATATTTTTCAAAACCGGCGACCATGGAAAGCTGTTTGAACTGCTGGGGCGATTGCGGAAGTACGTAAAATTTACCATTCTCCAATCGGGACGGAATGACGTATTCGCGCGAACCTTCGGGCGTGCCTCTCATCATGATTGGCGTTTCGATCTCCACGAAATTGTTTTTGTGCATATAATCTCTGAAGAAGGAAATTATCTTGTCACGATTGCGGATGTTATTTTGCATTCTTGGACGGCGCAAATCCAAGTAGCGATACTTTAGACGAACTTCTTCGCTGATATCCAATCCTTCACTACGAACATCAAATGGAGGCGTTTCGGCTTCATTCAATATTTCCAATTTTTTCAATTCCAGTTCAATCTCGCCATTTGGCTCGATTTCACCAGTTTCCTTATTCTTGGAGATCATTTTATCTGGTCTTTTGTTGACCATACCAGTGGCGTGCACGACCCATTCTGGACGAACTTTGCCGGCAGCTTCGTGGGCCCCTATATTATTTGGCAGAGCGACTGTCTGAACTTTTCCCGTCATATCTCGGATGTCAATAAAAATAAGTTTGCCATGATCGCGACGGATGTCTACCCAGCCGGAAATGCTGATTTCTTTGCCTATGTGGTCTTTGAGGTCGCGGATATAGGTGCGGTTCATGATTCGTAAACTATAACATATTTTTTGGCACGCGCTAACTCTCTTTTATGGTATTATTTACTATATGCGAGCCAATAATTTTCTATTATTACTTATTGTCGTTGCTCTGTTTTTGAGCTTTTTGTGGTACGTGAATAGTTAAAATTTTTATAAAAATGGGCTCTTATGTACCGACTGCTCACTCGATCAGACGAGAATTACTGAGACATGCCAATCCAGTCAAGGCCAAACTACTGGCCGGTTTTTTCAAAACCGGAAAGGGTCAATATGGCGAGGGAGATTCTTTTTTGGGTATTATGGTGCCGACGCAGAGAAGGATTGCTCATAGATTCAAGCGGATTCAATTGAAAGAAATTGGCCGTCTTCTCAAAGAACCCATTCATGAATGTCGTTTTACGGCTCTGGAAATTTTGGTTGACCGATTTGAAGAAGCTCTGAAAAACGATAATAAAATTCTATGTGATGGAATCATTGACTTTTACCTTTCTCATACAAAGTATATAAATAACTGGGATCTGGTTGATGCCTCAGCCCCGTACATTCTCGGCGCTTATTTAGCTGAATTCAAAAAAAGCCCGGCAATTTTATATAAACTGGCACATTCTGACAATCTTTGGGAACGACGCATTGCCATCGTTTCAACATTTTACTTTATCGCCAGAGACGATTTCAGAAAATCCATCAAAATCACCAAAATCATCTTGCAAGATGAACACGACTTGATCCATAAAGCCGCGGGCTGGATGCTCCGTGAAGTGGGGAAGCGGGACAAGAAAGTTTTAATTGGTTTTTTGCAAAAATATGCCATGGTCATGCCAAGGACGATGTTGCGATATGCTATAGAGAAGTTTGATACGCGACAAAGGCAGAAGTATTTGAATATGGCAAAAATATGATATAGTCATAACTCCATGAACGCCGACATTTCCCCTATTACAAAAGAAAAAGCGCCTCTTATTTTGGCTGAAATCAAAAAGGCGACGTCTGTCCTTTTGCACTGTCATCCACTACCGGATCCTGATAGTACAGGATCAGCCATGGCGATGAAATTTGCGCTTGAACAGATGGGTAAAAAAGCGACTGTTATACAAGGCGATTCGGCTATTCCACGAGCTTTCCAACATTTTCCGGGAGTTTTGGGTATTGTCAAGAAAAAATTTTCGGAGGTTGATCTTAAGGATTTCGATCTTTTCATAAGCATCGACAGCGGTTCACTGAATATGATTTCTCAAGAACATCCCCCGAATCTTCCCATGCCGATTGAGACGATTGTGATCGATCATCATGCCACAAACGATCAGTATGGAGACATAAATCTTGTCGACGTCTCAGCGCCGGCAGCGGCGTTCATTTTGTTCCAACTGTTTGATATGTGGGATGTTTCGATTACTTACGATATGGCCGTTAACCTATTTATGGGGATATATACGGATACTGGAGGATTCAAATATGCTCCAACTGATTATCGTGTCATTGGCGCGGCCGCCGAGTTAGCCAGACTGGCCCCTAATTTTACTGAAGTAATATTTTCAATGGAGAATAGTCGTACTAAAGAGGCATTATATTTCCAGGCAATGGCATTGAGTTCGATTGAAACTTTTCTGGAGGATAATATTGCTATTGCCACGGTTTCGTATAGAAATCTTGTCGACAAAAAAATACCCGAAGAATGTATTCGTGGGATAAGTATTTCGGACATCCTCAAATCGGTCGTCGGATGGAATGTCGGAATTTCATTGATCGAACGTCAACCGCACGAGATTAAGGTTAGTTTACGCACTCGCGACAAGGATATATTTGATGTTTCAAGATTGGCCGCCGTGCTTGGGGGCGGAGGACATCGAGCCGCCGCCGCGGCTGTACTCAAAATGTCAATGACTGACGCAAAAAAATTGGTGGTTGAAAAGGCCAAAGAGTTGTATAATCTATGACGCCTTATTTTTTAAGTGCATCTTAATCTTATTAATCAAAAATTTCGTATGGAAAATGTCCAAGAAAGAAAATTTCCGTGGCTGATCGTCATTATCGCAATATTGATCGTTGCTGCCGGCCTGCACTGGTGGCTGACCAAAGTGCCGACAGATTCAGCCGAAACTTCGACTGATGAAACATCGTCGATTTCTACCAGTCCAGTGACCGATTCACCGGATTTGGCAAATAATCAGACCACAACCAATAATTCATCAACAACATTAACCAAAAATCTTATGCATATCATCACACTTGAGACGAATAAAGGAACGATTGTCTTTGAGACCTATGATGCCGACGCGCCGAAGACCGTAGAAAATTTCATTACTCTCGCCAGTAAGGGTTTCTATGATAACCTCATCTTTCATCGCGTGATTGAAGGCTTTATGATCCAGGGTGGCGATCCGAGCGGCAATGGTATGGGTGGCCCGGGATATAAATTTGCCGATGAATTGAACCCAAACACCGAGTCATACAAGGCTGGATATGTCCGCGGCATCGTGGCTATGGCCAATGCCGGACCGAATACAAATGGCAGTCAGTTTTTCATTATGCACAAGGATACGCCTCTGCCGCATAACTACACGATATTCGGAAAAGTTGTGAAGGGGATGGAAACCGTTGACGCTATTGCTACTTCTCTAGTCGGCCCGGGAGACAAGCCGACTGAGAATATGATTATCAAGAATGTGATTGTGACCGAAAGACCATAAGATTTGTCGCCCAATCTTCTTGACGGTAGTTGGCGGGAAACTCTGATTGGTACGAGATTCGGAACCGGCTTTTTGTTATATGTGCAAATAAAAAGCGCCCAACGAAAGACGGAGCGCCCAGAATACCAAAAAAAGTGGGTCGTGTTTTCATATTTCCGGAACCCATACAAGTTTTTGATGGATTCGTTTCGTAAGAAATTCATGGCACCAGGAAATGGTAATCTCTCCAAAGACGCAATGGCTACTTGCCGTTCTTGTACCGAGAGATGGTCTTCCGGAAACTTGAAAAAACCAATATTGGAAATGATTGTGATTTCCCGGTGTGCGTCCCACTAATTGATACAGTTCCGTGCGCTTTCTTAGGATGTTATCCTTCCCTGTCGATCCGTTGATCTTGACTATCGTGCCGAGCAAGTCGCTTTCCGCGAAGGCTCCGTCACAGGCCCGTCGTCTGATCGCGACAATCAATTCACTGATTGTTTGGTTCGGAAAGTGTGCCAGAACTAATTCCATATCTCTTTTGCAGGCTTTTTTCAATTCTGGAGAAAAGTAAGGCGCAAATGTATTTTTCGGGTCCGGACCATGGATGTTATTTGTTTGCATAAGTTATGTGAGTCAATGTTGCCTGGTATCTGCTAACATCTAAGCATAGATTAGATAAATTTCAAAGATCGGGACATAGCGACGATTGCCTTTTTCAGAAAATATTTTCAATAAATAAAAATGTCTAGCATTTACCTTTGCAGTGATGCTCTTTTCGCTGTAAACTTGATTCATGTCCGACTACTACAATTCCCGCCGAACCCGAAATATTTTTGACCCAAAAAACGCTGAACCATTCAAGATCAGTCGTTCAAAGATTGATTTGTTTTTGAATTGCCCACTCTGCTTCTATCTGGATTGTCGGCTTGGTGTTGCCAGACCGCCTGGGTATCCTTTCACACTCAATTCCGCCGTGGACGCATTACTCAAAAAAGAATTTGACATTCACCGTGCCAAGAAGCGACCTCATCCGTTGATGCATGCTTACGGACTCAAAGATGTGGTGCCATTTCAGCATGAAGATCTGGACATCTGGCGAAGCAATTTCAAAGGCATCAGGTACATTCATGAGTCAAGTAATTTATTGGTGACTGGAGCTATAGATGATGTCTGGGTGACGAGTAAGGGCGAAATAATTGTTGTTGACTACAAATCAACCAGCAAGGAAGAGAAAGTTTCGTTGGACAAAGAGTGGCAGATTGGCTACAAGCGCCAGATGGAGGTGTATCAGTGGTTGTTCAGGCAAAACGGATTCAAAGTTTCTCATACAAGCTACTTCGTCTATTGTAACGGCAAGACTGATCGTGAAGCTTTTGATGCCAAACTTGAGTTTGACATAGACATTATTCCGTATACCGGAGATGACGGTTGGATTCCCAAGGCGTTGGCCGACATCAGGGCATGTTTGATGAATGAAAAAGCACCAGCGGTCGTGAAGGAGTGCGATTATTGTGCTTACCGCAAAGCGGCTAGGGATGTTCAGAGCAAAAAATGAGCAATACGCGTGTTGTGCAGGCGAATCTACTCATAATCCCATGCGTTTCTACCAAGCGCCAATGATTGCTCCGCCGACCACGAGACTCAAAAGCATGTTGACGGTGTTTATGAGGACCAGTTTGAACGGTTGTCGTTCCCAGATAACCACTCCGACGCTTATAGGGAAGATGAAACCTAACCAAGCCAGAACCCCGACAATAGCTCCATCACTGGCGGTTTGTGTTTCGATGGCGCTCATGGCGAAACCGAGGATACAGAATGTTATGAATGTGACGACAAGCTGAATGATGTAAAATTTGACGATGCCTTTTCTTTTGGTCTCGTCTATCTCTTTGTCATTATATCCGATGAGATTGGCCCATTCTTTGCCGAAAAGAATCGGCGAATACCAGATCGCTCCTATGATAAACGCGACAACCGTCGCGACGACTACAGACCAAATATTGATTTCCATAAGCTAAATATAATTAGATTAATATGCTAGAATGCTAACACAAGGAGTAAATTTTACAATGCGCTTTATTATCACAATTTGTGCCATCATTATCGGTATCGGCGTACTCTGGTATGTCGCACGCAAAGGCATGTCAGTCGACGCGGTTCCGACATTACAGGAATATGTCGCTTCAACCACCATCAAGATTTCGCGCCCCGTAGACAATCAAGCTTCGGTGGCATGGTTAGCGTCTTCAACTATTCTAGATTCATTGTTGTTGGGTGAATCGACAGTTTCTTCTGCAAAAAATGTCGCCTCGTCAACAAAGACAACTCAGACAATCACAAAAAACACCCAATCTGACTTAGCCGTGAAAAATACTTCCTCTCTGATGCCGATCAAAACTCCTAAAGGAATCATTTACGCCATTGTGGCCAAGACTCCGGCTACGCGCCAACGTGGTTTAAGTGGACATGAGGCGCTGGATGATGATCAAGGTATGCTTTTTATATTTCCAACTCCTCAGACGCCGGATTTCTGGATGAAAGACATGAATTTTCCCATAGATATTGTCTGGATCAACAGCGATAGAAAAATCATTGGAGTAGATTCCGATGTTTCCCAAAAGACATACCCAAAAACCTTCGCCCCGCCGGCAGAAATCCAATTTGTGCTTGAGGTTAATGCCGGGGTCGCGGAAAAGCTCGGTCTAAAGACTGGAATCAGGGTCGTTTTCTAGGATATTCATAGACAAGAATAAATTTTGTGCTCTAAATCATTATCCACAGCTTTTTTTATTGGCCAGTAGGATGTACAATGAAACGAAACAATAACTTCTTGACTACTCGGGGGAATATTTTCAGTTAAGAATGACAGCACACCATTAGATTATTAAAAATATTTACCAGCAAAAAGCTGTTTACATATCAGTATGCCAAAAAATAAAAAGACTGCCACAAAAACGGCGGCTAAGGCCGTTTCCATCCCCACGATTATTAAACGCGATGGTCGGATCGTGCCTTTTGATTTATCCAAGATCACCAATGCTGTCTGGAAGGGGATGAATACAGTCAAAGAAGGGACTATGGATGAGGCGGAGCTGGTAGCCAAACAGGTTTTTGCCGAACTGATTCGGATTAAGCGTAAATTTTCCAACTTTTTGCCCACAGTTGAAGGCGTGCAAGATATTGTCGAACAGGAACTGATGCGCGCCGACTATGTCAAAACTGCCAAGCACTATGTCCTATATCGTGAAGAGCGCGCCAAGCTCCGTGCCATCGGTTTTGAAGTGCCTCAACATGTTCGCAAACTTTCTACTGATTCCAAAAAATATTTTCGGAATGCTTTGGGTGAATTTGTCTACTATCGGACATATTCACGCTGGATTGAACAAGAAAATCGTCGCGAGACTTGGATTGAGACCGTCGATCGTTATATCGGTTTCATGCGCGAGAACCTCGGCAGTAAACTCAAAGAAAGCGAATACAAAGAAATCCGTGAATCCATCTTGACTCAGAGCTCGATTCCATCTATGCGCCTCTTGCAGTTCGCTGGAGCGGCCGCTCGCCGAACCAATGTCTGCGCTTACAACTGTTCATATATCGCTCCAGAATCTTTCCAAGATATTTCCGAAATTATGTACATATCCATGAACGGTGTTGGCGTCGGTTTTTCTGCCGAGAGTGCCAATGTCCAGAAATTTCCACAGATTCTGATGCAGATCGGAGAAAAAATCAAGACGCACACCGTCGCCGATTCCAAAGAAGGCTGGTGTGAGGCCTTTGTCAAAGGCGCCACGACTTGGGCTAGTGGCAAAGATATAGATTTTGATTTCTCACTCATCCGTCCACTCGGTTCTCGTCTCAAAGTCATGGGCGGTAAGGCCTCCGGTCCGGCTCCTCTCCAGCGTCTCTTGGAATTTACCCGCCGGGTCATGATGGATCGTCAAGGCAAACGCCTGCGCAACATTGATATCCACGATATTATCTGCATGATTGGCGAATGCATCGTCGCCGGCGGCGTCCGTCGTAGCGCCCTCATTTCTCTCTCGGACCTCGATGATCAGGAAATCCGGGATGCCAAGAAGGGCGCTTTTTATATGACCCACCCGCACCGTTCTTTAGCCAACAATTCCGCTGTATACATAAACAAGCCGACAAACGAAGAGTTTTTGAGGGAATGGATGGCTTTGATTGAGAGTCGTTCCGGCGAGAGAGGCATCTTCAATCGTGGCTCGTTGGCCAAGTCACTTCCGGAGCGCCGCGTCAAAGTTTTGAAGGAGTACAAGGGTTACTTGGATCCATCTGGAGAGCATGTAATCGGGATGATTGGGGTCAATCCTTGTGGCGAGATTATCTTGCAATCAAAACAATTTTGCAATCTATCTGAAGTTGTCGCCAGATCTGAAGACACCGAAAAAACTTTGATGAAAAAGATTCGCGTGGCGACCATCCTCGGAACATATCAGTCCATGCTCACCAATTTTCAATATCTTTCCAAAGAATGGCGGGAACATTGCGATCGTGAGCGTCTTTTGGGCGTATCCATCACCGGTCAGTGGGATTGTCCGGCAGTTCGCAATGAATCAGTCATGAGAAAACTCCGTGATGAAGCTGTCAAAGTAAACAAAGAATTCGCCAAAAGATTTGGCATCGGCGAATCCACCGCGGTTACATGCGTCAAACCTTCCGGCAACGGTTCGCAGACATTTGATTGTTCATCGGGCATGCATCCACGCCACTCACAGTATTATATTCGCCGCGCGCGCATCGCCTCTACTGATTCATTGTTTCGGATGCTCAAAGATCAGGGCGTGCCATATTTTCCTGAAGTCGGACAAACCATGGAGAACGCCACGACTTTCGTCCTGGAGTTTCCGGTCAAAGCTCCAGACGGGACAAAGACTTTCAAAAATGATTTGAGTGCCATCGAACAGCTTGAGTATTGGAAGATGGTTAAAGTTAATTTTACCGAGCACAATCCGTCCGTGACTATTTCGATTGGTAACGACGAATGGATCGCGGTCGCCAATTGGGTTTACGCCAACTGGGATATCGTTGGCGGTCTGTCATTCTTGCCGCGCGAGGACCATATTTACAAGTTGGCTCCATACGAAGCGATTGATGAGAAAAAATACAAAGAACTCTCCAAACGGCTTGAGCATATTGATTATTCAAAGATCATCACTTATGAGAAACAAAATGAGACGGATCTCAAAAAAGAGTTGGCTTGTGCCAGTGGGGTTTGTGAGGTGTTGTAATAGATGGGCATCTAAACATACCAAAATTCGCTACTTGTCAAGACAGGTCAATTGGTGTATATTATAGAGAGTTGTACCAGACAATCGCTCCACCTTTGTCCACAAAGGGAGGGGAGGAAAGTCCGAACACTGCCAGTCGTGAGAATGAGCGATCGCTTTCATGACGGGAGACAGGTAGCAGGTAACGCCTGCCAGGGTAACGCCCAGAGGTGCGAACAGTGACGCCCGAGCCGAAAGGTAGAGGCATCCCGAACATTCCATGAGGAATAAAGGGATGAATCTCATGGCAACATGAGGGTGCAACGGCAAAATCCTTACTTCAGTGCAAGACCGTATTCTAGTAACTAGATAACTAGTAACTTGTAGTCGCATCTGCGATTAACCAGTTACCAGTCACCAGTTACCAGTTTGAGTCGCTCGAGGTGTGCAGTGATGCGCATCCCAGATAAATGGTTGTCAAGCCCATCGTTGCTTGTTTTGCAAGCCATGACGGGTGATACAGAATTCGGCTTACGGTACGGCAAAAGAAAATGCTCTCGGAAAACCGGGGGCATTTTCTTATAAAAATGATTTTTGAAGCGCTCATCTGGCGGAGTCATAGTTGGATGTTTTGCGGTATTAAACAGCACGATTTTGAAATTATGAACAGATTGGCATTTTTTGCACAGTTGTTATAATGGGAAGTGTCATATTAATCATAAGTTTTATTTTCATGAATCAAAATTCTTTTCCTATCAATATTCGTACGAATACAGCTTCAAATCCATCGCCAACACCGCCGTCTGTCTTGGTCGCGCAAGCGAAGCCAGCTATGCCGACGATGCAACAAAAACAAGCCGTAAAGCCAACGCCAATTCCACCGACCGCAATAGCCACGCCGCAGGCGCCAATCAAGACATCTCCGAAACATGGTGTGTCGCGACTAGAATCGGCCGCTTTCTATGTTCTTTTAATAACCGTCTTCTTGGCTCCATTGGCATTTTTGCCGACGCCTTATATTATACTTGATGCCACCAAATCAATATTAATTTCTCTCGGCATTCTTATCACGGCTATTTTATATGGCCTTGTGGCATACAAAGAACACTCGATTATTCTTCCGCCACGAAGCATAATTCGGACGAGCATTCTTGTCGGGCTTTCACTGGTTATTTCTTCATTTACCAGCGTACATATCGGCAAATCATTCTTTGGTCAAGGTTTTGAACTCACGACGGCAAGCTTTACATTGATATTGTTTCTTGCGGCTTTAGTCGTGTTCACCGTCGTATACCGTAAAATTGAACGAGTTTCCCTCATATATGTCAGCATGATTATACCGTTTATCATTTTGGCAATATTACATGGAGCGCGATTTCTTGCTGGACCATCATTTATGTCCCTTGGGATTTTGTCAGAAGTCACCAATACGCTCGTGGGTACATGGTATGACTTGGCTGCGTATGCCATGGTTATCGCAATCATCAGTTTGGCCGCACTTGTTTTTCTCCCACTATCCCGCCGCGCGAAGATACTTTATTGGGCAGTGTTGATTGTCTCTTTTCTTGGGACTTTCATTATCAACAGTTTATTAGTTTGGACAATTGGCGCCTTGACAATGCTTGCATTCACGATAGCTACCAGTATCGCTCGTCCACGACCAATGTCGGCTGGTTTTTCTGGTTTCTTAAAACGCGTTGCATGGTTGCCTCTAGCATTGTTCATCATAGCCGGAGTGTTTGTATTCTGGGGTACGCCAATCGCAAAACCAGTTATTGAAAAATTTAACGCCTCATACAGCGCGCTTACGCTACCATGGCAACTTACGCTGGATGTTGACGCTGATGTTATAAAAGGCGCTCCAGTGTTTGGAGTTGGACCCAATCATTTTGGACAGGCGTATATTTCCTATAAGCCGGTTATTGTCAACCAGACATACGCGTGGAATGCCGAATTCAACTACGCGTTCAGTTTGCTGAGCACATTCGTCGCGACCCAAGGAATATTCGGCGTCATTGCCTGGATACTTTTCCTGATCTTTTTCAGTATTTTGTCGGTTCGCGCGCTCCGTCGATTACCAAATGATTCTCAAGCCCGGTTCGCGATTACTTCTTCAGTGTTCATTTCTGCGTTCATGTGGGTTATGTCCGCCCTGTCGGTTCCGTCCCACGCGATGATTTTCTATACCTTTATCGTGACTGCTATTGCCGTTGCCGTTATAGTCAAATATGGCATTGTCGCTCCGTACACTATAGCGCCGCGTATCGGTCTTCGTTCACGCACTGTCCTCTCCATTGTTACCGTGATTTTAGTTATTGTCGGCGTAGTGTGGGGAGTGTTGTATGTGAAAGACTATATCGCTCTTACATATTTTGGTTCAGGAGTCAAAATCCTGACGGCTGGCGGTGACGCCGATGTTGCCGATTCCGCGTTTTCTAGCGCGTATTCATTGAACAAATCCGATGTGTATTTACAGGCTCGTGCGGAAGCTGGGTTGGCGAAAGCCAATAAGATCATCTCGACTGTCCAATCAGGCATGTCGGCCTCCACTTCGCAGGAGATTGTCTCCAATGTATTTGAGGTCATCAATTCCACCATCAAATATTCTCAAGCTGCGATTACCTACGACCCTACCAATTATTACAACTTTGTCTCTGAAGCTCGAGTCTCGGAATTAGCGACGAATATGCGTATGGACAAAGCGTATGATAATGCTGTCAATTCCTACACTGAAGCAATCAAGCGCAACTCATTGAATCCAGCTTTGTATCTTAATCTGGCAAGACTGCAAGCGTCCCAAAATAAACTTGATGATGCCCTAAAAACCCTTGGTCTGGCCTTGCAAATCAAGAATAATTATCTTGATGCCATATTCGTGCTTTCACAAGTGACTGCCGCCCAAGGCAATCTGAAAGACGCCATTATCGCCGCCCAAGTCGCCACACAGCTCAATCCGCAGAACCCCGTTCTGTTCTTCCAACTAGGCCTGTTGCAATATAACAATAAAGACTATGCTGTTGCCGCGAAATCACTTGAGACGGCTGTTCAGCTTCAACCTGATTACGCCAACGCTCAGTATTTCCTCGGCCTCTCGTATACGCGTCTCGACAATGTATCCGAGGCGATTACCCAGTTCAGGTCATTGGCAAAGACCAATCCGGACAATCAAGAAATAGCCTTCATTCTGAACAATCTGGAGGCGGGCAAATCTCCATTTGCGGACGCGGAACCCCCAGTAACGCCATCTCCAGAAAAACGGCCTTCACTTCCTATCAACGAAAAAAAGAAGTAATTAGTTTACACACAGATATTCAATGGTTAAAAGGCTGTTTGCGGTTATTGGTAGAGAGATAAACGGTCTTCATGAGGCTGCATATCTTTTGGCTGGTTTTGCGCTTTTGTCGCAGTTATTGGCGCTAGTGCGTGATAAACTGCTGGCCTATAACTTCGGCGCTGGACATGACTTGGATATATATTATGCGGCATTCCGTATACCGGATTTGATATTCGTCTCGGTTGGTTCTCTTGTTTCCGCGTCAATCCTTCTACCGTTCTTTATTGAACGATTCGAAAAAGGGCGCGACGAAGGTAAAAAATTTTCCAACTCCATCTTTACAGTGTTTTTTGGTTTGATGATTGTCGCCAGCGCTATCGCGTTTTTCTTGGTACCGTATCTTATTCCATTTTTATTACCCGGTTTTGCGGACGATTCATCATTGCCCGACCTGATCCTTTCCTCACGCATTATGCTCTTGTCACCGTTTTTGCTCGGTCTGTCAAATTTATTTTCAAGTGTGACGCAAATGCACCGGAGATTTTTGGTCTATGCCGCTAGCCCGTTGTTTTATAACATCAGCATCATCGTTGGTATCGTGGCTCTTTACCCGATTTTTGGCATTGCCGGTTTGGCTGTCGGGGTGGCTTTGGGGGCATTCTTCCACATGGCTATCCAAATACCGTTCATGACTGAGACCCGTCTTCTGCCGAGATTTACCCGGACAATCCAGTGGCCCAATGTCAAAAAAGTCATTTTTCTTTCTTTACCACGAACAATCACCTTATCGGCGAGCCAACTGGCCACATTTTTTTTGACCGCGCTCGCGTCTTTGATGAGCAAGGGTTCTATCGCTGTTTTTAGCCTTTCTTTCAACTTGCAATCGGTGCCATTGACCATAATCGGCTCGAGCTATTCGTCCGCGATTTTTCCCGATCTGTCGCGATTGTATGTGCAAGGTAACCGTCAAGAATTTTTGGAGAAAATGATTGCGGCGGCGCGACATATCATATTTTGGTCAACGCCGATAATGGTTCTATTCATTGTGCTCCGTGCTCAGATTGTCCGTACTGTCTTGGGTGCAGGTGCTTTTGATTGGGCTGACACACGTCTGACTGCCGCTTCGTTGGCGATTTTTATGATTTCGGTCATCGGCCAAAGTTTGATCGTGCTTTTTGTTCGCGCGTTCTACGCCGAGGGCAAAACCACCAAACCTTTGTTGATCAATATTATATCCGCCGCCGTCATCGTCATACTCGGTTATGTTCTGACCAAATTGTTTTTCGCTTATCCGATATTCAGATTTTTCTTGGAAGATTTGTTGAAAGTCAGTGGCCAACAGGGAACTAGCGCCTTAGTTTTGGCCACAGCCTATTCGATTGGGGTGATGTTGAATACGGTGTTGCATTGGTGGATCTTCCATAAGAAGTTTCCTCTTTTTTCACGTCCAGTTTTCTCCACCCTTTTTCACATTTTTTCGGCTTCGATCATCATGGGTTACGCGGCGTTTTTGAGTTTGCGTTTGTTCGTTTTGGTATTTCCTTTGACCAAAGTCTGGGGGGTGTTCCTCCAAGGTTTTTGCGCCGGCTTGGTCGGATTGGTGGTCGGGGTTATTGTGCTTCGCATTTTGAAGAATCCGGAACTGCAAGAGGTCTGGGTCACGCTTCACCGTAAGATCTGGAAGGCGAAGGTTCCTCCGGCGGAAGTGGAGCATATATAATTGGTAATTCCTTCTTTTTCTGCTATATTCTCTAGGCAATGAGTCCAGCCAATATCCGTAATTTTTCCATCATCGCCCACATTGATCACGGCAAATCAACTCTTGCCGATCGTTTGCTTGAGACAACCGGCACTATCGAAAAACGCAAAATGCAGGAACAAGTGCTGGATAGCATGGAATTGGAGCGTGAACGGGGCATCACCATAAAGATGCAACCGGTCAGGATGAAGTGGCGATTCAATTCTGCCAAGCCTGATGCAAATACCGGTGAGGAGACTATGCGAAGCGCGACGGCGCGAGCGAAGGAATTTTCTAGCAGAAAAATATCCGTGTCTCCGGATCAGGTGTTTGCGGAAGGTGAAAGCGAGGAATACATCCTAAACCTCATCGACACTCCGGGCCACATCGATTTTTCTTATGAAGTCTCACGCTCGCTTCGAGCTGTCGAAGGTTCCATTCTTCTCGTTGATGCCACCCAAGGCGTGCAAGCGCAGACGCTAACGACCTTGAATATGGCGCGTGAAGCCGGATTGAAGATTATTCCGACAGTCAGCAAGATTGATTCACCACTGGCGCGTACCGAAGAAGTTATTGCCGAGGTTTGTCAATTGCTTGATTGCAAATCAGGAGACGTCTTGAAAGTTTCCGGCAAAACAGGTGAAGGAGTTGAACATCTATTGAATGAAGTCATTCGTCGTGTTCCGGCCCCAAGCTCACCGGATGACACCAAGGAATTTCGTTCACTTATTTTTGATTTTCAATATTCAAATCATACCGGAGTTATCGTCTATACCCGGGTCATGAATGGCAGTGTCGGTCGTCATCAAAAATTAAAATTCAAAATAGCCGCCAAAATATTCGAACCAATCGAGGTCGGCATCTTCGCCCCAGACAATACGCCGACGCAATCATTGGGTGCCGGCGAAATTGGCTATATTGTCACCGGAATAAAAGAACCAGGCATCGCCTCGGTTGGTGACACCATTTCTTCGTTGAAGGATGAATTGCCACCTCTTGCCGGCTACAGGAGCCCCAGTCCGGTCGTCTGGGCGTCAATTTATCCTGAAAGCCAGGATGATCTGGCGCTCCTTCGCCAAGCACTCGGCCGTCTGCGTCTGTCAGATTCTTCTTTTACCTATGAGGAAGAAGCGTCGGGAACTCTTGGAAAAGGATATCGCTGTGGTTTCTTGGGAATGTTGCATATGGAAATAGTCACAGAACGCCTGCGTCGCGAATTTGATCTTGAATTGATCGTCACGCATCCAAGCATAACCTACGACGTCGAGCTAAAAGGTGGCACGAAGAAGACTGTCTATTCACCGTCGCTTTTTCCCGATGAACACGATGTGGTTGGCGTTTCAGAACCGATTGTGACAATGAAGATAATCACTCCGCCGGCCTATCTGAGTGGCCTGATGAAGTCTCTCTACGAACATGAAGCTGAAGTTATTGGGACTGAAAATTTCGGGGATAATCGGACGATGCTCACTATGCTCATGCCACTCCGCGAATTGATGCGTAATTTCTTTGATGAAGTCAAAAGCATTTCATCGGGATACGCTTCGATTTCGTATGATATTACTGAAAATCGCCCGGCAGATGTGGTTCGTCTGGATGTTTTAGTGGCTGATGAAGTCGTCCCGGCTTTTTCTCGAGTGGTCTCGCGTCGGCGGGTCGAACAGGATGCGGAAACGGTAGTGGAAAAATTATATGAAATAATGCCGCGTGAATTATTCACCTACAAGATCCAATCCAGGGCACTAGGCCGGATCATCTCCTCGCGATCAATTTCCGGCAGGAAAAAAGACGCCGCCGGCACGCTCTCCGGTGGAGATATCACCCGAAAGATGAAACTTCGTGAGAAGCAGAAAGAAGGTCGCAAACGGCTCAAAGAGCACGGTTCAGTGATCATCCCGCAGGATGTTTTCGTCAAGATGATGAGGGCGGGGGAGTAAGGCGAAAAGGCTTGTCTGGGTAGATGCTGGATGGATTTACCAATCTCTTTTTCTTACCTAGGAGACTCTATACGCAGTGGGACGGTTGTGAAGAGAAGAGTAATCAATAATTCCAAATCGGTATATAAAGCAATACCATGCTAATAATCATGAGTATACCGACGACAATCATCGCTTTGCGCATGATTTTTTGCGAGCTTTGGTGAAATAACATAGTGAATCTAGTATACTGTGAAGTATGAAATACGGCAACCGTTCGCTCTGGCAGAAACTTGTATCGTCTCCATTCTCCGTGATTGCCATGGTGATTGTGGTTTTCGTGTTGGCGCGCGCGAGTTTCAATATTTATGGCAAGGTTGAGACGAGTGCCGCGAAGTTAAATCAGGCTCAGACAAATTTAGCCAAGATTATCGAATACCAAGCGGATATTTCCCGCAAAGTTGGCTATTTGTCCACTGATCAGGGCATAGAGACGGAGATACGTACCAAGTATCATGCCGTCAAAGACGGCGAAGAAGTGGCGGTCGTCGTGGATGATCCCCAATCAGCCAAAACCATTCAGGCGACCTCAAGTGTGGTAGCAACACCTCCGCTTGGATTTTGGGCAAGACTGTTGCGCCGATTGCGATTTTGAGGTTAATATATATTTTATGGAAGTACGGTTTTTGGCGAGTTATCATGACCGACAATGCAAAGCGGGTATGGTTTAGTGGTAGAATGCGACCTTCCCAAGGTTGAGACGCGAGTTCGATTCTCGCTACCCGCACTTGAACGAACGAAGTGAGTGAAAGTGCGGGTAAGCGTCCGCCTGCGCGGACGCGCGCGAGAATCGAAAGGGTTCTCCCATATTTTTGAGGAGCTCTGCTCCGAAAAAATGGGAAACCCGTACTGGTCCTGTAAGGACCGATTCTCGCTACCCGCACTTGAACGAACGAAGTGAGTGAAAGTGCGGGTAAGCGTCCGCCTGCGCGGACGCGCGCGAGAATCGAAAGGGTTCTCCCATATTTTTGAGGAGCTCTGCTCCGAAAAAATGGGAAACCCGTACTGGTCCTGTAAGGACCGATTCTCGCTACCCGCACTACTTCGCAAATCAGCTAATCGCTGATTTGCTTCGAAGTGCAGGCACAGTGAAAGAAAAAATATTGCGCTTGTCCTGCGTAGCCTTTGGCGAAGCAGGAAAGCAGTCCTTCGAAGCTCGAATGAAATGAGAGCGTAGAAGGGCAATTCTTCACTTTCGATTTGCTCAAGTTATGAAGTACAGGTTTTTTGATAAGATAGCAATATGTCTCATTACGTATATATTCTAAAATGTTCGGATAATTCCTATTATGTTGGGTCATCAGACAATTTGAAGACTCGAATTAACTACCACAATAGGGGACTAGTTAATAGTACAAAAGATCGTCGACCAGTCAAGATTTCTTGGTATTGTTGTTTTGAAAACAAGACAAAAGCATTACAGTTCGAAAAATATCTAAAAAAAGGGTCAGGTTTCGCTTTTAGCAGGAAACGTTTGATTTAAACATTCACACCTTCTAGTGTCCGCGACCTGTCCTTCGAAGCTCCGAGCTTAGCGAGGAGCGTAGTAGGACCACCTGCACTGCGTAGCCTTTTCGACCTCCGTAGCTTTAGCGTAGGAGGTTGGCGAAGCAGTGTGAATCACCTAACCTCCAAAGATTATCGAGCAGGGGCGAATAGCAGCCGTGGTTAGCAGTGGCTTAACAAAGCCACGTTATAGACTAGACAGAGCTTGACTTTCGTAGTGTAATATGCTAGACTTAGAGCTTCAGTTCATTGAGTCAACTCCTTACGAAGGAGTTATAGAGTGAATACGAATGAAATCCTTATCTGGTCGAGCAGCCTTTTGGCTCTGCTCCTTTACTATCCTCTGATCTCCGGAATTCTCCGTGGCGAAATCAAACAAAGTGTCGCCACGTGGATCCTCTGGGTTTCATTGGATGCAATTGCCCTTGTCAGCATTATCCTGCAAAAAGGTAACTACCTGCTTCTGGTGTTCTATTGCACCTGTGGCACGCTAGTGACCTTGTCCCTCGTCTACAAGCGGCTATTCAAATGGACCAGGTTCGAGACATTCGTCTTGTCCCTCGTCATCGTTTGCCTAGTCGTTTGGAGTCTGAGCGGATCGAGATGGGCTACGATTGCGAGCACTATTGCTGTATGTATCTCTGGTTGTCCTCAGATCCGCGATTCGTGGCGGACACCTGATCGGACTATCGGATTGATCTATATCGGATATGTGCTTGCGAACAGCCTCTCTTTTTTCGGAGGAAAGATTTGGACGATTGAAGAAAGATTTTATCCCGGAATGATGGCACTTCTTTGTCTGGTGATCGCTACGGCATCATTCAGAAAGAAGGACCAGAAATCCGAGATGATCTCTGCAACCGCGCCGCTATGAAAAACGCGCAACCCGGTCAATACTTCAGCGGAGTATTGGCCACTCAACTGGATTTACGATCTTGTGATCGCGAATCCTGAGAGTTTAGCTCTTTACAATAAATTCTTGTAGATTCGTCATAGCAGAAAGCGGCTGAAACAATTCGGCCATCTCCTGCTATGACGAAAACTAATACCTGCGGATACTGCCACGAAGAGCAGTATACCGCCGCCTGTCCGACGCAGTCATCGGCCGCAATGGCCGAGTATAAAAAAGGGTTCCAAGCGTATGATTGGAGACATCCAATCCATCATGCTTATTGGAATCGTTTCTCATCGTCTTTCATGCTTGGCTATCACAATGCCGAGAAACAAGAGCAGAGCATTCTTGAAGCTGCTGGCAATCGTTATGACGATTCGGAGCAGCCTCAGTATTGAACTGTTCCAAACAACAAATGATCAAATGAATGCTACAGAGACAGAATACAATGTCTTTTGTCGGAGTTGCGACTCCGTTTGGACGCCAACTCCCCAAAGCCGTCTGTGGTGGAAAGCAAAGAAACGAGCTGAGGAGGGTTTCCTAGACGCCTTGTGCGTTTCGGGAGAAGAATGCGGATGCGAGAAAAAGGTTGTCAAACCTGACGCTCCGATCCGTGTGTTCGGATACGACTTCGAATGCCACAACTTCAATATCCCATTCACCTCCTTCACTGCTGCGGTCAGTAAGTTCCAGCAGTTAAAAAGGGATGGGTACGAAGTCTTCATCACAGGAGTGTCCGACTCGGTCTGTCACCACCTCGAGTTCGGATTTTAGTACTTACAAGGTTGGTTTCAACACAGACCCGTAGCTAAGTAGCTGCGGGTCACTTTTTATATTATATTTATCATGAGAGCGGTCCTTCGTACCACAACCCGCACCAAATTTCTTTGTTACTTTATCTCTAGACTTGTCCTCAATTTTTCCTCGTCAAAACCAATAATGATTTCACTGCCGGTATCGATGACCGGCACGCCCATTTGACCTGTCTTGTCAATCATTTCTTTACGTCGTTCGAGATCTGAGGCGACATTATACTCGGTATAGTTGATGTTATTTGATTTAAAGAAGTTTTTGGCCATGTTGCAATAGACACAAGTTGGCGTTGAGTAGATGGTAATGTTTTTCATAGGATAAATATTAAATAATTTTATCAACCAATAGAGCTTTTATTATAGCACATTTTTAGAAAAGCAATTCGATGTGGTACAATGTTTTCCATGATCAAATTTGATGTCTATGTCAGTGGATTTATGAATACATTCAACCATACTCATCTCGTCTTGACGGAGATAGGGCGATGGGTCAGTCTGATCGGAGATACGGCTGTGGTTGCGATCTTGGGGGTCATAATTTCACTATGGCTGGCAACCCAAAAGGAATGGCGTTTGGCGATAATTACGTTTTTGACCGTCGGTTCCACGGGATTTTCTCTGGTAGTATTGAAGGGATTTTTCATGCGTGCTCGTCCGGACAATGCTCTATTGGTGATAGTCAATGACCCGAGTTTTCCCAGTGGTCATGCCGCCATGGCTGCCGCGTTTTTTGTGGTTGTGGCGTATCTGGCCGTTCGGCGCATTCATTCGGTGGTTGTCCGAAAGCTGGTCATTGTTGGTTGTGTTCTGGCCACCCTTGCCATAGGTTTGAGCCGTGTCATCCTCAATGTCCATTGGGTATCGGATGTGGTGGCGGGTTGGTTGCTTGGCATATTCTTGGCGACGGCTTCTATCTTGTTGGTGCGATACGCGACCATGCCAGCTATTCCCGCTCAGCCTAAGATTTGAGGTGGAACAAGATCTCAAGATCTTTATTGATTTGGGATTTCATCTCCGATCATGGTCACAAGCGACTTGCCGATCATGGTCTTTGGCTTTTTAATGCCCAATAAATCAAGCACGGTCGGAGCCAGATCAAACAAAGCTCCGCTTCGTGCCGTGTAATCATGACATGTGATGACGCAGGGAACCGGACTGGTTGTGTGCGCTGTGTGTTTCGCGCCGGTAACTGGATCGATATTTGTCTCTGCATTGCCATGATCGGCGGTGATGATAGCGATGCCGCCAGCTGAGTCCAACGCCTCGACGACTCTCTCCAATTGTGCGTCGATGGTTTCAACGGCGGTAATGATCGCTGGCACATTGGCGGTGTGGCCGACCATATCGGCGTTCGCGAAATTAACGAAAATAAAGTCTGTGCCTTTTTTTATTTGTTCAATGACGGCGTCGGCGATACTCTCGGCACGCATTTCTGGGGCCTGATCATGCGTCTTTATGTTTTTGCGGCTTGGAATCAGCACATCAGTCTCGCGTTCAAAGGGCTTTTCTCTTCCACCGTTCAGAAAATAAGTGACATGGGCGAATTTTTCTGTTTCGGCGATACGGGCTTGGGAAAGATCGGCGGCGGAAATTTCCTGGCCAAGCGTGGATTCCATCTTGTTTGGGGGAAACGCTATCATACAGAGAAAGTCAACACTGTACTCGGTAAGCGTCACGAAAAGGATATTTCTGCTTTTGGGCATTCCCAGTATTTTTTTCGAGAGCATTCGAGCACGATCGGCACGAAAATTGAAAAAGAAAATCGCGTCGTTATCTTTTAGGGCGCAACCGACGCCTTGCGAGGTGACGCAGACCGCCGGCTCCAACAGTTCGTCGTTTTTTCCATTTTTATATTGTAATTCTAAATATACCGATGGTTTTACTTCACAAGTGTTGCCCTTGCCTTCAAACAAGGCTTTTTCCACTTGCGCCAAACGATCCCAGTTGTTGTCGCGATCCATGGCGTAGTAACGGCCGGAAATGGTGGCGATAAAGAAACCCGGGTCAAGTTCCGCCAGCACTTTTTCCAGTTCCCTGACATATTCGGAAGCGCTTTGTGGTGCCGTGTCACGACCGTCGGTAAAAACATGAATGGCTACTCTTGCCACCTGATTTTTCTTGGCCAGACGCAGAAATGCGAAAAGATGATTTTGATGGCTATGGACGCCACCGGGACTGACCAATCCTTGGACATGGAGGACGGAATGGTTTTCCTTCACATGATTGAATAGGGCAATAAATGCTGGATTCCTATCAAATTCGCCGGATGCTATGGCTTTGTCTATGCGCACCAAGTCGGTATCCGCCGGTTTGCCGGCTCCAATAGTCATATGTCCGACTTCGCTATTGCCCATTTGTCCATCTGGAAGTCCGACGGCGCTACCGGATGCTTTGAGTAGGGAATGAGGATAAGTGTTCCACAATTTGTCAAAAAACGGCTTCTTGGCGGTGGCGATGGCGTTATCTTGTGCTTCTTTTCGGTATCCCCAGCCATCGAGGATGATGAGAACGATGGGTTTTTTCATAGGTTGAGTATAGCATGTAAAAATGTCCTCCTCAAAATATCTTTATTGTGTCGTAATTTTTTCTTAAATTAGACCACATCACTGGAGCTCGCACTGAAGCCATTATTGTATCATAATTTTTGACATATAGTCAATTTGATGACGAAACAGAAAAAACACTTGCTTACGCAGTATAATTGCCTTCGTCCACTTCCGCATTTTAATATGTTGCAGTGTGACATTGCGAGACATAACCCCCTCGCACACTATAATGGCAAAGAAGCCTGAAGGTACGCCGGCTCCTGCTCCTGCGCAGCCGGTCCAGACTCCTCCGCAGACTGCATAGTTTGCGAGGGTTTGAAACGAGAAAACCCCGAATAGGGGTTTTCTTAATGTGCGATTTTCAAATCAGAATGTCTTAGCGTCACTTATAACCCTTTCACTCGTTCAATAATAAATCCTTTCTCGCCATTTCTGGTGTTGACGATTGCTTTTATCGCGACGCACCTATCTGGCACGATAAGTGCTTGGAATTCTCTGTACACTCGCGGGAATACAACCGCTTCAGAAGACCCGGAAAAATCTTGTATGGTGATGAATGCCATTGCTTCATTATTTTTTGTTTGGATGGTCCGGACTTCGGTGATGATGCCCGCGAGTATCGTTGTCGCACCTTCTTTTATGGTCTCAAATGCCTTTTTGATGTCCATGGAGTTTTTGGCGATTATTTCGCGATACCGTTCGAGTGGATGACCTGAAATATAGAGACCAAGTAATTCCTTTTCCCACGTCAGCTTGTCGCGTGTTTCCGCGTCCGGGACTTTGATAAGTCTAAGTGTGGGCACGCTCGCATTGTCGGCCATGGCGCCAAAAAGAGAATTCTGATCGGTGTGTTGGCTGTTGTTTTCTTTGTTGTATTTCAGCATCAAATCAATGTTAGCGAGCATGACTCCGCGGTCTTCGCCAAAACAATCCATGGCTCCAGCTTTGATCAAAGATTCTAGGGATTTTTTGTTGAGATTTTTGTCTTTGACGCGATCAAGAAAGTTGGTGATTGATGTAAATCTGCCACCGCGCTTGCGCTCGTTGATTATGACCGTGGAAATTCCTTGACCGAAATTTTTAATGGTTACCAGTCCGAAACGGATGCGGTATTTTGTAAAAGAAGGTTCGGGAACATAATTCTCACTGCTACCCTTGATGACTGTAAACTGACTGAAACTTTCGTTGAGATCGGGCGGTAAAACCGGAATCCCAATACGCTTGCACTCGGCGATAGTCTCCGCTACCTTTTCAGTGTCTCCTTGTTCCGAAGTCAAGACTGCCGATAAATAAATCTCCGGAAAATGGGCTTTCAAATACGCCGTGATATATGCCACTCGACCGTACGATACTGAGTGCGCTTTGTTGAAGCCATAGGCCGCGAACGGCTCAATCCATTTCCAGACTTCCTTGGCCTTTTTTTCCGACCATTTGCTGTGCGAAATACAGCCTTTGATGAACTTTTCTTTTTGCATGGCCATCTCCACCGGAATCTTCTTGCCCACCGCCTTGCGAAATTTGTCCACTTCGCCCCAACTATATCCAGCGATTTTGTGCGCCATCATCAGAAGGTCATCCTGATAGACCAGGATGCCATAGGTTTTCTCGAGAATTTTCTCAAGCGCGGGGTCAAGGTATTTGACAAGCGAATGGTCGTGTTTTCGGGCGATATATTCGGGGATAAACTGGATCGGACCCGGTCGATAAAGCGCCACCATGGCGTTGATATCATGAATGGTGCTAGGCTTCAAATCCTTCAAAAATCGTGTCATGCCGTCGCCGTTCAACTGGAACAAATCGGCCGTTTCGCCACGAGCCAGCATCTCAAATGTTTTTTTGTCGTCAACCGGGATTGTGTCGACTTCGACTTCAATGCCATCAATTTTTTTGACGCGAGTGATCGTATCGGTAATGATAGTGAGGTTTTTGAGGCCGAGAAAATCAAATTTCAAGAGGCCGGCTTCCTCAATGGAATACATATCGTACTGGGTAATGATTTTTCCTTCGCCTTTGGGATCGAACTGGAGAGGGGTATAGTTGGTAAGCGCCGTTGGGGCGATAACCACGCCGGCGGCGTGCACGCCAATATGACGGGCGCAACCTTCAATTTTCTTTGCCATGTCAATGATTCGTCGAGTATCCTCTTCTTGGCGATAAGCGGTTTTCAGCTCGGGTGTTTCTTCCAAGGCCCGTTCAATGGTCATGGGAAAGCCTTGCGAGCCCATTGGGATGAGTTTGGATATTCGATCGCCGACTTCATATGGGAATCCCATGGCGCGTGCCACATCGCGCACGGAGCCGCGTGCCGCCATGGTACCGAACGTGCCTATCTGGGCGACTTTGTCGGCGCCGTATTTTTTGCGGACGTATTCGATAATCTCGTCACGCTGGTCATCAGCGTAATCCATATCAATATCCGGCGGCGAAGGTCGATCAGGATTCAGGAATCGTTCAAAAGGTATTTCATACTCTATAGGGTTGATATTGGTGATGCCGGCTAGATATGTTATCAGGGATCCGGAAACGGATCCGCGGATGTTGGATAGTATTTTATTCTCGCGAGCGAAACGGAGCATATCGGCCACTACCAGGAAATATGGCGCGTAACCCTTGTCTTTGATGACTTTCAATTCATAATCGGCTCGCTTGGTCAATGCTTCACTTCGGGCGATATTTCTCTTGGCAAATCCCCCGAAGACTATCTGACAGAGTTCGTCATCGGGTGTGCGCCCGCTCTCTATTTTCAGTTCGGGAAAAACCCATTTACCAAGCTCTAGATCAAGGTTACAAAGATCGCTAATCTTCTCGGTGTTCTCAAGAGCTTCCGGCATGTCATGAAACAATTCCTCCGCACGTTCAGGCGAAATGAATGAAAAATCATCTTCATCGCTGTCCGAAATCTTGTCTGAAACATCGCTATGTGAATTGACACGCACCAATGTTTCGCGCGCAAAGCGATCTTCTGGTTTCAAATAGTAGACATCATGCGCGGCCATGACCGGAATATTCTGGCTTTTGGCGAATTGGCATAAAGTCTTCATATTGGTCTCATGACCGTCTATCTCCGGGTGGCGGGTGATTTCTACGAAAAGTCGGTTTTCAGCAAGGTCCGACCTTGAGGTCGAACCTTGTTGAAACACGCGCTTATAAAACTCCGCAACCTCTTTGGCTTTATCTTGACTCCTGCTCTTCAGCGACTGGACAATCTCACCGGAAAATGAAGGGGAGATGCAGATCAAGCCTTCATTGTATTTTTCCAAGAGTTCACGGTCAATCCGGGGTTTGTAATAGAAACCTTCGAGATGGGACAGAGTTACGAGTTGAATCAGGTTTCGGTAACCAGTTTCATTTATGGCCAATAAAACCAATCGAGTGCGACGATTGTCTATGCCTGCCTGCATGTCTCTGCGTGAGCGGATCGCCACGTAAAAATCAACACCAATAATCGGTTTTAGTTCTTTTTTGCGACAAGCTTTGTAAAATTCAATGGTGCCATAGAGATTGCCGTTGTCGGTCAAAGCCAGCGATTGCAGGCCGAACTTCTTGGCTTCGTTGACAAGCTCGTCGATTTTCGGTAGGGCAGAAAGAAGTGAATAATGGGAGTGGGTGTGGAGGTGGGTGAAACGGCTCATATAGTGAAGTATAGCGTACCTAGCTTGAAAACTGAACGGATTTGCCGGAGATGTAGTATGATTGGGATATAATCAACTTTAATCAGGAATCTGATAAAAAGCATGTCCAAATTTGTCGCCAAACAACAAAAATATTTGATCGGCATTGATGAAGTTGGTCGCGGACCGATCGCCGGCCCGGTGGCGGTCGGAGCTTTCATCTTTCTAAAACCGGCGGCGCGAAAATTATTCCGTGGTGTCAAGGAATCCAAACAATTGAGTGAACAAAAAAGGGAAGAGTGGTTCGGGCGCATCGGGAAGGCCAGAAGAGACGGTCATGTTGATTTTTGCGTGGATTTTCAGAGTGAGCGAGTAATAGATGACAAAGGGCTATCGTGTGCTATCAAAACGGCTTTGACCAATTCACTAAGAAAAGTTATTTCGCGGAAAACTGCGATCAATAAAAAGCACGATAAAATTTCCTCGAACCAGGTGTTGATCCTCCTTGATGGCGGTCTAAAAGCGCCTGTCGATTATGCCAATCAAAAAACCATTGTCAAAGGCGATGAAAAGGAGATGATCATTGCCCTAGCTTCTATCTGTGCCAAAGTCTTGCGTGACAGAAAAATGAATTTGTTGGCAAAAAAACACCCGAAATACGGATTTGAAAAACATAAAGGGTATGGGACGCGGGCGCATTATGCGACCATAAAGAAACATGGAATACTCAAGGTGCACAGAAGAAGTTTTATGGGCAATCTGTTATAGTTTGGCCAATATCTCTTCTATATTGTATCCCCTCAAAGGATATCAATTCTAGAGCTTTATAAGCGTCTACCAAAGACTCCTGAATATTTTCTCCAGTTGCCGTAACCCCTAAGACACGACCGCCATTGGTAATGATTCTATTTTTGTCTGGCTTTGTACCAGCATGGAATATTACAATATCGTCATTCTGAATATTATCTAGGCCACCTATAGTTTTTCCTTTTTGGTATTCTTTAGGATAACCGCTCGAAGCACAGACAATACAACATGCAGATCTTGGTAACCAAGTTATCTTCTGTTCTTTAAGATTACCATTGATACAGGAAATAAGGATCTCGACAATATCTGTTTCAAGAATCCTCATATATGATTGAGTCTCTGGATCGCCAAAACGAGCGTTGAATTCTATTACTTTTGGACCACTTTTAGTAAGCATGATTCCAGGAAATAGTATTCCCTTGAAAGGTCTGCCACGCCTTTTCAGGGCACTAATAGTTGGAATAATCACTTTCTCTTTTATTATTTTCATCTGTCCCTGTGTGACATAAGGTACAGGTACGATGGTTCCCATACCACCCGTATTGGGACCTTTATCACCGTCAAATATTCTTTTGTGATCTTGGGCGGGAGGGAATAAAATGGTATTTATACCGTCACAGAAAGCATGTATGGAAATTTCCTTGCCATATAGATATTCTTCGATTATTACTTCATCGCCAGCTTTGCCAAAAACCTTAGTGAGCATGATTTCATCAAGTGTCTCCCTAGCCTCATTTATTGAATTAGCGATGGTCACTCCTTTACCTAGAGCCAATCCACTTGCTTTTATTACCAAAGGAAAAGATCTGGTTTTGATGTATGATTTTGCTTTTTCTAGATCATCAAAAACTTCATACATTGCAGTAGGTATGCCTTCTTCTTTCATGAATTGTTTTGCAAAAGTTTTTGACCACTCTATTTCAGCTGCCATCTTTGTGGGACCAAAGACAGGTATACCCAATATTTCCAATTTATCTACCAAACCATTGGCCAAATGTTCATCCGGTCCAACAACTACAAGATCAATATGATTTTTCTTGAGCCATCCAATGATTTCTTCTGTTGTCGTAATGTCTATATTTTTGGCAATTTGAGAAGTTCCCGCGTTCCCCGGTGCGATAAAAATACTTTTGACCTTGGATGACTGTTGTATTTTCCAAGCAAGAGCATGTTCTCTTCCACCACTCCCTATAATTAAAATATCCATTCCTAAATTATAGCTTAGACTTAACCATTGAGGTAATTTTACCTAAATGACAATAAAATACAATGCTGATTTCTCTCTCTGCGATGCGCGCAGGCGACTTACTCCTAGACATGGATTTCTGGGTTATATAAATCACTGGTACAGAATACTTGAATTAGTCCGAACCGCTTTCGCCGCCTGCGGCGGCGAGGAAGTCCCCCGCGAAAATCCAGAAAGGTGGCGGAGCCGCACGAATGACAATTTCAAGTTTTTCTTTGGCGAGATTCGGATTTACTGAAATTCTAACGAATTTCAGTCTTGGCGGCAAATTGTTCTTTAAAATCTCAAAATAAAAGCCGCCAGTTTTGTAGACCGGCAGGCTTGGAATTCAAGAGCGTTTGTTACTCCTTAGGCTTTACAAAAACCCAGGGGACCGTGGTGGAGTATGAATCATCGTCGCCTCGTGTGAGCTCAAGACGGCGTGGCACTGAACGCCACCAATTTAAGGCACGAAACACACATTGGCCAAGAATTGGTTCCATGGCAATACATGCGTGCTCCTCCTCCCAATCGCTGACCTTTTCCTCGTCTGTAAACTGTAAGACTAACTCCGGACCAACTGCCCATGGACACATCTGTAAACCAAGCTTCATGGCTCGATCACAAATATCCGTCCGAGGAGCTCTCCCTGAAAAACCGAGATCGTCACCCGTGAGCTTTACCAAGTCTACCTTTCCGACGGGAGCAGTTACAATCTTGACAAGAGCCTCAAGAACGTATTGTCCTCTAATGCCACCATTAGAGTTACCAAGCCAACAGGGAATCTCCCTTAATCGGGCAAAGTAATCCGCTGACCGAGTGTTCGGATTGAAAGTAATCGTCTTCCAAACCACCCAATCCAGTTTCAGCTTGCCGGACAAAAAACATTTGAGCAAGGACATTCCACCCATCTTGTTAATTGCCGCTTCGACTCTTCCGTTTTTTACACCAGGATACTTGCTACTACTTTTCATTACGGACCTTTCTTCGGCTCATAGCCGATTTATTCTCACTACCCGTGAGCTGAGGGATCGCACAAGCGACGTTGATCTGCATGCTACTCATAGTAGTTGCAGAGATTCAAAGAACTAAATACATTTATATAATATAGACATAAGATATGTCAACTGCGCCGCCTTTCTGGATTTTCGCGGGGGTGGATTTTTTCTAAAATGGAAAGGACATTTTTCTTTTTGGGGTTGCCGAGTGAAGCGAGGCGGTGGCGGGGCTTTCGTGGGACGTACGATTTAGTTTCGCTTCACCACGCGCGCGGAGTGCGCGACATCATTTATTTTGAAAAAATGTTCGAGCTTGGTACAATAAAGACACCAATACAGAACGAATCGGCTTTTTCAAAGTCATAAGGTGGGACGCGCTTCGCGCGTCCCACATTTTGGCTTCTAAAAAACCGTCTAGTTCGTTTCTGTGCGCTGTCTGGAACGTTATTAGAACAGAGTTAAGTTTAGCACAGGTATAGAAAAGGGCACCGGTTTCCCAGTGCCCTCGTGAAAGAATGTGCTGTGTTTGCGCACTATGCTGATGCCATGGCGGCATCGAAGCATCCGATGTATTGTTCCAGGAAAACAATGCGCGACATAACGGGAATGACTTCAATCACCTTGCTCAAAGGAGCATTACTATCGGTGATTTGGCCAATCCACATGTCCGCTTCGCTGGAGCGGTTGAGCTTGCCGCACGTAGCCCTGAAGACCGACTCGTCGTAGAACAGGTCAGTTCTGTCTTGGAGCATTTTCTCCATGACACCGGCCTGGACAGCCGAAACTCGATCAACCATATTGTGCCTGAGTTCGACTGATTCAATCGCGGCCTCAAAAGCTCTGGCGAGTTCTTCCAGCTCGTGGTCAGTAGTGGCATTCACTGTGACGATGTAAGTCCGCGTGATGCCCTGCCATTCGCCGCTTGGTCTGACACAGCTCACCAAGAACATCTCGGCATTAGTGTCGAAGAAACGGATCAGTCTGGGCTGAAGTGCGGTCACATTTGTGACGTTGCGCGGACGGTCTTTGCGGAAGGTGATCTGCATAGTCGGCCGTAACCCAGCGCTACGCAGAATCTCCAGGGCTTGTGTTGCCGAAGTAATCCGCTTGATGCCGATCGGGCGGCCGGTTGATTGTTCCCTGGCCATACGCTGGATCTTGTCATTGAACTTTCCAAGATTCTTGGTCACGAACAATGTCGCTTCCGTGCCGCGTTCGCTTTCCAAAAGTTGGGTGTATATGCCGAGCAGAGAGCCCGTCGGCAGTTGCGCTCGCTTGAAAATCTCAAGCGCTTCACCGGGACTTTTGGGTCCATTGGCAGTGTTGATCATCATAATATTGTCCTTTCAGTTGTTTATTTTTGTTTGAAGTTTAAAGCAGTCTCCAAAAAGGCGAACTTCTCACTTTTTCGGAACTACTTTAAACCATTTCTCAATGATCTATGACCTACACTAAGTCTAGCATATTACAATACAGAAGTCAAGCTCTGTCTAGTCTGTTGCGTGGCTCTGTTAAGGCACTTCGCTAACCACGGTCGTTATTCGCCCCCGCTCGACTATCTTTGGAGGTTAGGTGATTCACACTGCTTCGCCAACCTCCTACGCTAAAGCTACGGAGGTCGAAAAGGCTACGCAGTGCAAGTGGTCCTTCTACGCTCCTCACTTCGTTCGGAGCTACGAAGGACTACTTTGCAATTTGTTTCAATATATATCGTGGTGTTCAATGTGTCTGCACTACGAAGCAACCCCGTGCGTTACGGGGTTGCGAAGTAGTGCTGTATTCTAAAGATAGTTCGAACGGCTTTCGCCGCCTGCGGCGGCGAGGAAATCACCCCGCGAAAAAATTCAGAATTTGCGGCGGAGCCGCACCGCTGACAATTTCAAGTTTTTCTTTGGCGGCAAATTCTTAAAATTATGAATTCAAACACCAACTTCCAAAACCTCTTTATTCCAATACGACTTAAAATATGTCCTCATTTCTTTTTGAATTTCCAAGAACCCCGGCTCGCAACTAAATTCATAACAACTTACTGTATGGACAGCGGCATCAACAAGTCCTGGAGGTCCCGCCGGTCGGATTTTGATTGTAAGGGTGTAGGAAGACCCGTCCAAGGGATCAGATTCTTTGTAGGGGCGATCCTTCATAGAGAAAAAATTATTTTTTCTTACCAACTCCACAAATTTTTTCATCTGGCGGTCTCTCGTTTCAATGTCTACTTCTTCGTAAATTCCCCGTTGTTCTGGTTTCCCGTCCATTTTCTCAGAGTAAAGAGCACTTCCGTCTTCGAGGATAGAGAGCTTCGCTATCGAAAATGGTGCACTGACTTCGAGAGTAATCTCAAGAATTTTTTCTTCTTTGGTCGAACTTGGCACAACAGGTTGATTGGAAGTAACAGGCGGTGGATTGTTGCCAATCAGAGAAGTAGACGGTTGATTTTTAATAAAAACAAAATATCCGGCTACGCCGATGATAAGAATTATGAGAAGAGCGATGAATACATTTCTCCGTTTCATAGAATTAAAAATTTTCTTCCCCCCAAAATTAAAAATATGGTTCGAGCCGATGTTTTTAACAGGTTCTTCGGCAGTTTTTATCGGTGCGGCTCCGCCGCAAATTCTGAATTTTTTCGCGGGGTGATTTCCTCGCCGCCGCAGGCGGCGAAAGCCGTTCGAACTATCTTTAGAATACAGCACCATTTAGGAAATTGCAAGGAAAATGTGTTCGCCTCGCTTCGCTCGGCGACTAATTTGTATTCAATTTTGGGGGCAAAAACGAATTGGCGGTTTCGCTTGGGGGAAAGAAAATTTTTTAATCCTTAATTTCTAAAACTTATGAAATATATACTTTACGCAAGAAAATCTACCGAAGATGATGACCGACAGGTGCTTTCGATTGAAGCGCAACTCGTAGAGTTGCAAGAGTATGCCGCCAAAGAAAAACTTGAAATTGTCGCCTCGTTCTGCGAGGCGAAAACCGCAAAAGAACCCGGGCGAATGAAATTCGCAGAAATGTTGTCATTGATTGAGAGAGGAAAAGCAGATGGGATTATTTCGTGGCATCCCGATCGCCTTGCACGCAATTCCGTGGACGGCGGAAAGATTATCCATTTTGTAGATCGCGGCTTGATTCGTTCTCTAAAATTTCCAACATTTTGGTTTGAGCCAACACCGCAAGGTTTGTTCATGCTTAATATCGCTTTCGGTCAATCAAAATATTTTGTAGATAATTTGCGAGAAAATGTGAAGCGGGGTTTGCGGCAGAAAATCAGAAACGGCGTTTGGCCCGGTTGGGCTCCGGTGGGCTACTCTAACAATCCAAAAACTCGTGCCATAAACATTGACCACGACAAAGCTCCAAAAGTGGTAAAAATGTTTGAGCTATACGCCACCGGAAAATACACGCTCAATTCTCTCGCAAATTGGTGTAAAGAAAACGGTTTGCGTGGAAATCTCAACAAGCCCCTTGTCATCGCCAACATTCAGAAAAATCTACAAAATATTTTCTACTTAGGTTTGATGAAGTGGAAAGGGGAAATTTTTGAGGGAAAACACGAGCCTTTAATCTCAAAGAAACTTTTTGATAAATGTCAGGAAGTTATGGCCATGCGCGGCAAGGTGCAAGAAGTGAGAAAACATAATTTTGCTTTTCTCGGCTTACTCAAATGCGCATCATGTGGTTGTTCCATCACTGGAGAGCGGCAGAAAGGACATAACTATTATCGCTGTACAAAAAAGAAAGGTATTTGCCAAGAAAAGCATTATCTCCGCGAGGAAGCACTAACCGAACAAATCAAAAGTTTTCTTCAAAAAGTTTCTTTGTCGAGCCAAGACACCGAAAAAGTTTTGGCGGCGTTGGATAGCGAACAGGATAAAGCGCGAGAGGACGCGCAAAGCGAGGTTGGAGTTTTGAAAGAGCAGTTAGCAAAAGTTGAGGCAAAACTTCAAAAACTGTTGGACATCTACCTTGCTGACGCTTTATCCACAGAAGAATACGCCGCCAAAAAAGAATTTTTGCTTTCACAAAAGGTCGCGTTAAACGAGAAAATTAGCAACTTTGAGCAAAAAGGGTTGTCTTGGCTCGAACCGGCTCGTGAGTTCGTAAAATCATTGAATCAAGCCGAAAATCTCGTTCAGACAGATAATCTTTCCGAATTGCCAACATTTCTGAAAAACATCGGCTCGAACCATATTTTGCGAAACCGCCAATTCGTTTTTGCCCCCAAAATTGAATACAAATTAGTCGCCGAGCGAAGCGAGGCGAACACATTTTCCTTGCAATTTCCTAAATGGTGCCCGGGGTGGGACTCGAACCCACAAAGCCTTGCGGCTACAAAATTTTAAGTCTTGCGTGTATACCAGTTTCACCACCCGGGCGGATAGTTGCTGGTAATTAGCATACTAGTAACTAGTCACCAGCAACTAATTACTAGGTGGAGGCCACGGCGAGAATCGAACTCGCGTATAGCTCTTTTGCAGAGAGCCGAATTACCACTTTTCTACGTGGCCAAATCAAGTCAAAAAGTCCCAAAGTAGAAGATCAAAAGGACTGGGTACATACTAACATGTTAGCCGAATGACTTTAAGACTTCCTGACTTTTGACTTTACAGACTCTTCTAGCTCCTCTATTTTCTGCCTATTCTTCTCACCAATATCAATCGCCACCTCAAAGAAAGGGATCCGACCGATTCTTGATTTGTCCATGACATACTGGCGGAATTCGGTCAGCTGCCGGTGGGCAAATTCGATGGCGGCTTGTTCTTCAGTTTCAGGTAAGACCGTCATCAAGATGCGCGCTTTGCCGCCTCGGCTGAATATTTCAACATTGGTCACGGTCATGAGTGATTGCCTATTTGATTGACGTGAAAAATATTCGGCAGCCAATTCGCGAATCAGTTCCTTTAGTTTATTTTCTTTCTGAGTCATATTAATCGCAAGTGCATTGAGGATTATGAATGGTTTGCCTTTATTTACGATTCTTGATTTACTTTTTTTCCACTGTTCTCACTGCCTCTATCCTATCTCCCGCCACGACTTCAACTTTGGCGTCAAGCATCATGCCGAATTCAAACCCTTCGCGAACTTCATCCACTCGCTTTTTCTGTTGCTGAAGTTCGCGGATCTTGCCGCTACCAATCTCTGTCTCGCGCCGCATAATCCGGACGTCATTGCCGCTCCAAATAGAACCCGTTTCGACTTTACCGCCAACCACCTGTCGATCTTTTTCTTTTGAAAATAAAGCCAAGAGTTTGGCCCGACCGGTGATTTCCTCTACATATTCCTTGGGGATTTTTGCCGTGAGCGCGTCTTTGACATACTGTATCAATTCATAAATGATGTTGAAGTTTTTCACTGAAAGCGGAATGGCCGAACGCTCAATCATGCTTTGGGCTTGGGCTTCCGGAGCGGCGTTGAAGCCGATCAATAAAATTGTCGGATCACCGAGGACGGTTTTTACGTCGTTTTCATTTATGTCGCCGATGCCCTCGGAGACGATCTTCAATTGGACTCGATCATGTCTGATTTTAGCCAATTCATGCTTGACGCCATCCAGACTGCCGATGACATCGGCCTTGATGATGATGGGCACGATGACAACCATAGGTCCCTCGTCTTCTTCCTTGGTCTTTTCCGCGTCGTCCCTGACGACATTACTTGCGGTTTTTTCAGTTGTCATTCTTGATTCCTGATTCTTGATTCTTAAATCATTTTCATATTCTTCCACCAGTTTTTCGGCCTCTTTTTTATTCTTCACGGTCACAAAGCCGATTCCGCAGGCCGGCATGGTATTCCAGCCGAACACACGGATCGGCATTGAGACGGTCGCGGTTTTTATTTTTTCGCCTTTGAAATTTTCAATAAAACGAACAGGAGTATACGCGTTACCGGCGACGACGCATGAACTTGTCTGCAAAGAACCGTTTTTTAAGAGGAGCGTGGCGGAAATGCCTTTGCGCGTGTCGAGTGTTGATTCGACGACATTTCCAGTCGCGGAAACATTTGGGTTTGCGTTGAGATCTGCGAGTCCGGCCATCAATATGAGCATGTCCAATAATTCGGATATACCCTTGCCGTTTAAGGCCGATACTTCCACACAGGGGACATCGCCGCCCCAGCCTTCAACATAAATTTCATTTTCACCCAGACTCTGTTTGGCACGTTCAATATTCGCGTTTGGTTTGTCTATCTTGGTGATGGCGACGATGTAGGGTATTTTTGTTTTTTTGATTATCTCGTAGGCCTCAACAGTCTGCGGCTTGACGCCGTCTTCGGCGGACATGACCAAAATTGCCACATCGGCGACTTGTGCTCCGCGCTCGCGAATATTACAGAAAGCTTCATGTCCTGGAGTGTCCAAGAAAGTCAGCATAGTCTTTTTGCCTTCGGGAGATGTGTGTTCGACTTGATATGCCCCCATGTGTTGGGTGATACCTCCGGCTTCGCCGGCGACGATGTTGGATTTGCGGATGTAGTCTAGAAGCGTGGATTTGCCGTGGTCGATATGCCCCATAACCACTATTACAGGGGGACGCACAATCAGATTTTTCTGATGTTTGTTAGGCATAATGGTATTGACGTACTGGAGGATTAGAGTGTATCAGAAACAGACTGATTTGACAATGAGAGATGTGACGTGGTGGATTATGTTTTTATGATTTTTCGCGCCGAAAATGTTATCATGCGCTATATACACACTCCTCATGAAACCCTACTTCCTCGCTCCTTTATTTTTCCAGAAACTGATTTGGATTCCCACGCGGTTTATTTTGGTTTTTTTTGGACACATCAAGATATACGGTCTGGAAAATCTCAAAAATGTCAAAGGCAATGTGATTTTTGCTTGCAATCATTCTAGCGAAATAGATCCGTTCATCGTCCCATCATCATTACCATTTTGGTCCCGTTTTTCACCGCTTTTCTACACGACCAGGGAAAAAGCTTTTTATACCAGAAATGGTTGGCGCAGACATCTATTTGGCGGTATATTCATTAACGCGTGGGGAGGGTATACCGCGAAAACAGGATTATGTGATTATGAAAAATCTCTCGCTGAACATATCCAGATTGCTAGAGACGGAGGCAGTTTCTGTGTTTACCCTGAAGGCGGAATAACTCCGGACGGCACCATCCAGCCAGCCAGAGGTGGCGTGGCGTATTTGGCGGAACGGGTTCGATGCGTGATCGTGCCGGTTGGTGTCTCTGGCGTGTACAGAACGTCGGTCTCTGATTTTTTCCTGGGAAAGCGTCGTATTGTCGTACGTTTTGGTATGCCTATCACCCAAGATGAATTGCGTGAAGAGATTGTCAGGAAATCAGGTATCCGAACCCACATATACAAGGCGGAAGCCAACTATGTCATGGAGAAAGTGGAGGAGTTGAAAGAAAAGAACTGATTTCATGCAAGCTATCCCCATCTTAGCTCGTCATCGCGTTGATAGTGATGTAAAATAGTGAAATAAGCCTTTTTTTCATGAAAAAAATCCTAACCATTGTAGCGTTACTGATTGTGATTGCCGGATTCAATTTTATAGTTCAGGCCCAAACACCCGGCGTAAACGCGGTTACCGGCTGGGCGTGGTCTTCTAACATTGGTTGGATTAGTTTTGATTCAACTACCAGCGGCGGTCCATATGGAGTAACGGTTGATGATTCTGGAAATTTTGGAGGATATGCTTGGTCTTCTAACATTGGTTGGATTAGTTTCAATCCCAATGACCTCACGAGCGCTCCAAGTTGTCTTGGCGCGACCCCAGCGAATGTCGTGACTTTGACTGGAAGAGTAGAAGGCTGGATTCGAGCATACGCAGCCATTGGCAGGACCGATGGATGGGATGGTTGCATTGAACTTTCCGGCACAAATCACCTGACTGGAAATACCAGCGGATCTCAAGGCGTGACTTATGTGGAAGAGACTATTGGAGGTGTCCTCAAAGGCGTATTGAAAGGATATGCTTGGGGAGGACCGGTTGTTGGATGGTTGTGGTTTAGTCCAAATCTGCCCCCGAGGACTTATTTATGCACGGGGACTCTTCCTTCTTCAGGAGCTATTATCTGTCCAGGTACAGGATCTTCCGCGGTGGCTTGGAGTAACGTGGGAAGCGCCTCCGGTTGTACCCTTGGGGGAATCTGTCAGTATTATCCTGGTAGCGTGGTAGGAGGAGGTATTACGGGGACGTGTAATTTAAGTAGTACGAATGTGCCGATAAATACTTCGGTTCAGATAACACTTAGCGATGTTTCTGGTGGATCAGGGACTTACTCATATAGCTGGAGTCCTATGGGCATTGGTAATGGTTCTGTCGTTTCTTCAAATCCATATTCTTATATTTATAATTCTCCAGGCACATACACTCCAAGCATTGTTGTTACTGGTAGTGTATCTGGTTCAGGTACTATTACTTGTGATAATATTACAGTTATCGGCCAATCGACAGGTCTGAAACTAATGATCGCTCCATTTAGTTATACATTCCCATCTTCAGGCACATTCTCGGGGTCAGATTATAATGATAGTCTTCCAAAAACTGCCGCAAACAAAAAGGCCCTTCAAATCAAACCAGGCGAACAGTTTAAGTTGAAGTGGAATATTGATCCGGATGCTGATTATGATAGTTGTGATTATTTTGCTCCGACGGGTTTTTCATGGTCAGGTTCTGGAACAAATAGTGGTGGCCCGATAACCATGAATACCCAAGGAATAAATTCCGGACTTCATAGGTTTTTACTTACTTGTTCTGAGGCTGGTGGTCTGAATGAAAAAACAAGCGGTGTTAGTTTAAAAATTGTCAACTCTTCTATAGAGGAGATATAAAAAAAAGAGTCCTTGCACCCGCTGTGCAAAAGGACTCATTGGATGCCGACCCTGTAAAACTGACAGGGTTTGTTTATCGTATATGGAAGCGAGATGAAACCAAGACCTTCTGTGTCTGAGATGTTGGCGACTATTGTCCAGTTGACCAAGTTAGTTGAAGACTCCACCCTAGCCAACGCCCCGCGAGCAAAGGACGCTGTGATGCAGTCTGTCGTCATTCTTATTACTGGAGGAACGTCCAAAGGATCTCCGAATTGTGTATATCTCCTGGTCTTTTCTCCAGCTTTTATCGTGAATCTGACTTCATTGGTGCCAAGTGAATACCAAAGATTGAGAACAACTATGTTGTTCGTGGTCCTCTCTGGGGGAAAGGGTGAAGGAATTACTTGTCGTGCTAGTTGTCCTTGAGCTGGCCATGAATTTGTGTACAAACCTTTGACTTCCACGACAAACTGTTCAAGGCCTTTTACAGGTATGATTGTGCAAAGATTTGTCGGGTCAAATGCGTTGGCGAAGGTGTTTGATGTTATCAAGGACACCAGGCCAAGTTTTATGTCGCACTCTAAGCTGTTGAATGCATTACCTAATGTTGCATATCCAACATAACTTCTCCATCGAAGCACTTTGTTCGGATCCATAAATGGCTTCCATTCACTGAAGATACTGAATGCGTTACTTATTGTATACGCCTTGTAGGCTTCAAATGATGGAAATTTACCACCAAAACCAGATCCACTAGAATTACGCACCCCAGCGTTATTTGTGTAGAACAAAGTTGTTCCGAATGCTTGTTCTTCATTCGTTACTGCACCCTCATTGAGAGCATCGAAGCTCCCAATGGATAACATTACCGGTGGTGCCGGCGGAGGTGGTGGTAGCGGTATTATTACTCCCTCAGTGTCAACAACACAGAGGAAGAACGTGACTACTAGAGTCGCGATGAGAAGATTTCTCATATCGTTATCCTTTCTGTACGGTGTTGTTTTCCGAGGTGGAACCTCGGTTCGATATACTTCATCTCGTTGTCAACGAAACTAAGCTATCTGATTATAGACTAGCATATATCACAATGATTGTAAAGTAGTTGTCAACTATGATCATCTGTGAAGAAGATGGGGATAATCAATCCATTTTTTATTCCGTTATCCTGTTTCCTAAATTTTTATTCAAATCCCCCAGTAATTTGTAGGCTTTCTGTAGATCATCTGCCATTTTCTCAATCCGTTCTTGTTGCTTGATTTCGTGGAGAGTGCTTCTGATCAGTATGATTCCGAATACGACAGTGATTACCAACAAGCCAATCTCGATAGCCATCTCCTGTGGCGTACTGGCGATAAGCGCCCGAATCAATATAATTGTCCACAACCCGAATGTTACCAATTCTATAGCAATCACGCGGATATTGAACAGGTGATGACGAGTGATGGAGTAGGCAATGAAGAGGAGGAAGATGAGGACAGTAGGTGGTCCAAACATACTTGCAAATCCATATCCCAGAAAAGGAAAAATTATGTTAGTAAAGATAGATAATATTACTGTAATACATGCACCGAGAAGTATAAATCTAGCCTGGTATTTTTTTTGATTTTTAGATTCCAGTGAGATTTTAAGAAGGTGGAAAAATGAAAATCCAAAAACAACTAGCATATAAAAAAGTAATACAATATAAAGTATACCTGGTTCATAACCAACACCCCATGATTCAAAACTTATATTTTTTACATTGAATCTGGTTTGGCTAAATAAGATAATGAATGATGTAATTACACATGCTATATAAAAGAAGATCTTATTTAATTTTTTGTATTTAATATCTTGAGAAAAATATAGATATTTTACAAATTGATTAAAAAATATAGGCAATAAAGCTACCCAAATAATAGCTATTCTTATAAATAATAGTGAGAGTATTTGATCATAGGCAAGATTGATTAATATGTTACTTAGAATCCAAAGTCCAATGGAGAAACTTAATAGAGAAAAAAATTGATTTACACGATTTTTGTAGTCATTTAACAACACAAAAATACTCAGAACTACTGCAAAGAAAAATGTAATTATATAAATTTCAGCACTTAACAATAGCATAATAAAGTTTGATAATTATTGCCCTTATTCTAACATTTTTTGCTACTCTATTAACAGGTTGTACATGCTATAATATATACATCATAATTAAGTATAAATATCATGCAAAAATATACACTTAAGTATTTTCAAAAATATTTAGATTATCTTAGAGAAGATGATCTTTATCCAAAAATTCATGAAATAGAGGGACCATCTACCTCACCTGTAATTCAAATAGATAAAAAAAAGTATCTCACTTTTTGTTCTAATAATTATCTTGGACTTGCTGAACATCCTCAAATTAAAGAGCAAACCAAGAAAGCAATCGATATATATGGTACTGGTTCTGGAAGTACACGTCTTCTTTCTGGTACTCTAGATATACAAACTGAATTTGAAAGTGTATTAGCAAAACATTTTGGTTATGACAGTTCAATTACCTTTTCATCCGGTTATTTGGCTAATGCAGGAGTAATACGCATGTTGGTTGATCAATTTCCTTACTTTGAATTACCAACATTTTCGAATTTATTTGGAAATGAGACAGGTTTTATTATTAGTGATGAATTAAATCACGCAAGTATTATAGATGGTGTACGACTTGCCAAGGCAGATCGTGCAGTATTTAAACATGATGATATGGTTGATCTAGAAAAATTACTAAATAGTAGCAACCACAAGAGGAAACTTATTATTACTGATGGCGTTTTTAGTATGGATGGAGATATTGCAAACCTTAAAGAAATAACTAAATTAGCAAAAGCATATGGCGCTCTTTTGTTTGTGGATGATTCACATGCAGTCGGTGTCCTGGGTCATAAAGGTGAAGGAGTGGCACATTATCTGGGAGTTGAGAAAGATGTTGATGTATTGATGGGAAGTTTTACAAAAGCATTCGGTAGTATTGGTGGATTTATTACTGCAAATCAAACAATTGTGGATTATATAAGAATTACAGCTCGTAGTTATATTTTTTCTGATCCAATACCTCCAGCAATAGTATATGGTCTTATTACAACACTTCGTATTATTGCTGAAGGTGATACGTTAAGAGAAAAAGTATTTGAAAATGCAAATAAACTAAGAGGTGGTCTAAAAAAGTCAGGATTTACAGTTTTGGGTGATAAAACCCCGATAGTCCCATTGTTTATTGGAAATGAGAAAAAGGCAATTCAGTTTTCTGATGCATTGCATAGCTATGGAATTCTTGCGCCATGTGTTCGGAGACCAGCAGTTTTGGAAGGCAAAGAACGCATTCGCTTTTCAGTAATGGCTAGTCACTCATTTGAACAGATTGATACTCTTCTCAATGTTTGTGATGAAATTGGTAAAAAAATGCACATGATCTAAATATTTTATGGAACTTAATAAAATAATTCTTGCTGTAGTTGTATTTCTAAATTTGTCATTAAGTTTTTTTGTGATTGGCCAGAATTGGAAATCATTTAATAATCGTTTTTTTTCATTATTAAGTTTTTTGGCCTCTTTGTGGGCATTCGCAAATTATATGACAGGTGTGAACCCAACACCTTTTTGGCTTGAAAGTACATATGCACTAGGTGCGCTTCTTGTTGCTATTGGATTGGTATGGGTTCTAGTAATTACCAACCAGATATTTAATAAAAAAATATCAACTTTGATTATTTCTGTTGCCTTAGTTTTTTCTATATTTTCATATTTACCTGGATTTATAGCTTCACGGTATGACCAAATTTATTTGGGAGGTGTATTTGTAGGAAAACCAGGGTGGGGTTTGTACATATATACAATTTTTTATTTGGTTGGTGCTTTTCTAATATTATGGAGGCTCTATAAAACACGTAAAATCACTACAGATACCAATAAAAAAGTACAACTTGAATCTATATTTTTTGGTGCACTCATAACCTTAGTTATAACCGCTCTAACAAGTTTTATATTACCATCTCTTTCTATCTTTAGTTTTAGTGGATTAGATAGTATAGGTTTCCTTGTTTTTTTAACTTTTATAGCGTTTGCAATAACCAAACAAAACTTATTCAACATTAAAGTAATTACTACAGAACTCTTCGTTTTCTCTCTATGGATATTTATTCTAATTAGAACTTTCTTAGCGGACAATATCCAGGAGCAACTCATCAATGTTGGTTTATTTGCTATTACCATAATCATCGGCATCCTCCTTATCCGTTCGGTAATCAAGGAAGTCTCCCTTCGTGAAAAAATTGAACTTTTGGCCACTGACTTGCAGAAAGCTAACGACCGACTCACGGAATTGGACAGACAAAAATCAGAGTTCGTGTCGTTCGCGACACATCAACTGCGCGCGCCATTGACCGCGATGAAGGGGTACGCGTCGCTTGTCTTGGAAGGGGATATGGGCGCGATTACGAATGAGACAAAAGAGGCGATTGGGCGAATATTTGAGTCAACCAATACGCTGACGAGCATCGTCGATGATTATTTGAATGTGACTCGTATCGAACTTGGGACGATGAAGTATGCTTTTGAGACTCTTGATTTGAAAACATTGATAGAAGATGTGATCGCTGAGCTGAAGCCGAACATAGACAAAGCTGTCAACATCGGTTTTTCGTTTGACGCGGAAAATTCGGGGACCGACTATCGCGTGACCGCCGATCGTGACAAATTGAAGCAGGTTATCGCCAATTTGATAGATAATTCCATAAAATACACGCCGAAAGGGTTGGTCAATGTGTCGTTGTCATATGATCGACCGAAACATAAATTTATATTCATGATAAAAGACACCGGCATCGGTATCGCTCCAGAAATACTGTCGCATTTGTTCGCCAAGTTTACTCGGGCCGGTAATGCCAATAAAACAAACATCAAGGGCACTGGTCTGGGACTTTTCGTCGCCAAGGAGATAGTCACTGCTCATCACGGAACCATTCGCGCCGAGTCATCTGGGGAAGGCAAGGGTTCAACATTTATCGTCGAGTTCGAGCCGTTTGCGAAGGTGTAGGAGACAAGCTATTTATATACAAAATGAAGGACGCTCCTGAAGCGTCCTTTCATGTCCTGTCTCCTTCCCCAAGCATCCACACAATACGCGGTTGCCTGTGAAACCTTGTAGTAGCAGTCTTGGACTGCATGATGCCCTTCTTCCAGCCCCCTACAGGGACGAAATTTACCGCAATGGTGATCTCGTTCTGGATTTCAGAGCGTAACTGCCCAAACAATTGTTGGGCCCTTTCCGCACTTATCCGTACTCGGTCCATGTTTCCTTTCCGTTGCCAATGGCAATCAAGTGAAGATTTATCTCCCACGATTGTACCACCTTCACGGTCTTTTTGTCAAGTCAGTCGGCTGAATAGCTAGAGTGGGTTTTGCTAGCGAGATCTACTCCGACTAGCTCTCTGATTAGTTAATTACTAACGATTTTTTTCATGTGCTTAGCCAAATTGTCAAATGTAACAATCTCTTGGGCATGAGTTTCAGTCTTGCGCACTATTACCGTATGTTCGACAGCCTCTTTTTTACCCATGACTATCATATAAGGCGTATGATATTTTTCAATAGATGATACCTGCGCGCCGAGGCGGTCTTTTGCCAAAGAAAGATACAGAGGTATTTTTACTTGGCGCAAACGCTCAACTATATCAAGAGATATTAGCTTTGATTCCAAGCCAAGCTGAATGAACGACGCCAGTGGCCGTCGCATCTTCTTGGTGGATTTGCGCAGACGCGGATCGTCGTCCGGAGTGAGCAGGGAAATACCGATGCCGGGGACGTCTCGTTTCATGCCCAGACGCTTGGCGAGATTGTTGTAACGCACGCCGACCGCCAACACGCGCTGCTGTTTCGTCTTTTTGTCTGCGGTGTCGGTATTTGTTATCGTGAATATGGTCTCATTGCAATATTTGCGGTTGCCGATGAGTGAGTTATTGATGGTATAAGGTATTTTTAACGCTTCAAGATATTCAAGAGTTTCTTCAAGGTGGTGTTTGCTGGTTTCGGATAGGAAGTCCATTGACCGTGGAGCTTTTTCGTTGATTTCGCGCGCCTCGTCATCGTGCGACGACAGCAGTTCGAAAACATCTTGTTTCATGAGTTGACGGCATTCTGGAGTCATTGAGTTGATGTTTTTTCGATAATACGCCGTCAGTTCTCTATTGAAACGTGAGATAGAATCACGGTCGCCGATTGAGTTTATTTCAACGGCGGTGGATTTGTAGCCTTGCTCGACGAGCATGGCGCGAGCCGTCTGTATAAGCGTTGCTTCGGCGATAGCGCCGGATGCGCCCAGGATTTCCAAATCCGCGTAGCGATGATATCCGCTTTTTTTGATGGAACCTCGGCAGGCATTTTTGAAGTAAATCATGATTGGTTGTGATAACGATTGCAGATCATTTTCTTGATACATGCGCATGACGGCGATTTTTTCCTCCGCGTGGAGGGGAAGTTTCCCGTGACGATCAGTCTCATCGTCTACATAATCGCCGTCCAGTATGCCTTTGGCTGCCTCAAGATCCTGTTTGGTGATATTCGGGCTCTTCATCGGAACAAATCCATAATAGACGGATATTTCACCGATCTTATCCAGATGTTCATATTGAATAAATTTCAAATCAGCCGATTTCGCTTTGTTCTTTAAAGTCATAAATGTTTTGATTATTCTTGATACTCGCCGGGGAAGATACTCAAGGTACTAAGCGGCACCAGTCGCACAATCGGCCGCCCGATAATGAAGTTTTTATCAAGTGGTCCCCAGACGCGGGAATCCGAGCTTTGCAGACGATTGTCTCCCATGACAAAATACTGATTTGATTCAAGCGTCTCCGTCGTTGTTTCCGTTGAAGCGTGCGACGCTTCCACATATGGTTCAGTCAATTCGAACTCTTCGGGGTGCTGACTATTGGTTATAAAGACTCGACCTTGTTTGACCTGCACTGTCTCACCGGGCAATCCGATGATGCGTTTTATATAGTAAATTTTTGGATTGTTGGGATATTCAAAAACGATGACATCTCCGCGTTGCGGTTCTTCAAAACGATAACTTACACGGTCAACTATGAGGAATTGTCCGGTGGAGAAAGTCGGATCCATTGAAGCGCCATTCACGATGAAGGGCTCGGCAATGAAAAGACGAATAGGTAAGGCGACGATAAGGGCGACGACGATGACCTGGATCCATTCGCGCACGCCACGCCAAAAACTTTTAGGGCTCGGCGTTTCGATAGGTTCTTCTGACGACATGGTGAATCCATTGTACTACCAAAAGGTATTTGACACAAGGGTTTGGTATGTGTCTTGATCCGAATAAAGAAAACCGCCAGCAAAGTATTTTACACTTTATGGATTTCACTGTAAACTATCCTCATGCCTTACATCATCACGGGTCTCGGGAACCCAGGAGAAGAATATAGGAATACGCGTCACAATACGGGACGGATGATTCTTGACGCTATCCGGATGAAATACGGCGTGGAAGATTTTGAGTATATCAAAAAAATAAATGCTCTTGTCGCTGAAGCGAAAGTTGGCAAAGAAAAAATAACGCTTGTTGCCCCAGAAACATTCATGAATAATTCTGGCAAAGCAATCGGTCAGCTAGTCAAGAGTGTCAAGGCGGCGGGAAAATTAGTGGTGATTTATGATGATTTCAATTTACCACTTGGACGTATCCGTATCTCATTCAACAGAAGTTCGGGTGGACACAATGGTTTGGAGTCGGTTATCAAAGCGGTCAAGACTGAAGAGTTTCTGCGTATTCGGATCGGCGTGGCTCCGGAGACCGCCAAAGGGACCGCCAAGACGCCTCACGGGGACGAGAAGATTGAGAAGTTCATTTTGGGACCTTACAAAGATGATGAAATGAAAGAGTTGAAGAAAGTCGCGAAGAGAGTAGTCGAGGCGGTTGAAGTAATAATCAAAGATGGAAAGGACAAGGCGATGAGCGTGTATAACGCTGGGTGAATTGTGGACCAATATATTACATTTGTCGTTTTTAGTTATCAACAGTGTCTAAAAACACAGGGTTGGTTTTGTTGTTACAATTATGGTGATTATGGCCACTCAATCACCAGGTAGCTTTTATTCATATATCCAAGAAAATGGTCATCATAACGCCTGGAAGGTTATCATGCTGGTTTTTGCTTTGGTGGTTGTGGGGTCTGCTACATGGATAGCTTCTTCATTTTCTGCATCCAAAACATCTAGTACTTTGGTCTCGGATGCCAAGCAAATTGGTAATCTGGAATCAGTCGACTGTTTTGATTATTACAAGTTTGGAAGCGTCTAAGTTGACATAGATTCTCTACCAAGCCCGGTTTTATCGGGAACTGCCGCAGTTTTTTCGGGCACGATTGAGAACAATAACGCATATCCAATTATTAATGGTGCAGTGTATGTAAAGATATTTAAGAAAGGTCAGAGTACTAATGTACAACAGAACGGCTTCGATATTGTAGATCAGTTTTTTGCCAAGAAAAACATCAACTTGATTGCAAAGGAGCGTCAAAATTTTACTTTCAAATACAATATACCCGCATTTGCTCAATCTGGAGATTATCAGGTAGCAACATATTTCGTTTCACAATATAAATTAAACCTATTCAGTCTTTCATTTACTGACGATGTTGTTGGGAGTTCACGTGACTTCACGGTGTCTGGTGAAGCTTCTGCCGGAGTTTTTATTGATAAACAGCACGTCACAATTGGTACCTCTACATTTCTATTCGCCGCCTTTATACCAAAAGTTTCAAAAAATGTTTCGGTGCCTATATCTTTTGATTTACAAAATACAACTTCCAAACCTCAATCTGTTAAGGTCACTTATAAATTGTATTCGTGGGATGGTTTATTGGACAGCAATATAATTACGACAAAAACTGATTCTGTCAGTTTATCGGCAAAAAGTCCAAAAAGATTGACCTATACAGTTACTGACACAGAACACCCGGTTTATTATCTTGTGATTGAGGCTGATTACAATGACACAAAGTCAATTATTAATGTTCGGTTTGTCCGTGAAGACGTAGATGTTCCAAGAATCAACTTTTCGGCAGTGACCAGATATCCATTAGAGGCAAAAACCAATAATATAGTATTTGCTTGCGTCCACAACTCTGGTTTGTCTAGTTCAGTTTCAGACAACAAATTGATCGTTTCAGTTGAAGATAGTTTGGGAAATATCGTGAGCAAGGCTGTTTATAATGGTGTGATTACTGGGAATATGATGGGTTTCAAGACGTCATTTGTCCCGTTGATTTCAAATGGTGATTTGATAGTAAAGGCAGATCTTTATCATAAAAATCAGTTGGTAGATAGTGTTAGCATGAAATATGACTGTGCCAATTTCTCCACATCGACATGCAAGACAAGTTATCCAAATGCACAGAATATACCAAGCAATGATATTTTTTCGACCATTATCTTGATCGTTTTAGTTGTTCTCTTCTTGATTTTCTTGATTATCGTGAGAAAAGTTGTCGCTTTGCGGAATTCACCTGACAAAAATAAATGGGCGATCATAGGGGGGATATTAGTTGTCTTGATAATATTATTTGCATGGTTGCGGTTCTCGCTTTTTATGGTTCAAGCGGCCCTCGATACTGAGGTTACAAGTGCGCCTACACTAATCACATATCCACTAGGCGTCACTGCCAATATATCTTTTGATCCTAATATCAGATTGTATGCGTATGGAGATCTCGGATTTAGTCCCGACATATGCGATTATGGGCCGCCAATTTGTAAAAATTGTCAAATCCCATTTGATGACATTTTTCACATCAAGAAAGCATACGCATGCACTTCAACTGGTCAATCCATGGGTAGTATTATTATGGATAATCAAAATATTAGTGTAGCTTATGGGGTCGTGATAAAAGATGTTACCGATCCGCTCAATCCACAGGTTTTGAGTAACAATGATACGGTAGAGGTTGGAGATAAGATTCAAATCGAACATCAACCATTTGCAAACAATAATATATCTTGGTTTATCGCTGGTTCAACGACTGATAGCCCCTATGGATATTGGGGAGCATTACCATCTGGATGTAATGCTTCGGACCATATTGCTTCGGATGTTTGGGTAGACTACACTAACATTGGCAAAGATATGGACTTTTATCTGCCAATGTCTATAGATTATCCGGATATGAATGTAGTACCGATATCGGCAAACTTATACCCACAGACCAATGATACGTTCGTAATTACGGCATCAGGATCGGTCGAGTTTCGTGTCGACTTTTTGCCAACTTCTGTCACGGAGGCATTGCGCTATACCAAAGATGGTCTCGATTGTAGAGATTTCAAGTCTTACGCATTTCCGTCCGTTGTTCCACAGAAGACCGTTGCCGTCAACTTGATCGCTGTACTTGTACCGACATCGAATCAAGCACCAAATAGTCCCAACATTGTTTCTTCAGATACTCAATGTGGTTCTGGTCCGACTTGGACATCAACCGTCGTGTATTCAGCAACAGATCCGGATGGTGATGAACTGGAATACGGTATCATGATGTCAGATGATGGTGGGACTACTTGGTCATCAGAAGTCACAGTTCCCGGTAGTGGAACGTTGACATCTGGAAGTCAGCAGACTTTTACTAAGACTTGGACGTCAGCTGGCGCAAAGAAAATAAAGATTCGTGCGATTGACATATACCATGAGTCGTCGTTGTCCACGATAGCTGATACGGTAGCCCAGACTTGCTCCTCATTATCATATACTATTACATCTAGTGCTGGCACTGGAGGTTTGATCAGCCCGCTTGGAGTTGTGAGAGTTAACTCTGGAGACGATCAGACATTTACTAGTACGCCAAATTCCGGATATCAAATAAGTTCGATGACTGTCGATAGTTTTCCAGCTACACCGGTCGGTTCGTATACATTTAGTGATGTTACATCAAATCATACTATCAATGTTTCATTTGCTTCAGTTGGTTTGAGACTCATAATTGCGCCTTTGAATACGAGTAGCCTACCAACTGATTATAACGATAGTGATCATACCTACGAGGTGCTTCAAGTAAGATCTGGTGAACAGTTTAAGTTGAAGTGGAATATTGATCCGGATGCTGATTATGATAGTTGTGATTATTTTGCTCCGACGGGTTTTTCATGGTCAGGTTCTGGAACAAATAGTGGTGGCCCGATAACCATGAATACCCAAGGAATAAATTCCGGACTTCATAGGTTTTTACTTACTTGTTCTGAGGCTGGTGGTCTGAATGAAAAAACAAGCGGTGTTAGTTTAAAAATTGTCAACTCTTCTATAGAGGAGATATAAAAAAAAGAGTCCTTGCACCCGCTGTGCAAAAGGACTCATTGGATGCCGACCCTGTAAAACTGACAGGGTTTGTTTATCGTATATGGAAGCGAGATGAAACCAAGACCTTCTGTGTCTGAGATGTTGGCGACTATTGTCCAGTTGACCAAGTTAGTTGAAGACTCCACCCTAGCCAACGCCCCGCGAGCGAATGAGGCGGTGACACACTCATTAGTCATTGCCACCACAGGAGGAGTATCTAAAGCGTCTCCGAATTGTGTATATCTCCTGGTCTTTCCTCCAGCTTTTATCGTGAATCTGACTTCGTTGGTGCCAAGTGAATACCACGGATTCAGGATGACCACATTGTTGGTGGTTCGTTCTGGTGGGAAATACGGCAGGACCGATTCAACTCGTGACCGTGACGATTGGTTGATTGGTGCTGGCCAAGAATTCGTGTAGATGTTTTTGACCTCGACCATGAACTGTTGAAGACCTTGGACAGGGACAATCGCGCAAATGTTGGTCGGGTTGAACGCATTGGCAAAGGTGTTTGATGTTACTGAAGACACGGTGCCAATTTTTGTGTCACATACCAGACTGTTGAATGTGTTTCCAAGACTTTGCTCGCCGAATCCCACATAAATTCTCCAACGTAGAACTTTATTTGGATCCATTTCGGGTCTGAACTGGCTAAACATCCAAAAAGTGTTGCTGATGGTATACGCCTTGTATGTTGCAAACGATTGGAATTGTGTGCCTAAGCCAGATGTCCTTGAATCAAATACTCCTGCATTATTCGTGTAATACAGAGTTGTTCCAAATGATTGTCCGTTGATAGTGACCGCGCCTTCGTTGAGGGCGGTGAAACTTCCAATTGACAACCGTGCTGGTAGTGTCGGCAAATCTACTCCCTCAGTGTCAACAACACAGAGGAAGAACGTGACTACTAGAGTCGCGATGAGAAGATTTCTCATATCGTTATCCTTTCTGTACGGTGTTGTTTTCCGAGGTGGAACCTCGGTTCGATATACTTCATCTCGTTGTCAACGAAACTAAGCTATCTGATTATAGACTAGCATATATCACAATGATTGTAAAGTAGTTGTCAACTATGATCATCTGTGGAGAAGATGGGGATAGAGGATTATTTTGAGATTATTTGATTCCTGTATAACTCAACGCCATTTTTTGTTCCTTAGTGTCAAATAAAGTGATTTTGAATGGATATGTTTTGCCGAGTTCCAGCGTTTTGCGGAGTTTTTCTTCTGAACCGAATTCGGAGACATGGACTAGTCCGGCGACTCCTTCTTCAATGGAAGCCAGCGCCCCATGTTTGTTGAACTTGATGATGACACCGGTTACCGCCATGTCCTTCTTGTATTTTTTGGCGGCCTCGCTCCACGGATTTGTCTTCATCTGCTTCAGTGAAAGTGAAATTTTACCATCCTTGATTTCAATGATCTTTGCGACAATCTTTTGACCGACTTTGACGAAATTGCGCGGGTCATCGACGAGTCCCCAATCAATCTCTGAAATATGTATAAGTCCCTCGAGGCCTTCTTCAAGTTTGACGAAGACGCCAAAATCGACGACGCCGGTGACGAGACCGTCAACTTCGTCCCCAACCTCGTACTTGCTGGCTACTCTCTCTTTTTCTTTGATCTCCTGACCTTTTTCGGAGAAGATAAGCTTGCCTTCTTTGGGATCAGCGGTGATGATGGCCACTTGCATCCTGGTGCCGACGAACTTTTTGAGTTCTTCTAGGATTTTATCTTTGTCACCGTCGGCGACTTTTGGATAGTGTTCCGATTTGAGTTGTGAAGCGGGGAGAAACCCGACGATTCCTTGCCACTCAATCATCAAACCACCCTTGTTAGCTTCTTTGACCAGAAGATCAAGAGTCTTCTTTTCATTGATGGCTATTTCGGCTTCGTTCCAGATGAGTGCTTGACGGGCTTCTTTCAACGACAGTTCATAATATCCGTCCTTGTGAGCGGTGTCGACTATCTTGGCTGCGATGACATCACCGATATTGATTTTCTTGATGACATCGCGGGCAACGATGAATTCGCGGCCGTAGATGATACCGGTGCCAAATGGCGCGAGGTCAATGAAAACCGACGATTTTTCTATGGCTATTACTGGTCCTTCTATGAGATCTCCGATGACCGGTGGGTTCTTCATCGTCGCCACAAGACCACCCATGATGCTTGATTTTTGGGCGTCAGTCAGTTCCATGTCCTCTTTTTTCTTTGCTTCGCCAGCGGATTTGGTCCTCTTGATCTCTGATTTATTGTTGGATTTTGATTCTGAATTTGAAACTATGAAAGTTTTGCGCACCTTTGGCGAATAACTCCACGCTATTTTATCTGATGCTTGCACCGGAATTTCGGTGATTGACTCTTTTGTTTCCAGCATTTCACCTTTGCGTCCTACCAGCGTTTCTTTTAATTTTTTAAACATGTTATTTTCGCGCTCCGCTTTTTAAATTATTAATGAATCCATTTGTCTTTGACCAAACGGACCGCCCTAGCTTATGGCTGTAGCGTGTCAAGTGCGGGATGACGCGGAATTTGTAAGAGCTAGCAAACAATTTTCGTACCCAATGAATGTACGGGGCCTTTTGCCTTGAGTCTTGATAATAACGCAGAGTTGCTTTTTTGTCTATTGGCGGGACCTTTTTTATTTGATAGAGTATTACCATCATGATCATCAACTACCTCGGCGGGCAATTCGTCAAGATCCAATTCGGCGATACTATCTTGGCCTTCAACCCCATCTCCAAGGATTCCAAACTGAAGCCGGCGAAGTTCGGCGCCGATGTCGTCCTCTCCAGCGTCAATCATCCGGACATGAATGGTATCGACCAGGTCACATTTGGCGACAAGAAGCCTTTCACTATTTCTGGTCCGGGAGAATACGAAGTCAAAGGAATTTTCATCAAAGGTTTCGCCTCCGAGTCGGGCTATGATGGCGAGAAGAGAATCAACACTATATATACGGTCGCGCTCGAAGGCATGAACATTTGTTTTTTGGGCGCATTGAATACCAGCGAATTGCCGAAAGAAGCTGATGAGGGAATAGACGCAGTGGACATTCTATTTGTGCCGATCAGTGGCGATGGTGTCTTGGATCCAGCCAAGGCCTACAAGTTGGCGGTTTCGATTGGTCCGAAGATTATCATTCCGGTGAATTACGGCGACAGTGGCGACAAGGATGCCCTGAAGAAATTTTTGAAGGAAGCCGGTGAAAACCCAAAGCCGGAGCCGAAGTTGACGCTCAAAAAGAAGGACTTGGAAGGGAAGGAAGCTGATGTGGTGGTTTTGGAGAGGGAATAATTCAGCTTGCGCAGAAAGACTGCAGTGTTAGAATTAACCTGTAAATATGGCCTTACAAACTACCCTCGAAAACCTCCGTGCTAAGCCAGAACACATCCGCAAGCGTGTAGCTTTCTGGACTTCTTTCGGCATCACAGCCATCATCTTCGCATTCTGGCTGGCTTCATTCTCCATAACAGGTAGCACGGCGAATACAGCCGTCGCCACTGCTGTCGCCAAAGCCGGCAATCCTGGAAGCTCACTCATTGCTGGTGTCGGAAACTTTTTTGTTGATATCAAAGAAATGATTTTTGGCGCCAGGAAGATCAAGTATAGCGAAGTGGAGGTTAGGGCGGGGGATAGGTGAGGTCGGACCTCCAGATCTGGAGGTCCGACCTCAAGATAGAGCTCTGCTGCCGAATTTCGCCTAAATAATCTTTGAAACTGGAATATTCATATGTTTTTGAATATTCAATTGCTTCATTACTAAATTCTTGTCTCGATTCTCTTGTAAGATTTGGACTCTCAATTCCAAATGGATTTAGATGAATGTAATTTATGAGGATGCGGAGATACTCCTCATCCATAACGGATTTAGCTTTGTATTTTCCTTGGAATATAGTTCCTGAATGTTTGTATTTGATATTGTAGTACATTGAATAACCGGTGCATATTTTCCTAATAAAGCGTGTCATTCCATCAGGGACGCACTCTCTTAGTGCGATATGAAAATGGTTTGGCATTAGGCAATAAGCTACAATTTCTACTAGCATTTTTTCACGATATATTTTGAAAATACTTATTTCTGCGTGGTCTGCCAGTTGAAATGGATTGTGATTATTTCCTATATATAATAAATACAGAAAACGCCAATAATCTTGTTGATCATTGAAAATAAGTGCCCTATGAGCGCCTCGATTGTATATGTGGTAATAGTCCATCGGTGAGGTCGAACCTCCAGATCTGGAGGTCCGACCTCACCGTATCAGATAGCGATAAAGATTCGCTGAAGAAGTGATAAAGTTTTGCTGAAGTTGTAGATAAAAAAAGACCGCAGGCGACAGGGTTTGTCGCGCGCGGTGAGATGTTGGAGAAAACAAGCTAGTCAATTTCTGCGACGCTTTTTTTGAGTGAAGCGGCGAATTGGTTCTGACTGATTCTGGCGATGGCGTTAAATTCAATATTATCGAGTTCGCCGACATCGTGTGCGATTACCAATGTGCATGCCTCGTCCCATTCCTCCGGTAATCCAGAGAAGGAGAAGATGAATTGCGACGATCGGATAGCCCCGCCCCACATATCTTCTCTTGGGTTACGACTTTGCCAACTACTCACGTGCTGAGAATGTTTGGATAGACGGACCGCCTTCTCTTGCGCAAACTGAGCATACTTTGGTTTTTTCTTGTCAGGCACTTGCCCAATCTGAGTAAGAGTGATGAGCTGACCAAGATTGTCGGTTACGCATAAGTAGCCACCTTTTCTGTTGCTTTTTCCGATGAGATCACAAGCAATCTCGATCGCGTCGAATGCACATGCAATGGTATCTACAATCCTTGTTCTTTTCATAATCTTCCGAATTCATTGTTTTGGAACTTCATGTCGATATAAACATAATTGTTGTTTATAGTCAAGCTGACACCTCACCTCATTTTTGTTACAATATGAGTTAATTAAACAAAGGAACTAGATAACAATTCGGCAGTATGTGAATGAATTGTTGAATGGTTCCTTTATTAAATTGTTGAATTTTATATCATGGCCAAGAAGCAGGACAAAATCAGCGCGGAACTGGAACCGACAGCACGTGGAGCGGGCGCCGGTGTTGTGGCACGCAACATCACCACCGAGATGCGCGAGTCATTTCTTGACTACGCCATGTCCGTCATCACCGATCGTGCGCTTCCAGATGTGCGTGACGGTCTCAAACCGGTGCATCGCCGTATCCTCTACGCCATGCATGAGAAGGGTCTGACATTCTCCGCCAAGTTCCGCAAGTCCGCAGTCGTCGTCGGAGATGTGCTCGGTAACTATCACCCCCATGGCGACGTGGCTGTCTATGATTCCATGGTCAAAATGGCCCAGGATTTCACCATGCGCTATCCGCTCATTCAGGGACAGGGAAACTTCGGCACGGTTGACGGCGACTCCGCCGCCGCCATGCGTTACACCGAGGCCAAAATGGCCCGTGTTTCCGCCGAACTTCTTCGCGACATGGACAAGAAAACCGTTGATTTTCGTCCAAACTATGATGGCACACGTCAAGAGCCGACTGTATTGCCGACCGCGGTTCCGAATCTTTTGTTGAATGGCACGCTCGGTATCGCCGTCGGTATGGCCACCAACATCGCTCCGCACAATCTTCGCGAAGTTATTGATGCGACTATTCATCTGGTTGATAACAGTGATGCAACCACAGAAGATCTTTTTGCATTCATCAAAGGTCCTGATTTTCCAACCGGCGCCGTCATCTATGGCGAGAAAGACATTCATCACGCATACGCCACTGGCCGTGGTGGCGTGACAGTTCGCGGTGAGGCCGAGATAGTCGAAGATAAAAAAGGCCAGTATCAGATCGTCATTTCCTCCATTCCATACCGTGTCAATAAATCCGAACTGATCATCAAGATGGCGGACCTAGTTCGTGAGAAAGTCGTTGAGGGCGTGAAAGGTCTGCGTGATGAATCAGACAAAGAGATGCGCATCGTTCTTGATCTCAAGAATGGCGCCTATCCGGAGAAGATTTTGAACTTGCTTTACAAGCATACTCAGCTCGAAGAAGCTTTTCATATGAACATGGTGGCATTGGTCCATGGCGTGCCGCAGACGCTCTCCATCAAATCTTTCTTGGAAGAGTTCGTCGAGCATCGCATCGAAGTCATCCGCCGCCGGACTAAATTTGACCTCGATGCCGCTGAAGCTCGCGAACACATTTTGCTCGGATTAAGAAAAGCTCTTGATCATATTGATGAAATAATCAAACTCATTCGCGCTTCAACTGATGTAGCTGATGCTCATGCCGGATTGATGAAACAATTCAAGTTTAGTGACAAGCAAGCCACAGCGATTCTCGAAATGCGTTTGCAGAAACTGGCTGGCCTGGAACGAAAGAAAGTTTTGGATGAGCTCAAAGAAGTTCAGACGCTCATCGAAGAATTGAGGAGCATTTTGGGCAGTGAGAAGAAAGTTCGCACCATCATCAAAACCGAACTTGGCCAGATCAAGGAGAAATATGGTGATGATCGCCGAACCAAGATTATCAAACACGGCGTCAAGGAATTCAATCCCGAAGATTTGATTGCTGATGAAGAGTCTGTGCTGGTTCTGACCAAAGGTGGCTATGTCAAACGCACCAATCCGGATGAGTACCGCAAGCAGAAACGCGGCGGTGTCGGCGTGGTTGATCTGGATACAAAGGAGGAGGATTTCATTTCCCATCTTGTCTTTGCTTCAACTCACAATGATCTCCTGTTCTTTTCTGACAAAGGTAAGGCCTATCAGATCAAGATGTATGACATTCCGGAAGGCAAGCGGGCCACCAAGGGCAAGTCGTTGATGAATTTCCTGTCTCTGGCTGAAGGCGAGCATGTGACTTCTATTTTGCCGATGCCCAAGAATAAAAAGGAGGCTGAAGGACTTTCACTTATGATGGTCACCAAAGGCGGTACAGGCAAAAAATGTTCAGCTACTCATTTCAAAGACGTCCGCCGTTCCGGTTTGATCGCTATCACGTTGGACGTCGGTGACGAGCTCATCTCTGCTTCTTTTGTTTCCAAAAATGACACTATCACCATCGCCACCAAAGAAGGCCAGTCAATCCGTTTTGCCGAAGATGATGTCCGCGAAATGGGCCGCAATGCCGCCGGTGTTCGCGTCATCAAGCTCGGCTCCGCCTCTCCTTCGCGAAATGCTTCTGAGGAGCGAGGCAAGGCTTCGGCGGACAAGAAAGGCGACCACGTTATTTCCGCCGATGTTGTTTCCAAAGATGCCAAGAATCCAGCTCTCTTCGTTATGGGTGCCAACGGCTATGGCAAAAAGACCAAGCTCGATGAATACAAAGTCCAGAACCGTGGCGGTTCCGGCATTCTCACTATGAATGTTACCGCCAAGACCGGTCCGCTCATCGCCGCCAAGGTCGTGACTGATGATGAGGAGGAGGTAGTCGCCATGTCAAAGAAGTCGCAGGTCATCCGCGTTGACCTCAAAGAAATCCCTACATTGTCGCGCGCTACGCAGGGTGTGAGGGTCATGAAGCTCCGCGAAGGGGATAATCTGGCGAGTTTGATTTGTTTGTAAGAACGATGGGTACAAAATTTCCAAATGAATATGATCCAAAAGGCCACGGACTTATTCTGGGTTTCTTTTTCATTATTCTTATTCCGATTTTGGTAGTAATGTACGTTTCCTTTTTTAGAAATTAAGTTATATTTACGTTTTTGTTTTAATCTTGACTCAACCACCCAAAAGAGTACAATTTAATCATGTCAAAATCCGTAACCAAAATAAATTCCGTTCACCTAACCGTCCAATTTATCAAACACAAGGATGGTATTATTGCCTATGCCCCTTCCCTCGATTTATCTACTGTTGGCAAAACTTTGGCCAAGTCTCAACGAATGATTACCGAAGCGGTCAGTATTTTCTTCGATGACTTGGTTAAGTGCGGCAAATTAACTGAAGTGTTGTCAGGTCTAGGCTGGATTCAGCGGCGTTCCACGTGGAATCCTCCCCCTATGATCAAGGAGAAATCAATTTCCCTCAAATTACCAACACTTGTAACGGTCTAACGTATGGCTGAGATCGATTCTATCAGCTGGAGAAAATTGGAAAAATTTCTTCTGTCTTATGGCTGTGTGTTTGTACGGGAAAAGGGAGATCATAGAGTGTATTCAAAATCAGGGCTTGTCCGCCCATTAATTGTTCCACAATATTCGCGCATTCCCGCATTCATTGTTTTGAATAATCTTCGAGTCTTGGGTATTTCAAAAAAGGAGTTTTTGAAGAAAATTAAGAATCTTTAATCATGAAAAAGCCCTCATCAATCCTCATCTTCGGAGACTCCACCGCTTGGGGTGCTTGGGACATGGAGAAGGGTGGCTGGGTGAACAGACTATGGCTCCATGTCGGCAATCGAGATGAGGACTATGTGGAGATTTACAACCAGAGCATTTCCGGCGGGAATTCAGAAACTATTTTGGAGAGATTTGAAAGAGAAGCGGAGGCGCGGGGTGCCGAGGCGATAATTTTTCAGACAGGAGGCAACGATGCTTCTTATAAAGGAGTTGATGGCAAGTGTTGGGTTTCAGAGGAAAAATTCAGGGAAAATATTGATGAAATAATAAAACGGGCCAGAAAGATTACTGACAAAATCGCGTTTATGGATCTCAAAAATTGTGATGAATCCAAGACCACGCCTGTATCTTGGGTTGATATCTATTTCACCAATGAGAATATGAGGAAATACGGTACTATCATGAAAGATGTTTGCCTGAAAAACAAGATACCTTTTATAGAAATAGATAAATTGGATGATTCAGACTTTGAAGACGGCCTGCATCCGAATGCCGAAGGGCATCGCAAAATTTTTGAACAAGTCAAAAGGTTTATGGTTGAGAGTGGGTGGGTCTGATGTTTCCAGTGCATAGACAAAACCCGCTTCGGCGGGTTTTGTAGACTCCAAACCATTTGTCGCCCCATAGGAGAAAACAATCACTCAAGAGATTATACAAAAGTTTTTAGACAAATAACCTATTTGCTTGCAGCTATAGAAATAACAAACTTCGCCCCTTTTCCTTTTTCGCTTGTAATCTGAATCGTTCCATTCAGATCTTTTTCGACGATAGTCTTGACTGCCATAAGCCCTATGCCACTGCCACCACTCTTGGTGGTGAATTTTTCCTTGAACATTCGGGCTTGATTTGCCGAGGAAATGCCACAGCCGGTGTCTGATACTGATAATTCTATCAAAGATTTTCCGTCTATTTCTTTTCTGATCGCCGAAATAGTCACAAGATGTTCTGTTTTTTCCAATGAAGCCAAGTCTCGGACGCAGGCATCTATGGCGTTTGAGACCAGATTCAAGATCAATTGATGCAGTCGGACTGGATGAATCGGTAAAAGAATCTTTTCTTTTTGATGGACTTCAATGCCGACGCCGACCATCCGCGCCTTGTAACCGAGGATATCCTGAATAATTTCAATTTCTCGTCGCAGATCAGCTGTGACCACGACATTCGTGTCCTTGATTTTTTCCTGTGATACGGAATCTACGCCTAAAGATCTCCGGACGCTTTCCATGAATGAATTCATCCGTTTGGAAGAGTCGATCACCGTCCGTATCATCTCTTTGGTTTTTTCCGAATAACCTGGATTAGTTTCGAGTTGTTGAGCATATAAAGAAACGGCCGAAAGAGGACTAATGAGATCGTGAAATAATCCTTGCGAAAGCTTCCCAAACTCGGCGTTCTTTTGGAGTTCGATCAACCGCTGTTCTTCGGCGTGGACGAAGGCGGCTGTTCGCTCGGCGATGCGACGCTCCAGCGAATCACGCTCGCTCTCCAGGCGTTTTTCCGATGTATTCAAATAATCTCGCGAAGTTTTGATGTGACGATTTGAGAGCCAAATGATGACCATGATAAGAACGATTATCAAACCATACATGACTATGTCCACCGCCTGAATGGAGAGTATTCCTGCGGCGGACATTCCCTCGACATACACCTGCTTTGATGCGAGGGGAGTCATGTTATATCTGCGGCCAAAGGGAAGATACGCGTTTCATAAATGTCATTATGCACCTATTGATAAGGTTATGTCGACACATAACTGGCATTACCATATCAGTAGATGATAAAGAAATAATAAAGAAGTGATAAAGTTTTGCTGAAGTTGTTAAAATATGGCTCATTATAACGATATCATGTATCCACGACCAGTGACATTGCTAATCAAATCGGGTTTGCCGGCGATATTGAGCTTCTTTCGGATATTACGCATGTGTGTTTCTATGGTATTGGAAAGAATGTCGCTGTCGGCTGTCCAGACATGTTCCATGATGAGTACACGCGAGACCATGGTGCCTTGGTGGCGAATAAGATATTCAAGTACCCCAAATTCTTTCCGGGTCAGATTTATCGTTATTCCGCCGCGAGTAACCGTGCGTTTTTCCAGATTCATGACAATGTCTCCGACGTTCAGAGTTGTTTCGGGAGGTTTGATCTGCGGGCGACGATGCAGAGCTTCCAACCGCGCGTGCAATTCTTCCAATTCAAATGGTTTGACCAAATAATCATCGGCGCCATGATTGAGCGCGGCCACTTTTATTTCAAGAGAATCTATGATTGAAAGAAATATGATTGGGGTAGTGCGTCCGACACCCCTGATCTCTTTGCAGACATCCAAGCCGTTTTTCTTGGGCAGGGAATAGTCAAGCATGATGACATCATAATCGTAGCTTTTTCCGAGGAATGAACCTTCGCTCCCATCAACCGCCAGATCGACGGTATATTCTTTGGCGATCAAGCTTTTCTTGATTACTTGGGCGAGATTTGGATCATCTTCAACAATGAGTACTTTCATTGGTCTGAATAATTAGTGCGCTAAATATAACATAGAGATGTAAGAAGTACAGTCAACGCAAGCAAGGCCCGACTTTGGATTATTGACACCCTCATTCTGACTATGCTAAGCTCCTCGGTATGCGCATATCCTGCGTTTTAGTATTGTTTCGTTTTATCAATTATTAGAACTAATAACAATTTATCCCCGAACTTGGTTTCGTCAATGGGTATTGAAGAATGGTATAAACTTCAACATCTGTTCACTGATCCAAGCGAGAGGGCAATAAAATAATATTATGGCAGAATTCAATCGCTCAAAGCCACACGTTAACGTTGGTACCATCGGACACGTCGACCACGGCAAGACCACACTTACCGCTTCTATCCTTGCGGTGCAGGCCAAGAAAGGTCTGGCAAATCTGAAGGCTTATTCGGATATCGCCAAAGGTGGCACTGTTCGTGATGCCTCAAAGATCGTTACCATTTCTCTAGCTCACGTTGAATATGAGACGGCCGCTCGTCATTATGCCCACATTGATGCTCCGGGTCATGCTGACTATATCAAGAACATGATTACTGGTGCCGCTCAAATGGACGGTGCCATCCTTGTCGTATCCGCCACTGATGGCGTGATGCCACAGACTCGTGAACACATTCTTCTTGCAAAACAAGTTGGCGTGCCGAAAGTTCTAGTCTTCCTTAATAAGTGCGACATGGTTGCCGAAGCCGATTTGCTTGATCTAGTTGAAGAAGAAGTTCGCGAGCTTCTGACCAAAAATGGTTTTGACGGCAAGACTGCTCCAGTTATCCGCGGTTCGGCTTTGAAGGCTCTCGAAGGCGATGCCGTTTGGACACCCAAGATTGACGAGCTTATGAATGCCTTGGATACATTTATCCCTATGCCGATCCGTGATGTTGACAAGCCATTCTTGATGCCGATTGAGGACATCTTCTCTATTGAAGGCCGTGGCACTGTGGTTACCGGTCGTATAGAACGCGGTCAAGTCAAGATCGGTGATGAAGTGGAAATTATCGGCTTTCGGGATACTGTCAAAACGACTATTACCGGTATTGAAATGTTCAACAAGCAACTCAAAGAAGGTATTGCCGGAGACAACGCCGGACTTCTCCTTCGTGGTACCGCCAAAGATGATGTATCTCGCGGTCAGGTACTGGCCAAGACCGGTTCGGTCAAGCCTCACACCGAGTTTGAGTCTGAAGTTTATGTCTTGAAGAAAGAAGAAGGTGGCCGTCACACTCCATTCTTCACCGGATACAAACCTCAATTCTATATTCGTACTACAGATGTTACTGGTGAAGTAACTCTGCCAGAAAAGGTAGAGATGGTCATGCCGGGTGATACGATTACCTTCAAGGTCAAGCTGGTTGCGCCAGTCGCTCTTGAAGCTCAGATGCATTTTGCCGTCCGCGAAGGAGGCAAGACGGTGGGCGCTGGAGTTATTACTAAGGTGATCGCGTAATTAAGTAATTATGGACATTGTATTATTGATAGTTGGAGTCTTCTTGATTTGGAAAGGGAAAATGAAGATTTCAAAAAATAGAATCTTGGAAGGGAAGAGAGCTAGAATTATAGGAATTGTTGCCCTTATTCCTGCGGTTATCGATTTTGGTTCAATTTTTGCTGGTATTAGATTTGAAAGTTCAGCTGGGGATGTGGTTGCATTAATAACTTGGATTGCAATTCTAGCAGTATTAATTGGTGTCTTGTCCCTCAGTAAAAAAATTTCATCTGATGTAATAGCAAATTAATCATCATGGCCACAGAACATAAAACAACTAAAAAAGAAGCACACCCTAAGCCAGTTGTCGCCAAGTCGGCCGCTGTCAAAGCAGTCCGAACACCTCGCGCACCTCGCGTCAAAAAATCCAAGGTTGTCGGCGAAGTACCGCATCTCCGAATTCGTGTGCGCGCCTATGAGCACAAGATTCTGGATACTTCATTGAAACAGATTATGGATACGGCCGCTCGTTATGATGCCGAGATCCATGGTCCGGTGCCATTGCCGACGGAGATCAAGAAGTACACGGTCAACCGCTCGTCATTCATCGACAAGAACAGCCGCGAACAGTTCGAGATGAGAGTGCACAAGAGATTGATCGACATTATAAATCCCAATCCGAAGGTCATCGAAGCGCTGACAAACTTGAGTCTTCCATCGGGAGTGAACATAGACGTGAAGATGATGTAGGGAAAATGGTGGTGTGCACTTTGATTTTATTCGCCTGCGGAACTCGCATCGGACAATTGTAAGACATGTTCGGCTCGGAACGACAGAGCCTCCATGTCAAACAATTGTCGACGATGCTCAGACAGTCCTCGGCTTATAAAACCAAAGTGCACACCACCATTTGAGTGCAACAAAAACATGAAATTCATTTTAGGACGAAAACTGAATATGACCCAGATCTTCGACGCTTCCGGCGCTGCTTTGCCAGTGACCGCGGTTTCAGTGCGTTCAAATGTCGTTACCCAGGTGCGCACCAAGGATACAGATGGCTATGAAGCTCTCCAGGTTGGTGAAGGATCACGCAATCCAAACCGCATAGCCAAGCCGCAAAAGGGTCACTTCAAAGAACTTGGTTCTTTCGCTTCAGTTCGTGAATTCCGCTTGCCCGCCGTAGCCTTGCCTCGCTCCTCCGAAGCATTTCGCGAAGGAGAGGCGAAGGCGGGCGATTTTACTCCAGGAGCAGGTACTCCAACACCCAAAGTCGGTGACAAAGTCGAGCTCTCCCAGTTCGCGGCCGGCGATGTCGTCACGGTGAGCGCCATTTCCAAAGGTAAAGGTTTCCAAGGCGTGGTCAAACGCCACGGCTTCGGTGGCGGACCTCGTTCTCACGGTCAGAAGCACTCCGAGCGCGAGCCTGGTTCTATCGGTGGCGGTCTTCGCACACGTGTGCCAGTCGGTATGCGCATGGCCGGACGCATGGGCTCTGACCGAATTACGGTGAAAAATCTGAAAATTGTTCATATCGATGCCGAAGAGAGTGTCATGTATGTTTCAGGAGCTATTCCAGGAAGGAGGGGGACGTTGGTGGAGATTGTTGCGTAAATTTTCATGTTGATTAATAAAAATATACAAACCTGGTCTGGATTCTCTGTTGCTGTCGCCATTTTTTCTGATTGCTAGAGTGACTTTACCGTTAAGTCCGGAAGCCACCCTATGGGCGGTTTTTGCAATCAAAAAAGAAATGGAGTCTATATATGCACCACGCAGTTAAAAATCGTATCGCAGTTCACCGTATTCAATTACAACATTTACCAATCCCAGAAGAGAGAGCGTTGTTTATTCTCCAAGAAAAAGGAATTCGAGTCATTGAAGTAGATATTATTGCTATAGCGAAGGGTTTGATAGGAAAAGCATCGTGGAAATTTGGCGCGCGTCAACATGAAGCACCACTGTTTTTTGATTGTTCGAGTCTGACCAAATGGCTTTGTGGTCAGAGAGGAATCTGGATTCCTCGTCGCCCGACCCAACAGTTTATACACTGTCGTAGTCATGCGAACACTTTGCATTTGAGCGAGGCAAAACCAGGAGATCTCTTGTTCACGAATAGTCCATTCAAAAATGGTGTCATGTATGAGATCGACGACACGATCGGCCATGTCTTTTTTGTAACTGACAAAGAGACCGCAATCTGTGCCACAAATAGCGAGTTCGGCACAGGCATATTCGAGGTTTCATTTGCTGATATATTCAAGACTAGAAAGTTCTTGGATGTTGGTAGGGTCATGACTAATGACGTGGTCACATTCCTCACTCCACCCCATCGAGAGGTTGAAACATCAGATGATATAGTGCAAATTGTTCTTCAGTCTTTGTGAACCATCGACGCTTTCTGTAAATTGAAAGCGTCGTTTATTTTTACACCAAACTGATCTTCAACTCCACACCCAGCGCTTTGCGCTTGACAATTCATTTCAAGAGAATATAATTGCACCAATAACTGCTTGTGGCCATTGGAGTTGCGCCCAAGATGGTACAATCGGCACTGTTGCTGATGGCAGGCACTATGACAAGCCCCTTTACGGGGCTTGTGCGCTTGTCGAGGATCTTCTGTCCATGACACTGAAAAAATGTTTGTTGCCGTTGTCTATTTGTCTGATTATGATTCGTATTCTCTTTTTGTTTTCAAAACGAGTGAATGTCCATGAATGTATAAATGATGATGCGTTGTTTCTGTTCGGTCCAGAATAATATTTTGAAAATGTTTGAGCCGTTTTAAGTATTGGTATCACTCTTTCAAAAAGTCTCATCCTGCGCATGCGATCAGATAGTGACCTGGGTTTTCCGTGTTTAAACATAAGATGGTAAAATCCATGGTAATTAAAAACAACCACTTGGCCACCAAAAGCGGGGCAGATTGTGGAACTTACTTGATAGTAGATTCTCTTAGCTTCATCAATAAATGTTTGGTTTTCCTTGTCTTGCATGTCCGAATCCTATCAAACTAGAATGAAGAAACAATGAAGAAATGATGAAGATTCTATAGTACGCCTAAAAATATAGCCTTTAGACAGATTATCGAGGGTTGGAATGGAAATAAACCGAGTTTGACTTCATCTATCGCCTTTGCTACTATGTTCCAACACGCTCGCAAGGGCATTTTTGTTTCAAAACTCGTCAAATCCGCCCAAATTAAATTTCTAACTCTAACATGGAAGCCCCAATCTATAGTCAGGACGGCAAAACATCAGGGAAAATCACTCTTTCTGAAAGTATCTTCGGCGTGCCATGGAATGCCGACTTGGTCCATGAAATCGTCCGTCTCATGAATTCCAATTCCAGGAACGCCATTGCTCACACCAAGACACGCGGTGAAGTGCGTGGCGGAGGCAAAAAGCCTTGGCAGCAAAAGGGTACCGGCCGGGCTCGTCACGGTTCCAGCCGTTCGCCGATCTGGGTTGGCGGTGGTGTGGCTCATGGTCCGCGCAATGACAAAAATTTCACCCGCAAGATCAACAAAAAAGCCAAAGTTCGCGCTCTCTACGCTATTCTTTCCAAAAAGTTCAAGGACGGCGAGATCCTCTTTGTTGATTCGATGAATATCACCACGGCCAAGTCCAAGGATGCCAAGAAAATCATTTCTTCTTTGGCCACAATCAAAGGCTATGAGAAGCTTGCAACCAAACCAACCAACGCGGCCATGATTACCTTTGACAAGAAGACTGAGGCTCTCTCGAAAAGTTTCCGTAATTTCGGCAATGTGTCCGTGGAAGAATTTCGCAACATCAACCCGGTCTCAATTCTCAATCATTCGTATCTGATCGTGACCAATCCAGAGGTATCGTTGAAGATGCTATCAGCTAAAATCAAGAGCGAATAATTTTAAATTACAAAATATGGCATTATTCTGGTCAAAAAAATCAAAAGCCGAAAAGATCTACGACAACAAGCCTATTGGAGTGGCCAAAAATTCTTCGCCAAAGACGGCAAAACCAGTCAATCTCGGCAAATCAACCCCGACTGTTTCAAAAGAAGTTGCCGTTGCCAAGAAAAATGTCCCAGCTTTTCCGATCGGATCATTTTCCGGAGCCGCGGATGCTATTATCCGTCCGCGTATCACCGAAAAATCTGGCGTCTTGAGCCAAATAGGCACATATACATTTGAAGTCACAAAAGGCGCCAACAAGAGTTCAATTGCCCGAGCGGTAAAGACCATGTACAAAGTCACTCCAGTCAAAGTCGCCATTTCGAATAATCCCGCCAAGAATGTCTTTGTCCGTGGTCGTCATGGGGTGGTCCCGGGAATCCGTAAGGCCCTGGTTACCTTGAAGAAGGGAGATAAGATAGATTTTGTTTAATTGTTAAATAGTGGAATAGTTAAATCGTAGAATTAATATCATGAAATCATTTCGCCCAACATCAAAATCACGCCGACACATGACGGTCTTGCCATTCAAGGAATACTTGACTGCTTCGGAGCCTCACAAGGCCCTGACCGGCGGCTGGAAGCGCGACATGGGACGCAATGCCTTTGGTCGCATCACCGTTCGCCACAAGGGCGGAGGCCACAAGAAGCTCTATCGCGACATTGATTTTATGTATGACAAAAAGGACATGATGGCCACAGTCAAGACGGTCGAATACGATCCCTTCCGCACCGGCTACATCGGTATCGTCAACTACAAAGATGGCACCAAACGCTATGTTCTCCTGCCAAAGACCATGAAAGTTGGCAACTCATTTATCGTTTCCGAAACGGCTCCGATCCAGACCGGCAATCGCCTGCCTTTGAAAAATATTCCAGTCGGTACTTTTATTTATAATATTGAAATCAAGCCGGGTTCCGGATCCAAGCTGGTCCGTTCTGCCGGCTCATTTGCTCAAGTAGTCGCCAACGACGCTGGATATACGCACATCAAGATGCCTTCGACGGAAGTTCGCAAAGTTCACGAGAACGCTTGGGCATCAGTCGGCGCGGTTTCCAATGAAGAAAATCGCCTAGTCAATATCGGCAAAGCTGGTCGCACGCGCTGGATGGGCATTCGTCCGACAGTCCGCGGTACCGCCCAGAACCCGGTTGACCACCCATATGGTGGAGGTGAACAACGTCAAGGCAGGGGTCTGCGCCGTCTCAAGACTCGCTGGGGCAAGCCAGCAGGTAAAGGTCAGAAGACTCGCACTCCGAAAAAGTATTCCAATGTCTTCATCGTTTCCCGCCGCCAAGTTGGCAAGAAGAAGAGTGTAGCGGTGCAGTAGGGTTGTATTTCATCATCAACAAAAAGCCGGACAATGTGCCGGCTTTTGTGTTCTTGACACATCCGAAATTATGAGTAGTGTTATACAAGAACTCAAGAAATAGCCAGCTTGTTGTTCCAAACAATACAAAGGCTACTTACAATCGAAGGACATTTGTGGCTAGGAAATCATTACTACTACCTGCTGGAGAAAATCTATTTCAGCGCGTCAAGAAACAATCATTGGCTGCCCAACAGGCAGGCATCGAACTCATCAAGCTATCGATTGGCCAACCTTCAGGCCCGGCCATCGAGGAAGCATGTTCAGCTACTGCTATTGCAGTTATGTCGCGCGAAGAAAACATGCACGAGTATCAGGACAACGATTGTCCCGGCGTGCCAAACTTCGCCAAGCGCTTCGTGCAAGCACATGTGAAGACTGATCTGAAGTTATTGGATGGGACAGTTGAGTATCTGCCGATTCCAGGCATCAAGCCAATGCTTCACGTTCTTGTGGAGGCTCTTGGCACATGGGAATCAGGTCGCACTGCCCGAGTCTTCACTATGACAAAGCCAGGCTACCCAACGCCGGCGGATGCTTGCAAACCGATCAAAGGAATCAAGCAGGTCCATCTTCCAATGGATCCGGCATGTGGGTTTTTATTCAATATCCATGATGCGGAAATTCAGGCCCTCGGTGAACTTGCTGAAGGTGACATGATTATGTTGAACTTCCCGCACAATCCGACGGGAATCGTGGCGACTGATTTATTTCTGCCTTATCTTTGCGCTTACTGCGCCAAGAAAGGAGTACGGATTTTCAATGATGCAGCATACTCCATTTTGTCTCACACGCACAATGCAGCAACACTGACTGATGTCGCTTCGCGTTTTCCGTGCCTGAATTGGATCGAAGCGTTCTCGGCATCAAAGGCCGGTAATTTTACTGGTTGGCGTGTCGGTGCGATGGTTGGGTCTCCAGAATTCATTGGTGATATCAAACGCATCAAAGGGAACACAGACAGCGGCTTTACGGCATTCTCTGCTGCTGGCATCCTGCATCTCTTTGAAAATCATCGTGACAAGATCGAAGCGGTACGGGAATTGTATGATTCTCGGATCAAGCTTGTCATTCGGAACCTGATTGATTGTGGCATGCGTCTCGCCGTCGAGCCGGAAGCGGGATTCTTCCTGCTGTTTAATTGCCCGAAGAAAGCTTTCGGGCAGGAAATCAACGACGCGGAGCAGTTCAATGCCTTAATGATCCAGAATACCGGTATCGTCGGCGTGCCGTTCGGTAAATGGATTCGTTACGCCATCTGCGCAGCTGATGTACATGCTCTGCGCGATGAGATCCGCAGAGCTTTTGAAAAAGCCGAGGTGTCCTACTGATCCTTCTTTCTCCACAAGCCATAGTAACCGCCTTGCATCGTCGTATGCGAGCGCGGTTTTTTTATTCTTGTTCTTGACATTCTCTATGTTTATCAGTAATCTTCGAACCAGACACAGAGTGCCAGCAGTCTTTGCGTCGGTCTTTTCCAACTAAAACTGCGAAACAATCTAACTAGGGAGGCATACCGTGCCAATCTTGAAATCATTCAGCGATCGACTACATCCAGCTCTTCCGGCTATCATCAAAAAGTTCGGCACCCCATTTCTCATCTACGATGAAGAGGGGATTCGAGATAGTTTGCGCCGGTTGAAACGCGCATTCTCAGCACATCTCATTCCATTCCAAGAGTTCTATGCGGTGAAAGCTCTGCCGAAGCCAGACATCATGGATATCATTCACAGCGAAGGCTGCGGCTTTGATTGCAGTTCGATACCGGAATTGCGCTTGGCCCGAGCTGCCGGCGCGAAACCGGAGAATATCATCTTCACTTCCAACAATACGGCGCCTGAAGAATTCGAGGAGGCGCTTGCCAATGGCGGGTGCATCCTCAATCTTGATGATGAAATATTCGTCGACGAGATACCGGGACCGTTCCCTGAACTCATCTGTTTCCGCGTTCATCCGGGCAACCGTCATCCTGCTCCGGATCAGCAGAATAAGGTGGATGTCAGTTCAAAGTATGGCGTACCTTTCGAGCGAATCATTGAGGTCTTCAGGAAAGCCGAGATCAAGGGTGCCAAACGGTTCGGCATTCATGGAATGTTCTTCTCCAATGATCTCGACTACCAACATTTGGTAGGCAGTGTTCGTCTACTTCTTGAACTTGCTGGTCAAATTTGGAGAGAGCTTCGTATTTCGCTTGAGTTTCTCGATTTTGGCGGCGGCATGGGTATTCCGTACCGTCCGACTGATCGCGAATTCGACGTTGAATCGTTTGCCTTTGAATGCGGCAAACTTCTCGGCAAGTTCCGACATGATTACGGATTTGTTCCGAAGTTGTATGCAGAAAGTGGACGCTGGGTCACAGGAACACACGGAGTGCTCATCAATCGGGCCATGAACCGATATCGGAAGTACAGCGAATTCATTGGTGTCCAAGTGGCCATGCCGGCTTTGATGCGGGTTGCTATCTATTCGACGGCCTATCATCAGTGCAGTGTTCTTGATCCTAACGGGATTCCACGGGAAGGTCAGAGGGGTAAATTCACTGTTGCTGGATCGATATGTGAAGGTTGTGACGTCCTCGCCCGGGACATGGAGATGGCGGTAGCCTATGAAGGGGATCTCATTCAAACTGACGATTGTGGAGCTCATGCGATCGCCATGGCCTTCAATTACAACGGCCGGTGTCGTCCTCAGGAGCTTTTGTGGAAGATGCACAGTATTGTTCGCCGGATCTGTCGTGCGGAAACGTACGATGATCTCGACATGCGTCATCGTGGCCTCTGTAGCGATGAGCACGTTCTTCATCTCTGATTATTCTTCAATTTTCCCAACAATGCGGTGCAGCAATGCACCGCGGTTTTAATTTGACAAATTTTCACGTAAGAGTAATATCGGAACCTGAACAGCAGTAAACAAAAAACAGTATTGAAAGCATAAATTATGAGCACAACAAGTCATTTGATCATTGCCGGTCGGATCGGGACGGATGAGACAGGGAAGAAAAGGGGTGAAATGGCTCGGGAACTGTGCGAAATGTGTATTGGAGAACAGCTTCCTCACACACGCGTCGACGGTGCCCCCTTCACGTTTACTGATTTTCCGTTAAATTCCCACGTACTTTACTTGGGCAATTCTCCCGGGTTTCCACTGGTCCTCGAAGAATGTCAGAAACGCAACTTTCCACTCATTATCGCCTCGTCGGACTCAAAGATTGAAGTCCCGGCGGATGTGACGATTCCCGTCATCAAAGCCAAGAATCTCGGCCTGCTCATTCTCGCCCTGTTCGAGGTCTTGCCGCGACTTGGTCAGATCGCCCAGAGTCTTGGTGCCAGATCATTGTGCGCCGAAGCTCACCAACAGGACAAGACATCTCCTCCAGGTACGATGCTGAAGATTGCTGCGATGTTTGGCATTCCGCAGGAGCTAGTTGGCTCCTTGAGAAATAATCTTCTCGCGGAGTTGCTTCTCGACATCCCATCGTCAAATACAAACGCTTTTGGGCACCATGTTTTGGTGTCAGAAGCACTCGGGGTCAGGATGAAGATTGAATTCCAAACTCTCGGCCGATCGGCGTATTTCTATGGTCTTCAGTTGATCCGCGGGGAAATCGAAAAACGCGGACCGCAGTTGCTTGCTGGAATTTATGAAGCCCACAAGCTCGTCTTTCCACCGGATCTGGTTTGACAGAGATAGATTGGTGACACTTTCTCACTGGACGTTGAGCTCGCAACTTCGTGTCATGAAAACGTCAGACTGGCTTCATAATTGAAGGTGGCCTTCGAGGAAGTCCGTTCGTTCAAGCAAATGACGGTCGCTTGATCCTGTATAGTGAATTCGCTTAATCGAGAGTTGCACAGTCAAGTAGCTCTCGATTTCTTTTATTAAATAATTCTGTAACCCATGCTATACTATTTCCTATGTTCAAATTCTTCGTAGAAGCAACCAAGAAAATATTTGACAAAATCGCCACGATCATTGTCACCGGACAAATAATCGGCTAGTCAAGTTTTGTGCAGTTTTATGGGTCACCGTAAATTTTTTCCTGAAATTTACTTGACTGTCTTTAGAATGATAGTGAACGTTGCACCCTTTCCTATCCCCTCTGAATGTACGTCAAGGTTGCCTTTGTGCCTGCGAACGATGGCTTGCGCCAGATAGAGGCCGACGCCGAAACCTTCTGTATCGGCGACGCGGGCATTTTCCGCGCGGAAGAATTTACTGAATAAGCGCGATATGTCCTTTTTGTCAATTCCAATACCATGATCTGTCACTGATATGATTGCCTCGCGTCCGGTTTTTTGTAAGATCATGCTGACATCTTGACCCGGCGAAGTATATAAAAGAGCGTTTTCAAGCAGTGTCTGCAGGACGAACTCCAGGCGTGAAGGATCTACCTTCACATAGATATCGTCTATCGGACATTGTGCAGAGAAGAAAATATTTTTCTCGTGAAAGTCGCCTTTGAATGAATCACCGACGGTACGAACAAGCGAGCAAAGAGATATCCGTTCGAAGGTGTATGTGGCTACGGCTGTGTTGTCGGAATCAGTCAATTCGATAAGAGTGCCGGTTAGTTTTATCAACTTCTCGTTTGATCGTTGGATATCTTGCAGGCTTTGTTTTTTATAGGGATCGTTTTCATTTTTAACCAACTCATCGGCCGACCATTTGACATGAGTCAACGGGGTGCGGAATTTGTGGGCAATAATGGTGATGAATTCGTATTTGAGAGACTCGTTTTTTCCAATTTTTTTGATCAAATAGTAGATTACAAGTGCAAAAAATATCAAAACCAAAATTCCAAAAATAATCGCCGCTAGACTATTCTCTATGGAGACGGAAAAAGGGAGTAGATGAATCAGTTGTTTGTAATCCATGATACCAGGCAAGTGCTGGGACTAGTATTATAACATAGAATATTTTTATGTTATCATTGAATTATGGATAAAAAAGCTGTTTTTGTATGGAGTTTATACGATTTTGCAAACTCGTTTGTATTCATCAGCTTTCTTGTCTATTTCTCAAAATGGCTGGTTATAAACCAGGGTCTATCCGATTGGTGGTATAACGCAACATTTATCATTGGTTCCATCGGCCTCATATTTTTGGCGCCATGGTTCGGTAATAGAGCTGACAAACTCAAGAAAGGTAAAAAGTATCTTATCTATTCGACCAGTGGGTGTTTTATTTTTTATGCATTGGCGATTGGGAGTGCAATTGGAGGACTGAACGTCTTCCTGTCGGCCCTTTTCTTTGGTCTCGGTAATTTTTTCTACCAGTTTTCTTTTGTATTTTACAACCCACTTCTCAATACAATTTCGCATGCCGGAAACAGGGGTAAAATATCAGGCATTGGTTTTCTCTCAAGTTATACCGGTCAAATCTGTGGTATTTTGGTCGCTCTGCCTTTTGTTCTCGGAAAAGTATCTTTGGGTATTGATCCCTTGGTAGCTGCGCTCATTCCTCAGGTGATTATATTTATACTATTATCCATCCCACTATTTCTCAACAAAGAAATATTCACATCGACTTCGACGAAAGAACCTGGAGCCGACATGCTTGACTCCTTGAGAATATTGATAGCTCTGCCAGGCGTCCTCCTATTCCTGGTCTCATTCTTCTTTTTTAATGATGCGATTACGACGTTGGTAAATAACTTTTCCATATTCACCTCCTCAATATTTGGAGTCTCAGATGGACAAATAAGTACGCTGACGTTGTTGGTGATCGTCTGTGCCGGTATCGGGGCGATGGGCTGGGGGTGGTTGGCTGATAAAATCGGCTCAAAGAAAACCTTACTATATATTATTCTCAGCTGGGTTATTATTATTCCTATTATGGCGTGGGTCGGAAACTATCAAATATTCTTCATCTTTTCCATATTGGCCGGTTTGAGTATCGGAGGAACACTTTCTACGTCTCGACTGGTACTTATTGAGTTGGTGCCGGAGCGTGTGCTCAATTCGAGTTTTGGCATCTATGCCATCTCTGAGCGTGCTGCAACTATTATTGGCCCTCTGGCTTGGAGTATGGTTCTTTCGATTGGAGGCTATCGCTGGGCGATGTTTTCGATGGTTGTTTTTATGGTCGTTTCGGTGTTGTTTATGGTGAAGGTTTTTAGAAACAAAAAACCGCCATTACAATTGGCTTCTGTCGAACCTTAAAACGATAAAGATTTGCTGAAGATTTAATGATTCTCAGGCAATTTGACTTCGCATCTCTCCTCTGTTAAGATGCTTGGCGAGCTCAATAGAGCCTATTTTCATCGTTTTTCAGAGATGGGAGATGAACTCTTCCATTTTCATTTCAATGAATTCCACCCAAACAAATTATGGCACGATCACTTAAGAAAGGACCCTATATAGAAGAGCGACTCCTAAAAAAGATCGCCGGAAAGAAGGCGGCAACAGCCGGGGTTATTAAGACATGGTCACGTCGCTCCCAAATTTCCCCTGAAATGGTAGGCTTCACTTTTGGCGTACACAACGGAAAAATACATGTAGATGTTTTGGTCACCGAGGATATGGTTGGACACCGCCTCGGTGAATTTTCGCCTACCCGCAAGTTCGTCCGGCATGGAGGAAAGATGCAGAAGGAGATTGAGCTCAAGGCCAAGGAGGCAGAAGTTGCGGCCGCAAAGTCAGCCAAGGAAGCCGCCACCACGGCCACAAAAAAATAACAACATTATGATTACCGCATCTCTCAAAAATTATCGTATCTCTCCCCGCAAAATTCGCCTAGTCGCGGATATGATTCGCGGTAAAAATGTTAATTCAGCAAAAACAATTTTGACCAATGCCGTCAAGAAAGCCAAACACCCTCTGCGTGACCTTTTGGATTCGGCTATCGCCAACGCTTCACATAATCAAAAGATTGATTCAGAAAATCTTTTCGTGCGAGAGATTCGTGTCGATCAGGGCTTTGTCATGAAGCGTTCCATGCCGGTTTCACACGGTTCGGCTCATCCGATCAAGAAGAGAACTAGCAATATCAGTATTGTACTCGCTTCTCGTGCCATTAAGCTTGCCAAACCAGAAATTTCAAAATAAGCAAAATTGAAACAAGTGGCAAAACCAAAAACCATTAACTAATAACCATTAACTATTTTCATGTCCCACACCGTCCACCCATATTCACACCGACTTGGCATCATCCGCGATTGGAAGAGTCGCTGGTTCGGTATGGATAAAGGATATCGTACAGCTCTCAAGGCGGATTTGAGCATCCGTGAATTTCTTCAGAAAGAGTTGCGTCCCAATTATATCGGTGGCATTGACATCGAACGCAACCAAAAAGTCCTGCGTGTAATCGTCAAAACCTCACGTCCGGGCATGCTTATTGGCAAAGCGGGCGACGGGATAGTCAGACTTCACGGGAAGCTTGTCAGACTTTTACATGGAAATAAAGCGGAAGTGACTGGTCAAGAGCTCAAGATTGACATTGAAGAAGTTCGAAATCCGGAATCAAATGCGGCTATCGCGAGCATGATGGTCGCCGGAGCTATTGAAAAGCGCCTCCCGTTCCGACGCGTTATGAAACAGACGATAGAAAAAGTCATGGCCAACAAGGATGTCCAAGGTATTCGTATTCGTCTCGGAGGCCGTCTCGGTGGCGCCGAAATCGCACGCAGTGAGGAACTCAAAAAGGGCCGAGTTCCGTTACAAACCCTTCGCGCAGACATTGACTTTGCGCGCGAAAAGGCTCACATGACATATGGAGATATTGGGATTAAGGTTTGGATTTATAAGGGGGAAATATTTAAGAAGGATCAGAAGCAATGAAACATAGAGATTAGTAACTAGTAATTAGAAAAACAAAAAGTCCAAATCTCTAGTTACTAATTACTAATCTCTAACTACTAAACTACTACCATGTTATTCCCGAAAAAAGTTAAGCACAGAAAACACTTCACCAAACGCAAGAATCGCGTCAAGGAGGCTGGCAAACATGAAACCCGTGGCGTCACGGTGGCTTTCGGATCTTTTGGATTGAAAGCGATGACCTATGGTCGCGTCACTTCAAACCAGATTGAGGCAGCCAGAAAAGTCATGACTCGTTACGCCACGAAATCCGGAAAAGTCTGGATACGCATTTTCCCGGACATGCCATTTACCCAAAAGCCGGCCGAAGTCAAAATGGGAAAAGGGAAAGGTGATCCAGTTGGATTTGTGGCCGAAGTCCGTCCGGGACGCGTCATGTTTGAAATTGACGGTGTTGAGAACAAGACGGCGGCCGAGGCACTCCGCAAGGCGGGAACGAAATTGCCGGTCAAGACGAAGGTTGTGGCGAGGTTGTAATTATACTTACGACATACTCATGTAGAACCGAAAATCGTAGCGGTGAAATTATAAAGAAAATAGGCCTAAAAATGAAAATCAAAGACATTTTAACCAAGACCCCATCTGACCTCAATCGCCTCGTTGCTGAGAAGCGTGAGGCACTTCGAGTATTCCGTTTCGGCTCGGCTGGTGCCAAGACCAAGAACGTCAAAGAGGGCATGCATATTAGAAAAGATATAGCTAGGATTTTGACGGTGCTTAACACCAAAAATAAACTACTAGACAAATAGTCACAAATCAAGTAGTATCACAACTCATGACAACCGCCGTCACAACCGAAAAAAAACTAAAGCGCCAGACATTTACCGGCGTTGTAACTTCTAACAAGATGAAGGATACGGTGGTCGTGGCCATAGAACGCTATGTCAGACATGCCAAGTACCACAAGTATATGAACAAAAAGACCAAGCTCATGGTGCATGATGCGGGGAATATCAAAAATATCGGTGATACAGCGACCATAGAAGCCTGCAGACCGTTATCAAAGAATAAATCGTTCAGGGTAATCGCATGAAAAACAAGAGACTAATAATTAATAACTAGAGACTGGAAAAACACAGCAGAAGCAATCTAATTACTAATCTCTCTTCAAACTATGATCCAACCACGTTCCATCGTCAATATTGCAGATAATTCTGGAGCCAAGATCGGACGCATTTTCAAAGTGCTTGGAGCTTCGCATAAGCGCTATGCCGAAATCGGTGAAGTCGTGGTTCTTTCGGTCCAAAAAGCCGAGCCTCGCAAGACCATCAAGAAAAAGGATGTCCTTCACGCTGTTGTTGTTCGTCAGACCAAAGCCACTCGTCGCAAGGATGGCTCCTATATCCGTTTTGATGAAAATGCCGTCGTCATCATAGAAAAAGGCAAGAAAGAGCCGGTTGCTGGTCGTATTTTCGGACCTATCCCGCGCGAAGTCGGCGAAGCGGGATTCAAGACTATCGCGTCTAAAGCTCCGGAGATTGTGTAAACAAAAAAGATCAATAACTAGTAATTGGAAAAACCAGATCCCTAGTTACCAGTTACTAACTACTAATTACCAACTAACTACCATGCATATCAAAAAAGGAGATACAGTAACTATTCTGTCAGGAGATGACAAAGGCAAAACCGGCAAGGTTGTCAAAGCTTTTCCAGCAGTCGGTAAGGTTGTCATTGAGGGCATGAACACAGTTCACAAACATCAACGTCCGACCAAGCAGGGCCAAAAGGGCCAAGTTGTGGATGTAGCCATGCCGATGTATGCGTCGAAGGTAGCAAAGAAAGAGTAAAAAAGTAATTGGTGACTAGTAATTAAAAAAAACACCATGATTCTCTAAAATTATTAGTCTCTAAATCAAATGAAACACACCAACACATTGGAACTAAATAAAGGATCATTCAAAGCTCTCAAAGACAAGTTGGGTTTGAAGAATCCGATGCAAGCGCCTCGTTTGCTTAAAGTTGTCATCTCCAACGGCTTTGGCTCCACTAAGGACAAAAAGAAAATTGAACTCATCGCCGATCGCCTGGCCAAGATCACTGGTCAAAAGCCAGCTGTCCGTGTTACCAAGAAAGCCATTGCTACTTTCAAAACCCGTCAAGGCGACGCCATCGGCTACCAAGTCACTCTCCGTGGTCCGCGGATGTTTGACTTCATGGATCGTCTCATTCACATCGCTCTGCCTCGCACCAAAGACTTCCGCGGGCTCTCGCGTACATCAGTCGACGATATGGGTAATTTCACTATCGGCATCAAGGAGCACACTATTTTCCCGGAGACTTCTGACGAGGATTTGAAGGATGTTTTTGGTCTTGCCATCACAATTGTCACGACTTCTAGCGACAAGAAGGCGACACTGGCTTTCCTGGAGCATATCGGGATGCCCTTGAAGAGGGAGCTCGCCTCTGTTGAATCCACGGCAAGCAAGGATGGGAGATAAAAACCTCAATCATACTTGTTTGACTTCCTGACTCCTATTTGCTACAGTACCCCTACCTTAAACACAAAGGTTTTTCGCTGGAAAATACGATTGGAAGCACACCCTGAGAGGACTCGAAGGGATAGCTGACCAGTCCTCGTTTTTTTGAGAAAATTAGCCAAAATTTACCCAAGAGGCGCAAAGATACCCAAAGCTCATCCATGGCCAAGACATCAGTCATCGTCAGATCAGAGAAGAAGCCGAAATTCAAATCGCGCGTGGTTCGTCGTTGCTTTCGTTGTGGTCGCAAGCGTGGCTACATGAGAGACTTTGACCTTTGCCGCATCTGTTTCCGAGAGTTTGCCAATGAGGGTGTTATTCCTGGTATCAAGAAATCATCCTGGTAATATTTAATTTTCAATACCCAATTATTTTTATGGTAACCGATCCAATTTCAAATCTAATTGTCCGCATCAAGAATGCCAGCGACGCCAAGAAACCCGCTGTGACCATTCCGCAATCCAAGCTTGTGGAAAATGTCGCCCACGCGCTCAAGAAAAACGGTTATCTGTCAAGTGTTCAGAAAAATAACGATACTCGTGAAATTGAACTCGGCATAGTCTATTTTGATGGAGGAAAACCTCGTATCACCGGCATTGAACGCATTTCCAAGACATCACGCCGTGTATACCAGAAATCCAGCGATATCAGGGTATTCCGTAGTGGTTTCGGCAACACATTCTTTTCAACACCGAAAGGCATCATGGTTGATATGGACGCCAAAAAATTAAAGGTCGGAGGAGAAGTGTTATTTAAAATCTGGTAACTATTGTACTAGCAAGCAGTTACCAATCAATATGTCAAGAATCGCCAAAAAACCCATAATAATTCCTCCGAAGACTGAAGCTTCTTTTTCAGGCGGTGTCATGACGATCAAGGGTCCTTTGGGCGTCTTGAGCAAGACCTTTCGTCCATATATCAACGTGGTTGTTGAAAATAGGGCTATCACTCTTACACCAAACGGCACTTCACTCCAAGCTCGTGCCTTGTGGGGTACATACGCTTCTCACATCAAAAACATGCTCATCGGCGTCAATAAGCCATACGAAAAGAGGCTCGTTGTCGAAGGTATAGGTTTCAAGGCTGATGTCAAAGGAACAAATCTCGTTCTTGTCGTTGGTTTTTCCCATCCGGTCAATGTCCCGATTCCGACTGATCTCAAGGTAACTACTGAAAAGAATATTGTTGTCATTTCCGGCATGGATTGCGAAAGTGTCGGTCAATTTGCCGCGGTTGTCCGCGCCATGAAAAAGCCGGAACCGTATCTCGGGAAAGGCATTAGATATTCGGATGAAGTCATCAGGCGTAAGCAAGGAAAGAAGGCGGCGTAAAAAATTGTCATTTTCCATCTTATTTTTTACTTTTACTATCATGAATACTTTACAGAAAAAACATACGATATTCGCCCGCAGAAAGATCCGCATCCGCGCCAAGATTTTCGGCACGGCAGAACGTCCACGTTTGGCCATCTTCAAGTCCCATAAATATATTTATGCCCAAATCATTGACGACGTCAAAGGCCACACTATTGTCGCTTTTGATTCACGCATGTCCAAAGCCAAAACTCCGGTGGAGCGCGCCAAAGAAGTCGGCGTGGAAATTGCCAAAATTGCCAAAGTTGCCAAAGTTGCCAAAGTCGTCTTCGATCGTGGTGGATATATTTATACCGGCAAAATCAAGATGGTCGCCGATGCTGCTCGTGAGGGAGGACTAGAATTTTAATAATCAATAACACAGACTAGCGAATTATGTGAATACCATGACAGCCAAAGACATAAAAACAAATATAGAGACGGAAGATGTGATTGTCCCTTCGACCGGCATTGATGTGGCGGTGGTCATTCCAGTTTCCGATACGGCCGTCGAGCCGGCCATTGAAGTCGCGGAAGCCAAAGATCTTTCCGCCTCGGTTGCCAACAAAATTACCCCCGGACGCAAGATTCGCGGGGACTCGGCCCGACGCGGTGGATCAGGCGGACGCCAAAGTCGCGGAGGTCAACGTGGAGGCGGTCGCAACGAACCGCGGGAACGCGTCAAACCGGAGTTTGATTCAAAGATTATTGATATCCGTCGTGTGACTAGAGTTACTTCTGGAGGTAGACGCATGAATTTCAGCGTCGCCGTCGTGGCCGGTGATCACAAAGGTCGTGTTGGCGTCGGTCTGGGTAAGAGTATTGATACTGCTTCCGCGGTTGAAAAAGCCACTCGTGAAGCCAAAAAAAACCTCATCAAGGTTCCTTTGTCGGTCCAGATGACTATTCCTCACGCGGTTGAAGCGAAATACGCCAGTGCGCGCATTATGATCTTCCCGGCTCGTGGTCGTGGCGTGGTGGCGGGTAGCTCGGCTCGCGCGGTCATCGAATTGGCCGGCATCAAAGATGTCTGTGCCAAGTTTCTGTCTGGCAGTAAAAACCGTCTCAACAATGCCAAGGTTGCCATTGAAGCCCTAAAGAAGTTGAGCAAGGTCAGCCGCGCGATCATTACAAATAAGCAAACAAGCAAAGACACGTCGCAGTAATTTCGTTTCTTTGCTTATTTTCATCATTTCTTAACTAACCATCATGCAATTCCATCAACTAAGACGAGATACGCCAAACAGAAAGCGCATGACAGTGGCGCGCGGCGGCAAGCGTGGCAAGACCGCTGGTCGCGGAGGTAAGGGTCAATCAGCTCGCGCCGGCAACAAGCGTCGACCGGAGTGGAGAGATGTTATCAAGAAACTTCCGAAATTGCGTGGCCGCGGCGTCAATCAGAATAAACCAATCACTGATGAATTGGTAGTCATCAATACTGCTGTTCTTGAAGCTAATTTTTTGGCAAATGAAGCGGTCACCCCGACTATTCTCATTGAAAAGGGTTTGATCTCGACTACCTCTGGTATTATTCCATTTGTTAAAATTCTGGGTGACGGGGAAGTCACCAAGGTTTTCAATATTTCAGGCTGTGCCATATCCGGATCGGCAAAGGAAAAAATAGAAAAAGCCGGCGGTTCAGTCGCCGCCCTTGCTTCCCGGGTCGTGCCGAAGAGGAAAGGCCCGTCGAGTGAAAATGATAAGAATATTATTCCAGTCAAAGTTTCGAAAAAAGAGGTCAGAAAAGAAAAGAAAGAAACAAAGTCATCCCATGAATAACATATCGCAAAAAATAGTCCTGGCTTTCAAAGATCAGATTCTGCGAAAAAGAGTCGGCTTTACATTGCTGGCGCTTGTGCTATTTCGATTACTGGCCGCTATTCCAATACCAGGAGTTGACGCGGCAAACCTCTCTACACTTCTTGGTTCAAGCCAATTCTTCGGTTTCCTGAACATCTTCTCCGGTGGCGGTCTGTCCAATCTTTCCATCGTGATGTTGGGCGTTGGTCCGTTCATTACCGCTTCGATCGTCATCCAACTTCTCACCATGATGTTTCCAAAATGGAAGACGCTGATGCATGATGAGGGCGAAGCCGGTCGTCTGAAACTTTCAAATTATTCGCGATTACTTTCTGTTCCACTCGCCATTTTGTCGGCCATTGGATTTCTCTCGCTCCTCCAATCGCAAAATATCATACCGTCTCTCGGTGTATTTTCGTTTTCCATAAATGTGTTGGTGATTACCGGTGGGTCGCTTCTTCTGATGTGGATTGGCGAACTCATATCCGAATTTGGCATTGGCAATGGCGCGTCGCTTATTATATTTGCCGGCATCGTCGCGTCACTGCCAAATACCGTGACGCAATTGGTCGCTGGCTATGATGTTTCCAATATTCCTCTGTACATTGTGGCCTTGGTGATTGGTCTGGTTGTCATCGCCGGCGTCGTCTTTATCACTGAAGCTGAACGATCAGTTCCAGTCACCTATGCCAAACAAGTCAGAGGCAATAAAGTATACGGCGGCGCCTCCACTTATCTCCCGCTTCGCCTCAATCAAGCCGGCGTCATCCCAATCATTTTCGCACTTTCAATCCTTCTGTTTCCGCAGATAATTTCTAACTTCTTGTCACATGTCTCAAACCAAACAATTTCACACTATGCCACTTTGTTCACCTCCTTTTTCAATAATCCATGGGTCTATGGCAGTTTTTACTTTATTCTTGTCGTCGTTTTCACCTATTTTTACACGGCAGTTACTTTTGATCCCAAGCAGATTTCAGAGAACCTACAGCGCTCAGGCGCCTTCATTCCCGGCGTCCGTCCGGGAGACCATACCCGTGATCATTTGGCGTCAATTGTGACTCGTATAACGCTTGTTGGTGCTTTGTTTCTAGGTATTGTGGCGGTCTTGCCACTCATTATGCAGGCGTTCACTTCTAACAAATCACTGGCGATTGGCGGTACGGCGTTGCTCATCGTCGTCTCGGTGGTGCTTGATTTGTTGAAGAAAATTGACGCGCAAGTATCTATGCGAGAGTACTGAGAGAATAATTAAAAATTAAAACATGGATAGCTAAAGTTAAAAACCAGAACATATAGAAAGCAGACGAAATTGACTTTAAGTGATTATTTTGATAAGGTAAATTCCAATATGGACAAGAAAACAATAGATAAAAAAAGCATTGAAAGCATGTTTGTTGCCGGTACGCATTTTGGTCTTGGCCGTTCACGTCGCCATCCGACCGTAACCCCGTTTATCTTTGGTACAAAGAATTCCACTGACATTTTTGATCTGGAGAAAACTTCCGAAACCTTCGAAAAGGCCAAGGCCATCGTCGCGTCCTTGGCCAAGGAAAGCAAAACTATTTTTTTTGTTGGCGGCAAGAAAGAGGCCTCAAGCGCCATCAAGAATGCAGCCATGTCCATCAATATGCCGTATGTTGATGGACGCTGGATAGGCGGGACATTGAGCAATTTTGGACAAATCAGAAAGCGCATTGACCGCTACGAAAAACTTGTCTCTGACCGCGAAAAAGGCGAACTTTCAAAATACACCAAGCGTGAGCGTATGCTTATTGACAAAGAGATTGCCTCTCTTGAAAAAATGTTTTATGGCATCGTTTCTTTGAAAAAGATGCCCGATGTCATGTTCATTATAGATCCTCGTCGTGAAAAAAACGCCGTCAAAGAGGCGATTGACATGAATATTCCAGTTATTGCTCTGGCCGGCTCTGATTGCGACATCAGAAAAGTCACTTATCCGATCGTCGGCAACGACGCTTCAAAGGCAAGCATAGGTTTTTTTCTGAATGAGATCGTCAAGTCGTATCATGTTTAGCCCATTCTTGTTGTGGAAATTGAATAAAGATTCACGCGACAAGAAACCGAGCCTGGACGTTTCTTTCTTGAGTGAGAATTTCAAGGCAAAAAAGGACCAATTATCAAAAAAGTTTTCAGTTCCAAATACGCCATCGGTAACAGATCAACCATCAATTATTAATCAAACAACCACCATGTCATCACCTATTACCACAGAACAAGTAAAAGCTCTCCGTGACCAAACTGGTATATCAATTATGCAATGCAAAAAAGCGCTTGAAGAGGCGGGTGGAGACATCGAAAAAGCGCTGGTCATTCTACGTAAAAAGAGCGGTGAATTGGTCGCCAAAAAAAGTGATCGAACTTTCGGTGCGGGCACTGTTCAGGCATATATTCATGCGACTGGGACAGTCGGTGCCATCATTGAGCTTGATTGTGAGACTGACTTTGTGGCCGACAATGAAGGATTCAAGACTTTGGCCCGCGATATCGCTATGCATGTGACTGCCACCAATCCAAAATTCTTGAATAAGACTGACATTCATGAGGCTGACATGAAGTCTGCCCGCGAAGTATTTGAAGCGGAAGTCAAAGATAAACCTGCGGCCATGAAAGATAAGATTCTGAAGGGCAAGCTAGATACCTATTTCGCGGAAATGGTGCTTTCAAACCAACCATTTATCAAAAATCAAGACATAACTATCCAAGGTCTAGTCGATGCCGCCGTGCAGAAATTCGGCGAGAAAATAGCTGTCGCGCGATTCAAGAGATTCAAGGTGCTGGAAAATTAAGCATAACGTTATGTACACTACTATTGTCTTATTTTACATTTCACTTGCTTTCATCTTCTTGATGATTCTATTCAAACACCGCGAAGTCAAAAGTGGTCATCCGACCGTTATATCCAAACTTGGTAGCGGAAGCGACCACATCTTCCATGATATTTTTAGGACTGCCAAGAAAGGGTTATCATATCTCAACAGACACACATTTGTGGCCATTGGACACTGGATGGTTTTCCATATTCTAGTTCGGATTCGCAAGGTCTATGTTGAAATCAAAGCTTTATTTTTGGCTTTGCCCCAAGGCAGAAAAATGCTTGACGCGGTTCGTGGCCGTGGAGAAGTCAGTAATCACGGAGTCTCATTTTATCTAAGAAGGATTGCGGATAAATAAATTTGCGTACGCAGGGTAGGCCTATGCGATGAAAGTCTGCCGGATTTTTTGTTGCAGAAAGGCTAAAAAATTGATAGAGTTTGTCAAGTCAATTATTTTGGTTTGCATTTCTTCTCGTCAATTTTTCGCCATCTTAGCTCAGCTGGTAGAGCGCCACTTTTGTAAAGTGGATGCCCCCGGTTCGAATCCGGGAGATGGCTCTGAAATTCAGTTTTTATTATTAGTAATTTTATCTGTTATATAACAGATTCTTTAACATATGAGAAACATATGCATCTTTTGTAATAGACAATTAGAGACACGTCATCAAATTATATTCTGTTCAAATAAATGTCAGAAAAATCATGAATATCATTATTACATCGATAGATGGAAGGAAGGTAAAGTAAAGGGTTCTGTTGGCATTACCTCAAAGACGATCTCTTGTTATATTCGTCGGTATTTGTTAGAGAAATATAAATCCAAATGTTCAATATGTGGCTGGGATAAAGTCCATAGTGTTACCAAAAAGATTCCACTTGAGATTGATCATATTGATGGTAATTCAGATAATAATATAGAAAACAATCTAAGACTTATTTGTCCCAATTGTCATTCTCTTACACCACATTTTCGTAATCTGAATAAAGGAAAAGGTAGGAAATGGAGAATGAAAAAATATATAAATAATGGTCGAATTCATTTCTGAAATGGTGAAATATTCCTATTTTTCTGCTAAAGTATAAGGCATGAATCCCGAAGCTAAATCTGCCCCAAAAACCCCAGCAAAAGGCCATCTTCATCCGATGACTCAGATCATCCGCGAGATCCAGACTGTCTTCGGAGAACTTGGCTTTGAAGTTGCAGATGGACCAGAACTCGAAACTGAACATTTCAACTTTGATGCACTGAATGTTCCGGCAGATCACCCAGCTAGGGATATGCAGGATACATTTTGGATCAAACCTCTAAAAGGTTCACAAGAGAGGCCAGTTCTCCGGACTCATACCACCTCGGTTACCGCCAGAGCTTTGGCAGAATGTAAAGATCAATTTCCGATTCGCAAAATATTTCTTGGAAAGGTGTTTCGTAATGAAGCAACCGATATCACTCATGAAGCCCAGTTTTTTCAGTTGGATGGCGTCTATGTCGACAAAAATGTTTCCCTTGCTGATCTTAAAAGTACTTTGCTTTATTTCTACAAAAAAATTCTTGGCGATGATGTCGAAGTCCGTTTCCGCCCGAGTTATTTCTCCTTCACTGAGCCTTCGGCAGAAGTCGATGTCAAATTTAAGGGCAAATGGTTGGAAATGATGGGTGCCGGAATGTTGCATCAAAATGTCTTCAAAGCCGCTGGAGTAGATCCTGATCTTTGGTGTGGTTTTGCTTTTGGCGGTGGAATCGACCGCCTCCTCATGGTCAAATATGGCATTGATGACATCCGTTCGCTCTATTCAGGGGATTTGAGGTTTGTTAATCAGTTTTGATTTTTATGAAACTCGGAATATATAAACATTCAAAAAAGGGCAATTTATATCGTGTAATTGGTGTGGCCAAACATTCTGAAACTTTTGAGCCAATGGTTGTCTATGAAGCTCAATACGACAATCCAGTTTCCAAACTCTGGGTTCGACCGCTGGCGATTTTTGAGGACATAGTTGAAATAGAAGGCAAAAAAACACCACGTTTCCAATTTGTCAAAGAATCATAAATAACATGAAAATTTCCTACAACTGGCTCCAAACATATTTCGAAGACAAACTTCCGTCAGCTGAAAAACTGGCATCAGAGATTACTTTCCGTGCTTGTGAAGTCGAAAGCGTTGAAAAAGTCGGAGATGATTCCGTTATTGATATCAATGTTTTGCCCGATCGGGCACCTTATGCTTTATCACATCGCGGTATCGCCGGGGAAGTTGCGGCCATATTTGGTCTCAGACTCAAAAAGAATAAATTTTCTGGTGACGATATTCTTTTGCCGAAAAATATTGACTCTGCAAAAAAACTGGACAGTTTAAAAAATAGCAGACTCGGTCAACCATCAATCCGGATAGATGATGAATCACTTTGCTCACGTTATTGTGCCAGATATATTGGCAATGTTAAAATCACTGAATCTCCAGATTGGCTCAAAAAGCCACTGACAGTTCTTGGTCAACGCTCGATCAATACGATCGTCGATGTTACAAACTACTCTATGTTCGATATTGGTCAGCCGATGCACGCTTTTGACGCTGATAAAATAAAAGGCACATTCGTTTTACGTCGTGCCAGAACTGGGGAAAGGATCATCCTTTTGGATGGCAAAGAAATCATACTTGATGAAACTATGCTTATTGAAGCTGATGACGATGGATTACTTGCCATCGCTGGTGTGAAAGGTGGTAAAAGGGCAGAGATTTCTCCGGAGACGAAAAATGTTATGCTCGTCAGTGGCAATTTCAATCCTGTCAACATTCGCAAGACTTCAACCAAGATTGGCATTCGGACTGATGCTTCGAAACGTTTCGAAAATGGCCTGTCAATCAAATTGCAACCTGAAGCGATTAATCAGGCTACAAAACTCATTTTGAATCTTTCAAAAGATGTCATTATTGGAGATCTCGCTGATGCTTATCCAAAACCAATCTTACCAAAGAGTATTACTGCGAAAATAAATGACATCGTCGGTGTACTTGGGATTGATATCTCTGATAAAGAAATTGTTGCCATTCTGGGGCGGTTGAATCTCGAAGTGGCCCAAAAAGGCAATACCTTGACCATTTCCATACCCCCATCAAGGCTCGATATTCGTGATTGGCGCGATATTCCTGAGGAAGTCGGCCGAATGTATGGCTATGACAAAATCAAGGCCAATAATTCGGTTATTTCATCCCTAAAGCCGAAAGTTTCGAAAAACTGCTATTATGCCGAGAAAATCAAAAATGTACTAATTGAAGCTGGTTTTTCCGAGGTCTATACATATAGCTTAGTCGCAAAAGGTGTCTATGAGATTGAAAAGCCTTTGGCGGCTGATAAAAATCATTTGAGGACAAACTTGGCCGATGGTTTGACAAAATCCCTTGAACTTAATGCCAAAAATGCCCCATTGCTCAATTTGGATAAAATTAAAATATTTGAAGTCGGTCGGGTTTTTACTGATGATGGAGAAAAGATTTCTTTGTCGATCGGTGTGTCACCTGTGAAGAAAATCAAAGATTATTCAGCTGAACAGGAGATGAAGGAAGCAGTTTCACTGATCTCTAAGACCTTTGGCGGAGTTTCAGTCGAATTGAATACGAATCAGAAACTTATTGATGGCGCCGGAGTCGTTGCTGAAATTGATTTACAATCACTGATCAAAGATTTGCCAATTCCAAAATCTTACGATGATCTTCATTTTTCCAAAGCCGTATTGATTGAATACAAGAAGTTTTCATTGTATCCGTTTATCGTCCGTGATATTGCTGTTTTTGTCCGAGGTTCCACCCCGGACACAGAGGTCTCTAAATCAATCAAAAAGGGTATTGCTGTTGCCGGAGCTTCCGATTTGCTTGCCCGGTATTCATTATTTGACACCTTCAAAAAAGATGACAAAACATCATATGCCTTTCGGGTGGTTTTCCAATCAATGGAAAAAACTCTGACTGATGATGAGGCAAATTCAATTATGGAAAAGATTTATAGGGAGATGAAGAAGAATGGGTGGGAGGTGAGATAATAGAAACTTTTGTAAATTTTTCCAGATAATAATCTACAAAAATTCCATTTTTCGGAAAAGTCTGAGAAATAAAAGCATCCCCGGACACCATGTGTATCCGGGGACGACTGTAACCTGGTTTGCCCAACGTAGTGCCAATGTCAAATCGACACCTTGTCTTCTCAGAGGCAAATACCTTCTAAACATTGCCAAGATCCGTCGTCGATCTACTCTGCGTGTCTATGTGGTTGGTTTCACTCAACGTTAGTTTTTTGGGAATCTTATAGCAATAATCTTCCACTTTCTGTTGACTGATACAGTGTTCCACACTTTCACGAAGATATGCAATGGTCGAAGAGAAACGTTTTGCGGGATTCCTTTTTTCCCATAACTACGTAAACCCCTTGTCTCGACTGGGTTTCTAACTGTTAGGATCATAACCCTTTTATTATAAAAAGTCAAATCTACTCACATATTTTTATCCCCAACCACATCATTTTTCCACCAAATAGTCGCTTCCTTTGATGGGGCAAACCTGCTATAATTAATGGCATAAAAACAATATTTCAGAGGTTCAAAATAACCCTTTATTGAGCCATATTTTGAGTCTTTTTCAAGAGTGTTTTTTATTTAATTCCGTTTTGATTTATTCAAACCTTACTTACCAAAAAAGCTCACATGGCAGCCGAAAAAGAAACCAAAAAATACAAGAAAACCTTGACGAAAGAAACGACAAAAGAATCGGTAAAAGGCGCCGGTAAGGGCAAATATGATGCCTCCGCAATTACCGTCCTTGAAGGACTAGAACCGGTCCGTAAGCGTCCTGGAATGTATATTGGCACAACCGGTCCTGATGGTTTGCATCATCTGATTACCGAGATTTTTGACAACTCCCGCGACGAGGCCATGGGCGGATTCGCCAATGACATCGAGATCGCGCTTCTGCCGAACAATCGAGTCCGCGTTACCGACAATGGCCGCGGTATTCCTGTAGACATTCATAAACAGAGCAAGGTTTCGGCTTTGGAAATGGTCATGACCACGCTCCATGCTGGTGGCAAATTTGGCGGGGAAGACAGTGGCTACAAAGTTTCTGGTGGTCTTCACGGCGTCGGCGCTTCGGTCGTCAATGCCTTGTCGGTATATACCCAAGTACTTGTGCATAAGGAGGGGGGTATTTACATGCAGGAATATTCCATCGGCAAACGCAAGTCCGCGGTTAAGAGAATCGGTTCTACCAAACAACATGGAACCATTGTTACTTTCGAACCAGACGCCACAATTTTCAGAGAAGGTATTATTTTTGATTTCAATCGCGTCGTCACTCACATGCGCCAGCAGGCCTATCTCGTTCCAGCTTTGCGGATCAGCGTCATTGACGTTCGCGGTCAATTTGCTGGCTTTGGTTGTGACAATGAATTGTTTTATATTCGCGATACCGGCGTCGATGCTCCGTCATACACTTTCTTCTTTGAGGGCGGCCTCGTTTCGCTCGTCAGGTTCACCAATCAAGTTTACAAGCCCCTTCACAAGAATATTTTCTATGTCGAAAAGAAGGCTGAGGGAGTGGAATCGGTCGAAGTCGCTCTCCAATACGCTGACGATGTTTCCTCGCGCGTCATGGCCTTTGCCAACAACATTGCCAACCCTGAAGGTGGAACGCATGTGACCGGATTCAAGACCGCTCTCACTCGTTCGTTGAATACATATGCAAAAAATAACAATTTTTCAAAAGGCGAGAGCGATACGTTCATCGGTGATGATGCTCTGGAAGGTCTGACGGCGGTTATCTCGGTCAAACTCCTCGAAGTTCAGTTCGAAGGTCAGACCAAGGCCAAACTTGGGTCTACCGAGGCTCAAGGCGCGGTAGCAGGTATTTTTGGAGATGCGTTTGCCGCATTCCTGGAAGAGAATCCTGATGATGCCCGTGGTATTATCAACAAGGTTATTTTGGCCATGAAGGCCCGCAAAGCCGCCAAAGCCGCCAAGGATTCAGTCCTACGCAAAGGCGCTCTCGAAGGCATGACTTTGCCAGGCAAACTTGCCGATTGTCAATCCAGTGATCCTGCTGAATCGGAGATATTCATCGTGGAGGGAGATTCTGCTGGAGGCACGGCAAAACAAGGACGCGATCGTCGTATTCAAGCTATCTTACCGCTTCGTGGAAAAATCTTGAACATTGAACGTGCTCGACTGGACAGAATGCTTGGTTCAGAGCAGATAAAAAATCTAGTGTTGGCTTTCGGCACGGCTATCGGTGATACTTTTGATATTTCCAAACTCCGCTATCACAAAATAATTCTGGCGACGGATGCCGATGTTGATGGAGCTCATATTCGCACGCTTATTTTGACACTGTTGTATCGCTACTTCCGACCACTTATCGACAACGGTTATGTTTATATTGCCCAGCCACCACTCTATAAGGTGAAGCGTGGGAAAGAGATCCTGTATTTCTACAGTGATGAAGAAAAGTTCAAAGTGCTCGGCAAGGATGCCGACAAGATCGAGCAGGCCGCGGCTGATGTCGATATGCAGGATGCCAATAACGCTCAATCGCGCGCGGAACTCCTGGAGCGTGCTGAAGCTCCCTCCTACGCTGAAGCTACGGAGGGCAAGGAAACTGATGCCGAGGGTGTGGACGGAGAAAAGGAAGAAGGAAAGACGGAAAAAGGAAAAGTGGCAAAAATTTCCATTCAACGCTACAAAGGTCTTGGAGAAATGAACCACGATGAACTCTGGGAAACAACTATGGATCCGGCTCGCCGCATCTTGCGCCAAGTCACCGTTGACGACGCTCAAGATGCCGACAAAGTCTTTGACATGCTGATGGGCGATGATGTCCCAGCCAGAAAGTCATTCATCCAGAGCAACGCAAAGTTAGCGACGTTGGATATTTAGTTACACCGTCTTGACCTTCAACTTCGATTGTCTCTTTTTGTCCAATTTCGGTAATTTCAATATCAAAAGACCGTGTTTCTCGATAGCTTCCGCTTCATCTACGTCAACTTCTTCTGGTAGTTGGATAGTGCGGGAAAACGAACCCCAAAATAATTCACGGGCATAATAATCTTCGTCACGGGCGACACGCTCTTCTTCACGAGTGCCGCGGATGGTCACTTGATCGCGAGTGATGGAAACATCCAAATCTTCCGGATGGACGCCGGCAATCATGGCTTTGACCACAATCATCTCTGGCGTTTGGTATACATCAACCGTCAACTCGGCATCCTTATCCTCTTCTTCAAGCCAAGAGTTTTGTTCTCCAATTGCGGCTTTTTTTGAAGGTTTTAACTCTGTTTCTTCGTCCATACGCACTGTGCCGGTTAATCGTTCGAAGAATGATCTTTTGTCTTTTAACATGATGGTGGTGAATGTCTAAGTATTAAAATTCCCATTGATTATAGTCCAAATTGGATCTTAAAGAAAGGTGGTTTTATGTGTACAACTGGTATTCTTCGAATTATGGGTCCGCCTTGGATTGCTTATTTGTAAAGTGGTTCAACTCCTTTACCATAATTTTGGTCTGACGACCTTGATTTCCTCAAAAAGAATGATCATAATCACGACCGCGCCCCAAATCCACGAAAAAGTTTGCAATGTACTGTTTGAGCTAGCCTCAATGATGGATAGATTGAAGATGGCGTGAATAGCGATAGCCCCAATGATGCCAATAACTGCGGCTATGATCTTGACGATACGACCGTGGTAAAAGAAGTAACCAATGCTAAAACCGATACTTGCGGAGCTGACCACATGAAGTAATGTGGCTCCCATAAAGCGCATGTTGCCTGTCACAATGCTTCGGGCTATTTCTCCATCTGAAAGCGGTCCCATGATGAAAAGGGCGTTTTCCAAGGCGGCAAAACCGAGAGCAACGACGATGCAATATATCATGGCGTCTATCGGTTCATCGTTGGCTTGTGAACGAATCCCAATCAAGGCAATAGCGATGAATTTTAATATTTCTTCGGTCGCGGCCCAAAGCGTATAGCGGATGGTTGGATCAGTATAAATTTTGGCTATGTATTGCTCAATAAAGACCGCAGCTCCGACGGCGAGCATGCCCCCAAAGAAGCAGGCGACGAGCAGGGAACGCGGTTCCGGATACTGACGATCTTCGCGAAGCCAAAAAAAGATCCAAATAAATGAAGGAAGAATTCCTGAAAGTAGAGCATAGAGAAGAGCAGTGGACGACATGGGGGTATTATATCGACAAGTCAGGGTTTATGGAAGTTCGCAATCGATATATGAGCAAAGCGAATATGGCAAGTTATGGCCGACAATGCCTCTATTATTTCGACTCAGAATTGTTATAAAAAAAGGCGGGAATAACCTTGATTCCCGCCTCACATCGCAACAAGCCATTCCTGCACACGGTTACTTAAGAAATGGTCAAGAGCTTTGTTCTCATGTTTACCGTATCATAGTACTTGACAAAAGTAAAGGGATTTGCTAGAAAGTTCAGGTAACGTTTCAGGTTCCTTGAAATAATTTTGGTCAAAGTCGCTTGTCTGCGACTTGGGATTTGTACATACAAGGAACGAAAAACAACAAGAACTAATACTGCGGAAAACCGCGGTTAAAAACGGAGAGATAAACTAAATGAAGACGAAAAAAATCGGTTGGTCAATGATTGTGTTGGTGTGTATCACATGGTGTGCAAATCTCGCAGTCATTGCGGGGCCAAACGACGTTCCACCTCTGCTTGGTGACGAGGGGGTGCGAATATTTTCTGGACCGGCTCTGCAATCTACAAATACGCCGAAGTTTCGGCTGAACACGATGGCATGGCTTCGTGGCATTGTTTCTGGAATTCCAATGGATCGGGCGTCCGATCCTGCGGCGGTGCATCCAATTCCGGAGAATGGTTTACAGTGGTTCGATTTCATCACGACCACAAATTTCAATAGCTGGATGGGTACGACCACATTCACGAACTCGGCCACTGCTGCTGAAAAAAATCACCGTGTGATTGTTGCAGCGTTTGGCAATTACCCAGTAAGTGATTATTGGTGTCGGATAAGTAGCACGTTGACGAATTTCGTCACCACGCTCTTCAATGTTGCGACCAATACCACTACACATCAACCAAATCCATTCAGCATCAACTTCGTGGGCGTTGATTATGGGCCAAACGGTCAACTCGAATCATATCCTGATCCATCAATCGGAAATTGGGTTGTTGGTGGTGATGATCGAGTATTTTCCAACGGAGAAGATCCTTCGACGAATACATACACCAGGTGGTTTCGTTTTGGTGCGACCGCTGTCATAAATGTTGGTTCAACGGAGGAGTTCAATGGAGTCAAGTCTCAATTTGTGAGCGGACTTCAATCGTTTACAGCCGAACTTATCAAGGGCGGGGTTGTCATTGATTCAAAAACGGTTGAGGAGGAAAAACCAACACTCCATATTGAGAAATATGGCGACAATTCGATGATCATCGGCATCAGTGGTGGACAACTCTGGATGAATTACAAACTTTTGGCGGCTACAAACCTGTCAAGGGCCCCATTTCTCCAGTTTTATTCGGACTCACTCCATTCAGGGCAATCAATTTTGATGCCAATCACGAGTGACCCCGAGCGGTACTTTCGATTGTTGACGGTTATGTCTCCATGATTGGCGATCATGGGATGGGCGGCTTTCCATCAGGGAAGTCGCTTTTTTAATTAGATCCTAAACTCATGTCAAAATTTGCTCAATTTTGACCTGAGTTGACATTGAAAGTGTTATATGGTAGCTTCAGTTTATTACGAATCAGGAATTAATCAGTAATTTACTTCATATGAAAAATCCTACGAATCTTATTTTGTCTGGTCTCATTGTCACGATGTCCTTGTTTATAGCCATTCCAGTGCTTGCCCAAGTTTCCAATGGAGATGATGATACTGGATATGTAACCCCAGCTGATAGTTCAGCCATCTCCCCAATTTCAGGTGGTGATATTTCCAATGGTAATGACGATGTATCATTTACTATGCCAGTTTCAAACAAACAGAATCCTGATTCTGGTCCGGGGACTATCATGAATGGTGATGATGATGGGGTATTTACATCGCCAGTTACTCCACCCGTAACCCCCCCAGTCACTCCGGAAGGTGGCGGTGGATCACCAGGTAGCGGAGGCCCGTCATCTTCTAGCGGATCGTCTGGTTCAATCTCGCTTATTTCTGTTTCGCCTGTCGTAACTACCTTCTCGACAACAACCTGCCCACTGATTACGAGCTATCTCAAACTTGGCAATGTCAATGACGCGTTGGAAGTCGCCAAACTCCAGGCTTTCCTAAAAAATGTTGAGAAGCTTAATGTGGATGTGAGTGGTAATTTTGATCAGAAGACCGAAGACGCAGTCAAAACTTTTCAGTTGAAATACCTCCCTTCAATCCTTGGGCCTTGGGATGCCACACGTGCCACTGGTTTCGTATATATTACGACTTTGAAAAAGCTCAACGAACTGGCTTGCGCTTCTCCGCTCACCTTGAATGCAAATGAACAAGCCATTATTGACGCCTATAAGGCGCGTGGTGATAACACGGAGCAATCAGTTGAGGCTGTCCAGAATGAAGAGGACACCATTGGTACGCTTGAAGTCGGTGCTATTGATGAAAATGCAGACAATGTTGCCGCAGTCGGTCGGGCGTCAATCCTCTCTCGTTTTTGGACATTCATCAAGAATCTCTTCAGATAATAGTTAATTTTCTCACAAAAAATCACACCAGATGGCGTGATTTTTTGTTTGGAGACGCCTTTTTTATTCATCGATTATCCAGCCTTTTTGTCCCATGCGCCCGAATTGTTCTTGGTCTGGTTTGATAATGAAACGCGCCGACCAGAGCTATCATCAAGGCGTTGTCGCCCGAAATATGTTTAGACGGAAGATAAAGGGAAATACCGTATTCAGCGGCAGTCTTTTCAAATTGCGCACGAAGGTATGAATTGGCACTGACACCTCCGCCGACGATGACGGTCAGCGCGTTTGTTTCTTCTATGGCTTTACGGAGCTTGGTATCAAGTGTGTCCGTTACGGCATCTTCAAATTCACGGGCAAGCCCCAATTTAAAATCACCGCTTAATTTGCCGGCGTCTCTGATGGCATAAAGCACTGCTGTTTTCAATCCAGAAAAAGAGAAATCAAAGTTTTGGCTTGAAATCATCGGGCGTGGAAGTTTGACCGAAGATGAGATATTTTTTTTGCGCGCTTCGGTGGCGAGTCGGGAAATATGTGGGCCACCCGGATAAGGCAGATTGAGTAGACGCGCAACTTTATCAAAAGCTTCGCCGACGGCATCATCTTTGGTTTGACCGACGATGGTGTAGATAAATTGTGGCAGGGCAGTGACCAGTGAGTCTTGCCTGTCCTCAATCTTGACTAGTTCGGTATGTCCACCACTTATAAGTAAGGCCAAGGCAGGCATCTGTAGAGGTTTCAATCTTTGCCATTCGCCACCGCTTTTATCTGATCGTAATAGGGATCCCACGATGTGGCCTTCCATGTGATTTATGGGAATAATCGGTGCCTTCCATTTTTTTGAAAGCATTTCGGCAAAAACAATCCCCGTCCAAAGGGCTGGTTCAAGGCCCGGACCTTCGGTGACGGCTATGATATCTATGGGTATCTTATCGTTTTTGTTGTCCTCCTGAATCCCTGTTCGGAGCCAGGGACAAGTCTTGGATCCTGAATCTTGAGTCTCCATGCTTTCTTCCAACAATTTTTCCAATAACACTGGCAGATTCTTCTCGTGCTCGCGTTTTGCTAAAGTTGGAAATACGCCACCATAAGGGCTATGAAGTTCGGCTTGCGAATGGACCAATGATGAAAGAATCCGGCATTCAAATACACCACCAACTTCCCGCGTCTCTATGAGCGCGAGTGCTGTATCGTCGCAAGATGTTTCGATGCCTAAAATTATCATTGTTGTGTCATTTAGGGATTATTTTCGTAAGGAGATGATAGTAATAAAGGATTTGATCCTTACAGGACCGGTATAGGCTTCTTGTCGTGCTCACTTCGTCCCGCGTGACATATTCAACCTTTTTTCAGATCGAGGTGCGCGATACAGGATTCGAACCTGTGACCCTCCCCACGTCAAGGGGATGCTCTACCAACTGAGCTAACCGCGCGAATAAAAGTAAAATTCACGAATTACACGAATACTACGAATTCATGGAAACTATAGCAAAAATAGGAGAAAAGTACACTCTTTTGGACCCTATTTACCAGATTACTTTTTCCTGTTCAAGCGAGACACCTTTTCCTTTGATCAAATGATTCTCGTGCAGACTCATCCTATCCAGATGAACTCCGGATCCATCCCTGGTGATGTGCAATTCGGCAATATTTCCGACCATGACATCTGGCGAGAAATACTGATCAAACAGAAGGTTGCCGAGTGAATAGAGTACCGGCACGTCTCCGATCCATTCCTGTTCCATGATCACATGTGGGTGAGCGCCGATGACAGCGTCAGCCCCGGCGGAGATAAATGCTTGAGTTTGCGACTTCATTTTCGCCGATGGAATCGTGGTATATTCTTCGCCCCAATGCGGCATGACGATGGTGAAAACATTCGGTCCGGATACACGTTTGATTTCGGCAATCACACGATCTATGCCCAGTTGAAACGAGTGATATCCGACGAATGCCACTGTAACCCCATTTTTTTCTATTACGGTCGCGATGGGGGATTTGGTGGCGCTAGTTTTTTCTCTGCTCATCTTCGTGGAAGTGCTATTCCATGGGTTACCGAACCAGAGTATGCCGGCATCTTCCAGCCAGTCTTGGGTTTCCATAAATCCTAGAAAATTTAAATTGTCAACATGATTATTCGCCAAGTTAACTATAGTAATGCCGGCGTCTTTTAAGGTCAGGCGTGTTCTCGGCGAAAATGTAAAAGTAAGAACATCCGTGATTTTGTCATTCACCAGTGTTTTTGATGGATATGAAGTGATTGGTCCCTCCAGATTGACTGCGACGATATTGGCTTTTTTGAATAGTGAGACAATCGATTCGTCGAATAATGAATCATAGCTGTTGCGTTCGCCAATGGCGCGAATTCCCCGATCAAACATCACATCACCGCCAACCATTATTGTTAGATTATCCGAGACGGAAGATGATTCGATCGTTATCTTTGCGGAGGGCATCTGCCCGGATGATTCCAACGTGGCAGCTGTTTGTGGGATTGTTTTAACAAGTATTGTTTCTTGGTCCATTATCTCAATGCCTTTTGTAATCAAATACATTGATCCCCAACCAAAGGCGACCACTAGGAATGTGGTTAGAATAGTGCTTAAGGGGTTCGATTTCATAGGACCTCAATAAGGAGACAACGATGTCTGAGTTTGGTGAGAATCATGGAGTAAGTATAGCACCATATTTTTGGTTCTAGAATCCGATTCGCAGTTTTTTACGAAATTGCTGGGAGCTTGGGATGATATCCGAATAGCTTTAAGTTTAGCATAACTTCAATACATCTCCATAACCGTGACATAGCTTTTCATTACTATTTTCACGGTTATGTTGGCAAAATCGAGAATAGCTATAATGCTAATCTATATGATGTACTTGTCGCAAAAAGTAGTTAAAAAGTTTATATGTTGAAATTTTGTCTATTATTTTTTTCCATATTATTATATTTGGTTATTTCTTAATCTCTTTTTTTGCCAGCCAATAGCAAGGGGCAAGATAAAAGTCAAAGCGTAATATAAATACACATCCAGTTTATAATATCCGTCCGCCGGGTTGAACATTTTTACGAGAAAGAAATAATCAAAAACAGCGGCGATCAAAACCCAGACAACGGCCATTTGCACATAATACTTGAAAGAATCAGCTTGAACTTTTTTAAATAATACCCAGAGCGCCATAACTATTCCGATTGGCATGATAACCCAGCCGAGCAAGTTTTGTGGCACCGCCTTGAAAAGCAGGATGCCAAGCGCGTAGCCGATAAGCCAGAGCATAAAACCCCAACCCAAGGCATCTCTGTAAAATTGTTTTGTCATAAAATTATTCCTTAGATTTATTTTCTCGACCTATTTTATTGTATCACTTTTGCTACCGAATTTCTTTCGAACGCTTCGGTCAAAAACAAAAGCGTGGCTCAATACCTATTCAAAAACCAATATCAGGTGCTTGCTTTGGCACCTAAAAATCACGATTTAACACAGATGCGGGGAGTGTGGGACGATATCCGAATAGCGTTAAGCATAACATCTATTTGATAAATGCTTTCTATTTGGTCATTACTGACGTTGAGGAACTTAGAGCTGGCATAGCGGAGGTAAAACTAGATCTGAACTGATTATCGTCAATTTTGACCGTCTGTGTCATCAGTGAGGCCGTGACAATAGGAACTAGTGCCGAAACTATTATGGCAATTATTGATATCCAAATGGCTCGATTAGATAACGTCCTTGCTTCTCTAGCGTTTTCTCTTGCAAATTTCAGTTCCAAAAAATCTATAAAGGTAAATTCTGCATCAAAAGTTAGCATATACATATTATCTGGCGAATTTGCTTGGGAATGGTTACCGTGTATAAAAAGAAATATGGTTTCACCTTTCGTACTATCATTCCAATTGGAATGATCGCATGCATTTTTAAAGTGTCGCATCACAATACTCCTTTCCCAGTCTTCTAGATTGAGTTTATTGTTATCAAGTATATCTGCAGACTTAAAACCCTTAGGATATTTTAGGGCAAGTTCGATAACTCTAATATAAAGGCTTTTCTCCGGCTCTTTCACATTATTAAGTCTAGCATATGTATAAACAGAAACCCGCGATCATTGCTGACCGCGGGGGAAATCCGTGAGGACATTAAGAGCTTTCGCTCCGGTCTCTCTGACCGAGTGGATTAACCACCATTACCAAGGATTGGTGTAAGTGAACAGGACGCCGATCTTCCTCCTGTCTCTGTAATCGCTGGACTCATAGACCGAGCGCAGGTGCATCTCGAAGTGCGGATTCAACATCCGGAACTTCATCTTCAGCGAGCGACCATTCTTGGTACTCCACGGGGAGCCATAGAAGCCGCCGAGAACCCTGCTGTCCGGGAGGACAAGATCTGGGAAGAGAATCAGTGCGGTAGGAGTTTTCTGAAACTCCTCAATTGCGGCGCACCCAACCTCGAATAGCGCCTCCGCCTGCTTCGATCGGCACTCATCCTCGTTAGGGAAGCGTTTGTGCCAGTCGAGGTTAGCAACCGCTCTCACGAGAAGTCGCTTTTCCGCTTCCATGACCACGGCGATTTTGTCTTTCGCCGGTTGTTCGTCTTCGCCGAGTAGGAGTTGAGCGTTGGTGCAGATGCAGGTATCCTCCCTGTACATCATTGCCTTCACAAAATTATCCACTGCGGCGACCGATTGCTCCGCGTTCTGCGTCTCAAAATCTTGTTTCTCCGGACTGAGTCCGCAGATGCAGTTTTTGGGATAGTACTTCTCGATGAGGCGGAAGCCGCCATCATAGTTGTACTGGAATGTGCCACGAGAATTGAGGCACTTTTTGAGGGCTGTTCCGAGCTCTTGCCATTGTTCTTTTTTCATAATCTATCGTTTCTGTGTTTATTGTTTGTTTGGTTAAATCTAGCTCTCAAAAGGCAAAATTCTACCTTTTCGGAGCTAGACTTAGCTGTTTCAATGACCTTGACCTTCTGGTACAAGTATAGCATAGTTGAGTATATATGTCAATACTTTGGCGATTTCGTCAAATATGTGCTGTGGCATGGCTCTGTTAAGCCACCTTGTAAACCACGGTCGGTATTCGCCCCCGCGCCTACAGCACTTTCGGAAAGTGAGTCGCCTTCGCTACGCTACGGCGTACCGAGGTGCACAGAATACTTATAGATAAGGGTATGATTAGATCAATCAGCTACATCAAGTGTTTCTTGATAAAAGATCTGCCAGAACCAGATTTTAGGTATTTTTCTAATTCAAATGCTTTGCATTTGTCATTTATTGCAAGATAAAAATCTAGGCCAACCGGTAAACGATCAGCAGTTGCTGGTACATGTCCTTTCTGATGTCTAGAAATTCTTTCTCTCAGATCAGTAGTGCAACCAATATAATATCCATCTTTACACTTTAAACTATAAATATAATACATATATTTGAATCGCCTTCGCTTACGCTTCGGCGTATTAATAGCGGATATTATCACGCCGTAGCTATGCCGTTGATATAATCTCGCCTACGCACTAATCGTGCTTCGGCGTAGCGAAGGCGGAGAGGGGGAGATTCGAACTCCCGAGGAGCTTGCGCCCCTGCCGCTTTTCGAAAGCGGTGCATTCGACCACTCTGCCACCTCTCCTTTTAGTAATTAGTTGTTGGTTTTCTATTTATCAGTTACCAGTATACTAGTTCACCGGCAACCAGCAACACCTTAGCATTTTTTGCCATTTTTTCAAAAGATGATAGGATACAGAACACGCATCAAGGCCCTATCGTCTAACGGCTAGGACAACGGGTTTTCAATCCGTTAATCGGGGTTCGATTCCCCGTAGGGCTACAAGGGAAGACCTGCAATCATCCTGTCACTGTGGTTACAAAAATGAAATACAAGAAATTAATGGCGATTGGGTTTGTCGTATTTGTGTTGTTTGTATCTGGTTCTTACATCATTTATGCTGTGACTGTCATATCGATTGATGAAAATACTCCTTATCGGGTTGAACGCGTGCTGGATGGGGATACTTTCATGGTAAAAATTGGTTGGCACGATGTTACTATCCGGATGCTAGGCATTGATACGCCAGAGACTGTTGATCCAAGAAAGCTGGTACAGTGTTATGGAAAAGAGGCATCTGATGAGACCAAGAGTCTTTTGACTGGCCAAAAAGTCAGGTTGAAACTGAATCCAAACAGAGAAGAGAGGGATAGATACGGACGCTATTTGGCCTATGTGTATATGAATGGCGCAAACAATTTGTTTGTGAATGAATTTCTGCTGGAAAATGGTTATGCGCATGAATATACCTATGGTAAGCCGTACATGTATCAGAAAGAGTTTAGGGAGATCGAAAAAACTGCTAAAGAGGCGGGGAAGGGTTTGTGGGGAGGGTGTGAGATTACAAGCTCTAAACCCGCAAAGCTATGATTATCAAAGATTTTGACAAGTGGAACGAACGAAAGAAGGAGATAGATTTATCAACAACATCTCGCAGGTATTATCACGAACGAGAAATATTGAAACATGTATATTTGTATACTTATGATAGCAAGATTTAGATTGTCGTCAATAACTACTTCGCGTTGATGTACAAATAAATATCCTCAACCGCCTTCACGGCATCTCCGGCAGCGATATTGTTCTGATGATAAAGCCCGTCAGTGCAATCACCGGCCGCCCAAATGCCATCCGAGGCGCGCTGATTTCTGGCGTCGACGATGATGTGATTGAATTTGTCCAGCCTAACTATGTCTTTGGCAAAATCAGTGTTCGGCATCGAACCGATTTCGGCGAATATTCCTGTAACAGAGATTTCTGTATCTTTGCCGGATTTGGTATCTGTGTAAATTAAAGAAGTTACGAATTGACCGCCTTTGACTTCTTTAGGAACGGTGAATTCGAAGGCCTTCATCTTGGGATTGCTCAAAACTTTCTCGACGGTGCCGGGATCGGCCTTGAACTCGCTGCGGCTCAACAACGTGACGCTTTTGCAGTATGCCAATAGCTGTGCGGCGCTCTCGAAACCGGCATTGCCTCCGCCGACTACGGCGACATCTTGGCCGGAATACATCGGGCCATCGCAGGAAGCGCAATAGGTCAGACCTTTGTGTTCGTATGTCTCCGCACCCGGAACAGTCAGCTTGCGCCGGCTGCTGCCGGAAACGATCAGAACGGTTTTTGCCTCATAGTTTTCTTTGGAGGTTGTGATGGTGAAATTGTCGCCAGTCTTTGTTATATTTGTCGCCAATTCTCCTTCTTTGAAATCAATGACGCCTTCGGCATAAGCCTTGGCGTGCTTCTCAAGATTCATGGACAATTCAAGTCCGGAAATGGCGGTAGTGCCTATCCAGTTCTCGACTTTCTCCGAAACATTGCTCTGGCCGAGCCAATCCTTTGTGATAAAAACGCTTCGCAGGTGCTTCCTAGCGGCATAGACGGCCGCCGCCGCTCCGGCGGGTCCTCCACCGATGATCGCGAGGTCGTAGGTCATAGTGGGGGAATTGTATCATGTATGATTGACACGTTCAAATAAGTTGACTTTCTTTGAATTGCCTGTAATGTATTAGATAAACAATGTTATTTTGAAAGGAAAATCATGAACAATGAAATTTCAGATCTTCGCGGATGTCTTTCGCAACTGAAGACTCTTCAAGGTCGAAGGCGGTATTCTGAATCCGAAGAGGAGGCTACTCATTCGACGATGTTTGTCACCAAGAAAGAGGATGAATTTCTCGTTGACGAGATCAGGATTCTCTGCTCAAAGGCATATCGTCGGTTGACGGGAAAGACGCAAGTAACATGTCTGCCTCGAAATCCGCATATCCGCAACCGCCTTACCCATACCATGGAGGTTGTCGCATGCAGTGTGAACGTATCGGAAATGCTTGGCCTCAATACGAATCTAGTTCGAGCGATTGCTCTTGGGCACGATCTCGGACATGCTCCATTCGGTCATCCTGGAGAGGCATACTTGGCGGAACGGACTGGAAAACCTTACACTCACGAGATCATGGGCGTGGTGCTCGTCCAACATATAGAACGGAGGTGCAAAGGATTGAACCTAACGCATGAAGTATTAGATGGCATGATGCGGCATTCCGGAAAAAATGTTTCAGACAGCATGACTCCTGAAGCTTGGGTTGTCAGGTATGCCGATAAGTTCGCCTACATTTTTGCTGATTACAACGACTTTATCAGAATGCAATGGAAAGTCGATTCCGAACTAGTTTCGTTGATGAATGACTTTGGCGAAAGCCAACGACAACGTGTTCTAAAAGTCATATTGGAGCTGGCTCGTGAATCTGCGGTTGAGGGAAAAGTATCATTCGTCAAGTGTGATGTAGCCCAAAAATTCAATCGTCTGCGAGAGCTCATGTATCATGAGTACCCGAAGGTCACATTGCAGAATCCACACAGGGCTCTTGATCCGATCTATGACTTCGTGGACAGATTGAAAATTGGGGATCCACTTCTTATCATCAGTTTGATGACGGATCAGGATGTGAACTATCTATTGCAGCAGTACGCGCTCAATTTTGATCATATCCGTTCTACAGCAGTGGGGGAACTTATTGAAGTTATCAAGGACAAGAAAATCGATTGCTGTGATCCGGATTTGGACTGGTAGGGCAAGGACAAAACAAAAGGGGCCGAAGTGATTCGGTCCCGATTTTTTTATTACAGTTATTTATTCCAACCTACTTTAACCTACTCCTCCTCAAAAACGCCGGTATCGCGCCCCAATCATCATCGTCATCCTTTTTCTCTTCTTTTTTGGCTTCAATTTTTTCGGCGGGACTGGTGTCACGCTTTACATCCGACATTGAATTGAAAATCTTACCGCGTTCTGGACGATCGCCTTTTTCGGCGACATTTTTCATTATGGAAGCAATGGTTGGTTCGGCTGAAACAGGCGATGAGGAGCGAGCGCCGGCGGTATTGCTTTCTGGAAAACCTGTGGCAATAACCGTGATCTTGATCTCGTTTTTCTTGAGTTTATCGTCGCGAACCGTACCAAAGATGATTTTCGCTTCGGGGTCAATAGACTCGGTGATAACCTTGGCGGCATCCTGTATTTCAAACATGGTTAGGTCTTCACCACCAGCAATCGAGAACAAGACGCCCTTGGAACCGGTGATGGAAACATCCAAAAGTGGACTGTTGATGGCCGCCTTGGCGGCCTCAATCGCGCGGTTTTCACCGGAAGCCGAACCGATGCCCATAAGGGCCGAACCGGCATTTTCCATGACGGTGCGGATGTCAGCGAAGTCAATATTGATGAGTCCTGGCGTGGTGATAAGATCCGAAATGCCTTCAACGGCTTGGCGCAGTATTTCGTCGCACATGGCGAAGGCGTTTTTGACCGTGGTCTCTTTGCTGATGGCTGAAAGAAGCCGGTCGTTCGGTATGACGATGATGGCGTCTACCTCTTTGCGCAACTCTTCAAGAGCTGCTTCGGCGATACGTGACCGCTGGCGTCCTTCAAAGAAAAATGGCTTGGTAATCACGGCCACGGTCAGACAGCCGAGTTCTTTGGCGACTCGAGCTACCATTGGCGCCGCGCCGCTGCATGTGCCGCCGCCGAGTCCGCCGGCGACGAAGACCATGTCCGCGCCCTTGACGATTTCTTGGATTTCATCGCGGGTTTCTTCAACCGCGCGTTTGCCGAGCTCCGGATTCATGCCCGTGCCCAATCCTCGGGTGATGTTTTTGCCGATGTGAACTCGTTTTTTGGCCAAAGAACGATGTAGATCTTGGGAGTCGGTGTTAATTGCGATAAAATCAACGCCTCGGACTTTACTTATAATCATGTGATTGACGGCGTTACCGCCGGAACCACCGACGCCAAGGACTTTGATGCGAGCGAATGCTTCGATGTCGGGAGTGATGTTGGGCATGGATATAGTTTACGATGAAAGATTAAAAATGAAAAGTGGCTTGTTGGCCACCGGGTATGTTCAAATGGGAATGTTCAGACTAACAGTATCATGATAGCAAGTAATGAAAATGGCGCAAGTGTCAGCTTGATTTCAATATAATTATTTTAGGGCAAAAACTGTTTGATTGTTCGGTTCAGCTTTTTCCAGAGATTTTTGAAAAAATCGGCGGTAATGTCTATTTCAGGACTTTCATCGGTATGGACACCCCAAATGCAAAGACCGTATGCGACGGAAATAGGATTGTCTTTGAATGAAGACTTGCCGTCAATGAGACCCATGGAGCCGATGCGCGAAGGCAGCTTCAATGCGGCTTTGGCCAAATCATCAATAGAGTTTAACGTGGAGCCGCCGCCGGTGATGATGATGCCCGCCGGCAGAAGGCCGTTTCTCCCCATTTTTTTTAAGTGAGCTTCGATGAGCTCGAAAATATCATACAATCGCGCGCTTATGATTTCTTCCAATTTTTTACGCGGATATGACGCTCCGGTGATGGCGCCTATTTTGATCTGTTCGGCTTCTTCAAGTGGAATCTTCAGGCCAAGGGCGATATCATTGGTAATATCTGTTGAACCGATCGGAAACACTTCAAGCGACGCGGGAATATTATTTTCAAACACGGCGATGGAAACGGTCTCGGCGCCAATATTCGCGAGGATACAGCCGGCGATTTTTTGCGCTTTGGTCAAAGTGACGAATCCCGCCGCAATCGGCGCAGCCATGATATCTTCAACCTCAATGCCGGCTTCATTGACCGCGGCGATAAGGTCGGCGACATGATGTTCAAGGCAAGTGATATAGAGAGTCTTTTGCTCTATTTTATTGGCGGTCATGCCCAAAGGTGCTCCCAGAGAAGGAAAATTGTCTATTTTATACTGTACCGGTATCTCATAAATGATACGGCGATTGGCTTTGGCACTTTGCGGCAAATCTTTTTCGCACTGTTCGCGAAGCTTGACTAAATCAATCTCGGTAATCTCCGCGTCGGCGCGCGAAGTAATGATGGAACTAGTCACGGCGGTGGCGTTCAGCCCAATGCCACCGACGCCGACAAAGGCCTTTTTTATCTTCACCCCAGCTTTTTCTTCGGCCACGGCGACCGCGCCGCGGATACTATCTGCGACATCACGCACATTGGTGACATAACCGTGTCGAACGCCACGGGAGTCAGCTACGCCAACGCCAATGATTTTAGGCAGACCTCGCTCGGTCTTTTCTTTGGTACTGGCAATGACCACTTTGACATGATAAGTGCCGATGTCAATTCCGGTGATGATGTTGCGTGACATTGGGGTAAATAACCAATATTCGATCTTTCAATAACTAAAGAAGCAACTTACGGTTATTGTATCTTGGTTATTGGGACTTAATTAGATCCCAAACTTCTTTCGAATTTTGGTCTCCACATCCTCCATTATAGACCCATGGTCGTATCCTTTCAAATGGGTACAACCGTGAATAAAGAGAAAAGTCAGAAAATCAGGGTAAGTTCGTTCAAATTTTTTTGCTTCGGCGCGCGTTTCTTTTTCTGAAATGTAAATTTCTCCTTCAATATTGGAAATAGGGAAGCTCAAAATATCAGTGGCGTATTCTTTGTCACGGTAAATCGTGTTGAGTTTCTTGATCTTGGCGGAAGTGGTAAAAATCAGATTCAGGGAATAGTTGACACCGAGAGAAGCTTCCTTGATTTGCTTAAAAGGAATTGAGAACAGTCCGGAATCTGTTTCATTGATGATGGTGAATGGCATATAATTTGGGATTAAGGATTCAGGGTTCAAGAAAAAACGCATATTCACTTGCGTCTTGCGCTTATTCCTGATTCACGAATCTTGAATCATGTCTCTTACTTACGGCCGCCACGTTCTGGCTTGATTTGAGCTTTGCCTTGTTTGACGAGTTCGGCGAGATCGGTCCGGCGTTTTATAAGTTTGAGGGTGCGTTGTTTGACCTTGTAAGAAGACTGGACGCGCGTGGCAAAACGAAGTTCCCGTTTGCGTTGAATAATACCAGAGCCTTGGACTTTTCGCGTAAAGCGCCTGATAACGCCCATGGCGTTCTCGTTCGGATTGCGGGTTACTTCTGCGTTTATCATAGGTAAGAGATTGTAACATAAGCAGAATAATGAGGCAAGAAGCTCCTGATGATAGTTTCAACTATCTAAAAGGTTGCATATGAATTCTTTCCAGATTATGCTACTTTATCTCCATGAAACCCAATACCTCATGGGGCGGAGTTGTCGAATGGTACAACGATCTTTTGGAGCAAGATTCGAACTCATTTCAGAAGAATGTCTTAATGCCCAACTTAATCCGGATAGTTGGGCCAAAAACAGGCATGAATCTGCTTGATGTCGCTTGTGGTCAGGGATATTTTTCGCGTGCTTTCGCGGCCAATGGGGCGACTGTCATCGGCTGTGACATTTCCCAAGAATTGATTGGTAAGGCTCGCGGATTCAAAGATCCAAGAGATGAGGATAAGTCAATGCCGTCAGTTGATTTTTCTAAAAAAGATTTTCAAAAAAGTGGGGCAGGAAAAGTTGGACCAGTTGTGACCTATAATGTCTCTCCGGCTGACAGACTCTCATTTGCTACCGATTCTTCATTTGACGTGGTGACGATCGTTCTAGCTCTGCAAAATATTGAAAATCTAGCCGGGACTTTGACCGAATCAGCTCGAGTCCTCAAAAATGGTGGGCGATTGGTTATCGTCGTGAATCATCCCGCATTTCGAATTCCGCAAAGATCTGATTGGGGCTGGGATGAAATCAAAAAAAGAAAAGTGGAAATTGCGGGAAAGAAAGAATGGGAAAAGATTGTTGGACCAATTCCCGAACAGGTAATGTATCGCCGGCTTGACGGCTATATGTCTGACAGTCGGGTTGAAATAGACATGACGCCGGGAGAAAAAATTACCGCCAAAAAGAAGTTCACGATTTCATTCCACCGCCCATTGCAATCATATTTCAAAGCCTTGAGTAAAGCGGGGTTTGCGGTGACACGTCTTGAAGAATGGGTTTCGCACAAAAATAGTCAAACTGGACCGCGGGCAACCGAAGAAGATCGGATGAGGAAGGAAATCCCGATGTTTTTATGTTTGGAAACCGTGAAATTGTAGACAATCCAAACCTTATTTTGTTTTTTATTTCGTATCTCTGATTGTCAGTGCAGGATACAGTCCAATCAATGAGACGATGCCTATAATCACGAACAAATATTCGTGTGAAGTGAACAAAAGTCCAACGCCGGTTATTAACGGAGCAATGAAATAAGCCACCGGCCGAGTGACTCGGAATGAACCGAGTACGGCCGAATCTTTGGCGGACACGGTTTTGAAGAAATAAGTCTCGATCATGATTTCGGCCGCCGCCGCTCCGACACGGGTCATGAACAGGGCGAAAGCCCAGAACATCAGACTTTTTATATCGATGAAGGCCAGAGCGATCGTGGCTAGACCCATCACTGCAAAACCAATGGCCATGATTTCCTTTTCTCCATATCTTTTGTCAGCCAATTTGCCCAGCGGATATTGGATGAGAGGAAATGGTATAAGCATGATTGTGAGGATGACGGCTATCTCTTCCCATCCAAAGCCGATAGTCTTGTTTAGATAGATGGGGCTGTAGACGACCATCCAGGCGTAGAAAGTCTGGAGGATGACATTGGCGAAAAATAATTTTACCCAGTTTTTGTCCGAAGAAATATGACGGATGAGATGCCATGGCGAAAGGTGGGTATAATTTGGATCTTTGAAGCGTGGAAAGTTTTTGTGAATGAGATAGAGCAGTGGAAAAAGCATGGCCAGAGCCGCCACATAGGTATCACGGTAGTTTTCGGCGCCGTTTATGAGCATACTGCCCAGCAATGGACCGATCAACCATGAAGCATTCAAAGTCGTCGTGTACAATCCACGGACAGACCCAACATTCCGACTATCAGTGTAATTTTCAAGGAAGATGTCTAGTCCGAGGCCGATCAAAGCGATGACCGCAGACTGCAGGATAAACACGGTGGCAATAGTTGTTGCCGAAGTTGAAGTTATCAGAAAATAAAATAGGACTATCTGGACGCAAATCAAACAGACGGTCGTGGCGTAATTTCCGAAACGGCGAATGATAGAGGGTGCGATCAAATATCCCAAAATCCCGACGGCTGCACTCAACATGTAAATTATTCCAAGGGTGTTTTCATCGGCGAACAATGACAAGAAGCTGGAGTTTGAGTACATCGGCAATACCATATGCAAGGTATAGATGAAACCGATGACGGCAATAGTATAAATGGCGTGGCTTCGCGTGACTGTATTTGACATATTTTGGATAATTATAACACGGTTAGCCGTAGCATAACTTTCCGAAATGTGGATTCGGGTACACGGATATTTTCCTGCCGAAAGATTCCTATGCTCGCTACCTTCGCGGCTCCACAATGTATCTTCACCAACATATCGGAAGGCTATGCTTTCCTTGCGGGAATCATCTATATATGTTAGATTATCGTTCATGAAAAAAGATATTCATCCAACCAATTACCGCCAGGTCATTTTTGCTGACAATTCTAGTGGAGCAAAGTTTCTGATATCTTCGACCGTCATCACCAAGGAAAACGCTAAGTGGACGGATGGCAATGAGTACCCGATTTATTATCTGGAGATTTCCAGCGCTTCGCATCCTTTCTATACAAATCAGGAAAAAACTATTGATACTGCCGGCCGTGTGGAGAAATTCAAGACTCGCCAAGCCAAGGCAAAGGCCAAGAATTAGGAATTAAGAATTGTGAATTATGAAGCGGGCACTGTTTCTTCAGTGTGGAGCCAGTTCTTTTGTGTTATTCTTAATTCACAATTCTTAATTCTTCTTATTCACTATCCATGAATCTAGATACCTACAAATCAAATCCGAAAACTGCTTTCATAGCCGGTCTCTATGAAAAATTGATCAGAGAGGAGGCCGAGGTTCGCGGAATGATTGAGTCTGACCCAGCACTCAAAGAAATGGCCGAACATGAACTCTCCTCTATAATCGAGCAGAAAAAGTCATTGGAAACGGAGATGGCGGCTATTGTCGCGACCGATTTTGTTGAAGAAGAGAAGCCAAAGGAAATGCTTTTAGAAATCCGAGCCGGAGCCGGTGGCGATGAAGCGGCACTGTTTGCGGCGGAGCTTATGGATATGTACAAGAGATACGGCGAGAGCAAGGGTTGGACGACAAAAATCATTGATGAGTCAAAAAATGATTTAGGTGGCTACAAGGAAGCGTCACTTGAATTCAAAGGTAAAGATGCCTTCGAAACTTTACGCTGGGAAACCGGCGTACATCGTGTCCAGCGCGTACCGGAGACGGAAAAAATGGGTCGGGTGCATACTTCAACGGTGACGGTGGCCATCATGCCTATCAGGAAGAAGTCCAAGTTTATTATCAACCCAGCCGATCTGGAAATGGAATTTTCGCGCGCCGGTGGCAAGGGCGGGCAGAACGTCAACAAGGTCGAATCAGCGGTTCGGTTGATCCATAAGCCGACTGGTATAGATGTTCGTTCGACTGCCGAGCGTTCTCAGGGTGCCAATCGTGAATTGGCTTTACAAATTTTGACCGCAAAGCTGGAAGCGCTCAAAGAAGAAGAGGATTCCAAAAAGTTCTCGGCCGATCGCAAAGGTCAAATCGGCACAGGCAGTCGTTCGGAAAAGATCAGAACTTACAATTTTCCCCAAGATCGCGTGACCGATCACCGGATAAAACAGTCCTGGCATAATTTGCCAGCTATTTTGGCGGGGAAATTTGACCAGATTATCAACGCCTTGAAGGAGTTTGAGAAGGCGGGCACCCCCTCCGAAACTTTAGTGAAAAAGGACGAAGTTGAGAATGAAGAGTAATGGTGGTGCCCTCGGTCAGAATCGAACTGACATCTATTCCTTAGGACGGAACTGTTCTATCCATTGAACTACGAGGGCGGGATTGGTTAAAAGTGTAAAGTCGTTAGGCCACTACTTCTGCACTTTTAACTTTACACTATTTCATTTACTATCGCCATCAAAATTACGGTCGCTTTGCATGGCCCATTATTTTCTGCTAAAGTACTCTCATGACCCCAGAAGAACGTTCTTTATTGGAGCGGACGCACAAGCTCACCGAGGAAAATAATGAAATACTTCGTTCGATCCGTCGAACCAATCGTTTTTCAATGGCCTTGCGTGTCCTTTATTGGGTCATCATTTTGATCGTCAGCTTTGGCGCGTACTATCTCATACAGCCCTATGTCGAAAGCCTGATCGGGGCTTATGGAGATATCCAAGGTAGCTTGAATGGAATTCAAGGTAATATAAATGCTACCCAAAGCGCCGCCGATTCCTTGAGAAGTTTGTTACAGTAGTTCTTGTTGAGAGTTAAATTAATTGAAATAAATTTGCCAAGGTAGCTCAGTTGGTAGAGCAAACGCCTGAAGAGCGTTGGGTCCCCGGTTCGATCCCGGGCCTTGGCACCCACGAAACACATGCGAAATCGTACAATTTCACCCACGAAACATGTTCGAATTTTTTATAGATAATAATCTACCTGGTATGTAGTCGCCTTTTTCTTTTGTCAAAATCAACTATAATGAGCATATGGACCGCACTGTTGTCGAACAAATCAAGGAACGATTGACGATCGACGAAGTCGTCAGTCAGTATGTCAAACTGGACAAATCAGGCTCTTCCTACAAAGCCAAGTGCCCATTTCACAATGAAAAGTCCCCGTCATTTTTTGTCTCGCCGGATAGAGGCGGGTACTACTGCTTCGGTTGTGGTGCCAAGGGGGACATCTTCACTTTTGTAGAGCAATTTGAAGGACTTGATTTTCGTGGAGCTTTGAAAATTTTAGCCGAGCGGGCCGGTATCCGATTGACCTTTGACAAAAAGGCTGATGGAGAACGAGACAGACTGTTTGAGGTTATGGATACCGCGGCGCATTTTTTTGAGATCCAGTTTGGGCAAAATAAAGAAGTTCAGGAATACGTGAAGAAGCGCGGGATTACGGATTCAACTAGGATTGAATTTCGAATCGGCTGGGCGCCTGAAGGATGGAGTAATCTGCACTTGTATTTTAAGAAAAAAGGTTTCAATGATTCTCTGATTGAGAAAGCTGGATTGATAAAGAAAAAAGAGATGAGAGATAAGGGTCATGGCCATGGAGAATCTGATAAAGAAAATCTTACCTCTGATTACTATGACCGTTTCCGTGGTCGGGTAATGTTCCCGATTATGGATTCCAGCGGTCGTGTCATTGCATTTTCCGGACGCATCCTGCCACGGCTTGATGATGGCAAAGCGGCCAAGTATTTGAATAGCCCGGACACTCCTTTGTATGACAAATCACTGGTGCTTTATGGGCTTAATAAAGCCAAAAGCGACATTCGCCGATTGAATTACACGATTATGGTCGAGGGTCAGATGGATCTGGTCATGTCTCATCAGGCGGGCATAAAAAATACAGTTGCGTCTTCCGGCACGGCTTTGACGGACGAATCATTCAGCGAGACGGGGGCAGTTAGTAATCTCAATTTGGTACGCAGACTTTCATCAAATATAATTCTCGCGTTTGATTCAGATAAGGCGGGTAGGATGGCGGCTATGCGCGCTGTTGCAGCCACGGCTATATCCATGGGTATGGCAGTGAAGATTGCCGATATTGAAGGAGGAAAAGATCCGGCGGACATCGTTCTTCTCAATCCGGATGAATGGAAAAAAATTCTTCGCAATGCAAAACATGTCATTGAATATGAACTCAACAACGTCTTGAGGGATGTCACTGATCCTCGCAAAGTCGGACGTGCCGTTAAAGAAAGAATTTTTCCATATCTTATAAGGATGGATAGTGAAATGGATAAGGCTTTTTATATTAAAATGATTGCCGACAAGACCAATGTTTCTGAGCAAGCTGTTTGGGACGATGTGCGAGCATTCGGCAAAACATTCAAGCCGGCTGAATCAGATAAAAAAGCTGAAACTGAAAATAAGAAAATAGAGAGTGGGAATCACATGGATTTAATAGAACGCCGAATGTTCGGACTCCTTATTCTCATCGAAAAATCATCTCTGCCAACTGCCACAGAGTATCGCAAACAGATCAAAAAAATTGCCGGTGATTCTTATGCCGACCGGATCGCCCGAATCGAATCTTTAGCTAGTGATATCATTTTTGAGGCCGAAGCATTTTTCAGCGGAGATCAAAAGAATTGGGATCATCATATGAAGGAACTCATCATCAACTTCGAGGAAGATGTAATAAATCAAGAGCTCATAACGGCTATGAATGAGCTGAAGACGGCGGAAAAGGCCAGGAACGTTGAAAAAGTAGCCGAATTAGCCCAAAAGTGCCAGGTTCTGTCGATGCGCAAGGCGGAGGTGGGGAAGAAGAAGCGCGGGTAAAGGCACTTGCATGAATTTATAAAATCCCTTACAATCATCAAGTTAATTAATATTTTCTCCACTCTCAACATATGAGTAAAACCAAGAAGGGGGCCAACAAGAAGGCTCGTAAATCAGCCGGGCGTTCAGTGAAGCGCGCTTCTTTTCGTATCAAGAACCATTCGTCTAAGGCTTCCAAAGGCCGATCAAAGTCGGCTGGCAATGCCAAATCCAGCGGTAAAGGCGATGGCTCAAGCAAGCTGGGAAAGAATGGAAAGCCGATGTCAAAGATCGATAAAGCCAAGGATTTTGAAGTCCGCGCCACCAAGCTCATCAACCGTGGTCGTGATCGCGGCTTTGTGACATATGACGAGATTCTCAAGGAATTCCCTCAGATTGAGAATAACATTATTTTTCTTGACGACCTCTATAGCAAATTCACTTCCGCCAATGTTGATGTTCTAGAAGGTGGCGGTTTGCTTGAAATAGAGGATCTGAATCCAAAGAAAGTCGCCACGCACTATTCCCGCACCGGCGCCGATTCGGCATACGATTCTATCCAGATGTATTTGAAAGAGATTGGCCAATATCCGCTCATCACCGCATCCGACGAAAAAGATTTGGCAAAGCGTATTCAGGTCGGAGATACCGAGGCCAAGAATTTGTTGGCTAAAGCCAACTTGCGTCTGGTGGTTTCAATTGCCAAAAAATATGTCGGTCGTAGCCCCGACCTGACTCTTTTGGATCTTATCCAAGAAGGCAACCTCGGCCTTTTCCGCGCCGTTGATAAGTTTGATTGGACGAAAGGATACAAATTTTCAACCTATGCTACTTGGTGGATTCGCCAAGCCATCACTCGGGCTCTGGCTGACCAATCTCGCACCATTCGCGTGCCGGTGCACATGGTGGAGACTATTGCCAAATACAAACAAGTCGTCCGCCGTCTGTCACACGATCTCGGCCGAGAGCCGTTGCCAGATGAGATTGCTATGGAGATGGGTCTGGACGTGGAAAAAATATACCAGATTGAAAAAATCGAGCAGGATGTCGTGTCGCTCGAAAATCCCGTAGGTGACGACGGTGATGACGGCAAATCCACGCTTCAAGATTTCATTCCCGACGACAAGATCCTTTCTCCGGATCAGGAATCTTCACGCCGCATCCTCCGCGACCAAGTCAATATGATCCTCGGCGACCTCTCCGAAAAGGAACGCAAGATTCTGGAGATGCGTCATGGTTTGATGGATGGCATCACCCACACTCTGGAAGAAGTTGGCCGTGAATTCGGCGTGACCCGCGAACGTATCCGTCAGATCGAGGCCAAAGCTCATGAGAAGATCAGGCAGCATGAGAAGATAGGGCAGTTGAAGAATTATTAGTCTATTAAATATAAAAAATTGGCGCTCCAGTTGTTGGAGCGCCTTTTGCGACTGAAGTTGCCGAATCAGGGTAGAATATCGAACCGTGCCTGAACATATTTGAGCCCGGATACTTCGAGGGAGTCGTGCATCTTTTCGGCCACCAAAGCATTGAAGCGCTCCTGCTGTTCGTGGCTGATTGGATTGTAAAAACCTGCCAGATTCGTGCTGTTGCTCTCGCAGAACTCATACAGCAGAGACTCAATGACTTTTCCGTCGGTTTGAATCTGTGCTTGCAGAAAGCGGTCGGTCCGAGAGGGGATCACGTCCGTCTCCAGATTAATGCTGAGGTGACGGACTTTCGGGTTCTGGGTGATGATGCTGAGTGAATGCGTAGCGTGTTGCTTCGGCTCCACTCTTACCAACGCCAGCCTGTCGTTCTCGGGGTTTCTCGCCAGACTTTTGGCGTCGGCCCGCATAGAATTCAGATAGCCATCCATCATGCCAACCAAGGCTTTTCTGCTCATAACCAATTGTTTGTCCGTTGACCACCAGACCGTGTGGACGTACTCCGAGCCATTCGGCAGTTTTTGAAGCCAAATCAGAGTCGTGTTTGCCCGAACTTCGTATTGGTTAAAGCAATGATTTGCGACTGGAATAAGAAGGACTATGGCTCCGAAGGAGGGAATTGCCACACTCAAGTTCTTTTTCCTCGCAAATCCCCATGAGATTGTAGCGCATGTGGCTGCGAGCAAGGCCACCATGGTTAACAAGCCCAATCCGAACCAATAATCTGAGGGGAAAATGCTAATACTGTTCATACCGTTTTCACTTTCTGTTTAGGTTTGTTGTCAAACTGTTCAGTCTTTAAAATATAGTTTATTAACTACATTGTCAAGTCATCGTATAGGTTCAATAGCTTCGCACCACTTTGGTTAAGTATCATGAATGTCTTACAATCAACACTTTGTACACATTGATTTTTGTTGGGTGACTGACATAATGAGGTCAATATGAATGAAATCATAAATGACCAGCAGCCAAAATCGCCCGAAGTTTCTGTAAAATCAAAACTTGATTTTTTCTTGTGGTATAGAAAGAAAGTTCAAATAAATCAAAAAGAAGTCGTTCAACCACGTCTGCTCAGCGCCAAAAGATTGAATAGAAAAATGTCCAGAATTGGTTGCGGCTTATTTAAGAAAATAGGCGATAAATATTTAAGTTTGTATTCTCCAGACGGCGGAAACCCCGCATAAAGCGGGGTTTCTTCGGTCGCCGTTAGGCAGTTTGTACCAGTAGTATAGCATCTCCCCTAAAATAATGCAAGCCCCATTCGACAAATTATACAGTCAATTAAATTCCGCCCAACGTGAAGCCGTTGACGCCATCGAAGGTCCGGTCATGGTCATAGCCGGCCCGGGAACCGGGAAAACCACTATTCTCACATTGCGCATCGCCAATATCCTCAAACGTACAGACACGCCAGCAAATGGCATTTTGGCGATCACCTACACGGACGCCGGGGTCAAAGCCATGCGAGCAAAACTGCAGGGAATAATTGGGGACAGGGCGCACGATGTGCGTATCAGCACGTTCCATGGGTTTGCGTCTTCTGTCATCGCTGAATACCCGGATCATTTTTTGCACATCAGCGACTTGAAGCAGATGAGCGATATCGAGCAGGAGTCGTTGATTCGGACGATCATTTCAGACCAGAAATTTTCGGATATCAGGCCGGCAGGGAAGCCTGATGCATATGTTTCGGGGATCATGCGGAGCATCGATGATGCTAAACGTGAGGCCCTGACTCCGGAGATGGTCAGGCAGTTTGCCGGTGAAGAAATTAAACGTATTAAAAATGATGAAGGATCAATTTCTACGCGTGGCGCGACCAAAGGCCAACTGAAAGCTGAAGCCAAGGAGGCGATCGAGAAATTAGAGCGTACGTTACTTTTTGCTGATGTCTACGAATTGTACGAATCGAAGAAACGCGAAGCCAAGCAGATGGATTTCAATGACCTTATCATCGAACTCTTGCTTGCTCTACGGCGTGATGAATTATTGCTGCGTTTAATTCAGGAGCGCTACTTATATCTGCATATTGATGAACACCAAGACACGAACGACGCGCAGAATTTCATCATTGGTTTGATTGCCGAATTTTTCGACACGCCGAACATCTTCATCGTTGGTGATGAGAAACAGGCCATCTATCGTTTCCAGGGCGCATCAGTCGAGAATTTTCTGCTATTGCAAAAGAAATGGCCGGCCATGAAGCTGGTCTCGCTTGATACGAATTACCGATCTCATCAGAGCATTCTCGATGCCAGTTTTGGGATGATTGAGAAAAATTACGAAGAAGGCGAGCATACCGATTTGCGAATTAGATTAAAGTCGGGAATGGAGAAGGAAAGAAATAAAGACGGAAAGACGGAAAAAGATTCTGAAATGCTTGAAATAGTTAGTGGTGAAAATGTTTCATCTATTGAATTACATCTTGTTAAGGAATTGCGTGCATTAATCGAGCGTGAGCCGAAAGCCACGGCTGCCATCATCGTCCGCCGAAACCGCGACCTCGATCGCGTTATCCGTTTGCTGGAGTCGCATAGCATCCCAGTCTCATCAGAAAGGAGTGTGGACGTTTTCAGCCACCCAGTCGGCAGACTTTTCTTTGATTTGATTGAATATCTTGTTGATTCATCGAAAGTGGATGCGCTGGCTAGAACGGTGATTGCAGGCATGTGGGGAGTCTCGTTTGAAAAAGGGGTGGAGATAATCCGCGTTTTGCGAAGTGGACAAGAGGTCGGATCTTGGAGTGAAGAAATCCCGAATCTACTAAAAATTCAACGAAGCATGTTAAATGATGGCGCGGTCGGATTCATTATTCATGCTGCTGAACAGTCAGGATTCACTGCGCTAATTGCTCAAAATCCTTCTTATATACACGTTTGGCGGGGCATTGTAGCTCTAGCCGAATCATTGACACGTGAAGGAGAAATCAAAGATCCAGCAGAACTCATCAAAAATATGCTGGCATATCGGACTTCAGCTGAAACCCGCACGGTCAAAGTCTCAGTCGGTGCGCCTGATGTTCCGATTCGTGCTCTAACTGCGCATGGCAGCAAAGGCCTTGAATTTGATTATGTCTTTGTTCCATACGCCACTGAAGAGGCCTGGATTGGCCGGCCTCGAGGCGCCTCGTTTATTTTGCCTAAAAAGAGAACGGTTGACAGCGACATTCGCGACATCCGCCGGTTATTTTATGTAGCATTGACTCGTGGTCGCAAGCATGTGACTGTTTTGACGGCCAGGGAAGAATCCGACGGAAAGACATTATCGCCACTTAGATTTATTGAGGAATTGGACGAGAAGAGCGTGGTGCATGTGGAGCTACCGAGAGTCGGAGTGGAGGAGATATATAAAAAAGCAATGAAAAGCAACATAAGCAACCCGCGAGCTTGCCGAACGAAGCCGGTGTTGCGTGACATCAGAGAAGAAAAAAATACTAAAACTTTTGAACATAATCCGATTTCTCAAAAGCTCATGGATATCACCAAACACACTTTATTTGAAAAAGGCCTTTCAGTGACGGCACTCAATCACTTTCTTGAATGTCCGAACATGTTTCTCTATCAGAGTATTCTAAAATTACCGCAAGCCCCGTCGGTGCCGGCGGAAAAAGGGACTGCCATGCACGCGGCTTTTGACGCGGTCTGGAGATCCAAGAAAACTACTGCGAAAGAGATTGAGATTGTTTTGAATGAAAAAATCGGTGAATATTTTGACGGCTCGTTCCTGCCCATCATGGAAAAGAAATCAGTCAAGAAAGAGTTGCTCAAAGATATTCCCGTAGTCGCCAAAGCTCTTGAATCGCACTTCATTTTGCCAGAAAATTCCGCAGTCTTTACAGAATTATGGATTGAAACAGAATTTATCGGCACGTATGAAGGCGTACAAATAAGAATTCCACTTCATGGAAAACTAGACACAATCGTCGATATGGGAACAATTGTAAATGTTTTTGACTACAAAACCCGCCAAGCCATGTCGGTCAATGCCATCAAAGGGGAGACAAAAACCGATTCCACGGGCAACTATTTTCGCCAGCTCATTTTCTATAAAATGATCTTGAGCGCCGATCCGCGCTGGCGATCCAGGCAAATAATTCCGGCGTTGGTATTCATTTCGCCTGACGGGAAAGGGAAGTGTCCGACTGTTGCGTTGCCAATAGAGCTGGCTGACATTGAACGGATCAAAAAAGAGATCCAATCGCTTATTGACTTTGTCTGGAATGGCGAAATCGCCCGCGCCAAATGCGATAATATGAAATGCGAATGGTGCGGTATGAGATGGTTAGAGAACGGAAGGCGATTGGAGACTAGTCTGAAGAAATAATTATTTTATCTCCACCAGTACCGGTTCAACAATCGCCTTGATGGCGGTATCTGGCACCGCGCCACTCATCAGTATTCTCATGCGGTCAGTTGACATGATGATGGGCACGCGCAACTGAAGCGCCAAGTCGGCGATTATGACATCAAGGCTCTTCGGTGCTGGTTTTGAAAGTACAAAAATGCTCGTTGGCGTGCCGGAAATACCCGCGTTTACGCCACTAAGATATTGCTTGTCGACTTTTTCCTTGAATTGTCCACTTGACAGGCATTCGTTGAAAGCCACCGCCTCCAGACCGGCGAATTTGGCGATGTTCGGCAATTCTTTTTGATCAAGACTCTGGCCTTGGTCAGATGGAGTTATTTCGTACAGTTTGTCAACATATTTCCAGAAAGCTTCGTTGCCGCCGAGCGAAGCGGCGCATTCAAAGGCTTGAGACTCACGGTCGGCGTTTGGGTGAAGAATGCGTCCTTGAGAATCAGGTTCGTCAAGAGGGAAGGCGCGATAGACCCACGCGACCTTACCGCTAGGACCGTATTCCTCAATGATTTTTTTCATGGTCGGATGGAAAGTTTTGCAGAATGGACAGGAAGGGTCGGAAAATTCCACGATCTTTATGGGTGCGTTTGGGTTACCGAGTATGTGGTCAATATTTGTTATCGGAGAGAGAGAAATTTCGGTTTCCGGTTTTTGCTCCACAGATTGAGTTGGCGCTTCCGCGGGTTTTTTGACGTATATAATGGCGATAGCGATGATGGCGGCGGCAATGATGATGGCCCCGGGGATGGTTAGATAATGTGGTTTATTTTCCATTGAGGTTGGTTAAAAAGTAATGCGTTCATTGTAACACGAGAATCCAGCTATTTAACTATTGGATATGATCTAGATGGTTGAATAGTCGGATTTTAGAATGGTAGGGTGTAAGTCATGGCGTTTGATTCGATCGTCTGCCATTTTGACGTATCCAGTTTGACCTCTTTAGTCCCTCCGAATTCTTTGTACTTAAGATGTTTATTTTTGAGAGCATAATCGTACAAATCCCGCGTCAATCGCACATCCTCTATGCAATATTTGATGATTTTATCTACCTCACCACTTCTCCACCATTCTATGGCATCCAGCCCATTTCCCAACTTGTTCCTGTTCAAGGTCGCTCCACCGACGCCGTCAAGCTTGAGACGCCGTCCGATCACTTTCTGGACATCACGCATCAGGTCGATGCTCTTTATTTTGCTCAAATCTCCAGGATAGTATTTATTCAGCAGGGGAATGTCGAAGTGGTCGCCATTCCAAGTAACTAGGGCATCGGCTTGTTCGAAAATCGGCCAGAGTTTGCCGAAGTCAGTCTCCAGATAACTTGAAAATTCATTTGTGTCGGAATCATGGATACAAACCACGGAAATGTCCAGATCGGCTGGATCATTGGAGTTTATATCCTGGAACATATTCTTTGTCTCGCAATCAAAAGTAATGACACGCATGGATATTATATTGATTATGCAAACAACGCGAATCAATACCAGATTATTTTTCTGATTCGTATATTATCTCCTGATAATTTTGACAACCTCATCCTCGTCACCCTCCACCTCCTCACCACTCTCCAAGACCCTCATCCTCAACTTTCCATTCTTGACCTCCTCATCGCCAATGCAGATAACTCTTGGAATCCTCCGTTTATCGGCATTCTTGATCTGGTCACCAAGTCTTTTGTTCGATAAATCAACCGCAACTCGGATGCCTTTTTCACGGAATGTCTGCGCTAAGTCCAATGCATATGGAGTATTTTGTTCTCCAACTATACACAACGCCAAATCAGCTGATGCAGGAATGCCGCCAAGCTCACCCCGCTTCGGAAGCGTTCCATAAGTCTCCATCAAATCACGGGCGATGACATCACCCGCGCCAAAACCAACCGCGGGGACTTTTTCGTTGCCGAAAAGCGCCAGCAGGTCGTCATAGCGTCCACCGCCGAATATTGAACGACGATTGGCCGGATTCAAATCGTAAATTTCAAACACAATGCCGGTGTAATAATCAAAGCCGCGCATCAGAGTCTGATCGAATCTCACATTCGTAATACCGAGATGCTCAAGTCCGGCAATAATCTCGCGAATTTCTTTGATGCCGACATGTTCATCAGCTGTCTGTGGTAATTGCTTGGTCAACTCCTCAAAGTTTTTTGAATTGAGCAATATCAAAAATTGCTTGGTCTTGTCGCCAAGAACTTCCGTTGCGGCGGCTTCGAACCACTCTGGCTTGACCTTGTCTTTTTTGTCGATCAGTTTGGAAATTTTTTGTGCGGCATTTTCATCCAGATTGAAGATGTCCCTTGTCAGGTAGTTCATAAGCTTGCGGTTATTGACCCGAATTTCAAAATCGGCGTCCTTCAATCCATACATTCGGGTAATGTCGTACGCGATATTGATAACCTCGATTTCGGCGGTTGTGGATTCTACCCCGAACAAATCGACGTTCAGCTGCCAATGTTCACGGACTCGTCCTCTCTGTGGCTGTTCGTATCGAAAAAGGTTGGGGATGGAATACCAGCGCAACGGATACAAAAGTTCGCGCTTGCGGGCTGCCACCATTCGTGCCAAGCTTGGCGTCATCTCCGGACGAAGAGTAACTTCGCGGTCGCCTCGGTCGGTGAATGTGTAGGTCTGTTCATTGACGATCTCTTCGCCGGTCTTCGCTCTATAGAGTTCGGCCGGTTCCAAGACTGATGCGCCATACTCTTCATACCCATACTTTTCAACTGTATTCCTCCAAATATCAAAAATCTTCTTTTCTACGGCCATATCGGCGGGGAAGAAATCTCGGACGCCCTTGTAGGCGTCGGTTGATAGTTTTTTCATTTCGTTTGACATAGAGGTATTGTAGCAAATTATAGGGGAAGTGTAATAGGGTTTAAGAGTAGGCGACACAGTATGTGATATATTTGTTGACGCAGAATTTTCTAAAGCCTTGACTTTTGTCTTATTTCAGTATACAATCCTATCATATAAACCAATAAGAGCATCTTTCCTTTTTTATGGCTTATTTAAGCCATATCAATGGGAATGCGAATATTTATGAAAGATATTATCCACACAATCTCATATGCCGTCATTGGTATCATAACGCTTATACTTATCTGCGGTAGCGTTGTTTTGAACCCAAATCAAGCACGCGCTGATTACGGCTATTATGGTACTCCGACATACGATTATGATTATTCATACAACCGTCATTCTCAATATAATAACAACGGCCCGTTGCAGGTCTCGTGTTATCCGATGCCACTCTCGGCTCGTACAGGTGAATCCATTAGCTGGGTCGCTTCCGCTTATGGAGGCAACAATTCCTACTATTACACCTGGACGGGAACAGACAGCTTGTCTGGCTACGGATCTTCTGTAAGCAAAACTTACTATTCTTCTGGTTACAAAAGCGCCAGCGTGACGGTCACCTCCGGCGGGCAGACAGTTTCCAAAAATTGCGATGGTATAGTCAACGTCTATGGTAATTCAAATTATAATTACGATTACAACTATAATTACAATTATTACCCACAAAATTATAATTACTATTCCCCATTGAGTGTCACATGTAGTGTCGGTAGCACCTATACGAATAGTGGCAATTCAGTAACTTGGAATGCCTATCCCTCCGGTGGTAATGGTTCGTACAGCTATAGCTGGACCGGTACCGATGGTCTCTATGGGTCAAGTCAATCAGTCTATCGTACCTATTCGTATCCCGGCACGAAAACCGCTTCCGTCACTGTCTATTCAAATGGCCAGTCTATAACGCAGTACTGCGGTTCAGTCAATGTCGGTGGCTATGGATATGTTAATTACAACAACAACAACATCAACAGCAATAATAACGGTCTTAGCATTGCCTGTTATTCGGATCCAACTACTGTCCGAGTCAATCAGCCTGTCACATGGAGATCTGAAGTGACCGGAGGCATCTCTCCGTACACATATTCATGGACTGGTACAAGTGGTCTTTCAGGTAGCGATAGTTCGGTCATCAAATATTATGATACAGTCGGTGAAAAGAGTGCGGTCATCACTATCAGGTCAGCTGATGGCAAGACGGCAGCGAGTGCGTGTTCCACAGCACTGACTGTTCGTAGTGCCTCCGTGGTCACTCCTACGCTGCCGGCAACCCCAGCACAACCTGTAGTTCAACCACCTGTCCAACAGCAAGATGAGAACGCTTTGTCAGCCGCTGCTCTCTTCTCTCTGAAAAATGTTCCTTGGGGATGGGTCGCTATTATGATTATTCTGGTTCTCTTTGCAACGGTTGTCTATCTTATATTCAATCGTCAAAAGATTTAGAAGTAGTGAGCGAGAAAGCAAGTTGAAAGGAACAAAGGCCTTCTATTTCAGAAGGTTTTTGTTTTGGATGGCTTGAGGTCCTGAATTATCTGAAATGAGATTATTATATGGCTCAAAATATAGGTTTTTTCAGATATATTTTTATTACACAATACTACTTGACAATATGTATACAAATATGATATACTATAAAAGTAGAAGGTGAGTATGGATTTTGACGGTGAATAGGAACAGAGTCAATCACGATCTCTGACAACCAAAGGAAATTTTTATGAAAAAGTTTGAGTTTGCACTGGCGTGTAAGGCCACGAATCATGGCTTGGCGCGCATCGCGCTCCACATTCTGGCGCTAATAGAGCGCAAGGAAAGCTGGGTTCGCGCGAAGGCGGGAATTTGCCGGGAACTCCACAAGAGTGTTCGGCTGATGTAGGCAGTCAACAATAATTCCGAAAGGCAGTTTATGGCAACAACCACAAAGTTCGTCGGTGACGATTATGAGGCTGCCTACGCAAAAGTACTGGGCGGCACGGTGAATGGGGGACTCGGGGATGGTGGCAGAGATGTCATCGTTCCAGAGATCGGTGGGGTGCAGGTGAAAGCCTCCTCCGCTGGTGCCAAGGAATTCTTGGCAGTCTCATTGAAGCGGAAGCAGTTCATCCCTCTTTGTGTTGGCGAGCCCAGCACGAAGGAGGAAGTCCTGGATTCCCTCAAGAAGTTCGGAGCGTGGGTCGGGAAAGAGATTCCCAACCGCGCAAAGCTTCTCGCCGGCATCTCGCAAATTCGCTTGACGCTCATGTGACTACAACCAGCGCCCGTCTCGAGTGATCGAACGGGCGCACAACATTCGCCAAGAAAGGAGGTACCTGCAAAAACCAACTAACATCGCGCCCAGCCGGAAACGGTTGGGCGCTTTCACATCCCAATGGACTTTTCCCGATTGAATTTTAGTGCAAATGTGGACTTCCTATTTCCTCTCCTTGATTTCCTCCTGTAACTTTTTCAATACTTCTTCAACACTCAATTGCCCAACCTGACCCTTATCGCGACTCTCCAATGTGACTTTACCAGCCTCGATATCTTTTTCACCCAGAATGATCGTGTAGCAGACGCGGTCGTTCTTGGCGTTGCGGATCTTCTTGCCAAATCCATTGTTGGACAGATCAATTTCGGAGCGGATCATCACTTGACGCAGAGAGTCATGAATCTTTTGGGCGGCTTCGTAGTGATTTTCCAAAACGGGAATGACGCGGACTTGGACAGGTGAGAGCCAGAGAGGGAAATTGCCGCCATAATGTTCGATGAGGAAGCCGATGAAGCGTTCATGGGTGCCGAGCGGAGCACGGTGAATGCAGAGAGGGGTTTTGAGCGAACCATCTTTGTCTGTATATGTCAGGCCAAATCGAGCTGGCACGGCGAAGTCAACCTGGTTTGTAGCTAGGGTGAACTCGCGACCGATGGCCGACCAGACTTGGACATCAATTTTCGGACCGTAGAAGGCGGCTTCGTTGGCGACTTCAACAAAAGGGATCTTCGAATTAACCAGAACTTTGCGGACCATGTCCTCGGTCTTCTTCCAGAGTGCTGGCTCATTGACAAATTTCTCGCCGAGACGATTCGGATCATGAGTTGAAAAGCGCATGATGTATTTTTCCACGCCGAAAATCCTGAAGTATTTCAGGTAGAGGTCATTGACGGCTCGGAACTCGTCGGCGAACTGTTCTTCGGTGCAATAGATGTGGGCATCGTTCATCTGGAGCGAACGGACGCGCATCAAACCGAAAAGTTCACCGGATTTCTCGTGACGATAGTTGGTCCCGTATTCGGCCAAGCGCAAAGGCAGATCGCGATAGCTCTTGGGCCTAGCGGCGTAGATCTTGTGATGGTGCGGACAGTTCATGGCTTTCAAATAGTATTTGCCGCCTTCGTATGTCATCGGGGGATACATAGACTCCTCGTAATACGGCAAGTGGCCGCTCTTCAAATACAGCGCATCTTTGGCGATGTGGGGACTGCGGACGCGGACATAGTTGCCTTTGAATTCGGTCTCTTTGGCCAGCTTTTCTAATTCCTCGATGAGCACGGCGCCGTTCGGTAGCCAGAGGGGAAGTCCGGGGCCGACATCATCGTCAAATTCAAAAATGTCGAGCTCCTTGCCAAGTCTTCGGTGATCGCGCTTCTCGGCTTCTTTCATCATGGTTTCGTAGGCGTCCAATTCTTCTTTTGTTGCAAAAGCCAGGCCATAAATGCGGGTCAATTGCGTATTCTTCTCATCGCCACGCCAATATGCGCCAGCGAGGCGCGAGAGTTTGAATGAGTCCGAAGGAATCTCCTTGGCCGGATTTTCATTGTGTCCGCCGCGGCAGAGGTCGGTGAATTTGCCGGCGGTATAGAGGGTGATCTTTTCACCCTTGTCGATGATCTCATCGATGAGTTCGAGTTTGTATGGATTGTCTTTGAATAAGTTGCGAGCCTCTCTTTCGCTGACTTCCTTGCCTGCCATTTCTTTCCACGAAGGCAGGAGCTTGTGCATCTTCTTCTCGATATCTTTGAGGTTCTTTTCGGTGATCGGAGTTTTGAATTCAAAGTCGTAATAGAAGCCGTTATCTATGGCCGGCCCGATGGTTGGCTTGGTTTCTGGGAAGAGTTCGAGCACTGCTGCGGCAAGGAGGTGGGCCAGAGTGTGGCGCATATGCTGGAGTGATTCGGAAGGGGGGTTCATGGATAATACTATAGCAACTTTTTGTCAGGCGAGGGAGTGGGTTGACATACTATTATTATTATGCTAGTAATTATACGGGTTGTTCTCAACAACTGAAACGATCATATTTCCCCCAAAAACTTAAAGTAAGGGAAGCTTGGTCACAACAAAAACAACAAACAACGGTAAGCTATGAGTATAAAACTGCTGAAAGCCGCGATTGACATATTCAAACTCCCGACGACTACAAAAACGGAGGAGATTATCATCCTGCGGGGTGTGGTTGATCCTGAGTCACTGAAAGAAATCAAGGTCGACAAGTACCAACGTGAGGTTCTGTCGTCGGCAAAAATCAAGGCTTTGATGGTCGCGCTCGAGTCATCGAAGGTTCCAGACATCGAACTCGGTATGCGTGGCGAACGGTATCAAGTCCGAAAGCCTGACGGCGAGGAAGTTTACTTTCTCCAGGATGACGTATTCGTCATTGATGGTCTGCAACGGATAACAGCCGCTCTGAAGCTTCTTCAGGAGAAGTTCGACTGCAAACCTCGCATCGGTGCTGTTGTCCATTTTTCCACGAGTTTTGACTGGGAGCGAGAGCGTTTTCGTATCCTGAATCAAGAGCGCACAAAACTCGACGTCAATGTGTTTCTGCGTAATTTGCAGACCGATAGTGAAGCGATTGACATGATTTTTCGTCTCTGCAACGATTCGTCGTTCATCCTTCAAAATCGCGTCAAGTGGTCGCAGAACATGCTCCGTGGGCAGCTTATTCCTGCCCTGCTGTTGTGCAAAGTCACTGGTGTGTTGCACTCGAGGTTCGGCCCGGGCCGTACCAGCAGTTGTCACGAACTGGCGTCCGCTCTGGATACGACCATGAAGACCGTGGGTCGTACTACCATGCGCGATAACATCAAGACTTTCTTCGAGGTCATCGACGAATGCTTTGGTGTCAAACGGATTGTGATGGTGCATGCGGCGTCCTACATGCGCAGTACATTCCTGTTGTCTTTGGCCGATATCTTCACCAATCATACCGACTTCTGGCGCGGGACTCGACTTTTCGTCGAACAAAAGTTGCGGTGCAAGATCGCCAAGTTCCCGATCAATGATCCGGAAATCGAAAGGTTGTCGGGTGCAGGAGGTCAGGCGCGTGCGATCATGTACGAGATCATGCTCAAGGCGATCAACAGCGGCAAGCGTAAGAAGCGGTTGAAGGGGGTTGATGGTCTGAACCCTGCAAAAGATACCAGCGACAGTGGTGACGACGGTGTTACCATTCCAGAAGCCCCGGCTCCAACCACAAATGAGAGTTCTGGTCGGAAAACCTTGGCTCGTATGGGCCTGTAATAAGGAGGAAATATGAGTCAAAAACTTACGATTGAAGAGTTCACTCTTCTTGCGGTAGATAAACTACCCAAGGGTGATAAACAGATGATTCATACCGTTTACTCTGGCTTCAACGAAGCTTTCCGGGAGTATTTTCCTGGCAAGGATCCTGTTGCTGAAGTTAACCAACTGGCCAAAGAAGGGAAAATCAGTTTCCGACTGTGTCGGGGTGGGGCGATCATCGCCAAGCCCGGGGTAATCGAATCAGTACCGAAATCAAAGGACACCTTACAGAAGATGGGCGTTTAAGTGCATAGCCTGTCACAATCAACAGCCACCCTCGCGCGAGCGTCGGTGGCTTTTTATTTTCCCACTTTCCCCTTATACTTATCCCATGACCACCACCCTCATCATCCTCGTCACTATCGCCATTTTGGCCAACGTTTTCATTGTCGTATTTTTCATGCGAAAGCGGACTACGGAGCAGGCTCCAAAGGATGATACAGGTCTCAAGCTTCTCCTTGAACAGATGAACGAAGTCTCGCGGACTGTTGATCGTAAAGTTGGTGATCTGACCAAGACGGTGGATAATAAAATGAACGAGTCGTCTAAGAGTGTGAATGATGCACTGCGTCACCAATTCGGCGAGTCTCAAAAGTTAATTAAAGATATAACAAATGAGATTGTCCAGGTAAAGGAGATTGGCAAACAGAGTCTTTCGGTTACTGATCAATTGCGTGAATTGCAGGACATCCTCAAGAATCCGAAACATCGTGGGATTCTCGGTGAATATTATCTGGAAACATTGCTCAAGAATGTTCTGGCACCGGGGCAGTATCAGATGCAATACGCTTTCAAGAATGGAGAGATCGTGGATGCGGCCGTGTTTGTCAAGGATAAAGTCATTCCGATTGATTCGAAGTTCTCATTGGAAAATTACAACAAGCTGGTTGAAGAAAAGAATCCAGCTGAAAAAGATAAGCTGGAAAAGGCTTTTGTGAATGATCTCAAGAGGCGTATTGAAGAAACCGCCAAATATATTCGGCCGGCCGAAAAGACCATGGATTTCGCTTTCATGTTCATTCCGCATGAGGCCATCTATTACGACCTTTTGGTCAACAAGATCGGGGCGCTCGCCGATGAAACTGACAACCTGATCCAGCGCGCGGCTAGCAAGTACAAGGTCATCATCGTCTCACCAACGTCGTTTCTGGCTTATTTACAGACCGTTTTACAGGGTTTGAAGGCTATGCAGATAGAGGAGACTGCCAAGGATATCGTCAAGCATGTCGGCCAGCTGGGTAATCATCTCAAAAAATATGAGGAGTATCACACCAAGTTGGGCGTCTCACTTTCGACGGTCGTCAATCATTACAATACATCTGGCAAAGAATTGAAGAAGGTGGACAAAGATGTTTTGCGGATCACTGGGGAGACTCCAGGGATAGAGGCGGCGATGATCGAAAAGCCGGAGGGGGAGGAGTGATATATTGCGCAAGACGCCATTTCGTGTATAATGTCCTGACTATGCAATTCGCCGTCATCGCAACCGGAGGCAAGCAATACACCGTTTCTAGGGGTGACGTTATCGCCATTGAGAAGCTTTCGGGCACCCACAAAGAGGGTGATAAGGTGACTTTTGACAAGGTTCTCCTCATCGACGATGGCAAGGACACGACTATCGGCGCTCCATATATCCCAAAAGCCTCGGTCGCTGGCACTATCACCGAGATCGGCCGCGCTCCGAAGATCACAGTCGTTCACTACAAGCAGAAGTCCCGCTACTACAAGAAAAATGGACATCGCCAGCCGTTCTTCAAGGTCAAGATTGATAGTCTAAAATAAGAGATTAGTAACTAGTAATTAGAGGTTAGAAAAGCACTGGAAGAGCGTTTTTTGTTTGTAGATCGTTCTTGGGATTTGGAACCCCTTGGTCCACCTTGATGCTTGGAGACCGTATTAAATTTTGTGATCATTCACGCCCTGTTCTTTAGGGCATTTTTTATCGTCTCACCATCCACATATTCCAACTCCGCGCCGGTAGACAGACCTCTCCCTAGCATAGAAATGGAAAGTGACAACTTTTCCGTCACTTTTTGTAAAGCTTCTTTTACTATCGTTCCGGTGTGCTCGCCATCAGGAGTAGCATTCAATGAGAGGATGATTTCCTTGAACTGAGTGGAATTTGTGTCTCCGCCCTTCTTACTCGAATTTTTTTCTGAAACTTCCTCAAGCAGCTGTTTCAAACGAATCCTCTTATCTGGTTCTTTGTCTAAAACAGGCACTGTCCCGCCAAGAATAAAATACAGACCCTTGTATGCGCCGCTTTTCTCGACTGTTTCAAAGTCAGAATCACGAGCAATGACCATTAGGGTTGATTGATCACGCGATGGGTCAGAGCAGATCGAGCAAAGATTTAAGATTTTGGATTTAAGATTTTGGTTCGACTGTTTTGCGCCAGATAGTCTCGCCCCATTTTTACCGATAAAAAACCGGTGACACTGATCGCATTCACTGCTCGTTTTTTTCACTTCTTCAACAAGCTGGGTGAACTCCTTTATGAAAGAAGGGGATTTGTTCAACAAATAATAGACAAAGCGCTTGGCCTGCCGCGGACCTATGCCCGGGAATTTGGCGAAAAGTTCTTCGAGGCGGTGGAAGTTGTCCATTTAGCAATTTTAACTTTTAATTGATAAAAAAACCACCGAGTCTGACTCGGTGAAAATTGAAGAAGTGGAAATACTACAGAAAATTAAAGTTAATAGCAAATCCTACACCTTCTCAAACCCGCCGAAATCCGCCTTATCCATACTCAAGAATGTCGTTTTCTTGCTGTCGAAGAAGAGCTTGGCGATGCCGGTCGGACCATTGCGATGCTTTTCTATGAGAATCTCGGTCTCTTCTTTGCGGCCACCAGCATCGACGTCAGATTCACGGTGAATGAACATGACTACATCGGCATCTTGTTCTATGGAACCCGAATCGCGCAAATCAGAGAGGCGGGGTTTACCGCCGCGTTGTTCGACGGCGCGGGAAAGTTGGGAAAGCGCCAGCACGGGAATCTCCAATTCTCGCGCCAAATTCTTTAGCGATCGTGAAATTTCGGTGACCTGTTGGACTAGATTATCCGAGCCACGCGCTTGTGTCGGCACCATCAATTGCAAGTAATCAACGATGATCAGACCAAGACCTTTTTCGTTTTTGAGACGACGGGCTACGGCACGCATCTTCAAAATATTGTTGCCGGCCTGATCGTCAATGAATATTGGCGCGTCCGACAATCGTCCGATGGCGTCGCCGATGGCCTTGAAGTCTCCTTCTACAGATAGGTTATGGCCGGTGCGAATCTTCCATGAATCAACTTGCGACTCGGCCGAGAGCATACGATCGACAAGCTGTTGGGAGCTCATTTCCAGAGAGAAAATCGCCACGGGAATCTTGTGATTGACGGCGGTCTTGCGGGCGATGTCAAGCGCCAAGGATGTTTTACCCATGGAAGGGCGGGCGGCCAAGATTATCAAATCGGATTTTTGCAGGCCGGCGAGCTTGATATCAAGCTCGGGAAATCCTGTCGGTACGCCGCGAAGTTCGCCCTTGGTTTTGTGCAGGTGATCAAGGCGTTCCCACGCTTCGGAAAGTGTATCTTTGAGAGCCACAAACTTGTGTGAACCGGTTTTGTTGGTGACAGCGTAGAGGGACTTTTCCGCTTTTTCTAAAATGTCATGGAGCTCTGATTCCTCGTCATAGCCAAGACCGGTAATCTCCTCGGCGGCACGGAGCAATTCACGCATGATATGTTTTTTCTGCACGATCTCGCCATAATGTTCCGCGTTGGTTGATGAGGGAACCGAATTGATGATTTCGGTCAAGTACGATAGGCCGCCGCTCTGCTCCAGTAAACCTTTTTCTTTGAGGCGCGCCGATACAGAAAGCATGTCAATCGGTGTTCCTTTGGTATGAAGTTCAAAGAGAGTCCCCCAGATGGCTTTGTGTTGATTTGAGTAGAATGATTTCTCGCTGACGATATCAACGATATCATATATGACTTCGCCGCGTATCATGATTGACCCGAGCAGGGCTTTCTCAGCCTCAATATTCTGCGGCGGTATTTTCAATTCTTTGGTCTTGAAATAGGGCGAAGTGGTGCTCATGTGAAGATTGTAACATGGGTGATAGAATGGAAAAATATTATCAATTTAAAAAAGAGGGGAAAAGATGTGGAGAAATATATTAGCAGACTCCACTTATTGTCAACTATATTAAGATGACCCCGCGCACAGCGCGGGGTCGTTGAGTTTTCTATCGGTGGTCTTTTACCACCCGACAGGAGGTCGCCATTTGAACCGATAGAATCGTTTCGAAGGATCCGTAATGACTACTGGGACCCATGTCAGCCGGTTGTTTCCGACTGCGATGTTTTCTTGGGTTGTGGTCCAAGTCGACATATCTGTCGTTGCCAAAAGATCATAAGATGTTCCTGGAATCCCGCGCACACCTATCCAGTTTGTGCTTCCCAATTGCCCCGGTGGGGCGGTGTTCGGGGGTGCTGACAAAAAACTTTCGTCAACGGAATAACTTGTGGAAGGGCAGGAGCCGTATGGCCCAATCGCCGAAGGATAAACTTCTGGCCCAGATACTGGCCACCAGTAAGCATTGGTATTGCCAGTGACTCTTTCGACGAAGAATGACTCTCCGCAAGCGAAGGTCGGCATGTCTGGAGCCCAAACATAGTTTGTCACATACCCAGTTCCTCCATCACCAATTGGAGGTATGTCACCAGCGTTGGTTGAGATGTTCACGCTATTGGTAGCGGTATAGGTGACCCACCCGCTGCTGTATTTGTGGATTTTGTCACCGATTCTGGCTGGAAACCCGGCTCCTGAACTTGACTTTGAAAACGGGAAAGACAGGATATTGTGACCGGAAGGACAATAAACAGTCAGTCCTCCAGCCAGCACTTGACCAGAGAATGTTACCTGGATGGCGTTGGCAGATGGATTGTAGAACAACCCCCCTTCCCCAGGGAGGAGAGCAATTGATTCATCTGTCCAAGAAGTCCCGTCGAAGGAGTTGGTCACCCAAACCCCGTCGCCGTTGTCATACTTGGCAATATAGGTACTGGTGGCCGCGCCCTTGAAAATTGAGCCGACTCTTGGATCCCAAGGATCCAGTTGGTTGGCAACGAGACGCACCCCTTGGGCTGGTATGGTACATGTGTACCAACCAAATGTCGCGGAATAATCGTTGTTATCGATCCTCCTCACTCTGAAGAACAGATTGGTCCGACCATCAGGGTTGAAGTTTATTGTCTGAACGCCAATAGATGTTCCCGAGAAATTGTTGCCTTCAGTCTCCCAATTTCCGGTATCCAGACTTGTTCGTGATTCCAAAACCCCGCTGATTCCGTTACTGATACCAATGACCATAAGTTCGACGGATCCTTGGAAAGTCGCTCCAATGCCTCGAGGCAAATCTGCGTTCGGGACAAGGGTGATGTTCCTCATCTGCGTTCCGACAGTTTGCCTGTAGAAGGCGTCGGTGGCAGACCATCCAGAACTTCCGTTGTTGTGTATTGTCCACGATACTTTCGTGGCATTGGATCTCATCATCCCTCCTGGAGCGTTACTCCCGAATTGATAGAATGTGAATGCTACCCAGTTCGTCTCTGGGGCTACAGCCAAGGGCTGATAGAATATTGTCAGTTTTGACCCCTCAACGAGGTTATTGGTGCCTGACAACAGGCTGTCCATGTTCTTGAATGTTCTTGTCCCGTCTGGGTTTTCAGACATTCCGTGCCATGGACCGGCATTTGGTAGAAAGTTTCCCGCCGCCCAACTAATCGGGGGGATAGGATTGTCATCTCCAACGATTGTTCTGTTTTTGTCACCCGTTTTCCAGGTAAACAATTTGAGTCCTTGACCTTTGAGTTCAGTACCGATAGGACCAATACCAAACCGTATTCCACCAGTTGGCGGAGAAAAACTGATTGCTGGGCTGTCTAGGAAGAAGAAGTTCGGCGGGAGAGGTCCAATGACCGGTGGCGGGGACATTCCCCACGGTGAGAAGTCAAGGGTATTGGTCTTCCCATCCCTGTTGGTCACTACGGTTGGTGGTACCACCGGTGGCATGTTGGACTTGACTATGTAGTATACTCCCACAAAGTTCGTCACTCCACTCGCTGTCTGCGGGGAAAAGGTACCCATCCAGACAATCACGGATGTCACCAATATTGCTATAGTTCTGTTCATACTTGTCTTGCCTGTTTCTGTTGACCTTCTGGTCTTCTTTGTTTTTTATCCCTATGATCATTGTCTTCACTGCCTGGGATATTCTGCAGTGATAAGACTGGTTTGGACCCAATCTTTGACAAATAACATTATGATCCTGTCGGGTCATAATCTGAATAACACCCTAACAACAAGTAATAATAATGTCAACATTTGACATTATTATTTGTTTATGCTAGCATATGGAACAGTTTAGTCACCCAAGCAAAACGTTTGGGCGTGAAATTTAGTTTTGGTTACAAAGTTATGAGAAATATGACATCAGCACATCAAGGTCATCGCGGACATTGGGTCAGGCGCCGCCACTCGTCCCAAAGGGAGAGGACGAATCCAAAGGTTATCCTCTTCATTGTGGGGTGCATCATCGTCGCGGCCCTGATCTACCAGCTTGCTCAAGCGGTTGAGCAGCTCAAGATCATGAATGAGTTGAGTTCGGGTGGAGGCTCAATTCGTTTCTAATTGGGACCCAACAACTCCACCAGCCGTCACTCGCGCCTCCATTGTGGGGCGCGTTTTTATTGGACCTAGGTCTCAACTTCAGCAAAACTTTATCGCTTCTTCAGCGTTTCTTTATCGCTCTTTGATATGGTGTGTCCATTATTAGTAATTATATAACAATATGAATACACACAAAGTCTCATTTAGAAGGATTGCCTATCCGCCAAAGATTCGTTCAGTTGCAAAATTTCATTACAAACGCATATCAAAGCACGCATTGAAAGCATATATACCTCGTATGGTTCGATCAGCCGGATTTACGCTTATTGAGATTCTAGTCGTCATCGGTATCATCGCCATACTTGCTGCCGTAGTCTTGGTCGCGGTCAATCCGTCTCGCCAATTCAAGCTTGCTCGTGATTCGCAAAGAACCAGTAATGTCAATGCCATCTTAAATGCCATACATCAAAATATATCAGAGCACAAAGGAAGTTTCGTCTGCAATGGCGTCGTCAGGGCAATACCCTCAGTCGCCACTCTCATGGAAAGCAGCGATACGCCCGATGATCCGAAAGATGTCGCGTCATGCCTAGTGCCTGATTATCTTTCCGCGCTTCCGTTTGATCCTTCCATTGTCGGTGCCCATTTTGTCAGCATCACGGATTACAACACGGGTTATGAGTTCTTCCGTGATGACAATGGGCGTATTACAGCAAGTTCGACTGGTGAATTAATTCCGACCATATCGGTGACGAGGTGATTGAGTCATGGTACGATGTAGAAGATGCATATCAAACATCACTTCTTGCTTCTTGTATGTGGATGTCTCGCGCTTGTCGGCATATCCGCTTTGATGGTCCAGCAGACTGATCCCGGACCTGAATCGGAGATATTGACGCCGGCGACCGTGGCTGGTGTGGATGTTCCACAAGTTGATGCGGCATTTATCGATGGTTTGATCGAGACCGTGCCCAAAATGCCGGCAAAGATTGCAAGTGACGACATCGCCGGATTGACGGCCAGAGCCTACCTTGTAGGAAATATAAAAACGGGAAAAATTTATCTAGAAAAAAATAGCTCGCGCGTATTGCCGGTCGCTTCAATGTCAAAGCTCGTCACAGCGTTTGTGGCGACAGATATGATGAGTTCAACGACGGTGATCGCCATATCGACGAGTACATTGGTGGTACCGCCGGATTCTAGCAATCTCACGTTGAATGAGCGCTTTACTTTGCAGGAAATACTCCAACCACTTTTGTTGAGCTCGTCTAACATCGCCGCGGAAGCGATCGCAACCGCCACAGACCGCGTGACATTCATGGAGATGATGAGTAGTTATGCCTGGGAAGTCGGCATGCCGCAAAGTTTCTTTGCTGATCCTTCTGGTGTCAGTCCAAACAATACAGCTTCGGCACGGGATTTATTCGGACTATCAAAATATCTTGTCATGTATCGGTCTGATATTTTGAGAATAACGCGTACGGCCGTTGCTTCGATTTCTACCACCACCGAACATGGTGGCCACACATTCACTAGCACACACCCATTCGTCAATGATCCACGATTTATCGGTGGCAAAACGGGTCGTACCGAAGAAGCCGGTGAAACCATGATGACGATACTTAACATCGGCAATGAACCAATAGTATTCATAATCTTGGGATCAAGATACGGTGCGCGTGAAAGCGATACGCGGATTTTAATTAAAGAATTTGAAAAGCACCTCTATTCCGCGAGCCAGCTTCTGATGAGCGTTTTTGTTTCTTCCGGATTTTTGACTGAAATACAATCGACACCAGTTGCTTTGGCCGGGTAGTCGTTCCCTCCAGGAAAAAGCGCGTCGCCGACAAAGACGATATCGTCGGGGGTCATGTGTAGGAATTCTTCCAGTTTGCGAATACCATAAGCTTTATTGACCCCTTTTTTGGTGATGTCAATGGATGTGCTTCCGCCGACGCGCACGTCAAATTCCGGTATCTTGGGCTGTAAAAATGAGACAATATTTTCCCGTTTTTTTCTCGTAGGATCCCAGGCGACTTTTTCTGCAATGGGCGCTTGCTGACCTAACGCGGAAAAGGTGATTTGTGAGCCGCGGTCCTCAATGATTGTTCCGTAGACTCTGGTCGGTTGGATATAGTCGGCTTGTTTGAGAGCCGAGTTGAGTGATGTCATGATTTTTTCTTTTTCTTTTGGCGAGAGGTGTTCGGCGTATTGTTCATTCCATGTTCCGCGCCATGTGTACAGACGAGTGCCGGATGTGGGCACGAGAAACAAATTGCTGAAGTTGTTCTCCCCGACGGGAAACGCGTTCAATATCTGCGTTTGAAATTGCGGATAGCCTCCACCTGAAATGATGGCGACTTTCTTGATGGCGATAAGTTTCTGTAGAAGTTTGCCGATTTCAGGATCAAGCGGACACTTGCTTCTTCCCAGAGTGCCGTCAAGGTCAAAGATTATTAGTTTTTTGGAATATGCTACCATTGCAGATAAGTCTTTATGCTAAATCTTAAGCATGGCCAATAATTCAACAAGCTTGATGGTAGCGACGCCAACCACGCTGTCGGCGCCTCCATAATAAATGTATACGACGCCTCCTCGCACAACCAGACCACACGGAAAAACCACATTTTGGATACTGCCGAGACGTTCATAGTCTTCTTCTGGTTCAAAAAAGGGGATTGCCGTGCGCGCCAAAACTATCGTCGGATCCTCAAAATCAAGAAGTATGGCTCCGACGCGATATATTGCGCTCCACGAGACGCCATGATACAGCATAAGCCAGCCCTTTGGGGTTCTTACCGGCGGTGTCGAGATACCAACCTTGAGGCCATCCCACATGCCCTTGCGTGGTGATAACATTTCTATACAGCGCGTGATTTTTTCTCGTGAGAAGTCCAACGAAGCGATAAAATCCGCGCAAATACTTTCGTGTACCCTATGGAAGACAAGATATTTTTCGTTGACGGCCTCGGGGAGAATGGTGGCGTCTTTATTGTCCACATCCATGGGCGTGATAATCTCTGGCGCTCTCCAAGCGCTCCATTTTTTCTTGAGGAATTCATCGCTACCGATGGAGGTTACCGCTACGCGTGGCACTATACCGTCATACGCGGTATATGTCATGAAAATACGTCTATCAATGAGTATGACGCGTGGATCTTCACAGCCGCGAAGCTCAAACTCAAGACGAGGCCGGTAGATTGGTTTGTTTGATCGTTCGTCTATGCTAAATCCGTCGCTTGATGACGCGTATCCAATACTCGAAATATTGTCATCTGATACCGCACGATATAAAATGTGAGTTTTATTTCCTAAATCTATGGCGGCGGGATTGAATGTGCCTCTAGCTTCCCAAAGGACACCAGCTCTAGGGGCGATGATTGGATTGCCTTTAAAGCGGCGCAGTGGAGACTGATTATTCATATTGATATTGAGGCCATTCAATAAAGAATCAAGTGGGATGGTTGCGACGGCGCCATAGGAATCCGCGGCACCATAATAAATTTCAAGGTGTTCACCACGGATGAGCGCGCCTGAAGGGAATATTGTGTGTGGCACCTGTCCGACATGTTCATAATACGCTTCGGGCACCATGAAAGGGCCTTTCGTACTCCCGATGATTTTTTTTGGATCTTGCGCGTCAAGTAATAGCGTTTCAATGCCGAAAACATGGTCTGGCCGGTCATATCGTTGTATATGAGAATAGACAAAGAGCCATCCTTTATCTGTCTTTACTGGCACGGCACCCAATTCAATATGATCATCAAGGCGTCTGCGGATATTCAGTTTGTGCTCGTCAAGATTTTTGTACCATTCATTCCAATAATCGGCCGACCAGATATCTTCCGGCTTATTGAATTCAATGAAGCAAATGTCGGAAGGTTTGCGGTCGGTATTTACGGTGACGAGTGCGGCAAGCTTGCCATTTATTTTTTCCGGGAAAAGAGCCATAGCTTTGGCGTTGAACGGCGTGACCAAGTGTTTCTCCGTGATAGTCTTCAAGTCCTCACTCAGAGCAACGGCAACTTTTATGTTGTCAACTGAAAACGGATATCCACCAAGTCCGGTATAGAAAATGTAATAGGTCTTGCCGATTTTGGTTACGCGCGGATCTTCACAGCCGTAACGATCAAAATCCGCGTCGGGAGAAATCAAGATTGAGCGATTTTCATAGTGGACGCCGTCTTTTGAATCGGCTCGCGCGATGACGGACATGCGTATGTGCGGCTCTTTGAGAAGTTCCGGGTCCGACATGGCCCGATATACAAGCGTAGTTTTGCGTCCTTGAATAATCGGACAAGGATTGAAAGCGGCCGCCGATTCCCATGAATGTTCTCGGAGCGGAGAGAGTATCGGATTATGTAGGAAGCGGGTGACTGTAAACATCGAAATAGTATATCACACGACATTTTCTTGACCGGTATGTTTGCCGTATGTCACCAACCAATCCAACAAAACATCAAGTGGAGTTTGTGCTATGCAGACATGCCTATCGCCACCGCCGTAATAGACGAGCAATTGGCCGTCGCGTACGATGGCGCCAGATGCATAAACAATGCCCGGTTTGCCATCGTTCTCATAGCACATGTCCGGAGTCAGTATCGGTTCCGGCGCGCGATACAAGATTCGCGTCGGGTCGTTGGCATCCAAGATCATCGCGCCAAGTTTGTATTTGTGAAATTCTTTTCTATCCACTGCGTGATACAAAAGCAACCAACCTCGGTTGGTTTTTATCGGCGGTGGACCGGCACCACGCAAGATATTATCCCAAAATCCTTCACGGCCGGGTTGAGGCCCTTGCGGACGGGAGCTCTTGATGTGAGGAAATGTCTCATCCAAATCGTCCACGTATTCAATCATTATTTTCGGAACAATACCATGCAATATGGCGTATTTACCATTGACTTTTTCTGGAAAAAGTACCCAGTTTTTGTGGACTTCGTCGGGAGGCGATATGAGTCTAGGCTTCTTCCAATTCCACCGCTCTTTTTTCAAATCTTTGACGGCGATTGAGGTAAGTCCGATGCGTACCGAACCCCAGCCTTGGAAAGCGGTATAAGTCATGTAAACGCGACTGCCGATTTTCACGGCACGAGGATCTTCGTGGCCACCCCAGCCGCCGCCGGATGTGTATATGGCGGGATTGTATTGAGCGGGACCTGAAGATTTTTTTTCAGAGGGATTTTTTTCTTCAACATGTGGCTGATATACTGGGAAAGGCGAACGCCTATCAAAGTTCATGCCGTCTATGCTTGAGGCGTGTCCGATATTAGAAAGTCCGTTGTTTCCGATTGCCCGATACAGCAGATGAACGCGTCCCTCATCGTCTTCTATCGCCGTCGGATTGAATGTGCCGTTGGTTTCCCATTCTTGATGTGGTCGCGGTGACATTATGGGATTCGCGTGGTGGCGTTTTATCTTATGACTAACAGGAGCGTCGCCTTCCTCCCGTTTTTTTCTTAACAAAATAAGATAACAGACAATTCCGATGACGATTACTATCGCAAGAGACAGTGCGGTGACAAATATGATGTGGTCAGTTGTAATGTTCATTGGTGTTCTGCGTAAAAATATTTAAGACAAATTTAAGTGATTCTACCGTACTTGTCTTCCAGTCTTATTATGTCTTTCTCGTCAAATTCTCCGAATGACAGTTCGAGGATGATCAACTCCATCACGCCACCCATAAGACGATGGTTTATTCCTTTTGGCACAAATTGATCCACTCCGGCTTTGAGCGATACGTGATCATTGTCAACGATGGCGGTGCCGTCGCCTGAGATAACATGCCAGAACTCATCGCGATTACGATGATACTGCAAACTCAATTCTTCGTGGGGTTTGATACTCAAGATTTTCACCATTGACGGTCTGTCGTTGGAAACCCAAAGTTCCTCTCCCCATGGTCGCTCTTCGCGATATGGTTTAGGGGTTTGCATGGCTTTATGTACACCTCATTATACTACAAATATGGGCCTTTAAATTGGTGTTTTATATGTGTATAACTTTTGCGGCTTATTTTAAGCATTTTTTGATATAATGGGCACATGGAAACAGTGGTTCTAATAATTATAGTTTTTGCGATTCTTTTTTACAGTTCTCGTCCGAAATCAGATAAAAAAGAAGTCGGTAAAGGCGATAGAAATAAGGAGGTGAAACGATAAGATGAAGTTCGTATCTAATTTCTTGGCTCCGCGTTGCGAATGAAATATCTACCTACTTTAAGACCACAAAGGAGTACCATTACATCTCAAATCTAAAGGATGGTATCTACGAACTTACTCGGCCGACAAGCGAGCAGTTAACAAGGGTTTAAGAGATGTTGGCATCTGTCCATTTGACATCCTATACCCCCTAGGGGTATCATGTAGGCATGAGACAATATATCAAAACAAAAGCTATTCGCCGATTAAAAATTGTTGAGGGACAAATTAGGGGACTTCAAAATATGGTTGAAGATGAGAAGTACTGTATCGATATTATTACCCAGGCATCTGCTATTAAAGAAGCCCTTACAGGAATTGAGAACTTGGTCCTTGAAAACCATCTTTCTACCCACGTAGTTCACCAGATGAAGCATGGAAGTGAAAAGAAAGCTGTTGATGAGATCCTTAAGGTTTATAAGCTAAAGCGTAAATAAAATATGAATCATCCTACCAAAACCTACAGGGTAAAAGGAATGCACTGCGCTTCGTGCGCTGGTATAATTGAAAAAACTTTCAAGAAAACCGAGGGAGTCCACTCTGCTGAAGTAAACTATGGGACCGAAAAAGCAAAAGTAGCTTTTGATGAATCGAAAACAAGCGCACAGGAGCTTTCAAAAAAAATAGAACCATTGGGCTACTCCCTAGCCCTGAACCAGGAGACTTCACATGAACATGGTGGCCATTCAGCAGAGGAGATGGGTATGTCTGCAGACGAGCATGCGACTCACCTCGGAATCGGTCAATCAAAGAAAGAGAAGCTTGCTGAAGTCGCTGATATGAAGACAAAGGTACTCTCTGCCATTCCTTTGGCAATTTTCGCAGCACTAGTCATGGGATGGGACATTCTGGCTCAATATGGAGTTGTGGGAGAAATGAGTTATACGATCAAAGAATTTATTCACCATCTTTTGCCTATACTGGCGGCATACATACTCTTTGTTGTTGGAAAACCCTATCTCATGGGCTTCTACCGCTTTCTCCGCTATGGCAAGGCTAATATGGATACCCTCATAGGTATCGGAACTACTGCAGCATTTTTATACAGCTTTGCCGTTACCGCTTTTGAGGAAGCGCTTCGACCTTTTATAAATGTTGATTACCAATACTACGACGTTACCATCGTGGTGATCACCTTTATAGCACTCGGCAAATATCTTGAAGCGCGATCGAAAATAAAGACCGGAGATGCTATTGAAAAGCTTCTTAATCTCCAGGCTAAAACAGCACTTGTTGTTCGAGATGGAAAAGAAGTAGAAATTTCAGTGAATGAAGTAAAACATGGAGATCTCATTATTGTTAAGCCAGGAGCAAAGATTCCAGTAGATGGAATTATTACCGAAGGATCCTCATTTATCGATGAGTCTATGATTACCGGAGAGCCGATGCCTGCACAAAAAAAGATCGGAGACAGTGTTGTGTCCGGAACAATCAACACTAGTGGCTCGTTTACATTTAAGGCAACCAAGGTCGGTTCAGAGACTCTTCTCGCTCAGATTATAAAAATGGTTGAGGATGCCCAGGGTAGTAAAGCGCCAATTCAAGCACTGGCAGACAAGATTTCATCTATCTTCGTGCCTATCGTTCTGGTGATTGCATTTCTAACACTCGGAGCATGGCTTATTATTGGGTCCCAGTATCTAGGCTTCTCTCAAGCGCTTTCATTTGGCCTCGTTTCTTTTGTAGGTATTCTCGTTATTGCTTGTCCATGCGCTCTCGGCCTCGCTACTCCAACAGCGATCATAGTAGGAGTTGGTAAGGGAGCCAAGGAAGGCATTCTCATCAAAGATGCAGCAACACTTGAAAAGCTTCATAAGGTAAATACGGTTGTGGTTGATAAGACGGGGACCATTACTAAAGGCAAGCCAACACTTGTAGATATTCAAAACCTTTCTGATTTAAAAGATGATGAACTTGTATCAGTACTTGCTTCGCTTGAGAAAAAATCAGAACATCCAATCGCACACGCAATTGTAAGCTACGCTAAGGAAAAGAATATCTCGGTATCAGAAGTGTCTAATTTTGAAGGTATTCAAGGTAAGGGTCTCAAGGGAACAATTAAGGGTGCTGAATATTTTGTTGGTAACGCAAAGCTTGTAAGTGATCTCGGACTTTCTTTTGATGTAGCCAAGCTCAATGAGTCTACTTCTCAGGGTAAAACGCCAGTCATTCTCGCTAGTAAAGAAAAGGTTCTTGGTTTTGTAATGGTGGCAGATGAAATAAAAGCTGAATCAATAGAAGCGGTGAGAGATCTTCACGCACTGGGAATCAAAGTGATCATGCTCACCGGCGATGATGAAAAAGCGGCAAAATATATCGCATCACTTGTCGGCATCGATGATGTGGTTGCTCATGTGCTGCCACAGGATAAGCTTGAAAAGATAAAAGAATTACAGTTACAAAGAAAGATCGTGGCTATGGCAGGAGATGGTGTGAACGACGCTCCTGCACTTGCACAAGCTGATGTGGGTATTGCCATGGGGACCGGAACTGATGTGGCGATTGAATCAGCAGGTATTACGCTTCTTGGTGGAGATATTTCAAAGCTCGTCAAGGCAATCAAGCTATCGAAAATTACCATGCGTGGAATCAAGCAAAATCTTTTCTGGGCATTTATTTACAACATATTCGGCATACCTCTTGCAGCTGGAGTTTTCTATCCTATTTCTGGATGGTTACTTAATCCTGTATTTGCTGGTTTTGCCATGGCCATGTCGTCGGTGTCAGTCGTATCGAACTCGCTTCGCATCAAAGGTAAAAAACTATAATCAACAAGACCAACAATATGAATCCACAAACTCTTAAAACATATACATTCCACGTCCACGGCATGCACTGCAACGCCTGCGTCCTTATGATCGAAAGCGAGCTAGGTGATCTACCGAATATTACTCATGTTAAATCAAGCCTCAAGAATCACTCGGCAGAGGTCACCGGAGACTTTGGCGATAAGACCCTGGAGCAGATCGCGGAAGAGCTTACTATTCCGCTGAAGTCACACGGTTACACTGTTTCAGTTGAAAAACAGCAGCACAATGCCACATGGGGAGACTTCAAGATCGCTGTCCCGATAGCGCTCGGCTTCGCAGTACTCTTTGTAGTACTACAGAAAATGGGGATCGTGAATCTCGTCAGTGCCGGTAATGTCACCTACGGCACAGCGTTCGTCATTGGCATCATTGCCTCGCTCTCAACGTGCATGGCAGTTGTCGGTGGACTGGTCCTTTCCATGTCTGCCACCTTCGCCAAAGAAGGGGATAAGGTACGGCCTCAACTCATGTTCCATGGCGGCCGAATAGTCTCATTCTTTATTCTTGGAGGCGTTATCGGGACGATCGGTGCCGCATTCACGCTCAACACTTCTGCAACGTTTATCTTGAGCCTGATTATCGGTATCGTCATGCTCATTCTCGGTATCAATCTTCTTGACACCTTCCATTGGGCCAAGAAGCTTCAGCCATCAATGCCGAAGTTCATCGCCAAGCATGCTCACGGTGTCTCAAAATTCAATCACACACTTACGCCGATCCTTGTCGGTGTCGCCACTTTTTTCTTGCCGTGCGGATTCACTCAATCAATGCAACTCTATACGTTAACCACAGGAAGTTTCCTTCAAGGCGGACTCACCATGCTTGCATTTGCACTTGGCACACTACCGGTTCTTGCTCTGATTAGCTTCAGCTCATTCAGCATCCAAAAGAGCTCAAAGGCAGGGATCTTCTTCAAGACGGCCGGACTGATCGTCATCATGTTTGCGCTGTTTAATCTTGTCAATAGCTTGGTGGTGATCGGTGTCATACCGCCGCTGTTCAACTTCTAGTATACTGTTAATCACGTCCTGTAATTATGAAAGCAACTATTATTTCAATTGTCGTGGCAGTGATCCTCATCGGAGGGGCTTTTGTGCTGGCCCGGGGCGGAGACAATGATGCTTCGACTGTTCCGACAAATAACGTCACGATCGTTGATGGAAAACAGATTATAGAAATCAATGCCAAAGGCGGCTATCAGCCAAGAAAAAGTATTGCCAAGGCAGGTATCCCTACAATTATTCGATTCAACACAAAGGGAACTTTTGATTGTTCATCCTCAGTTCGTATTCCGAGCTTGAATATAAGTAAGCTGCTGCCTCAATCAGGAGCAACTGATATAGACATTGGTAGCGGTCAGCTCGGCACGCTCCAGGGATCATGCGGGATGGGGATGTATCCGTTCGAGGTGGAGTTTCAGAGTTAGTTCATCAGGGCCGATTTACATCTTCCGGCTGTCGTAAGCCCAGTGCAGAACAGCCTGTCTTTGGGCGGGACGGCAGGTCAGGTCTTTCGGCCGACAATTCTTCTTGATCTGTGATATATGACGGCTGATGGCTTTCCACCGCTTGATCTGGAGCTCATCTTCGCCTGGCAAGCGTCTACCCATATGGTAGCGGCAATACCACTGGAACCAACCGCGAGGGTCGTGCTTCTCATTGATCCAGCCTTTTTCCTGCCACACCTTGAGTGGCTGACTGGCATGCTTATGAAAAAAGTTGAGCGTGTCATCGTGATGTTCGGGCGACAGCTTGGCGCGAGTGAACCAGCTTTTCGGAAACTCTTTCCTGCAGTCGGTCATGTACTTGCCGCCAAATACGCCAAGTGCGAGCATTTCCCTGGGGGTGAGTTCCGGTTTGAAACTCGGGTCAAAGTTTCGTCCTACCGGCTCGGTGAGGTCGTACTTGTAACCCCTTTGAAATTTGTCGTTCACTGTTATGGTCTTTTTTGTTATGGGTGTTTGTATGGGTGTTTAATTGAGAATCCAAATAGTGTAGTTCAAATATGCGGCGAAACTTACCCAAAGGATATATGGCGCAAGAAGCCAAGCGGCTGGTTTGGAAATTTTATAAAAGGCAACCATCGTGGCGAAGATGGCAAGCCAGAGGAATACAATCTCCACGAGCGCACCACCCGGGCTGTGCAAGCCGAAGAAGATAATCGACCAAAGTGTATTCAAAACCAGTTGGCCGAGGAATATACCAAGAGCGATTTTGACATCTCTGCGATCTAGTCCCTTTTTCCAGACCAGGAATGCGGCGATACCCATAAGCACAAAGAGTGTCGTCCAGACCGGACCAAATATCCACGCTGGAGGATTGATGGCCGGCTTCACGATCCCTGCGTACCAGCCAGCGATCGAGGGTGTGGTAAACACTGAACCGATGATGCCAGCGAGCTCGGAGACTACGATGGCGATGATGAGTTTGAGGGTGTTACTGATTTTCATGACCTTGGGTTCAAGTTTGAACATGAACTAGCAATTGCTTTGCCAAGCCCGTCGCTAGCTCCTAGTATAATTATTTTTTTCACAACTAAATTATACCAAAGTTCGGAATTATTTTCTTGCTCCATATACTGGACGAGTTCTGAGCCATTTAAAAATATAAAACCGCCCCGCAAGATGACACTTGCGACAGGCGGTTATTGCTTAACCTCGACTTAGGGTCAAAAAAATGGTAAATTCATATTACATGGAACGTTCTGATGAACAATTAATTTCCGAGTATCTTGATGGCGATGAAAAGGCGCTAGGTACACTTGTCGAACGGCATCTAACTAATGCCTACAATTTTGCATTGAAACTCGTGAATGATAGTCAGGCCGCAAATGACATAACTCAAGAGGCATTCGTTAAAGCGTGGAAAAATATCCGAGGATTTAAGCAAGAAAGCACTTTTCAGACGTGGCTTTTTGCAATCACCAGAAATGTCGCAATCGACTGGCTTAGACGAAGAAAAGAAGTTGTCTTTTCTGCTTTTGAAAATGAACGAGGAGAAAATATGTTCACTGAAACTCTTGCAGACCAGAGCTTGTTGTCGGATGAACTGTTAGCAAGAGCAGAAGATGTTCGGTTTGTAGAAATACTTTTGGAAGAACTTGATCCTCTCTACCGCGATGTATTGAAACTTCGATATTCAAGCAATATGACATTTGAGGAGATTGGTGAACTTCTTAAGAGGCCACTTCACACAATTAAAAGCCAGTATAGAAGGGCGCTCATTGCATTACGCCGATCTCTTGAAGTAAGGCCGATTTAAATAGAATCTCCTCTCTTTTCTAACAGGATGCACCAAAATGCATCCTGTTTCCGTCTAACTAATATGGAGAAAATACGGCCACCACAGGACTTAAAACGGAATATCCTTTTGGGAATTGCCAAGGAGGAGTTTCGACGCGCAAAAGTTTACTTCACTGTAGCTGCAACAGTATTACCAGTGTCCTTAGTCGCAATGTTTTTGTCCGGCCGGTATCTCTTGAATAGTTTTTATGAATCAGGATTTTATGATTATCTTTCACTACTATTTTCTGGAGATAGCATAGTTTTGTCTTACTGGGAGGAGCTCATGTACTCCCTAGTGGAAACAATGCCGATCGTAGGTACAATTGTATTCCTGATTGCCTCCAGCTTCTTTATTTGGTCTGGGGCTAATACCCTTACGAATCTGCGCCGCTTTGCTTTAACAGCTAATTAATCACATATGGATTTTAGAGACATACACAAATCACAGAAAGTAAGAGGCATCCTGATAGGACTGGGAGTTGTCGTCCTTGTCCTGGTTATTTTTCAAACCGGACAGGTTCTCGGGTATCACAAAGCTAAGTTTGGTGCGCGATTTGGCGACAATTTCGAGAAAAACTTTGTCGGTCCTCGTGGAGGTAATTTTGTTGGGAGACTTCCTAGTCCAGGTATGCCAGGCGGACATGGGGCTGTCGGAGAGATTGTCAGTATCGCTCTTCCGCAAGTTGTTGTAGCCGGTCCTGATAATTTGGAGAAAACTGTGCTTGTCGGTACATCAACAAGGGTCCGTGAGTTTCAAGATGAAATCAACGTGGGTCAGTTAAAAGTTGGTGACTTTGTTGTGGTTCTTGGAAATCCAAATGAAGAAGGCCAAGTTGATGCCAAACTAATACGTCTCATGCCACCGCCTCCTGACAGAGTGATGAATAATCAGCCAATGCGATAGTTATGAAAATACCTATTCAAAAAATAAATACATGGACCAAAGCTCATAAAATCATGAGTGTGGTCATTCTCCTTGCCCTCATTGGTATGGGCTATGGAATGGTACGCGCTTTTGGTAGCGACAGTGGCGAAACTCGCTATGTCCTTGCTACAGTAGAGCGCGGAAATATTGTGGCCTCAGTAACCGGTTCAGGCCAAGTGTCCTCATCCGACCAGGTTGATCTTAAGACAAAAGCTTCAGGTGACTTGACAACTCTAAATATGAAAACTGGACAAGAAGTAGCAGAAGGAGCAGTGGTAGCCAATGTGAATGCTCGCGACGCATTACAAAATGTTCGTGATATGCAAACCGATTTGACGAGTGCCAAGATTTCATTGGAGAAGGCAAAAATTTCCACTATCGATACAAAAAAGGAAGCTGAAGAAACACTAGAAAAAGCCTATCAAAATGGATATGGCACATTAACCGACACCTTTACAGACTACAGCAATGTAATAGATGAAATTAGGAACATATATTACGAAAAAGACCACTCTCCTTATTTTACAGATGACAACCTTCGATTTGAAATTAGTTATAATGCTATAACTGAAAAATATGAGGTTGGAGCAAAAATTGACAAGATAGCGCACGATTACGATGCTCTTTTTATTGAATATAAAAAGATAAACAGCACTTCTAGCAGAGAAGAGATTGAGAGATTAGTAAATAGCAGTTACATTTTTTCTAAAAAATTTAGTGATGTACTGAAGGAATTTCAAGCTCTGTATAGTTATTTAGAGGTGCGATTCGATACGCAGACAGATCAATTTAAAGAAGATAGATCATCTGTCAATGGGTATATTGCTACAGTAAACGAAAAAACTACTGAGCTCCTTTCTTTTCAAGAAGATGTTAAGAATGCAAAATCTGATGTAGAAGAAGCCAACCGCACATATAGCGAAATAAGTGGTTCCAGTGAGCCTCTCGATGTTCAGACTGCACAACTTACTGTTACTCAAAAACAAAATGCATATCAGAAAGCACTGAATGAACTCTCCGACTATACTGTGAAGACACCATTTGCAGGCTTAATTGCATCTGTAAGTGCAAAGAAGGGTGATTCGGTTAGTTCCGGCACGACTATCGCAACATTAATTACCAAAAAGAAAATAGCAGAGATATCACTCAATGAAATTGATGTTGCAAAAATTAAGGCTGGACAGAAAGCAACCCTTGCCTTCGATGCATTTGAAGACCTAACTATTATGGGAGAGGTGGCTGAGATCGATCTCGTAGGTACTGTGAGCCAAGGAGTGGTTAACTATACAGTGAAAATTACCTTCGATACTGATGACAGCAAAGTAAAACCTGGCATGACGGTAAATGCAAGCATCGTTACCGACATGAAGCAAAATGCGCTTATGGTGCCAACAAGTGCGGTAAAATCGCAGGGTGGTATAAGCTATGTTGAAGTCGCTGATCAGAACATTCCGCATAATCAGGTTAGTCAAGCGGCAGGTGTTCTTCTTGCAACTCCTCCTCGCAGGGTAGAAGTCACTACTGGTTTTACAAATGATGAATCTATCGAAATTGTTTCCGGCCTTGAGGAAGGACAGCAGTATGTAGCTCGCACTATAACAACTGGTACTACAAGTACGCAGGCGACTCAAAGCGCGCCGAGTCTCTTTGGAGGAGGTGCAACAGGTCGACCTACCGGCGGTGGTACGAGAACATTCACCAGATAAATTATGATCGATGTTAAAAATATCACAAAAATCTATAAGACCGGCGACATCGAATTTCAGGCATTGAGAGGAGTATCTTTTACAATCAAAGATGGAGAATTTGTAGCCATCATGGGTCCTTCTGGATCAGGAAAATCTACACTTATGCATATTCTCGGCTGCCTCGATACTCCGACTGCTGGCACTTACTTTCTTGACGGAAAAGATGTCTCAACATTATCAGATGATGAACTTGCAGATGTTCGCAGGGAAAAAATTGGCTTCGTCTTTCAATCATTTAACCTCTTACCTCGTACTACAGTGCTGCGCAATACGATGCTTCCTTTGATGTATTCAGGTATTGATGAGGAAGAAAGAAAAAAGAAAGCTGTGAAAGCTCTTACAGCCACCGGCATGACAGATTCACACTATCATCACCTATCCAATCAGCTTTCGGGAGGACAGATTCAGCGCGTGGCAATCTCACGAGCGCTTGTAAACGACCCGTCACTCATTCTTGCCGATGAGCCTACAGGAAACTTGGATACCAAGACAGGAGATATCGTACTTGGCACATTTCAAAAGCTCAATGAAGAACTCGGTCGAACCATCATCCTTATTACACATGAGCCGGACGTGGCGGAACACGCTGACCGAATCATCTATATTCGTGACGGACAGATCGTTGAGGACGGCAGAGCCCATTCTAAAAGAAAAGCCAGACACCACGCATGAAAACATCCGATATTATCCACGAAACATATACTGCACTCCTCTCAAATAAGGTGAGGACCGGTCTTACTATGCTCGGTATCATTATCGGTATTGGATCGGTTATCGCTATGGTTGCGATCGGTCAGGGTGCTCAAGGAACAATCCAATCAAACATCCAGTCTCTGGGAGCTAATCTTATTCAAGTAACACCTGGATCGCAGGGTGGTCCAGGGTCGCAAGTAAGTCAGGGTCGAGGAACTGCACGGACGCTTACATACGATGATGCTCAAGCTGTAGCAGGAGAACTTTCCTTAATTCAGGCAGTTTCTGCTGAACTTTCAAGTAGATATCAAGTAGTCGGCAAAGGAACAAATACAAATACAACAGTCATGGGAGCAACTCCTGCATATCCAAGCGTGAGGAATGTTTCCATAGCGGAAGGATCATTCATTTCCAATCAAAATCTGAGAAGTCTCTCGAAGGTGGCAGTGCTTGGTCCCACTGCTCGTGACGATCTTTTTGGAAAAGGTGCTTCAGCTATTGGTCAGACAATACGTATCAACGGAATCCAATTTAAAGTCATTGGTGTGACAGTGGCGAAAGGTGGATCAGGATTTCAAAATCAAGACGATATGATTTTTATTCCACTTACGAGCGCTCAAAAATTTCTTGCTGGTGCTAACTATGTGTCGACTATCGCAGCACAAGCAGTAAGTTCGGATGCAATGTCGCAAGCGCAAACAGATATAACCTACTTGTTGCTTGACCGACACAAAATCTCCGATCCTGCGTCTGCTGATTTCAGTATTCTCAATCAAAACGATATTGTTGCAACGGCTTCGAGTGTAACACAAACATTCACCATACTCTTGGCAGCTGTTGCAGGAATTTCTCTTGTGGTTGGTGGTATTGGTATAATGAATATGATGCTTACCACAGTCACCGAGCGCACGAGGGAAATCGGTCTTCGTAAGGCTATCGGGGCAAAAAGAGCCGATATCAACAGACAGTTCTTAGTAGAAGCAATCGTTATTACCCTAGTTGGCGGCCTCATAGGGGTTGCGCTTGGTGCGGCGGTGTCTTGGGGCCTGACAGCGTTTGGAATTATTCAGACAAAAGTCTCGATAGGTTCCATATTTCTTGCCTTCGGAGTGTCGGCGGCAATCGGTATCGTGTTCGGGTACTATCCGGCACGTCGAGCAGGTGCCCTCAATCCGATCGAGGCATTGAGGTATGAGTAATTAATATCAATTGTTAATAAAAAAGTATGAGTAAAAATATAATTATCGGTGCGATTGTGGGAGTTCTGGTTATTGGAGGTGGGTCGTTTTATGCAGGAACAAAGTTTGTTGGAGCTAACTAAGCTGTTCGCCCACCTATGTTAATCCTAACAAAAGAAAACCGCGGACACTTGGTTTTCGTGTCTACTTTATAGGGTACAGATCAGCTCCGCGGGTAGGATTCGAACCTACGACCAATCCCTTAACAGGGGACCGCTCTACCAGCTGAGCTACCGCGGAATGATTTCAAGCTTTTGTTTATGACTTGAATATGCAAAATGTACCATATCCCACTTCGTAAATCAAAACGCGTTCGGGATTATTTCCCTGGAAGAAGAAAGCTGGTATACTGATCGCATGAATACACATATCAAAACAACCAATATCGCATTGACGGACGCTATTTCAGATTATGTGAACAAGCGTCTTTTGAAAATCGAAAAGCTTACGAATGGCGACTCTTCGGCACAGTGTGATGTTGAACTTGCCCGCACCACGACGCACCACAACAAAGGTGAAGTATTTCGCGCCGAGATACATCTAGTGGGCGCCGCTGGACTCAATATTTATACCAGCATTGAAAGAGAGGACTTATACACCGCGATTGACGAGGTCCGTGATGCCGTAATCCGTGAATTTACCGGCAATCGTAAAAAGAAAATGTCTCGCATTCGTCGCGGCGGGGCGCGTATCAAAGAGATGGTGAAAGGTATGTGGCCGTGGCGTAGAAATTAATATATTAAAAAACACAAACAATGAACAATAAAAATTCTTTTTTTAGTTTGGCGGAGATGAAACAGCCGATCAATCAGTGGCTGTGCATCGCTTTTATTAGCGTGTTTTGTTTTTGGACGCTTCTATATTATTTTGTGCAAAAGGCAGAAGCCATTGGCGAGAATTTCGCCAATAATCGGTCGGAATTGATCGGCAAATATTGACCGCGGACAATATTGCCGCTTATGATTTTTGGTTTTTGTATCCATTCACGAAATCACCATAGTTCATTTCCTTGGATCCTTCGGGAATGACTTTTTCCACCAATAATTTTCCGTCTTTGAATGAGGCGACGGATATTTTTACCCTCAGTTTTTTTCCGGCCCGTGCAATGAAAAAATAACTTCCGGGCCATTCATGATAGGCTTGTATTTTTCTAAAATTCAGATAGGCGTCTTTTGTGAAATCAATCAGGCCGTCTTCTTTGGTTATCTTTCTGGTGTATGAAGCTAGGGAGTGATCCTGTTCTTTTTCTTCAATTTTTCCGGAAACCCAATCCGACAGTATTGAAGCGAGCAACTTGGCGCCTTCACGGGCCATCAACTCCTCAAATTCCTCGTAAATTGGCCACTTAGAAACTGTGATTTCTTTTTGGGTGACAATTGGTCCTTGATCCATTTTTTCATTTATCCTCATGATGGTGATCCCGGTATTCTTGGCATCGTCAAGCATAGCCGATTGCAACGGGGAAGCGCCGCGATATTTTGGCAGTAATGACGGGTGGATATTCAATGTTTTGCCCGACGGGAGGTTGATCAGTGGTTCAGGAAGTATTTTTCCATAGGAAGCCACGATGAATAAGTCAAAAAAATCGGCGCTGGCGTTTTCGGATTTATTTAGCCGGTCAAAATATTTGTTTTTCAAATCCCCGACAAAATCATCGTCGATTTTGGCTGGGTCGTAAACTTTGATATTTTTTGTCAGCGCCCATGTCTTCACGACATTGGCTTTCGGGATTAATTTTCTACCTTGTGGTTTATCCGGCGTTGTGATTATAAGAGTCGGAATAATACTAAGTCTTTCCAACTCGTCAAGTACAATCACGGAAAAGCGCGATGAACCAAAGAAAGCGAAGTTAATATGCTGATAGTTTTTCAATTCTTTTCTTGTAGTTTTTTAATTTCTTCCTCGCTCATTTCCCAGACATGGTCGGCCTTGTCTGTGAATAGGATACCATCCAGATGGTCGGTTTCGTGCTGGAATATTTGAGCCAAGATGCCACTGGCGCCGCGCTCGATCTTCCGGCCTTTTTCATCATAGGCACTGATCATAATGCGAGTGGAGCGTTTGACTTTCCCATAAAGCCATCGAACCGACAGACAACCCTCTTCCATTTCCTTCCTATCTTTTGAAAGTTTGAGAATTTCAGGATTGATGAAAACCAGATTTGTGTTTTCTCCTTTGTATGTCTTGTCCGCCTGCTTGAGTAGACTGCCGGAGATGACGAATATACGGAGTGACACGCCGATTTGCGGGGCGGCGATAGCGATACCGTCCTTTTGTTTCGCCATGGCTTTGGCCATTTCAGAGATAATGGATTGGATTTTGGGTGAACTAATCTCTGAAACAGGCACAGTTCTGGCTTTTTGGCGCAGGATGGGGCTGTCACGCTGGATAATGTCTTTCATGAGGAAACTGTAACATGGAAAGTGTCATTGGTAAATTGTCCGTCACAACAAACTCTCTGGATTGACTTTGACCTTTACATTCGGCGGTAGACTACGCAGTTTTTCCATGAGATTGGAGTTTGGCCAGCCGCCTTCGGGAAGTTTGATAAGTCCATGGATGATTGAATTGCCGCGGACTGTGGCAGTAAAGGCTGGAAAGATGTCTATCTCTTGAGGCTCCAGAAGCGCTTGCACATCCGCCATATGGCGAGCGATGCAGTCTTTTTTTCCTTCTATGGTTATCTTTATCAGTGTGAAAAAAGGAGGATATGAAAATTGTTTGCGTTCTTCGAGGATGGATCGGTAAAAATCACTCAAATTACCTTTGAGACCGTACTCAAAAATCTTTTCTTCGGCTTTTCTCGTTTGTATCAAGATGGAGCGGTTGGCCACATTGCGCAAGCGGGTGATGACATACATGATTTTTTCTTGGATCCGAAAATCCGGTAGCGCGAACAATGAGTCAAGTGACGCGATGGCGACATAGTCGACTTTTTCGGTAAGATGGACAAGGGTCATTTCTGTGCCGAGCAATATGCTCCCCGGTTTAGCTCGGAATTTTTCCATGACCAATCCTATTTGCGCGCTTGTTTTCGTGGTATCGGTGTCTATTTTGAATATGTCGATATTTGGAAATTCGGATTGAATTTCTTCACGCACACGGTCTATACCAATGCCCAACGGCGTCAATCTCCAGCTATCGCAGTTTTTGCATTTTTCGTTCGCGTCACTTCGCTCGCCACAAATGTGGCACATGAAGAAATTCTTGCCTGAATCTTTTGATGTATGCAGAACCACCGGCGTTGAACATTTTGTGCACAGAACTATTGTTTCACAATCGCTGCAGACCGTGATTGGCGAAAGACCGCGGCGCGTGGTAAGGATGAACAAGTGGGCGCTTGATTCTTGGTTTATGACGATGAGATCTTTTAGTTCCGGCGAAAGGATATGGAAGGGGACGGGAGAAGGGAGATTCTGTTGGTCGATCTTTTTTCGCTTCATATTGACTAAAATATCTTTTGCGTTTGATACGGATCTCCATTTGAATGGCGAGCCTTGGGCTACCTCATGCGTATCTATACGATAAAGTGTCTCGACGCGCAACAGGCTATCGGCTCGGTATACCGTCTGTTTTTGCCTTCGGGCGATAGTTTCTAGCGCTTGACGGATATCCAAATATGGTTGTTTTTGTCCAATCCAACCGCGAGAGTTTTCGCGTTCTATGATGATCGTATCTATATCGGCGCGCGGTAATATGGAAAATGAACCGGTCGCGACAATGACAACCGGATGATTGATTTCAGAGATGTTGTTCCAAGTATTTATCACTTGTTTCTTCGTATGTTTACCGTGTAGAGTGAATATATAACCTTCAATTCCTTTGGTTAATGCCGTGAATATAGTTTCCACGTCTTCAATAGTCGGAGCGTATATAGCCACGGATCTCTTGCGAGCGAATTCTTGGCGGATGAGGCTACGCCATGATCCGAACCTGTCTTCGTCGTCGCCTTGTATGGCGTAGGTTTCATCAATCGCCGGCGTGTTTTTCGTTTCATTAAAAAATTGGTTTTGTCTTACGGGGACAACAATCTTATGCGCATTCTCCATAAGTTCGTCCGATATTAACGTGTCCATGACGGAGCCGATGCTGGTGGCGTAATATTCGGCCAGAACTTTGCAGGTTTCCATGAAAGAGACGGGAAAGAACGCTGTGGCCTTTATTCTCCCTAGTTTTTTAAGTTGGAATGTTGAGTCTTTAATCTCGCTTTTCATGTCGATCGCCGAGCGGATATTGACGACAATGGCGTGAATATTTTTTAAGCGAAGTGGAACGGAAACGATTGCGCCTATTGGCACTTCCGAAGAGGTGAAATAGGAGAGCTCCCCGGCGACTTTCAAGCGAGTTAGGGGAATGACGGTGATGATGCTGAGCGGTTTCATTGGTCTATTTATACTCTTTATTGACCTATTTGTTAAATCCTCCCAAAAACATTACAATAACTGTCTATATATGGATACCAAAGAATTATTCATCATCCAAGGCCTTGCGGGCAAGAGGACGCTTCAGGGCACGGTCACGATCAATGGCGCTAAAAACTCGGCATTGAAGGCCATGGCGGCTGCCATTCTTTTTGATGGACCCGTGATACTAGAAAATGTCCCTGAGATGAGCGATATTGAGACGCTGGCGAATATTATCAGGAAATTAGGCGGAAGAGTTGAGGTAAAGAAGAGTGAAAGAGGAGGGCGGGCACTGATTGTAGACGCTACTGGAATTGTCTCGACGGATATTGATGTTGGTCTGGCAAAAAATATGCGGGGTTCGGTGGTCTTGACGGGGCCTCTGCTGGGGCGTTACAAAAACGTCAAATTTCCCACCCCTGGTGGATGTGTTATTGGGGCGCGGCCGATAAATCTTTTTATTTCGGGATACGAAAAAATGGGGGCAAAGGTTAATGGGCGCGATTGTGTCTATGATATCTCGGCCGATAAGGGTATTAAAGGGACAGGAATTACCTTTGAGAAAATTTCAGTCGGCGCTACGGAAACCTTGATGATGGCGGCGGTCTTGGCCAAAGGAAAAACAGTTCTGAATAACTGTGCTCGTGAACCCGAGATCGTCAATGTGGCTGAGTGGTTGAACGAGTGTGGAGCGAGCATTTCAGGAGCCGGAACATCGACTATCATCATTCAAGGGACGGATGACAAACTGCTTTCGGCGAAGAAATCATTCATCACGATTCCCGATCGCATCACGACCGGAAGCTACATTATTTTGGGGGCGCTATGTGCCAAAAAATTGACTATTGAAAATTGCAGACCCGATCACTTGGAAGCGACCACGAAACTACTCATTGAATCGGGGGTGAAGATGAAAATAGGGGAAGATTTTATCACGGTCTATGGTGGAGGAGACGACGAAACGGATGGCACAACCAAAAATTCCGCTTATAAATTGATATCAAATATTCGTACCCAAGAGTACCCGGGATTTCCTACCGATCTCCAGTCGCCGATGGTTGTTTTTCTGACACAATGTGCTGGTGAAAGCGTTGTTTTTGAAAATATTTTTGAGGGACGGTTCAAATATGTAGATGAGCTTATAAAATTGGGTGCTGACATTACGATTGCAGATCCGCGCGAGATTTTGATAAAAGGCCCGACGCTATTTCACTGTCTACCAGACGACGAAGAGTTGACAGTGCATGACATCCGCGCCGGTTTTGCCGTGGTGCTCGCCGCTCTTCTTGGAGAAGGAAAGTCTAGAGTGACTAACATCTATCTCATTGATAGGGGGTATGAAAAACTTGATGAGGTGTTGAGGAGTTTAGGGGCGAAGATAAAAAGAGTACAGGGTTCGACATCCGGACCAAATCATTGAATCACTCCATAGGTATGCTATAGTCTTTACTCATGGGTATTTTCTTTCCAAAACTTGGAATTGATCTTGGCACGGCCAATACATTGGTTTTTTTGCCAGGTAAAGGAATTGTTCTCAATGAACCATCAGTTGTAGCTGTTTCGGAAGTAGATAAAAAAGTCCTAGCCGTGGGCAATGAAGCCAAAGAAATGCTCGGTCGCACGCCTGATACTATTATCGCCTATCGGCCAATGCGGGACGGCGTGATCGCCGATTATCGCGTGACCGAAGCTATGTTGCGATACTTTATTGACAAAGCTCTTGGCCGATTTGCTCTCTTCAAGCCCGATGTGATGGTCTCGGTTCCTGCCGGTATCACTTCTACTGAGAGACGCGCCGTCATTGAAGCAGCTCTGCGTGCCGGCGCCAAGAACGCGTATGTGGTCAAAGAACCCATTCTTGCGGCTATCGGCGCTGGCATTCCTATCCAAGAACCGCGCGGGCACATGATCGCCGATATCGGTGGAGGCACGACCGATGTGGCCGTCATCTCTTTAGGTGGTATAGTGTCTTCGACGTCGGTAAAATGTGCGGGAGACAAGATCGACGCGGCGATCACGGATTATGTGAAAAAAACTTTTAATTTGGCTATTGGGGACCATATGGCGGAAATCATCAAAATCACCATTGGCTCGGCGATTCCTCTCGATCAAGAACTCTCTATGCAAGTGAAAGGACGAGATTTTATTTCCGGTTTGCCGCGTTCAACTGAAATCAAGACCAATGAGATCGTCAAAGCCATCGCCGCCCCACTTCGCGATATGATCAAAGCAATCAAGGATGTACTACAAGAAACTCCTCCGGAATTGGCTTCAGATATTATTGACCAAGGAATCATCATGACTGGCGGATCATCCATGTTACGGAATCTTCCGGAGTTGGTATTCCGTCGCACTGGTGTAAAAGCCCAAATGGCTGACGAACCTCTGTTGTGTGTGGCGAACGGGACCGGTATAGCCCTGGAACATTTGGATGTTTACAAGAAGGCGATGCTAAGTAAGAGATGAAGTCAAATTTCTAGTTGCACAGTTATTTGGTGAGTCGTAATCGTCCGTAATAAATTATATGCCAGAAACACTATCTCATCATGCCTATCTTCTCGTCGGCTCTCACTCCACACATGCCGACCTGCTTTCAATTCTTGAAAAAACTCACAAAATAAACGCGCGCGGAAACCCAGACTTTTTTGATAGGAAATATCAGATTTTCACGATTGACGATGCGCGTGAAGTGAAGACATTTCATGGAACAAGGCCAGTAAGCACGGCAGGTAAAAAGATTTTTATAATGCAGATGAATGGCATAACAGTGGAGGCGCAGAATTCCTTACTCAAACTACTTGAAGAGCCAGCGAAGCATGCACATTTTTTTGTGATTATTCCTTCGACGCATTTACTGTTGCCGACGATGAAGTCGCGAATGTCTTTGTTGGATATGAAACAGGAAGCGTGGACCAAAGAAAAAGGAAGAGGTACAAATAAAATTGATTTTGATAAAAATGGTAAAATCGGTGCTACTGACACCATTGATTCAGCACTTCTCCAAAGCGTCAAAAAATTTGTTACATTGTCCAAAGCCAAAAAATTGGAGGAAATCAAAAGATTGATTGACGATATCGCCAAAGAAAAAAGGACCAAACAGGATGCCATTGATCTGTTGAGTGCGATCCAGGCATTTATCTATAAAGAGAAAGGTCTAAAAGAAGGAAAGTCGTCGCTCGAAGCGGTTGAATTTGCTCTGACTTATATGCATGATCGCGCGCCGAGCGTGAAGATGCTCTTAGAGTATGTTGCATTGAAGATATGATATAATGATTTCACTATAGATTTAACCACTACACCCATGTCATATGACTTCAATCAATTCAAAAAACAACTTGCTTCCGCGGAAGAATGGCTCAAGAAGGAGCTAAGTCAGATCCGCACAGGTCAGGCTTCGCCAGCCATTCTCGACGCGGTCAAGGTTGAAATATACGGCGCGCCGATGTCCATCAAGGAGGTTGCCAGCGTCGTCATTGAAAGCGCGCGGACTTTGCGCATCGCGCCCTGGGACAAGAGTCAGACCAAAGAAATAGAGAAGGCCATCACAGTCGCCGATCTCGGACTTTCCGTGGTTGTTGATGATCAAGGGCTTCGGGTGATGTTTCCGGAATTGACCGGCGAACGACGTCAGCAGATCGCAAAGTCAGCCAAAGAAAAACTTGAAGAGGCCAAAAAAGAGGTCCGGGGCTATCGTGATGTCATTGTCAAAGATTTGCAAATGAAGGAAAAAGACGGAGAGATGGGTAAAGATGACGCATTTAGGTGCAAGAACGATACCCAAAAGCTTGTTGATGATATTAACAAGAAATTGGATGAGATGTATGCCAAGAAAGAAAAGGAACTATTAAGTTAGAGGTTAGTAATTGGTAATTAGTGACTAGAGTAGTGCGCTGTATTTTTCTAATTATTAGTTACCAATCTCCATCTATCCCCATGCTTACTGCTCTTATTTTCATAATTGTTCTCGCAATCCTGATTTTCGTGCACGAACTCGGACATTTCCTCGCGGCACGGGCATCCGGCATTCGCGTTGACGCGTTCAAGATTGGCTTTGGCCCAAGAATCATTCAGTGGAAAAGGAGAGAAACTGAATATGGGGTAAATCTGATTCCGTTTGGTGGTTATGTCAAAATTCATGGAGAAAATCCGGATGAGGAAGCGATTAGTGGAGATGATTCCGCCAGAAGTTTTGTGAATAAACCGCGTTGGAAGCAGGTCATCGTTCTGGTGGCGGGTGTGGCATTCAATTTTTTGTTTGCATGGCTGTTATATTCCAGCGCGTTTTTGTTCGGAGTGACTGCCACCACGGACAGTTTTGAAAAATACACGGACCGGTTCGTCAATGAACGTGTGATGATTACATATGTGGAAAAGAATTCTCCAGCCGAAAAGGCGGGATTGAAGACTGGGGATGTTCTTGGGGTTGAGGCTGGCCCTGATCCTATTGGCAAAATTCAACAAAAAATCAATGAGAGTGAGACTAAACCAGTATCTCTCCTGATCAAGAAGCCATTACCTGGTGGGTTTGAGACGGTTGAAGTGATGCCGGTTACCGGTCTGGTGGAAGGAAAATTCGCCATCGGCATTGGTATGCAGAATGTCGGTGAATTGCGTCTGCCATTATTCACTGCCGTTTGGGAAGGCTTGCACTATACTGCGGTCATGGTTCGCGAAACTTCCGTGGGCTTATACACATTTGTCGCCAATATTTTTCAAGGCACGGCCAACTTTTCTGATGTAGCCGGTCCGATCGGCATCGCGGGGATAGTCGGCAACGCGGCCGAACTTGGTTTTATTTATTTGATTATGATTACGGCTCTCATCTCCATCAACCTTGGCGTAATCAATCTTATCCCATTTCCTGCGCTTGACGGCGGACGCACACTATTTGTACTAATTGAAGGCGTTATTCGTCGGCGTATACCCATGAAGTTTACCAATACCGTCAACGCGGTTGGTTTTGCGCTCCTCATGCTCCTCATGGTCGTGGTGACCTATAAGGATGTGGTCAAGTTGTTTAGGTAATTATTTCTTTGAATTGGCATTGTGATCTGGTGTTGATCGAAATAGTAATATAATCAATATAAAATCGGCATCTTGATGGAAATTTGCTAGTGGCACTTTTCGCGATTATTCGCTATTATTACAACCAATGAAACAATCCCATCTCTTCACCAAGACCCGCCACGAAGTGCCAAAAGATGAAGTTGCCAAGAATGCCCAGCTTCTGATTCGTGCCGGCTATATCAACAAAGAGATGTCTGGAGTTTATTCGTATCTGCCTCTGGGGTTGAGGGTGATGAATAAGGTGGTCAACATTATTCGTGAAGAGATGAACTCCATCGGTGGGCAGGAAGTGCATCTGGCAGCCTTGCAGGACAGAAAACTTTGGGAGGCGACTGGTCGTTGGGATGATTCTGTCGTGGACAATTGGTTCAAGACCAAGCTCAAGAATGGCGGTGATATCGGACTTGGATTCACCCACGAAGAGCCGCTCACAAATCTGATGAAGGATCATATTCGCTCATTTCGTGATTTACCGATTGCCGTCTATCAATTTCAAACCAAGTTCAGGAATGAAGAACGCGCCAAGTCCGGCATCATGCGTGCTCGGGAATTCTTGATGAAGGATTTGTATTCTTTCAATGTGGATGAAAAATCTCATCAGGATTTTTATGAAGAAGCCAAGAAGGCTTACATAAGAGTTTTCGACCGGCTCGGGATCGGTGCGCAGACATACGTGACATTTGCCGCCGGCGGTTCATTTTCCAAATATTCGCATGAGTTCCAGACGATTACCGACGCCGGCGAGGATATTATATATGTTCATAAAGACAAGAGATTGGCGGTAAACAGAGATGTCTTGAATGATGAAGTGCTAAAAGATCTGAGGATATCAAGGTCGGACCTCGAGGAAAACAAAGCTGTAGAAGTTGGCAACATTTTCAGTCTCGGCGCGAAGTTTTCTGACGCGCTTGGTTTAAATTACAAAGATGCTGAAGGGAAGTTGAGGCCGGTCATCATGGGCTCATATGGTATTGGTCCGGGACGTGTCATGGGTACGATTGCCGAATTGTGGTCCGACGACAAAGGTCTAGTCTGGCCGGAATCAGTTTCGCCGTTTGCCATTCATTTGATTGCCTTATTTGACTCTGAAGGTAAAGTTAAAAAAGTGACTGATGATTTGTATGAAAAATTAACCAAGAAAAGCGTGGAAGTTTTGTATGATGACCGAGAAGAAACTGCTGGGACGAAGTTTTCCGATTCTGATCTGATCGGTATTTCAAAAAGGATTGTAGTTAGTGAGAAGACGTTAAGAGAAAATTCAGTTGAGACAAAGGATAGAAGGACAGGAAAGGTTGAAATGGTGAAATCAATAAATGATCTGCTACTAGAATAGCATGTATTAAATAATTTGTCAATTACCTGTTTTTTTTCTTTATGATACTCTTCAAGCATGACTTTCAAAGAGAGAAAAGATCAGCTATTCAGCCGTTTTTCAAACGACATTGGCATTGATCTTGGGACTGCCAACACTCTCGTCTATGTGCGGGGCAAGGGTATTGTGGTCAACGAACCATCTGTCGTTGCCGTCAACCAAAAGACCGGCCAAGTTGTAGCCGTCGGCCAAGTAGCCAAAGACATGCTCGGTCGGACACCGGCGCATATTGTTGCGGTTCGGCCACTCGTCGAAGGAGTTATTTCTGATTTTGAAGTCACCGAGGAAATGCTTTCATATCTCATGCAACGCGCTGGTGAATTTATGCCAAAAAAATTTCTCGGTCCTCGTGTCGTCGTCGGAGTTCCTTCAAGTGTGACTAATGTCGAAGTTCGCGCGGTTCGTGATGCCACCAAGAACGCTGGCGCGCGCGAAGTTTACATTGTCGAACAACCGATGGCCGGTGCCATCGGTATCCGTCTGCCTATCCACGATCCGGTCGGGAGCATGATCATAGATATCGGCGGCGGCACGACGGACATTGCCGTAATTTCTTTGGGTGGCATTGTCCGTTCAAAGAACATCAAAGTCGCCGGCGACAAACTTAACAACGACATTATTTCCTATATTCGAAATGAATTCAAAATTCTCATAGGTGAGACGACTGCGGAACAAGTGAAGAAAGATGTTGGCACGGTTATTTCAGGTGAGCCTCATGAGACAACCATTCGCGGCAGGGATCTCATTACGGGTCTTCCTCGCGAAGTGATAATCACGGATTCAGATATTCGTGAAGCAATAGGTCAATCTATTGACCTGTTACTGGAAGCAGCGAAAGAGGTTTTGGAGATAACGCCGCCGGAAATTCTTTCTGATGTCATGAAAAGAGGTATCCACTTAGTCGGAGGAGGGGCTCTCATCAATGGTCTTGACGCGTTGTTGTTCGAAATGCTCAATATACCCATAACTATCGCCGAAGATCCATTGACTGCCACCGCGCGAGGCGCCGGCATCATTTTGGAAGATTTGGAGAAATACCGTTCAGTGCTAATAGAAAGTGAAGATGATATACCTTCAAACTCATAAACATCCGCGCCGGTTTCTCAGGCAAATCCTTGGCCTGACGATTGTTCTGATCGTGGCGGCGGTGTCTGCCATACAATTTTTCACACCGCACTTTTTGCCGAGTTTGTTCACGGCCGTAGCCCGACCATTTTGGCGCGTGGAATTTTCCATGAAAAGCGGTGCGCTTCATTCCATTGAGTCATTGTTGAATGAAAAAGAGCTTTTGATACGCCAATTGTCTGAAATCCGTGTTCGTCTTGACACTATTGAGGCGACTGAATTGGAAAATGTTGAGTTGAAAGCGCTTTTGGGGAGAGAGAGAGTATTTTCAACTGGAACATCTACGATTGAAACAACGACAAAGCTGGGGACTTTTGAAAAGAATGGGAACCTCGGTATCTTGGCGGCCGTTCTCAAACGTCCACCACTATTAGCATATGATGAAATAATCATAGATATCGGGCGTGATTATGATATCTCTACGAGCAGTTTAGTGTATGCCCCAGGCGATGTCCTGATTGGTCGAGTATTTGATGTGCTCACGACTACCGCCAAGGTCAAGTTTTTTTCTTCTCCCGGCGAATTATACCCTATCTCGATTGGACCGAAGCATTCAGCCGCCACGGCGATCGGTCGTGGTGGTGGACAGTACGAAGCGCAAGTGTCTCGTGACATTGACGTGGAAGAAGGGGATTTTGTGCTCAATTCTGGTCTGAATGATAAACCATTCGGTTTTGTTTCCGCTGTGCTTCTTGATCCGACGCAACCGTTCAAAACTGTATTATTCGCGTCGCCGGTGAATATATATCAACTGAGATGGGTCCTTATTAAGAAGTAGGAGATTCAATATATATTATGAATAAACGATTAATTCAAAGGATGATTCTGGATATGATAATCCTGATCTGTGTCATCCACGCTTGGTGGTTTGTTGCGTTGCCGTTCATTTTCGTCGGCATGTGGAGATTCCCATTATTCGTGGAAATCATCATTGTCGGAATCATTTATGATTCTCTGTTCGGATTTTACCCCGAAATAGACATTTGGGGATATATTGGGACGATCTCTTCAGTCGCGATTTTTGGCATCATGTTTTTCATAAAAAAAATATTGAGGAGGTAAAGTCCTTATTCAGATTGATGTTTCAACATGAGATCCGTATGCTACTATTGATTCATGTCATTTTTCTTAAAAAACTTCATGTTTTGGCGTTGGAATAGGAAGCGGCGGATTATTGAGATTGCTCCCGATGAAATCATGCTCGATTCGCGCAATCTGCCTGATTTTGACAGGGCGCAGTTCGAGGGGCGATTGGAAAAACCGATTTCCAAATTGACTCTTTTTATGGTTGTGGGTGTATTTGGCGCATTGATGATAGTTTTTCTTGTCCAATCTTGGCATCTACAAATCAGGCTTGGCGAGGAATACTTGACGCGTAGCGAAAAAAATACTCTTCGCCCCATACCGATATTCGCTGGACGCGGAGTCTTACAAGACCGCGACGGCAGATTGTTGGCCTGGAATTCTCCGTCGCAAAAAGAAATGACGACTATCGTGGAAGACGCGGTTGCCATTCGCGAGTACGCGACATCAACTGGTTTGGCGCATATTCTCGGTTACGTGCAGTATCCATCAAAAGATAAAAATGGTTTTTATTATCAGGATGATTTTGAGGGAATAGCCGGCGCTGAAGAATATTTTAACGAAAGTCTGCAGGGGGTGAACGGTTCACGGCTTGTTGAGGTTGACGCTTTTGGCACCATCGTTTCAGAAAATGTTGTGCGTCGGCCGATACAGGGAAAATCAATCACACTATCCATCGATAGCCGCGTACAATCCGCTCTTTACTACAACATAAAAGATATAGCCAGACGAGTTGGTTTTACAGGTGGCGCAGGTGTGATCATGGATGTCAATTCTGGAGAACTCATCGCTTTGACAAGTTACCCTGAATACAGCTCGCAAGTAATGTCCGATCGCAATGACACCGCTCAAGTCAAATCACTTCTCACGAACCCCAGTCTACCGTTTTTGAATCGGGCGGTTGACGGGCTTTATACTCCCGGTTCTATCGTCAAACCCTATATTGCTCTCGGTGTTTTGGGCGAAAATATCATTGACCCTGCGACTGTTATCGTCACGACGGGATCAATTTCGATTCCGAATCCGTATGATCCGACAAAAAGCACTGTTTTCAAAGACTGGAAGAATAACGGTTCGATCGATATGCTCCACGCCATTTCTGTGTCATCGGACGTCTATTTTTATATCGTCGGCGGTGGGTATAAAGATCAAAAAGGTTTGGGCATCGTGAACATAGACAAATATTTGCGATTGTTCGGTCTGGGTTCTAAAATACCAGAATCGTTTGCGCGTGGGAAAGCTGGAGTCATTCCGACCCCCGAATGGAAGAAAGCCACATTCAACGAAGATTGGTATATTGGAAATACATATCACACATCTATCGGTCAATATGGTTTTCAGGTGACATTGATACAAATAATCCGAGCCGTAGCAAGCTTGGCGAATAATGGTCTATTATTGGTGCCGAGCGTGACGAAAAACAGCGTGCCGCAGATAGAGAGGTCCATTGAAGAGATTCCAGATAAAAATTTCGCAATTGTCCGTGAAGGCATGCGTCTCTCAGTAACTGAAGGCGTGGCGAAATCGCTCGATGTTCCATATGTGAAAGTGGCCGCGAAATCTGGAACGGCTGAACTTGGCGTGACAAAGGAAAAAGTCAACTCTTGGATTACGGGTTTTTGGCCGTATGAAAATCCGCGATATGCTTTTGTGGTGATGTTAGAGAGCGGCTCGGTTCACAATCTAGTGGGAGCGGCCGCGGCGATGAGACAACAATTGGATTGGATGAATGAGAATACGCCGGGATATTTCAACAAGGCCGAACCTTGAGGTTACCTGCGTTAAGGTCCGATCTTGCTTGAAATACCTCCCGCTGCAGTGCTACAATGGAACAATACAATCGCTTATTAACTAAGTGTTTTTATTTTATGTCCACAGAAACTCAATATCTTACCAATGAAAAATTTGCTGAACTCACAAAGGAGTTGGAACATTTGAAGACCGTTAGACGAAAAGAAGTAGCCGATCAACTTGAATATGCGAAAAAACTCGGTGATCTTTCGGAAAACGCGGAATATCATCAGGCGCGCGAAGATCAAGCTGAGATTGAGGACAGGATTGATAGACTTGAAAATTTACTCAAAAACGCGACCATCATGATTGCTGGTGGCAGTGATGTCGTGACCGTAGGCTCGACGATACGTTTGACCAAAGATGGCGAGAACAAATCCTATCTTTACACCATTGTTGGTTCCGAAGAAGCGGATATGACTCAAGGAAAAGTTTCCAACATGTCGCCGTTGGGCTTGGCTCTTCTGGGACACAAGGTCAAGGATACAGTCAAAGTCACGACTCCAAAGGGCGTGGTCATTTACAACATTGCGGCAGTGAAATAAGTGAAAAGTGCAACCCGTGAGTGAAGCGAACGGAGCCGTAGTCATATAACTGCAAAGTGCAAAGTTTAAAAGTACGACAACTACATAAATTTTCACTAAAACTTTGCAATTTGCACTTTTCATTGTAAACTTACCTCATGTCTTCAATAGATGAAATCCGCGCAACTCGTTTCGCCAAACTGGAACTTCTAAAAAATGCCGGCATGGAAGCCTATCCGGCCGAGGTTCCACGCGACCACTGTCTCAAAGATGCCAAAGCCAACTTTGTCGAGTACGAAAAATCACAGAAGCTGATCAATTTGGCTGGACGTCTTATGGCCATTCGCGGCCAAGGAGCGATTTTATTCGCGGTACTAGATGACGGCAAGGCGACATTCCAAGCAGTTATCAAGAAAGACGTTTTGGAACCAAAACTTTTTGATTTGTTTACAACAGCCGTGGATATTGGCGATATAATAAGCGTCACTGGTACTTGTTTTACCACCCAAAGAGGTGAACAGAGTTTGCTGATCACTTCTTGGACCATGGCTTCAAAATCGCTCCTGCCTCTGCCAGAAAAATGGCATGGTCTGACGGACCCGGATGAAAAGTTCCGCAAACGGTATCTGGATTTTATTATGGATCCGGAGGCTCGAGAGATTTTCAAGAAAAAAGCTGCGTTTTGGGATGCAACCCGTAGGATTCTAAAAGAGGAGGGATTTCTAGAAGTTGAAACGCCGACTTTGGAAACAACTACTGGCGGGGCTGAAGCAAAGCCATTCAAGACGCATCACAATGATTATGACATGGATGTTTATTTACGTATTTCGGTGGGGGAATTGTGGCAGAAACGCTTGATGGCTGGAGGTTTTCAAAGAACTTTTGAAATTGGTCGCATTTATCGCAATGAAGGCACCAGTCCGGAACATGCTCAGGAATTTACCAGCATGGAATTTTATTCTTCATATATGTCTTTTGAGGAAGGGGTCGTTTTTAGTGAAAGACTGATCAAAGAAGTCATTCAAGAAGCATTTGGCACTCTCGAATTTGAGATCAAAGGCACCAAAGTCAGTCTGGCAGAGGAATGGCCGAAGATTGATTATGTGGATACCGTAGAAAAAATGACTGGCATCAATGTGCTCAAAGCTTTGGAAAAGGATATGAAAGAAAAACTTCACGAACTGAAAGTTGAATATGAAGGTCTAAATCGCGAACGTCTTACCGATACCTTATGGAAATATTGTCGCAAGCAAATAATAGGACCAGTATGGCTCATCAATGTTCCGAAGCTTGTTTCTCCTCTTTCCAAAATCAATTTGATGCGTCCTCATACAACACTCCGCGCCCAAATGATACTTGGGGGTTCGGAAATGACCAATGGTTTTGCGGAGTTGAATGATCCAGTAGATCAGAGGGAACGTTTTGATGTTCAAAATAAAATGATTGAAAAAGGTGATACCGAAGCTATGATGCCCGATTGGGAGTTTGTGGAGATGCTTGAGCACGCTATGCCACCAGCTTTCGGTTTTGCTTATGGTGAACGCCTTTTTGCGGTTCTAGCCGGCAAACCTCTCCGCGAAACGCAAATGTTTCCGCTGATGAAGCCGAAGAAATAACATGTCCCTCTCTATCGGCATCGTCGGCCTACCAAACGTCGGTAAATCAACGCTATTTAACGCTCTTACCCGAAAGAGCGTGCTCGTGGCCAACTATCCTTTTGCCACGATAGATCCGTCAGTTGGTGTCGTAGCCGTGCCCGATGAACGTCTGTCTAAACTCTCGGCTTTTTCAAAGTCGGCAAAAACCGTTCCGGCAGCCATAGAATTTGTAGACATTGCCGGGTTGGTCAAGGGTGCATCCGATGGCGAGGGCCTAGGCAACCAATTCCTCACCAACATCCGCGAGACGGATGCTATCGCCGAGATAGTGCGCATTTTTGAAGATGATAATATTATCCATGTGGATGGCAAGATCAACCCTCTAAAAGACATTGAAGTTATCAACTTGGAACTTATTTTGGCTGATCTGCAAACAGTGGCCAAGCGTCAGGCTAGTCTGGCCCGCGAGATCAAAGCCGGCAAAAAAGAGGCCATTATAGAAAATGGTTTGGTCGAAAAAATCATCACCTTATTAGAAGTCGGCAAGATGGCTTCAACGGTTGTGGCAGATGAATTTGAAGCGCCTTTTTTGAAACAACTGCACCTGCTTACTTCAAAACCGTTCATGTATGTCTTGAATAAGAAGTCCGGCGGTAAAAATTTGGATGAACCTCGAGGTTTCACTTTGGATGAAAGATACCTAGCTCTAATGGCGTTTTTCAAAGAAAATAATGCCAAGTGGGTGATTGTGGATGCGGGCATCGAACATGAACTCAAAGATATTGATGACAAAGAAAAACAGGAACTTCGCGAGGTCCTAGGCTCCAAAGATGACGGCATCGATAACCTGATCAAAAAGGGTTACGAGCTTCTGAATCTGATTACCTACTTCACGACCGGAGTAGACGAATCCCGCGCCTGGACTATTATTCGCGGCTGGACTGCACCTGAAGCCGGCACGGCTATCCATAGTGATTTCAAAGATAAATTCATCCGCGCGGAAGTTATCGAGTGGGACAAGCTACTCGAATCCGGTTCATTTGCCACGGCGCGCGAGAAAGGTCTCTTGAGGACAGAAGGGAAGGAGTATGTAGTCAAGGATGGGGATGTGGTGGAGTTTAGAATCTAGCCATAAAATTACTATGAAATATATCCAAATAAAAACTGAAAATTTAGAATTCTATATTGAAATCGACGATCAAAGAATTGAAGTTAGAAAAGTTGAACTTGCAAACGAAGGATTACTCGGATTCGCAAGTAAAGATATTCAATTTCATGGAACGACTCTTGATCCAAAACCAATTCTCGAAAAGCATGATTTCAAAGAAACTCAAATTTCTAAAGAAGAATTTGAACAGATTTGGGACCGTGCGATTCTGACTCAGAAGACGGTAGTGTCATAGAGTTTAGGATTTGAGAAAATTGAGTTATAATAATTTCATCATGGCGACATTAAAAGAAGATATCAAAACAGGTTCAAATTGGATTAGCGCAGCATTAAAATCATCAGGATATAAGGCTGACTTTTCTCTAAAGAGCTTGAAAGAAGTTGATAGATTCTTTGATGAGCATTCCAAGGATGGAAAACCGACAGATGGTGGATTACTGTCAGAACAAATAGGAAATAGACTATTCTGTATTGGTTCCTATGTTGGAGAAGTTATTCGAAAGAAGATTGGTGGAGAATGGATTGTGAATGATTCTGATCCACAAGGTGAAATAAATATAACTCTAAAAACTACACACGGAACTCAGATGTGGCCTGTCCAAAGAGTAATGAAAAGACTTCAAAATGGTGCAGAGGATTCAATTGCTGCATATGGGAGTTTTATTGGAACTGAAGACACGAAGAAACCATTTTGGAAGTTTTGGTAACTTCTGAAGATGGTGGTGTCATAGAGTTTAGAATTTAGATACTTGACAATAGCTACTATAAGGTGTATAATTATACAAGATTATGAAAAAAATTATATATCAAAACCATGAAGTTCAGCCTGGTGTCATCGTTGCTTTTTTGGAGGGAAATCCTTCAATAAAAGGCTTCGGGACCTCTGGCAGTGAGGCTGTTGGAAACCTCATTGAGATGCATCCCGATGTGTTTGGGATCGTCACTGAAAATCAAATTGAACACTAATCCTTAACCTACCACCAAGGTTAAAACCCACCTCGCGAGAGGTGGGTTTTCTGTTGGAAAAATACGGCAGTGTGATGGAGTTTAAGATTTAGGCAACAAAAAACCCGCAGTTGCCCACGGGTTGCTTCTCAGAGAGAAGGTAAGACCTGTTTATTAGTCCGGAGAGCCAGGTCACATCCACTGATTCCAGATATGCTAATAGTTTAGCAGGGTACTAATTTGTTGTCAAGTACTTAAATTGCAAATTATTGAAAACCTATATTTAGAGCCATATATAAGATGGTATTCGAATAGAGTTTAAGATTTAGACAAAAGAAAGCTGGAAACACGAGATTTTCGGCTCAAGATTTGACCATTGACACCAAAACGTCCATATGCTATTATTTAGCACTGTACTGTGACTTGTGTTGCTGTACGGCACCTTTAAAAAATATGCACTTATCGAGACTCACGCATTTTCGGCAACGAACTGGACGATCCAGGCGTTTTCAGTGGACCGCTGATCAAATTCATTACCAATCACCCCAGCAGATTGTCAGGGGTGGAGGAGGTCCAATGATTGGTATCATGATAATCGTCATAATCACGATTGCCATGTGCGTCGGCAGCTTGTTCTTCCAGTAGCAGTCCTCCGATCGCACGCACCGCCGGGCAGACCTTCAGTCACCGACATTTTTTGTAAAAACTCCTTTTTTGAGCTATGATTTGACCCATGAAGAAGAATACTGACAAGCGAGGTTTATCCTCGCTCAAACCTTACGACCATAAAACCATTGAGAAAAAGTGGCAGAAATATTGGGAGTCCCGAGGTGGAACCTCGGTGTCGGCAAAGAAATTTTACGGCTTGATCGAGTTTCCATACCCATCCGGTGACGGTCTGCATGTTGGCCACATCCGCAGCAATACGGCCATGGATGTCATCGCCCGCAAACGCCGCGCGCAGGGTTACAACGTGCTTTACCCTATAGGTTGGGATGCTTTTGGTCTACCAACGGAAAATTATGCCATCAAGAATGGTGTTCAGCCGGCTGTAGTGACAAAGAAAAATACAGATATTTTCCGCCGTCAACTAAAGGCGCTTGGCTTTTCATTTGATTGGTCACGCGAAATAAATACAACCGATCCGGCATACTACAAATGGACGCAGTGGATTTTTCTGCAATTTCTGAAGAAAGGCCTGGCCTACAAGAAGAAGATGACCATCAATTGGTGTCCAAAGGATTTGATCGGCCTAGCGAACGAAGAAGGGATTAACGGTGCCTGTGAGCGTTGCGGTACGCCGGTGGAAAAGCGCGAAAAAGAGCAGTGGATGTTGGCGATAACGAAGTATGCGGACAAGCTATTGTCAGGATTAAACGCAAAGGTGGCTGAAGATGGCACGTTGATTGAGGATGACTTCGGTACCCCGTTGTTTACGCAAATGACAGAAACTTCGGCGATTCGTCTGGAGCTTCCATATGTAGAACGCGATGCGATTATGGCGATTGTAAAGCATTGGTCAGAGGATAAATACATCGGCCTCAAATGGAAAAAGGTGGCGTGGAAAACCCTGATCACTGGAGGACCAGAAGGTAATCAGACTTTAGAAGAGGCGGCAATAGCAGAAATTGCTGAAGAAACCGGTTACAAAAATCCGAAACTTATAAGGCATTTAGATCGAGTGGATTCAAAATTTTTCCACGTGCCAAAAAATATAAATAGATACGCCCATTTTGATGTGATGTATTTCGAACTTCAAAATAGTGACCGGAATGAAATAACGTCCGAAGAACAAGGAAACCATGATGTGGAGTGGCTCTCAAAAGAAGAAATGACCAAGTTTTTGACGCCAGCTTCGCATCAATATGTTTGGAAGAAATTTCTCAACCCTGATTTGAATGTGAATTCGTACGGTAAACCCCTGCTCGATTGGAAAGAATCGATAAAAGATTCACAGCGGAACTGGATAGGGAAGTCGGAGGGCGCGGAACTGACTTTCAAAATCAAGGCAGCCAATTTGGACAAGCAAATAAAAGTTTTTACCACCAGGCCCGACACTTTGTTTGGTGTGACCTATGTTGTTTTGGCGCCGGAACATGCCCTGGTCAAGGAATTATTGCCAAATGTCGAAAATAAAGAAGAAGTCGAAGCGTACATAGGGAAAGTCAAAAAAGAGTCAGACATCGAGCGGACTGACGCCAAGAAAGAAAAAACCGGCGTGGAATTGAAGGGTGTAAAAGCGGTAAACCCGGCGAACAATGAAGAAGTTCCGGTCTGGATTGCCGACTATGTACTGGCTGATTATGGCACCGGAGCGGTTATGGCTGTGCCGGCGCACGATGAGCGTGACGGAGATTTTGCCAAAAAATGCGGATTGCCACAAAGAGAAGTCGTCGCGCCGATGATCAATGTGACTGAGGGTGACTTTGCCTTTCGGCCGGGAGTCAAGATAGTCGATAGGCAGTGCGTTCTGGCCATTGTGAAGCATTGGGAAAAAGACGAGTATCTGTGTCTGACTTCAAAGAGACATGGTTGGACGACTTTTGTCATTGGCGGCATCGATCAGGGTGAAGATGCCGTCGCGGCGGCCAAGCGGGAAATAACGGAGGAGACCGGCTTCACGGATTTTGCGTCATTTAGACCGCTGGGCGGGCATGTGTATGCCAAACATTTCGCGCCGCACAAGAATGAAAATCGTTCGGCCAGACTCAATGGTTTTTACGTTGAACTAAAAAGTGGAACACAACAGCCGGTGGCCGAACACGAAGCGAACCATCAGGAGATTTCCTGGATTCCGCGCAAAGACATTGCCAATAGACTGCACCCCAAAATAACCGATTGGGCTTTTTGGCAGAGATTTGAGAGTGATAAGGCATATGTAGGCGAAGGAATTTTGGAAAATTCCGGCAAATTCGACGGCCAAGATTCCGAATCGGCCAAAAAAGAAATTACCGAAGCTGTCGGCGGCAAATGGGTTACAACCTTCAAACTTCGCGACTGGATCTTTTCCCGCCAGCGCTATTGGGGCGAACCGATACCAGTGGTGCACTGCCAAAAATGTGGCATCGTGCCGGTTCCAGAAAAGGATCTGCCCGTAAAGTTGCCAAAGGTCAAAAATTACAAGCCGACGGAGACCGGCGAATCACCGCTGGCCGCTATTTCCAAGTGGGTGAATACCAAGTGTCCGCAGTGTGTCGCTGATAAAAAAAAGACTAAGTATTTTATTTTTGATTTTGACGGGGTTTTGGGAAATACATGGGATATCATGAATTCAGCAAAAGTCAGGATGGGCGACGCGGAGACAATAGACGAGGCGGCAAAAGATTCACTATCCCACTTTGATAAAAAACCGATTGATGCGAGAAACCATTTTTTGACGCCTGAACAAAGGAAGGAAAGACAAGAGTGGATAACGACATTTGGTAAACATCTTTCGGAATCAAATTTTGGCTTGTTTGACGAGTTTATCAAGGAATTAAAGAAAATAAAAAATGTAAAACTGGCAGTTGCATCTTCTGGTTCTGCGCAATATGTTTTGCCCGCACTCAAAAAATCCGGTTTGAAATTCACGCATATACTGGCATATGAGGATCATCATTCCAAAGAAGAAAAAGTCGAGCGTATTTGCGAGGATTGGGGTATAGACATAAAAAACGCATATTATTTTACCGATACAAAAGCTGATATTCTTGAATTGGAAAACATTATGGACAGAAAACAAATTGTCGGTTGTGCTTGGGGGTATCATGGGTATGATAGATTGAAGGAATTACTTCCAGAAAAAAACATTCTCTTACACCCCAAAGATATTCATAGTTTTTTCAACACTAATTGCTCTGCCAAGCGCGAAACTGACACCATGCCCAACTGGGCCGGGTCGAGCTGGTACTATTTGCGTTACGCTGATCCGAAGAATAAAAAGGCGTTTGCCGATCCGAAAAAATTGAAGTATTGGACACCAGTTGATTGGTACAACGGTGGGATGGAGCATACGACACTTCACCTCCTCTACTCACGATTTTGGCATAAATTCTTGTTTGATCTCGGTTTGGTGCCGACCAACGAACCATATCTCAAAAGGACTTCTCATGGCCTTATCTTGGCCAAAGGAGGCGAGAAGATGTCCAAATCAAAGCGAAATGTCATCAATCCTGACGATATCATTGAAACAGTCGGAGCGGATTCGTTGCGTTTGTATGAAATGTTTATGGGACCATTTGATCAATCCATAATTTGGAACACGGAGAATATAGCGGGAGTTCGGCGTTTTATTGAAAGAGTTTGGAAATTACAAGAAAGAATTGTGCCAAAAACAGATGAAAAAATCAGTGATTTTATGCTGGTCAACAAGATTATCCACAAAGCCATCAAGAAAGTCAGTGATGATATTGAGGGTATGCGCTTTAACACTGCTATAAGTATTCTGATGATCACACTCAATGAACTGGAAAAGGCCGAAGCTGTGGATGACGAACAATATGGAACATTTTTGCAATTGCTGGCACCATTTGCTCCGCATGTGGCCGAAGAATTGTGGTCGTCACTTGGTCATAAGAACTCGATTGGCACAGTCTCATGGCCAATCTACGATCCTGCTCTGGCGGCCGATACTGAGATTACAATCATGGTCCAGATCAATGGCAAAACACGCGGCTCATTTGTGGCGCCTGTAGATACCTCTAAGGAAGAGCTGGAAAAGCGCGCTAAAGCTATTCCAGAGTCTGCAAAATGGCTAAAAGGAAAGGATGTGAAGAAAGTTATCGTCGTACACAATAAATTGGTCAACATTATCACCAGCTAGACTCGAACAGTTGGGTATGTTTTGGCAGTGGGTGTAACCGATTTGTCCGATTTGACAACAATTTTCCAATGAGGTAGGGTTAAGTGTAATAAGCCTGGGTATGGGAATTACACATTCCCACGAAATTGACTTTAGGACAAGCTAGTGATACAACTATAGGAATTATTTATTAACAACTCATATGGCCACATCAACTATTTCGTTTAAACCCAAGCAAATCGTCAAACGCCTCCTTTCATCACTTCCTGATCGTGCCCGTGAAGTCATCGTTTACCGTTACGGACTTGGCGTCGATACTCGTCGCATGACCCTAGATGCCATAGGTAAAAAATACGGAATTACTCGTGAACGCGTCCGCCAAATTGAGAATTACGCTCTGGGCATAGTCCGCAAATCAAATGAATATAAGCTTGAGAAGGCGGTTTTTGCCGAGCTTGAGAGCACCCTGCATGCGTTGGGTGGAATAGTCGTTGAGGATGATTTTCTAGGATCTATCTCCAAAGACAAAAGTCTTCAAAATCACATTCATTTTCTTCTCATCATCGGTGAACCGTTCAAAAAAAGGAGAGAAGACGATGATTTCAATCATCGCTGGCATGTCAACGAAGAACTCGCCACACAAGTTGAAGATGCTCTGCGCAAGCTATACGGCAGTTTGAGCACAAAAGATCTGTTGCCCGAATCGGAGATAATCAATAAATTTCTCCAGCATCTTGAGAACGTCTCTGAACGCTACAAAAATCAGGAGATAATGAGGCGTTGGTTGAAACTCTCCAAATCCATAGGCGTTAATGCTTTGGGTGATTGGGGTTCTTCAAATTCTTCCAACATTAAAACCAAGGGCATGCGCGATTACGCTTTTCTTGTCATCCGTAAACACGGCTCGCCGATTCATTTTCGCGATGTTGCCAAGCAGATCATGGTGATGTTCAAGAAAAAGGCCCATGTTGCCACGACGCACAATGAATTGATTAAGGATCCTCGCTTTGTACTTGTCGGACGCGGTCTGTATGCTTTGGCCGAATGGGGGTACGCGCCCGGTATTGTCCGTGATGTTGTTCGTCTGGTGATTGAGAAACACGGCCCTCTGACCAAGGAAGAAATTATTGCCAAGGTCATGAAGGAACGTTATGTCAAAGAAAACACCATCGCCGTTAATCTCCAAAATCCAAAATATTTCAAGAGGGACAAGGATGGAAAGTACTCGGTAGTTATATAAGCAAAACAAAGAAGCAAAAAGGAAAGATTAGACATCTTTCCTTTTTGCTTCTTTGCTTGGTATAATGCATTCCATGCCCATTGAACAATTATTTCCCGTCTTGGTTGATGATTTTCAGTCGACGATATTGCCACAAGCAATACAATATGTCATTTTTATCTCGCCCGTCGTCTTGGCCGTGATGTTGGCGGTTTTTTTGTGGCCTTTGTGGGTGCGTTATGTTCGAGCCAAACAATTTCTCTCTCTCAAATACACCGTTCTGGAAATCAAACTACCCAAAGACACCTTCAAGTCGCCATTGGCTATGGAGGTTTTTTTGCAATCTCTCCACAATACGGCTGATGGCAGCTCTTTTGCCAAATATTGGAAAGGGGAGACGCGGCCATGGTATTCATTGGAAATTGCTTCTATTGAAGGCAAAGTTAAATTTTATATTTGGACCGAGGATCGGCGCAAAGGTGGCGTGATGTCGGCATTGTATTCACAATTTCCTGGGGTGGAAGTGCACGAAAGTGGTGATTATACCCAATCAGTCCATTTTGATCCAAAAACTATGAAGATTTGGGCAGCGGAGTTCAAATTCACGAAGCCCGATCCGTATCCGATTAAAACTTATGTTGATTATGGATTGGACAAAGATCCCAAAGAGGAATTCAAAGTTGATCCACTTTTACCAATGCTTGAATTTTTGGGTAGCGTAGGTCCAAATCAACAAATATGGATACAAATACTCATTCGCGCGCACAAGGATGATCAAAAAAAATTGGGTCACTGGTTCAAAAATACTGATACATGGCAGGATGAAGCAAAGAAGCTGGTCAATACGATGTTAATCCGTGATGCCAAAACCAAGATAACCGGCGAAATAGATCCAAAGACCGGTAAAATTGTTCCAGCCAAAGAATTTGCAAAACTGCCGACGATTTCCCAAGGTGAACGAGATATCATCGAAGCCATTGAACGGAGCGTGACCAAGTTGGCTTTCGATGCCGGTATACGAGCTCTCTATATTGCTAAAAAAGAAGTTTTCAACACGCCTTTTGGAATTGGTGGGATTATCGGCAACATGAAGCATTTCAACACTGAAAGCTTGAATGGTTTCAAACCAAATGGGGATGTCTGGCACAATCGTTTGAGTGATCCATGGCAGGATTACAAAGATATTCGTCGCAATCGCTATGCTAGAGAAGGTTTGGCTATGTACAAGCGTCGTTCATATTTTTACGCGCCACGGGAAGGCAAGTCTTTGGTGCTTAATACCGAGGAATTAGCTACCATCTACCATTTCCCAGGGTCGGTCGCGGCTACGCCGACCTTGGAGCGTTTGCCATCAAAAAAGACCGAGGCACCGTCAAATTTACCGACATAAATAATGCGAATCTACGAATTAGACAAATACCTAGAATGATGAGGAAACGAATTAACTTGCCGGATTTTATTTTGAAATACAAAATAGCCATTGCGGCTATTTTGGTATTATCATTGATTTTCTGCGCGGGCGTGATTGTTGCTTCCATTCCACCGTCATCATTTCCGCGAAACGTGATTGTCCGAATCGACAAAGATATGACAGTCTCGGAAGCTGCCTTGATTTTAGAAGAAAAAGGTATCATAAAGTCTGATTTTTTTTACAAAATATATATAAGGCTTCTGCATAATGGAAAGGGCGTGCAGACGGGAAGTTATTTGTTCGACGAACCACAATCAGCACTTAAGGTGGCGTATCGCACTGCGTATGGTGTAAAAAATATTGAAAAAATAAGACTGACAATTTTTGAGGGCATGAACTCGAAAGAACTTGCCGCTTTATTAAAGAAAAATCTTCCAATGTTTGATGTCGTCAATTTTCTTGTTCAAGCTAAAGCGGATGAAGGCTATCTTTTTCCCGAGACTTATTTTATTGATCCGGACGTGGAGCCGAGTGAAGTCATTGGGATGATGCGCAGACAGTTTGATGTCATGGTTAAACCACTCAAGGAAGGATTCGCTACTTCGACTCGTTCGGTGAAGGATATTATCATCATGGCATCTATTCTGGAGAAAGAAGCGAATAATATGACTGACAGAAAAATTATTTCAGGTATTCTCTGGAAGCGCCTTGATCAAGGCATGGCCCTCCAAATTGATGTGCCTTTCTATTACATTTTGAACAAAGGTTCAAATCCATTGACTCTAGATGATCTGGCCACACCATCACCCTACAATACTTATCTAAACAAAGGATTACCGCCGACCCCCATCGCCAATCCGGGTTTGGATTCAATCATCGCCGCCCTATATCCTACCCAAACGCCGCATTATTTCTATTTGGCGGACAAAGAAGGCATTACGCATTACGCGGTTACTCATGACGAGCATGTGGCAAATAAGTTGAAATATTTAAAATAAAAAAAGTCCGCGGAGTTTTAATTCCGCGGATGGGTGAGGTGGTGGAGACGATCACCCTCCGGCGACAGTCTGAGTCTTTTCAAAGTCTTGGGCCAATAATCTGAGAAGGATTCCAAATCCGATGGGTTTTGAGATGAATCTGCTGATTCCGAAGCTAGTCAGGTCACCAAAATATGTTTCTGACGTACCGGACCAAAGCCAGATAACATAAGTCCTTGAGCCTGATTGGATTCTTTTGGCCAACTCAATCCCTGTCATCCCATGACCCATTTTGTAATCGGTCAAGATTAGATCATAAGGCCTCTCATCTGCTTCACTAATCAAGACCAAACTGTAAGCTTCCTCACCGTTGGATGCAGTTGTGACGATATGACCGTCATGTTCAAGTATCCTCAGAGCTGTTTTGCGCACATCGGCTTCGAATTCCACTACCAATATATTAAGTTTCGTTTTCAATTGTTCCTTATTTGTTTTTCCAACCACATTGGTCAGCTACTAAAAATTATGCTAGCATGATAAATATGAATAGTCAAGTAAATTATCCTCAAACAACTGCGCAGAGCAATCATGTGACTACGGCTCCGTCCACTTTACTCACGGGTTGTAGACCTACGCACAAGCGAGTATTCGTGGGCATGTCCGGTGGCGTTGATTCGTCGGTTTCGGCGGTATTGCTCAAAAAGGCTGGATATGATGTTACGGGCGTTTTTATCAAAGTTTGGCAACCGGATTGGCTCATGTGCACCTGGCGTGAAGATCGTCGCGATGCCATGCGTGTTGCCGCGTGTCTGGATATCCCGTTTGTCACTCTAGATTTAGAGAAAGAATACAAAAAAGACGTAGTCGATTATATGATTTCAGAATACAAGGTCGGTAGAACGCCAAATCCAGATGTTATGTGTAATCGGTATGTTAAATTTGGTGGATTTTTTAGTTGGGCAATGGGACAAGGCGCTGATTATGTGGCCACTGGACACTATGCCCAAGTATTGAAGCGACTATCCAATGTCTTAGATGATCGCTTCAAACTTGTCGTAAGTACGGACAAAAACAAAGACCAGACTTATTTTTTATGGACTCTTACTCAAGATCAGCTCTCCAAAACGCTCTTTCCGGTCGGGGACTTGGAAAAACTTGAAGTCCGAAAACTGGCTAGAAAATTTAGACTGCCAAATGCCGAGAAAAAAGACAGTCAAGGTCTGTGTTTCATCGGCAAGATTGATGTCAAAGAGTTCCTGTCTCATTACATCACGCCCAAGAAGGGTGTCGTGCTTGATATTCACGGCCAAACAGTCGGTAAACACAATGGTGCGTTTTTCTACACGATCGGCGAGCGCCATGGATTTCTTATCACGAAGAAAACCTCAGATGACAAGCCGTTATATGTTGTGGCAAAAAATATTGCGGCAAATACGATTACGGTTTCACACAAGACCGCTGACGGAGAATTGCCGAGTGTCAAAACAGAAATAATATTGAAAGACATGAATTGGAATCAAGACATCGTCCCGATGAACAAAAACCTTCAAGTTCGTTCACGATATCGAGAATCATTGCAAGACGCGCGTCTTTCTGGATCCGATGCTGTCATCTTTAAAAAACCGCAGTCTACTCTTTCATCCGGTCAATCACTTGTTGTGTACGATGGTGAAGTCTGTCTTGGTGGTGGGATTATAGTGTAAGCAAGCGTCTGTGGAGTGTTTTTGGATCTGTTTTTATCGTGTAAGTTTCTATTACGGGTTATAATATCTCCATGAACTATCATCGTCTGGGAATAACAGCGCTTGTCTTGATCTTATTTTTGACGCTAATATATATGATTCAAAGACTCATGCCAGACAGAAAGCTTCTTGTCGACGCGATACAAATCGGATTTGAAGATAAAGTTCCAAGCCCGATTACTCACGGAGACGTGAGCAAAAGACAAGTCATATTTACCTTTGATGGTGGTGAAGGCTCACAGTCTGCTTTCGTTGTATTGGACATATTGCGAAAACATCATGCTCGCGGCACTTTTTTTCTTACTGGAAAATGGGTATTGCGCAATCCGGATTTGATTCGAAGGATGCAAGCCGAGGGACACGAGATTTATAATCATTCCTTGACGCATCCTCACTTGCCATTTTTGACTGACAGAGAAATAGCCAATGAACTTGGCAATATGGATAGAACGCTGTTGAATCTCATCAATACTTCAACAAAACCTTATTTTCGCCCTCCTTATGGAGATTATGATGAACGGGTTCTTTTTGCCGCGGCGCGCCATGGTTACCGTGCCGTGATGTGGACCATTGACGCCGGTGATTGGATGGAGTCGGAAGGATTTACGGCCGACGCGGTTCGCGCGCGCATTTATAGTCATATTGAACCGGGCGCGATTGTTCTCATGCATCTGGGCGATCATATTACCGGTTTGATCTTGGATGAGATATTTACCCAGATTGAAGATTTGGGATATAAGATAGTTTCGTTGACGCAGGGGATATAGAATTTTTTTAATCTTTTCATTTCCCCTTCTTTACTTGTATAATGTCATCATGAATCATCTGATATACATAACCAAGTCCGATGGGACAAAACAATTGTTTGAAGAGGACAAATTGGTCAATTCGCTCAAGCACGCGGGAGCTTCCGATGAATCAGTAGACGAAATAATCAATCAGGTTGAAGCGAGCATGAAAGAGGGCATGACGACCAATGAAATTTATGGCCATGCTTTCTCTTTGTTGCGAAAACACTCCGTGCATACGGCCACGCGGTACTCTGTCCGACGAGCCTTAACGGAGCTCGGACCTGACGGTTTTCCATTTGAAAAATTTGTCGCGCGCATCTTTAACGCGCGAGGGTACGAGACGCTAACGGATCAGCATATCATGGGTATATGCATTGAACATGAGATGGATGTGGTGGCCTGGAAAGATGACGCATTGGCTATGGTTGAAGCAAAATTTCACAACGAGTTTGGCTTAAAATCAGATGTCAAAGTCGCTTTATATGTCAAAGCGCGTTTTGATGATATTGCCCAGAATACTTTTGATTATGGTGGCCTGAAGAGAAAATTGACCGAGCGTTACCTTTTTACCAATACCAAATTTACGGATCAAGCGGTGAAATACGGCGTCTGCAATCATATTGAACTCATAGGCTGGAATTATCCGGTTAACAAAAATCTTCACACCATCATTGAACAATACAAACTTCATCCTATCACTTGCCTTATCGGACTTTCATACCAACAAAAGAAAGATTTGGTGGGAAGAAATATTGTTACCTGTGCGGACATGATCAAGTGTCCGGATATTCTAAAGGAGATTGGTATTCGTCCCGAAGAAAAAATTGAAAAAATCTTGCATGAGGCCAGAATGATTACCGGAGTTGCGATTTAACAAAAATCACATGAGTGAAAAATTAGACATTGTAAATGAAAAAACCGGTGATTTTGGGGTAGAAACATACAAGACATGGTTTGAGATGCCAACACATTGGAACTAATCTCCTAATTATGACCAAGACAGATCAGATGCGCACTATTCGCGACGAAATATTGACTCTAAAAAAGTCGCCTTTGTATGAATATCGTACGGCCAATAATTTTTTTCCCGTTATCGGAGAGGGAAGTCATGACGCGAAAATAATGTTTGTGGGAGAAGCTCCGGGAAGAAATGAAGCGAAAACCGGCAAGCCGTTCTGTGGAGCCGCTGGGAAAGTGCTCGATCAATTGCTTGAACATGTCGGTATTCCGCGCCCAACGGTATATGTGACCAATATCGTCAAAGATCGTCCGCCAGAAAATCGAGATCCGACCCCGAAAGAAATTGAAACCTATGGCCCATTTTTGGATCGACAAGTAGAGATTATCAAGCCTCGAGTCGTTGTGGCGCTTGGTCGCTATGCCATGGGTTATATTATGACCAAGTTCGGATTGGAATTGCAGATTGAGCCCATTGGGAAGGCACATGGCAAATCGTACCCGACCAATCTTGAGGTCGGACCTCAAGGCATAGTTGTGCTGTATCATCCTTGCGTTGCCGTGTATAATCCCAACAACCTGCCAAATCTCAAAAAAGATTTTGAAATATTAACGCAGTACAAAGAATAACAGAACAAAGACAATGAAGAAAAATTCCCCGGAAAACAAGCTGGATATCCTTAGTTCAAGATTTTCGTCAGCCAAAGATCTTCTCGATTATTTGAATGAGTCATACAATAAACTCCATACCAAGTATGAGAATTATTTCTGGCTGTCATACATGGGCGATCATAGCGTTGACGCATTGATGAATAAGGCGCAAATCAGACGTGACTCATTTCGTTCGAATGCCGTTTTGAAAACGGAAACCGACTATCACCTCAAAAAATCTTCAGGTGAATACAAAAATCGCCTTAAATCATGGAATCATTTTTTTGGTCTGTATCAAACTCCCGTCCAAGCGGTTCCGTTTAAGAAAAAAGCCATAGAATTGGAGACGAAAATCTTGCGAAAAAGGACGAAACGCACTGAAGGATATATTGATCCAAGGACGCACAAGTTTGTCGAAGCGTCTGAAAACAAGATGCGCGCCGTGATGCGAACAAATCCTGATGAAGCCACTAGACAAGCCTGCTTTGAGGCAATGGAAAAACTTCCGCTTGATTATATAGATGAGTATGTAGAAGTGGTTCGTGTCCGGAATGAATTCGCCCGAACACTTGGATATGCGGATTTTTATGAATACAAAGCTCGGATTGATGAGAATATGAGTAAAAAGGAGCTGTTTTCTGTTTTTGAAGATGTTTACGAAAAAACAAAATATGCATTTAAAAATGTTCGTCAAATCGAAAAGACTAGACCAGGATTACGAAAACCGTGGAATTTTGCCTATATGATGACTGGTGATTTTGTTGAAAAGGAAGACCAGTATTTCCAATTTGAAAATGTACTCTCGTATTGGGGTCGTTCGTTTGCCGCTTTGGGTATTGATTTTCAGGGCGGTGAAGTTAGATTGGATCTTCTGGATAGGAAAGGAAAATCCAACAACGGGTTCTGTCATTATCCGAAGCTTGTTCAGTATAAAGACGGTAGACGGATTTCCGGTTCAAGTGGCTTTAGTTCGAATGCCATACCCAGACAAGTCGGTTCGGGCGCGCAAGGCATTCATACCGTTTTTCATGAAGGAGGGCATGCCGCAGATAGGCTCAATTCATTCCAGAAAGACGCCTGCGTCAATTCTGAGTATCCGCCGTCAACTGTTTCATGGGCGGAGACGCATAGCATGTTCATGGATACTATTTCAAGTAGTGTTGAATGGCGTACGCGATATGCAAAAAACGACGCCGGAGATCCGTACCCATTTGAGCTTTTTGAAAAGGAGGCCCGAGCGTTACATATGCTCAGGCCTTTGGATATGATGAGTATATGTTTTGTCGTGTTTTTTGAAAAAGAAATTTACGAATGTAAAAATTTGACCAGAGAATTTGTCATCAAAGCCGCCCAAAAGGCATCAAAAAAATATCTTGACCGCTCTTTGAATTCAATTTCAATTTTGAATGTGCCTCATATTTATTCATGGGAAAGCTCCGCTTATTATCATGGATACGGCTTGGCCAAATTGGGTGTAAGTCAATGGAGGGAATATTTTTTCAAAAAATACGGATATATCGTGGACAATCCAAAAATCGGGGAGGAGTTGAAAAAGATTTGGTCATACGCGTCGGTATATTCAGCAAAGAAACTGATCTTTATGGCAACCGGCAAAAAATTAAGTCCAGACGCGTTCATTCGGGATGTTACCAGACCGATTGACGATATCATCGTCGACGCAAAGGCCAAAATTAGACGCCTCGATAAGGTCAGACGACACACCAGACCAATCAATCTGGGTGGCAAGATAATAATGATGCACGGCAAAAAGAAAATAACCGATAATAGCACATCTTTTGAGTCCATGGACAAAAAATACAAGGCCTGGTTAAGGACTGCATCTTAATATCTGCGCATCTGTTATAATGGGGGTTCCCATGAAACCTGAAGAATTCAATCGCTATATTGATAATCAGCTTCGACAGGGCATACCGCGACAGGTCTTGACGGCCAATCTACGCGCCGGAGGATGGAATCAAGAGCAAATTGATCAAGCTCTTATTCAGCATGACAGACGAATTCACAAGGAACTATTGTCCGCGCGTAGGCATACCTATTCACTGCGAGAAAAAGTTCTCATAGCGATTTTACTCATAGTGATGGTATATGCTGGACTTTTCCATCTTTCATTCATCAGTCTTGACTATCGGAGCGTTATCGACAAAATCGTCGGAGTCTATGACGCGTATAAAAAGACCGGAAACACCCCGCCGTCGTCATTGGCTCCAGTCCAATCGTCTCAAATATCAACGGTGTTTGGTATTGAATAATTCTCGTGCTACACTTTTGTCTATGCAGTCATTCGAAATCCGTTCACGGTTTCTGAGTTTTTTTGAAAAACGCGGACATGCCGTCATTCCGTCGGCTTCGTTGGTCACTTCTAATGAAAAGGGCGAGACTAATGCCACACTTTTTAATACCGCCGGAATGCAGCCGCTTATCCCATACTTGCTTGGAAAACCGTATTTAATTGATAATCGGGAAATAAAACGCCTTGTCAATGCGCAAAAATGCCTGCGCACAGTGGACATTGATGATGTTGGCGATAAAACCCATGCCACATTCTTTGAAATGTTGGGCAACTGGTCTCTTGGGGATTATTTCAAGTGGGAGGCCATAAAATGGAGCTATGAGTTTTTGACAAATTCCGTAGACGCGCCGGATGGCGATAAGGGTCTCGGCTTGGATCCAAAACGCCTGTATGTGACGGTTTTTGCCGGAGATTCCGATTCGGGACGAGATGATGAATCCGCGAAAATCTGGGAATCCATCGGTATACCGAAACACCGTATATATTTCAAAGATGCGGCTTCCAACTGGTGGCCGGCTGTTAAAAACGATAAAGAAAATAATTGGACTGGGCCGACGGGTCCATGTTCCGAGATGTTCTATGATATTACCAAGGAAGGTTTGGGTGATTTGACGCAAAGACAGTTTGAACAAGCTGATAATGACCAAAAAGTAGTTGAGATTTGGAATGATGTTTTTATGGAGTTTGAGAAAAAAATGGGCAAAATCGTCGGCAATCTTTCGAAAAAGAATGTTGATACGGGCGCGGGGTTGGAGAGATTGGCAACCGTGTTGCAGAAAACAGACAATATCTATGATACGGATCTTTTTAGTCCACTGATGGCGGTTGCTGGACCGATGGGGCGTGACGATATCAGACGACAGAGAATAATTGCCGATCATATCCGCTCGTCAATCTTCATGATTGCTGATGGAGTAAGGCCGTCAAACACAGACAAGGGGTATATCCTTCGTCGTATTCTTCGCCGCGCCATTTTCTGCACGGAAAATAAAAAAATAAACGAAAATGAAATTTCCTCTTTCGTGGAGATAATCGCCAAGGTCATCTATAAAGGGATGTACGAAAATATTGAAAAACAAAAAGAAGAAATCGTTGAGGTTATTTTCAAGGAGTCAGAACAGTTCAGAAGAACCATAGATAAGGGTCTTAAGGAATTTGATAGGATAACTTCTTCAAGTCGCGATACCGATTGCATCTCCGGAAAAGACGCCTTCATTTTATTTTCCACCTACGGTTTTCCGATCGAAATGACAAAAGAATTGGCCAAAGAAAGAAAAATAGAAATAGACGAGAAGGGATTCGAGAACGAATTTGAAAGGCACCAAGCTCTTTCTCGCGCTGGCGCCTCACAAAAATTCAGGGGCGGTTTGGCTGACGCCGATGATCCGATGGTTGTCAGATATCACACCGCTACGCATCTGCTTCACCAAGCTTTGCATGATGTCTTGGGTGAAAATGAAGGTAACCAAAAAGGTTCCAACATTACATCGGAACGATTGCGTTTTGATTTTACCTACGGGGCGAAGATGACCGATGAACAGAAAAAGAAGGTTGAGAACATCGTAAATGAAAAAATATCCGCGGCATTACCGGTGAACAATCTTATTGTTCCGCGCGCGGAAGCCGAAAAGACCGGCGCCAAACATTTTTTTGGAGAAAAATATGGCGAACATGTTTCCATTTATTTTATTGGGCTGTCCTCCAACCAGCCCTCGGTCGATGATTCCAAGAATGCCTACTCAAAAGAATTTTGCGGTGGTCCACATGTCAAAAATACCATCGAACTGGCCGGGCCGGAAGGGCGGTGGCGTTTCAAAATCCAGAAGGAAGAAGCCGTGTCGCAAGGAATACGAAGAATCAAAGCCGTTCTTGTCTAGGATACCGTAACGGAAAGTCATATTATTCACAACAACTATTGTGATATACTACCAGCAATGTTTTTCTCAAATCCACACGGAGAACTGATGTTGATCATAGATGTGCAGAGTTCCATCGTGCGAGGTTCGCTTGTTTATGAGAGTCCGTTGACGATCCCCTCGATCATATACACGCATAACATCTCTATTCCTTACAAATCTGGCGGTGGCAGTAGTTATCTTATTAAGATGGCCACCCGTGCTGTTGAAGAAATCACTCAGGTTGTCATGGCGAATATTCAGAAGGAATCGAATTCCGATGACTTGCCACACCATGTTTCTTCCGTGCATTATGTTCTTTCGTCACCGTGGGTGGTTTCGCAAGCAAAGACTTTATCCATGTCGTTTGAGAAGGATACGATGATTAGTCGGGCTTATATTACCGGCATGATTTGGGAAGAACGAGCAAAAATGACCGCCAACACATCCGATGATATCCGAGTCATTGAAGAAAAGGTCTTTGATGTGCGTCTCAATGGTTATTCGGTGACATCGTGGGAAAGTAAACACACCAAAGAGCTTGGCGTTTCTTTTGTCGTCAGCATCGCCGGCGGACGGATGATAGATCGTTTTGTGGAAATTTCTCAAAGTCTCGTACGTAAAAAAGATCGTGTTAAATTTCATTCTTCGTTATTTTTGCAACACATTGGCATACAAAAGATTATTCCGGATTCATCGGATTATGTGCTGGTGCATATCCACGGAGAACTGACTGATGTCGCGATTATTCGTGCGCGTTCCTGTTCATTTTTTGGTTCATATCCATTCGGCATCCATAGTATTATCCGTGCCGTCGCGCTAGAGACGAAAACAACGGAAGATGTCGCCGAATCAACACTCAACTTGATTCTTGATGGGGATATTGACTCTAATAAGTCAAAAGAGTTTGTTTTTGTAGAAAACATGAAGCAGAGATGGGTAGATGAATTTAAGAAATTGCTCAAAACAAGTTCGACACCCGAAGCGGCTTTGGATCGAGTTATCATATCGGCGCGATCACATGAAGATTTTTTTGTGAAAAGCCTCCAGTTGGCGTATCCTCAAGCTTCGCCAGAACTGTTGGTTATAGAAAATATTTTACCGAATGTCTCGTACGAAATTAACGCAGAGCGTATCCTCTTGACGGGCGTATATGTTACGGCTATTCACAGTTTATTGAAATAAAGAAATTGTGGTATAATTTTTCCATATATGCCCAGACGTGTTCAAGATATTATCCCGAACTCCAACCGTTCAATACGAAACATCCCTTTGGAACGCTCGTCTATCATCGTGCCGTTGCAACCCCCCAAGAAAAAACTTGGTAGCTCTATTTTAGCGCAGATGCGTCAGCCCGAAGAAAAGACCAATGAACATGAATTAGAGCCAAGAAACGATACTCGCAAAAAAACAAATTTTCCGGAGATGAAGATGCCGATTATGCCACCGCGAAAGATGCGAAAGTCTGGGGCAAAGAAATGGCTTTTTCTCCTTATGAGTATCGTTGTCATTATCGCGATAGCCGGATATATTGCCTCCGTTTATTTTTCCCGCGCCTCTTTTGTCATAGTTCCGAAGACCGTTCCATTTTCCGTGAACAGCACCTATATTTCACAAAGTACACAAGGTAAAGGTGTTCTTATGTACGAATTGGCGTCCATCAAAGGGGATTCTGCTGTGACTGTTCCCGCGACCGATGGGCCGAAAATATCCACATCCGCGAAAGGAAAAATTACTATCTACAATAATTTCAGCGTCCAGTCGCAACGCCTTATCGCCGGCACAAGATTTGCCGATGACAAAGGACGCGTGTATCGGCTTTCAAGTTCAGTTGTCGTCCCCGGATACAACAAAGTCGGATCAACCATTACGCCAGGCACCCTCTCAGCGTCAGTGGTCGCCGATCAAGCCGGAGAATCCTATAACATAACCAAGATTGACCCTATAAGCGATTTTAAAATAGTAGCCTACAAAGGTAATCCAAAATACGAAAGCATATATGGACGTCTGGCCACCGATATAACCGGCGGGTTCATGGGCACGAAAAAAACAATCAATCCCGCCGTACTAGCTTCAACTACTGCCACTCTCCAATCAAAGATAGTCTCTGATTTGCTGGCCAAACTGAAGACAAGCGTGCCGGATGGATATATCATGTACCCAAATGCTTATGTGCCAATATTTTCCGCTCCAGTGATTGGTGGCACCGATCCAAGATCAGCGACAGTCACTCTCCAAGGAACCGTCTATGGAATATTGTTCGAACGCTCTGGGCTTGTGGCACGCGTCGCTGGCGAGCAGTCAGTCGCTATATTTGATGATTTCTCATATGAAACTCCTGGTTTGGATTCTCTCGATTTTAGCATAGCCAATATCAAAGATTTTTCTCCTGAAAAGAAAAACACTTTGATTATAAAACTCAAAGGAGATGCTATGCTCGTCGGTACGATACCTATAAATTCTCTCAAAACAAAACTTGCCGGGCTCTCTCTAGCAGAGACAAGCTCAGTATTGCGGTCCTTCAAGTCAGTTATAGAAATAGAAAAAAGTTCCGGCTATGTAACGCCGCCATGGTCTAAAGTTCCAAGCAATCCGGACAGGATAACAATAGAAGTATTGACGAAATAGCATGATATCTGCTAGTATGTGACCTACGCGCCTAATACCAGATGGAACCTGCGCTACAACCAAAAAATGGCTCGAGGAATACCGTTAGCGGTATTGTTGTTGAAGCATTGCCTAATACGTTGTTTAAAGTCGAACTTCAAGAAACCAAGGAAGTCATTCTTGCGTATCTGGCGGGTAAAATGAGGATGAATCGTATACGGGTCCTCATTGGAGACAAAGTGGATTTGGAACTTGATCCATATGGTGGTCGTGCTCGTATCACGCGACGTTCATAAAATTATGAGAGTAAAAGCATCAGTCAAACGTATCTGTCCAAAGTGCACTGTCGTCCGCCGATGGGGATATGTCTATGTGGTGTGCAAATCAAACCCCCGGCACAAACAGAGACAAGGGTAAGAAAATTACAAGACGCAGGATTCAAGATTCAGGAATAAATACGAAGCACAGAAACATATTCTTGAATCGTGAATCTTGAATCAGATAAGATTAAACCACCAAAACACCAATCATATGCGTATCCTCGGTATTACAGTTCCGGAAAATAAGCGACTTGAATTCGCCTTGACTGCCATATACGGTATAGGACGTTCTCGTGCCATCCAGATTTTGAAAACCGCGAAGGTTGACGCCAGTCTCCGTTCAAACGTTCTGACGGTCGAACAGGAAAATCAGATACGCAAGATTATTGAGAGTTTCAAAATCGAAGGCGATCTCAGACGAGAGGTTGCGGGCAATGTCAAACGCTTGAAAGACATCAAATCATATCGTGGCAGCCGACACGCCCGTCATCTTCCGGCGCGCGGTCAAAGGACAAAAACAAATTCCCGGACTGTTCGAGGCAATGTCAGAAAGACCATGGGGTCCGGTAAACGCAAAGAAGAGAAGAAATAAAAACAATGTAACCATTTCATATCATCATGGGTAAAAAAAGAATCGTCACAACCGCCGGGACCGAATCAACTGATGCAAAAAAAGCACCTGTTGTTTCGGCAAAAAAACGCGTCGAATCCGGCATACTGCATGTCCAATCCACTTACAACAACACCAAGGTAATGCTCACTGATATCAAAGGTAATGCTCTTTTGTGGGGTTCGAGTGGCGGCGCGGGATTTCGCGGAGCGAAAAAAGGCACGCCGTTCGCGGCGGCCAAGGTTGGTGAAATATTGGCCCTGAAAGCCATTGGCATTGGCCTAAAAGAGGTCGCCGTGATAGTCAAAGGTGTTGGTTCAGGTCGTGAATCGGCGATTCGTGGATTTATCAGTAAAGGCATTATCATCACTTCCATTAAAGATAAGACCCCGATTCCATTCAATGGTCCTCAACCGAAAAAGCCTCGTCGTGTTTGATTATTAATTTTTTTCAATATCATCATGTTAATTGGTCCACGATATAAAAAAGCTCGCTATCTCGGTGCCGCCGTTTTTCGTAAGACACAAACGCCAAAGTATTCCTTGCGTGTGCAAACAAAGGCCAAGAACACCAAACGCCGCGGCGCGAAAAGCGAATACGGTCGTCAACTCTTGGAAAAACAAAAGGCCCGCTACAGTTACGGTATTTCCGGCGGCCAATTTACCAACTATGTCAAATCCGCACTCAAGACTACTGGAGACAACGCCAAAAATCTTCTCCGTATTCTCGAAGGCAGACTTGACAATGTAGTTCTGCGCGCCGGTTTCGCGTTGAGTCGTGCGTCCGCCCGTCAGATGGTCAACCATGGTCACATTATGGTCAACGACAAAATAGTCAACATTCCTTCATATCAGGTGCGCATCGGTGATACTTTGACCATTCGTGAAGGGAGTAAAAAGAAAGCGATTTTCAGCAAGTTGGATGATGAGCTAAAAAATATCAAAGCTCCGGCGTGGATCTCGGTCAACACGGAAAAAAAAGAGATAAGGGTCGAAGGTGAGCCGGTGACGGACATGTCTGAATTGCTCTTTGATGTGCGCGCCGTGCTTGAGTTTTATACTCGCTAGACAAATATTATTTTTTAATATATAATTAACCACCAATATTTATAAATATCATGACACACGATCTTATTCTTCCTTCAAAGCCAAGAATCATCAATGAGCACGGTACCAGCGGTACCTATGAGATTGACGGTCTTTACCCTGGTTACGGACACACATTGGGCAACTCGCTCCGTCGCATCATCCTCTCATCGCTTCCTGGTGCGGCCGTTACCAAGGTCAAAATCAAGAATGTCGAGCATGAATTTTCGGCAATAGACGGTATAAAGGAAGACGTCATCACTATTTTACTTGCATTAAAAAAACTCCGAGTTCGCATTAGCGGCGACGAGGCGGTCAATCTTACTATCAAAGTCAAGGGTGCAAAGGAAGTCACCGCCAAAGATATTGATGTTCCAGGACAGGTTGAGATTCTTAATCCGGAACTTCATATCGCTTCGCTGACCGAAAAATCATCGGAACTTGATGTGGAAATCATGGTGGAAAAAGGCCTTGGTTATGTTTCGAAGGAAATCATCCAAAAAGAACGCGTGGAAATTGGCGCCATCACCCTTGATGCCGCATTCACTCCTATTCGTAAAGCTAATTATGAAGTTGAGAATATGCGCGTCGGCGATCGCACGGATTTCAATCGTCTTCGTGTGACGATTGAAACCGATGGTACGATTTCTCCTCGTGAAGCGTTGGAAAAATCCATCGCCATAATGATTCACCAACTCAAAGCCATTGTCGGTTTCACCGAGAAAGACACGGAAGTTGATATGGTTGAATCTGTCGATAAAAAAACGGAATCTCCTGAAGGATCGCTCAAGGACATTAATTCTGATCTGTTGAAGACTCGCGTCGACGCACTTGGTTTTTCTGTTCGCACTGCCAAAGCGCTTTCTAACAGCAATGTCCGTACACTGGGCGGCTTGGCACGCAAAAAAGAGTCGGATATTATGGACATTGACGGGCTAGGCGCCAAAGGTATGCAAGAGATCAAAAAATTATTGGCTCAGCACGGCATAACGCTAAAGCAATAATCTGTTATTTTTATGAGACATCATTCAAACAAGAGAAAATTCGGCAGAGAAAAGAATCAGAGAAACGCTTTGATGTCTTCGTTGGCGCGAAACTTGATTCGTGACAACCGGATAAAAACCACGACTATGAAAGCTAAAGAGCTCCGCCCGATGGTCGAGAAACTTATCACCAAAGCTAAGATTGCGACTATCGTCTCGCGCCGCCTGATTATCTCACGGATCCACGCTGTTGCCGAAACCAAAAAACTCATTGAAACAATTGCGCCAAGATATGTGAACCGCAAAGGTGGTTATACCCGTATCATCCGTCTGCCAAATCGCGATTTGGATGGCAGTCCGATGTCATTAATTGAATTTGTATAAAAATAACACCAGTTCACGAGTGTCACAATCATGAAACACACCATCGACGCACAAGGTAAAAAGATAGGACGCATTGCTAGTCAAGCGGCGGTTATTCTTTTAGGAAAACATTCGCCCGCGTTTGCTAAAAATAAAGTGTCAATTGATACGGTCGAAATTGTCAACGCTTCAAAAGTTGATCTTACTTTAAAAAAGAAAATCAATGATATTTTTGTGACATACACTGGTTTTCGTGGCGGTTTGAAAAATGAATCTTTAGGAGAGCTGATCGCGCGCCGAGGCATGACGGAAGTATTCCGTCGAGCCGTCACCCGCATGTTGCCCAACAACCGTCTGCGCGATGAAAGGATTAAGAATCTGACCATAAAAGAATGAATATAAAATAAGATGACGACCAAACCAACAATTCACAAATACTTTGAAGCTGTCGGTCGCAGGAAAACTGCCATTGCTCGCGTGCGTCTTTTTCCTGCTACAAAAACTGGATTCGAGATCAACGGCAAGTCATTGGAGATATATTTTCCAGTCAAAGAAATGCAAATGAATGTTACCGATCCTTTCACCAATGGTAAGGCCGCAGAGAAATTCCATGTGACTGCTAAGCTCACAGGTGGAGGCATTTCAGCTCAATCAGAAGCACTCCGTCACGGTATCTCCCGCGCTTTACTTGTTTATGATATAGAGCTCCGTGGCAAACTCAAAAAGCTTGGTTACTTGAAACGTGACCCTCGTGCCAAAGAGCGCCGCAAGTTTGGTTTCAAAAAAGCCCGTAAGTCTCCACAGTGGAGTAAGAGATAACTTACCGCCGCAGTGGTCTAAACGATAAACGAGCCTTCTTTATGAAAAGATTAAGACGCCCAGAGATGGGCGTTTTAATTTTATCTACATGGATAAATACCCTAGGTTAAATTCAGTTGTTGTCCTCGAACATGGTCAAGATATCGTGCGTGTTTATAACGCTCTTGTAATGGCTGTCGAAGCCGGAGAGGGCAAGGAAAGAGATCACTACCAGTCTATTATTGAGCGTCTATTTTTAGAATCTCCATGAAAAACATATTCCACATTTTTGGAGGAAAGAGGAGGTCACGTCACATTAAAAGTAAGATGAAGTACTTTTCGGGTAGAGGGTATAAACCGCGTGCGGCTCTGCAATTACAAAAAATGTACCCGTCGGCTCGAATTAAATAAATAATCACCATGAGAATCATTAAAAACGATCATCTTATAGAAATGGCTTGGTCAAAAATAGCAGAGGGATTGGCACGTAGAGATTTTCTTGTCGTACAGAAGAATTTTTACTGGCTACGTAGGTTACTTAAAGAGGCAGAAATTAAATTCTGATGATTACCCAATGGCATTGCGACATAGAAGCTTCTTCGTCTGACTGCTATGTAACGGCCAGCACTACGATCAGCTCAACTTCAAGCCCGATCTATTCACAGGATGCAGGGAACATCAGTTTTGGTCTTGCGGTTCAGATTGTCCTCATGGGATTGATAGCTTGTGGTCTGGTCTTTAATGTTTTCTTTAAGCGTAAATAACATGTTTGATCCAAATTACCAATTTGCTACTCCTCTACTCATGGCATTCAATGCGGTCTTTATTTTTCTCGCTACATGGATTCCTGTATATGCGGCGATTTCTTTTTTTATCGGCCTGATAGTTAGATTTTTTCGCAAAGGTGGTTCACGTAATGTATTGCGAATATGATTACACCCGAAATTTACTTTCTCTATATTTTTGCGATGTTGCTTTCGATAGTGATCTACACTTTTTTGCGACTTATTAAACGATTTCTAAACTGGTGATCTCGGCAATGCCAATAAGCCCGAAGCCAAGTCGATTTATCAAAATAACATCATAAACATGACCTCTACAACCACAGCCATTTTTACCGCACTAGGCATTCCTTGGGCAACCATGTATGCCTCGGTACAAACGGCAGTAGGCCAAGCAGGGCAAGTCCTTTTGGACATCTTTGTGACCTTGTGGCCGCTCTGGCTCGGTATAGGTGTTTTGCTTTTCGTGATCGGCATCCCTTGGGTGCTCTATCGACGCGCCACCCACGCAAGGTAAACACAGAAAAGACCCCCTATTCGGAGGCCTTTCGTAATACACCATAATTTTACCATCTTATGAGAAATTCCTGCAAGTGGCTAGGCATTATAGGAGTAGTGGCTACTCTCGTATTTTTTGCCGACGTGCCACGCGCGAGTGCTGATATTCAGCAATTGGAAAACAGCGTGTTGTATCAGAACGGTCAGACCATAGACCAGGCACTGGGTACAGGTCTTTCTGGGTCAATTGATAGTATCGGTGTATATGCTGAATACTATAGCGGTTCAGGCATCTTTATTGTGGCGATTGCCTGTTACGACGATGCGGCCTACACCCTAATATGTGGAGGAGGTACGGATGGAACTCATTTTCGTTCAGAAAATGTTGACGTAACTACACTCAACGGGTACATAAATATCGAATCGAATGGCGTTTATGTAGACACATTTACACCTACGAAATACTACCGATTAGCAGTACGTTCAGATGGTTTCTATTCAATTGGCGGAGCTTCTTCTGGCTCCCCATATGCCTTTGGTGATGTTTTGCCTGACTCTTTAAGTCCGAATACATCACCATCAATAACTGGAAAGGATCTGTATTTTTGGATAAATGCTGACTATTCAGCGATTCCTGATACCTCAACTCGCTTTATCTTTCTTTCTCCTGTCGCAAGTTCGACTGTGGCAACAAGCACTACAGTCGGAGCGCATGTGTATGTAAATGAATCTGACTGGGAAGATGGGACGTACTTGTCCCTCGCATATACCAATCAGACTGTGGCACATGTAGGTGGCTCGGCTCTCGATGCGTGGTACGCGGCATTTGGCACAGGTTCGACGGGAGGCGATACCGCGATCCACTTACCACTGCTTGCCGGAGATAACGATGTAGCAACTTCGACAGTATTTCCGTTTATCGGCCGAACGATAGGAAATTACAAAATTATTAGACCATCTGCATACGAAGGGTTGTGGTTGATAGGGCGTTTCTTTGGAGGACAGACGATCGTAGCTTCTTCTACTTCTTTCATTGTCGTCCAAAGAACAGGTGTGGATATTGCGGTGGAGGCGGGCGGGACAGCATTGATTGATGCTCTGATTACGGGTACCACTACTGCTCCGATCTTAAACTGTCACGTAACGAGCTTTTCACTCGAACTCTGCCTAATCTCGCTCATTGTACCGCCAGCTTCAGTTTTGAAGGCCGATTTTGAACGATTCCGCGATGCCTTCCTAACTAAATGGCCTCTAGGTTACGTTACGCGAGTAATTTCCGTAATGGCGACCACAACCCCCGTAGCATTACCCACACTCGACTTTACAATGCCGTCCGTGATTGGGGGACAGCATGTAGAACTTGATCCGTGGCCATATCTTTTCAGTGCTTCTTCGACTATCGGATCAGCAAGCTCTACGGAGGGGCAGACATTCCGTGAAATTACGGAGCCATATTGGTACATGTTGTGGGCTGTAATCCTCGTACTCGCAATTACCAAGCATGTAATAGGGATGAGACACCACTAAAATGATATTGCAATTGATTCTAACAATTCTGATCGGAGCAATAGAAATTTTATTTGGATGGCTTCCCGATGCGAGTACCTTACCGAGTGTTTTCGGGTATTCATTGGATACTGCTTTTGTTACAGCGATGGGATACTGGCAGTCATTTTCTAGTGTTGTCTGGCCAGTGGTATTTCCATTTCAGTGCGCCCTGTTCTATATGGGCTTCTTATTAACAATCCAAGTCGTAAAGATTTTCTTAGGCCATAGAACGCCTAGCGCAACAACATAATGCCTACATTCATACCAAACAAAGCGGGAACCGCTGTTAAGGAAATTGACTTACTTGATCTTTTCGAGGCCGAGGAGGGCACAATCAATCAGTATTATGGCCGAGTTGGACAAGGAAAGACGTATGCGGCGACAAAAGATGTGCTTGATGATCTGGCAAATGGGCAAGTGATCTATGCGAACTGGCATCTGAACTTTGAAGGACATGATGACAGATATTCGTTGAAGTACGCTTCGCGAAATTTCTTTTTCTTTAGGAAAAGGTACTACCGATTCCCAAAAGAAAACTTCCACTTCATAGAAATAGACGATCAATTTATGGATAAATTCGAGAAATTGACGGACTGCAAAGTGTATCTCGACGAAGGGCACGTAATCTTTGATTCGTATGAAATGGCCAAAATGTCTTTACGGAAACGTAAAAGCATTTTACATACGCGCCATTTCAACAGAACGATCAATATTATTTCACAACGTCCAACAGCGGTGCATGTTTCCGCTCGCGGAAATGTAAATATATTCTATCGTTGCACAAAGATTTGGACGTGGCCGGTCATGCTCTTTCGGCGACAGGAATTCCAAGATATGACAGGGGAGACTGTTGATGAGACAGCCGATCCCATCTCTACACGCTTCTACATGGGAAGAAAGCGTGTCTTTGAGGCATACAACTCAAAGTATCTTCGTGGAGGAATTCCGAGATCGCAGAAAGTGTATGTCGAGGCTTGGGATTTGAGCTTCACGGAGCGATTTTGGCTTTTGTGCTCTGTGATTCAACGTGTGCTTCCGCTTAAGCGGAAGCACACGCCCGCGCGCGAAAGCGCGTCGCCGAGGGGGTTAAATGGGGCTAACGGCGTTAAAGAATCATCCGGCGTGCCCACTACGGATGATCGGACGGGGGAACTCCCGTTTTAAGTTGTCTCACGCTTCGTGTTGGCTTGTCAGCTGTCTAACGCTGTCGAGGGATAATACACGTCGAGCGGCCTACTCTGCTGTCATCAGCGGAGTAGGGGCGCTCGTGAAAACAAGAGGGATATTATATACGGAACAGCGATTGTCACAATACAATTAAATAACAATGTGCTAGATTTATACACATGAACCCAACTGAAATGAAATACGCATTGCTATGTTTGGCGACTTTAGGACTTTCAAGTTACACTTTTTATCTCTCTAATATTATTCTTGGAATACCACTGACAATCATCGGGATACTCTTTGGCATCAGGAGTACCAGTGCAAACAAACCTAAATGGAAGCAGGGTATTTGGGTAGCCATCGGAGCTGTAGTCTTGGGATATACTGTTGCCGCACTTTTACTCGGATCAATTACTGGTTACTGTATGAACTGTGGATAACCAAAATTAGAAGGGGTATTTTTATGCTATACTATTGTTCGTACTCTTAATAATTGAGTGGCCAATTATATATATGAAAAAAAATATTTATATTGCTATAGGTTCGTATGTTCTTGCTTTGTTAGTTATGCTTATAGGAATTCCTGTAAGTGCATCGCCCGATACAAATAATTTAACGATCGCCATAGTCACTGCTATTTTTTTGGTAATAGGAATTATATTCAGTCTTAAAAGCAACAAAGCAAAAGAATCATCTTGGATCGGAAGTCTCCTCGGTATTATAGGTATTCTTTGGCTGATATTCACTTTCATTGTCCTCTATTTGTCATCGATGCAATAATGCAAAAGTATAAAAATACTTATATTTCCGTTGCATTTTACGTGCTGGCGCTTTTGTTTTATTTTATATTAAACTCACCGGCGACTGCACCTTATTTCATCTGCGCAGTTATAGGTATCTTCTTTGCTCATATGAGTAACAGGAAGAAGGAATCATCTTGGGGAGGAAATCTTTTACTGGTAGTTGGAATCTTACTGGTTTTGTTTCCTTTCTTAATAGTGCCCCTCTCATTCATGCTGTCAGGAACTTTGTACAATATTAGTCATTAGAAAGTGGAGAGTGGTGACTACAAATAAAAAAGGGCCTGCCCTGAAGCAAGCCCTGTGACTAAGAGAACTACCGATTAGTACGGCGAAACCCCACGATAGAATTTCATCGGAGCGTTCGTCGAACTTTGATCGTAGAAACGAACCAAGCCATTAGTGTTGGCGAGGACTGCGATGTCTGTCCAATTGAGAAGGTTAGTCGAGGCTTGGATGTGATAATCAAACCCTGCCTCTCCTGTCAACTGCTGTACCATCGCTCCGTTCGTCGTGCTTCCTGTAAATGACAACGAGAACGGCTGACTTACGCCGATCTGATTAAGTGCGATGTTCGTCACAGTCACGACTGACTGAATGTTTGTGAACGGATCGAGACGGAAGCCCAAGATGTGGCTACTGTTCGCAACAGCATTCGGAAACCTAAACGTATAGTGGTTTGTGTTCACGATTCGCTCATCAACTGTTCCGATGATTTGGTCATCCCATAGCACCGACAATACTCCTTGCGCTCCATTGGTACTCGTAAATTGAGTATTGAAGGAGACAACATTGATTGGATTGGTGCTGGAAACGACAGTTGCAATCCATGCCGGTGACCCACTGAACAGTTTGAGAGATTCGATCCATTTCTGAATCGTTCCCGTGTCACTCTGTATGATTGGCGATTGAGTAAAGTCAATCACAGTATTCACGTACGACGGCGGCGTCACTTGTATATCTGGCGTGCACGTCGGATCAGCAGTGCCGAGAAGTTGAGCTGGATCATTTCCTGGCGTATAACTTGGCACGCCTGAACTCCAACCGCCACCTTCTTTACTTAAAGGAAAACCAAATCCTTGGTAATCCGTAGTTACGTTACCTGTAATCGTGTTTGAGTAGAACTCGTATGGCCAGCTATGTGAGGTGATAGTCCTAACGCAAGGTTCCATTAAACCAGTAGCAGATGACCTAAACTTCGCACCAACGATCTTGTGCGGATCGAGCGGTGTAACGTCCAAGTTGTATGCATGGTCAAGGGGACTTTCAGTGAACGGCCCAGTTAGAACGCTTCCGAATTGTGTCAGTGAATCACGTGAGAAGTACTGATCTGCCCAATCCGCTCCACTACCGTATCTTCCTACCCCTTCAAATTCTTTACCTACATAGGGATCAAGAAACGTGCAATGGACAGTTGTACTCGGTGATAAGGCTTTGATCCTCTCGCTTGCCGCTTGAATCAGACCAGCTCCAGCACTATGTGATATCAGATGAACATGTGTCCATCCTTGCGCAGCAATGCAATCTCCCAACATTTTACCCTCTTGTTTCGCGTTGTTTAACGCATGCGTAGGATAAAATGTCCACGCCTTATCGATCCATTTGTAGGTATTGACTTGCCATGTGGTCAAACTATTTGCCACGAGATAACTATTTATAGCATTCGACATCCCATCAAGCCATGATACATCAGGTTGTGGAAATGTCGGTGTTACGAATAGTTGCCACCCGTGCGTTGCCAATATCAAGTTACTCTTTCCCGATCCTTTGGACACACAATTTGCATACGTAGGTTGAGACGGCTGTGCCTCAATAGCATCTCTCCAGCCCGCAGATAGCGGATCAAGCAGAAATGCATGCGTCTGTCCCGACGGGTTCAATCCGTAGCCGACGATCTGACCCTTGTCATTGATAGCGGTTGCAGACTGAAGTGTCCACGGAGTGCCGTGCTGTATAGTCACATCGTTCAAGTCCTTCATTGAGCCGTTCGAGAAAAGAAAAGCCCGATTGCCAGACGAACCGACCACGTGAGCATTCACATTGATTCCGTAGGCATCTGATGATCCACCACTAAGAACGCCGAGATCTTGCATCGTTCCATTTTGGTAGTCATAGAACATTGCGTGATGCGCACCTCCGCTGGTGGTTGCGTAACCAACAACTTCTGCGTACATATTGATTGCATAGGCCGCGCTTTCATTGCCTCCCAATGTACCGATGTCCTGCATTACACTGTCGGCATAGAGGAAGGCGTGAACATGCCCATTTGTCGTCGAACTACCTGCAATATCGCCGTAGTCGTTGATGCCATAGGCGATACTTAGATGTGAACCAGTATTGCCAGGGAAAGTCCCGATATCCTGCATTGAGCCTCCAGAATAGAGGTATGCATGATAGTAGGCATTTCCACTGATGAGAGACCAGCCAACGATAGAATCGTTATTATTGATCCCAAATGCCTGACTGTCCGATCCACCCAATGTGCCCAGATCGCTCATGGAACCACCTGCGTACAAGAATGCGTGAGCGCTTGAGCTACTGTATGCCGCCGCACCTACGACCTTTCCCGCAGAGTTGACCTCGTGTGCATTGCTGTCAGGGCCTCCAAGAGTACCCAGATTTTGCATTGAGCCGTTCGAATACAGGAAGGCATAAGCGTTAGCTCTGCCAACTACTTTGCCATCGTTATTGATCCCATTAGCGAAACTATCAGTGCCTCCTAGGGCACCGAGATCAATGACATTGTAATCGTATTCAGGAGCAGGATCGTTCGGACTTGGCCCATCCAGTGCCATTATGATTGGTCGTACTGGCCGCGCAGGTTTTACTGGCCCGACGAAAGGCAGGGGATTATCTCCCCATTCTTTCAGCCAGTCCAGATACGCTGGCGGATAGATTTCCAAGGGCATCTTACTTCCCATGATTTTTTCGAGTGTTTCCGTGCCAGTCGGCTGATTTGTTTCTTCGGTTTGAGCCGAGACCTTCACGATCGTTGTTATCGCCATGATGAGAATCATGGTCGCCAGTAGGAGGACATTTCTTTTCATAATACTAATCCCGTTTCTGATTGTTTATTCAGTTGTCAAAGGCAACACACAACAGGTGTGAAGCCGAACTAATTGGTAGTCATGTATACCAACAGAAGGTTGATCTGTCAACCCCCCGCATATAGACACAACCTCCTGCGGGATGCAAAAAGCCCACCGCGGAGTGAAGGCTCGAAGCCTTCCATGCCGGTTTCCCGACATGGCCAGTGACGACAGTCCCCACGATGGGTTCTCTGATCGCCACTGGTCTTTTTGCCATGCCATTTTACTGGTTTAGGCTCCTATTCGATTGTGAGAACAGCATACAATATTATTCACTCATTAGCAATTAAGCATCTTGAAATACGGATATAAATATGCTAGGGTTTCAGTAATTAAAAAATTATGGAAGCTACAGAGCTAAAATCCATCCAAGAAGAGGCAGTCCGCCAAGGAGCTGAAATTAAGGCTGTTCTTGATTCAGTAAAAGGCTACACATCAGAGTTAGACACAATAAAGGAGGAGATAAGTTCAAAACGTCGTGCGGTTGCCCAGATCAGCACCAATGCGGAAACGAGAAAGACTGAAATTGAGGCTTCTCAATCGGTGATTGTTTCTTTGGAGACTAAAGCAAAAGAATTAGTCCAGAAAATTGAAACTGAAAATACAAAACTTGCGGAATATATTAGTACTTTTGAAAATACGCGAACAAAACTAGATGGCGGGGATGATGGCCTTGAAGCTGTATTCACTTGGGCACAACAGCAGAAAGAGGAGATTGGGAAACTCCTTGGACAATCACGCTTAGATCAAGCGGCGGTGACAGAAATGAAGACGACTTCCGCAAAAGATACCGAGGGTATCGCAGGTCACAAAAAAGAAGTCGAGGGTTATCGTAAAGAAATCGAAAAGGTGTACGGATTCATCAACGGACAGGGATTGGCGCATTCATTTAGTGACCGGCAGAAAAAATTACATCTTCCACTAATTCTGTGGAGTATAATGTTGTTCAGCGCGACATTCTTGGTCACCTGGGCTTTGTACGAAGTATTCAAAGAACTACCAATCGATATTGTCTCTGGCAAGAGAATATTTGACCCCTCCTCTCTTTTCTACAGGCTCTCTTTTGTTTCCCCAATTTTGCTTATCTTCTTCGTAGCATTGAGACAATATTCCCGTGAGCGTCGTTTGCTTGAAAGCTATGCGTTCAAAGCCGCCACAGCAAAGGCGTTAGAGAGCTACACGGAGATATTGGCACGCAGGTTTCCTGAAGAAAAATTTAGAAACCGCATTCTTGCATTCGTCCTTCATGCAATGGTGGGGATATATAGACATCCGAATAATGAACTGACGAAGGTCGAGGATGAAAAGGAGTGGGCGGAGAGTTTTGGTGAGATGGTTGATAAGGTCAGCAAACCTGTAGTTGAAAACGCCAAAAATGCTGTTTCCTCCGTTATTCCTGGGCTTAATAAGTAAGCCTTCTGCTCAAAGGAGAAATCCTTGACAATAGGTTAAACTCGTGTAAGGTTAAAAGTATTACAAGTTAATAACCCAGTCGCTCCCAAGAGGAGTACGCCCGCGAGGGCTAGACGCTAACGACTAGAGCTTGTACAGGTATTCCAGCACAGTATTTGGTGCGGTATACTTGTCTATGAAGCCCGTCTGATTAGCGTCAGGCGGGTTTCAATTTATGAGTATGAACCCAAACATTGTTTTGCGGGACTACTTTGAGGAATATCTGACATTCAGAGCGCAAGAGGGAAATGTATCAAAGACGCTAGTGGAGCATAGGAGATTTTTAGAAGGACCATTAGAAACAGCAGTGGGTCACAAGAAGGTAGAAGATTTGCGGATTATTGACAGGGCGGCACTGATTGAAGCGGGCAAGCCTTATGGGATTTATGGATCTCAAAGAGCTGTAGTTACGTTCAGGCAGTTGTGTCGCTTTCTTAATCAGCGCGGTACTAAACTGCCATTTGATTGGCGAGACATCGAGACACCAAAAGTCCCTAGTAAGATGGTCGATTATCTGACGAGCGATGAGATTGAGAAAATACGTAATGCGTTCAATCCCAATAGTATGCCTGGATTACGCACTCGTAGCTTGATCGAGTTTTTGCTCGATACAGGTATGAGGATAGGGGAAGCGTGCAGTGTAAATAGAGACGATGTGAACTTTGACACCCATGAGATACGCATTAAGAATTGCAAAACGCATGAGGACAACGTGGTTTACTTCACAGATCGAAGTGCGGAATGGATCAAGATGTATTTAGGCGCACGGCGCGACAAACATCCTGCATTATTCCTTTCCGGCCGAGATCGTATGCTTCCTTTGACTTCACGAAACTACATCAGAGCGAAGACGAAAAATCTCGGTATCAAGAAAAAGATCGGCCACCATGTTTTTAGAAAAACATGCGGTACATATCTCTTACAAAACCAAGTTGACATCAAAAGCGTGCAAACATTACTAAGGCACAAAAGCGAACGCACCACGCTTAGGTATTATATTGGTATTGATAAGGAGAAATGCAAAGTGATGCACCAAGCAGTGATGGCGGGCATATAGCAGAGAATATGTCCACAGGCTATCCACTTTGCGTTATGTACTCCGTCCCTAAATGGGGTATACTTAATTTTGTAATCTCTGTGTGATCTAGCATTTTCATAAAACAGCTCGTAGGACGGCACAGTGGAGTAAGAGATAACTTACCGCCACAGTGGTCAAGAGATAAGGGTTTGACGAATTGAAGCCCGATTGGATGGCGTTCACAGAAGAAGGGTGGAAACATCTCTTTTTTTGTGTTAGCATTTTTTTAAACACAAACCAGCAACCGTTTGATAATTATGTTAACTGAACTAAGCAATGAACCGTAGATTATTTGGGCAATCTATGGGGGATGTGCTTTGGCCTTAATCTTCATTGTGAGACACATCTGTATTGTCTCCAACAGACCTATGAGAAGAAGCGAGTTGGTCCGTCAGGTCAAGATGATCTTTGACCCGGCGGGTCGTGATGACGCGTCTCAGAGATATGAACACTGCGAGCATATCTGCTCGCACTATGGCATTTCTTTATTCGAAGTGGCTTCGCATACGGGATTTGTCGGAGACATGCAGGACCTTTTGCAGGAAGCTAAAAGATCCGAAAAACGATCAAGTTATCGGAAGATTCTGCTTGAAGATGAAGTACGAGAGCACCCGCAGAGATTTCCGTCTGGTAGCTCCTTAGATACGAATGCGAAGATTTGAAATGATATAATCCATACCCTGATCGTCGCACGGCGCGCTTGCGCCGTTTTTTATTGCATCTTTTTTATTTTTTAGTTATGCTGTGGACACTATGTTTAAAAAGAAGCCAACTGACGATGATATTATCCCTGAATTGGAAGCCACAGGACTTGATACTTTGGATGATTCGGTCGTGGCAGAAGAAGCTATGACTGAAACCATCAAGAAACTTCGTGAAAGGATTAAAAAATTGGAAGCGGAAAAACAGGAATATTTGACCGGCTGGCAGAGGGCCAAGGCCGATTTGGTTAATGCCCGAAAACGAGACGAAGAAGAGCGCAAAGAATTCATCAGATTCGTCAATGGACAATTGATTGAAGATCTTATTCCGGTACTGGCTAGTTTCGACATGGCAACAGAAAACAAGGAAGCGTGGGAAAAGGCCGACAAAAATTGGCGAACTGGAGTTGAATATATTCACGCGCAATTGGTAAAAATTTTGGTTGATAATGGCCTAAAAGAAATCAATCCAATCAATGAAAAATTTGACCATACTCATCACGAGGCGACTTCTTATGAACCGGTGACTGATGAAAAACTTGACCATGTAATTCTCCAGGTTATCCAAAAAGGGTATTCATTGAATGGAAAAGTGCTTAAGGCGCCGATCGTGAAGGTGGGGGAGTTTAAGAAATAAGAAAACTGTTTCTGTCACTTGCTTGGAGCTATTTTTCTGTTATAATGGTTTCCATGTTAAAACCCTTCGGAAAAAAGCTTTTAAACGCGTCATATTCGGCTCAAAATTTGACTTCATTGGCTCTCCAAGATGGCCAATTCCTCTCTCGTGTTTTTACCGATCTCTCCGGCCAGCAATTCCGTCTGACTTTCTTTGTCACTATCGTTGCTGGCGAACCTCGTGGTCATCTCGTTTCCGCACAGCCGTTGAAATCTGGAGGTCGGACCTCCAGATTGAGCCTTTCTGGAGGATGTGCTTCTTCACAAAATCTCTGTCTGCCATCTGCTACCCATAAACTCTTACCTCATATCTCTTACCTCATATCTCCCGCGCTTTTCATTTCTCCCTACACCGAACTTTTCTTCTTTACAAGCCAACCAACTCGTGCGCCCAACTTCGCCAAGGCTTCGTCGGGCAAGCCGTCTTGTCGATCTTAATTCTCCGCGATGCTCATCAAAGTCCGAGTGACTGTAGGTGCGCGCGCGGAAAAGGTCGTCAAGAAAACTGACGATCTCTATGTTGTGTCTGTCAAAGAAAAAGCTGAGCAAAATGAAGCAAACAAGAGGGTATTGGAAATCTTCAGAAAGTTGTATCCTCGAAAATCAGTGAGAATTGTGAAGGGGCATCATAGCCCAAGTAAGATTGTGGAGGTGGGGTGAGTTCATTAAAAGTTGGGTAAAAGAAAAGGCCCGCGACATGATGTCCGCGAGGCCTGATGTGAGAAATTCATCATATCCAGTGTTTCAATTTGAGAAAACCAAGAGACACAAGTATGATGACCCCAACTGTTCCTGCGATTACTGCGATTGTGGTCTCGATGACATGACTTCGCTCTGCTGCAATAATCAACAGAAACATAACCATGAGACCTCCTAATGCTCGTGATCTGATCTTCCATTTTTCTTTCATAGTTTTGAATTGTGATCTGAAAGGATACAAAGCACGATTGCCTTGCGATTCCTTTCTATCACAATCCAAGCTCTCAAAGACCTTACTAGCTGTGGACAATTATAGCACGCTTGATACCTATTTGTCAATAGACATTAAACCCCTTATTTATCAACCCAAATTAGCCCTAAATTAACCAATTAATCATATGAGTAAAATCATCGGAATCGACCTCGGTACAACTTTCAGCGCCGTCGCAGTGATGGAAGCAGGCGTACCTAGAGTCCTAGAAAACGCAGAGGGTCAGCGTACGACGCCCTCGATTGTCGCCCAATCAAAAACAGGCGAACGGCTTGTGGGACTCCTGGCCAAGCGTCAGGCAGTCACCAACCCAAAGAACACTATCTTCCAGATCAAGCGCTTCATGGGTCACACCTTCGACGAGCCGGGTGTGCAGAAAGATATCAAGAATGTTTCGTTTGAAGTGCGCAAATCATCGAACGGAGGTATAGAAGTAAACATGGCAGGGAATTGGATGAGGCCAGAAGAGGTCTCGGCAATGATTCTGACCAAACTCAAAACAGATGCCGAAGCTCGTCTGGGAGAGAAAGTAACAGAAGCAGTCATCACTGTTCCGGCCTACTTCAACGATTCACAAAGACAAGCTACGAAAGATGCGGGTAAGATTGCTGGACTCGATGTAAAGCGCATTATAAATGAGCCAACGGCGGCGGCGCTTGCCTACGGCTTCAGCAAAAAGAAAAATGAAAAGATAGCTGTCTTCGACTTTGGAGGCGGTACTTTCGACATATCCGTCCTGGAGGTCGGAGATGATATCATCGAAGTCAAATCTACTGACGGCGACTCGCATCTCGGCGGACGCGACATCGATGCCAAGATCGTCAATTGGTTGGCCGACACATTCAACAAAGAAAATGGTATCGACCTGAAGAAAGATCCATTGGCGCTGCAACGTCTCGATGAAGCCGCTGAAAAGGCCAAGATCGAACTATCTGCGGCTATGCAAACGGAGATCAACATCCCGTTCATTACGTCTGGAAGCGACGGGCCAAAACACTTACTTGTCGTCATGACACGCGCAAAGTTGGAAGAAATGACCAAGGAATTCGTCGACCGCGCCATGGAGATCACCAAGCGCGCCGTCGAAGCTTCGCCGTTCAAAGTGGCTGAAATTAACGAAGTAGTTCTGGTTGGCGGACAGACTCGCATGCCGGCACTTCAGGAAGCGGTCAAGAAGTTCTTCGGAAAAGATCCTCACATGGGTGTCAATCCCGACGAGGTGGTTGCGGTTGGCGCCGCCATTCAAGGCGGAATATTGGGCGGTGATGTCAAAGATGTGCTCTTGCTTGACGTCATACCATTGTCGCTCGGAATTGAGACTATGGGTGGTATCGCCACGAAACTCATAGAAAAAAATACCACGGTCCCTACCCAGCGTTCGCAGATCTTCTCAACCGCTGCAGATAATCAAGGTTCAGTTGAGATCCATATCACTCAAGGTGAGCGTGCCATGTCGGCTGATAACAAGTCGCTAGGCCGATTTATCCTAGATGGTATTCCACCAGCACCTCGCGGTACGCCGCAGATCGAAGTCAGCTTTGATGTTGACGCCAACGGTATATTGAACGTGACTGCCAAGAATAAAGCCACTGGCAAAGCCAATTCAATCAAGATTACAGCTTCTTCTGGCCTCTCCAAAGAAGAAGTTGAGAAAATGAAACAGGACGCGGCCAAGCACGAAGCAGAAGACAAAGCCAAGCATGAAGGAGTTGAAGCCAAAAATATAGCGGAGCAGTTGGTCTACACTGCGGAGAAAGCTATGAAAGATGCCGGTGAAAAAGTTCCTGCTGAATTGCGTGAGTCGATTGAGGATAAAATTGCGGATTTGAAGACGGCAAAAGATAATGCAAATCCAGATAAAGAAGCTATTAAAAAGGCGACTGGCGCATTGTCAGATGAGATACAGAAAATAGGGCAGTATATGAAAAATGATCAGGCCGGTGCTGCTGGCGCGAATCCAAATAGTAACACAACGGGTGGAAATTCTGACGGAAAGGGTCCAGAAGGGGATGTTAAAGACGCGGAGTTTAAGGAGAAGAAGTAGGTGAGGTCGGACCTCCAGATAGAGCCATTTCTGGACAAAAAAAGATCTCTCCAGCTTCCCGGAGCGTGATGCTCGGGGGAGTGAAGAGGGGTCTTTGGGATATCGTTGTCATTTTTTCTCAGTGATTGCTTCACAAAGAGCAATTAGAGTGGCGCCTATGCCAATTACAGAGACAATGATTACGACAGCGATTGAGAATCCGTCTAATGTGTGGTTAGCAATCGTGAAGGCGTAACCAATAAGTGAACCGAGACAAAGTGAGGCGATAATAATGGGACTGATCCATCTATTGTCCATAATCGATTGATTGTTTGTTCTTTGTGAAAGATTACGTAAAACATCCCAAGATGCCTTGCGTAGCGGGATGAGACCTCGCTAAAACTGTTCAAAATCAAGATAACATAAAGAGGTGTGAAAGTTAAATTTGACAAATAACTATTTTCTGCTATCTTTATTGCACAAGTCGCCTCCGGACGTCGGCGGATTTATTAAAAAATAAGTCCGCAAGCTGAAATGAATACGCTTACACTTATGCTTGTAGTATTAATTACAGGTATAGGATTGCATTTGAATTTAATGATAAGTATATTTATTCTGATTCGATTGGCTCTCACGGCAACGTATATTAAACCAAAATGAAAGACTATTATAAAACTCTCGGCCTAGAAAAAAACGCCTCCAAAGACGACATCAAAAAGGCGTTTCGTAAAATGGCACATGAACATCACCCAGACAAGAATAAGGGCAATACCAGCTCTGAACAGAAATTCAAGGAAGCAAGCGAGGCATATTCGGTGCTTTCAGATGATAATAAACGAGCTCAATACGATCGATTTGGTTCAGCGGGACCTGGTGGAACTGGTTTCAATTCTGGCCAAGGCGGCTTTGGTGCTCAAGGATTCGGCGGCTTTGATTTTTCTCAATTCCAACAGGGAGGAGGATTTCACTTCAATCAAGGTGGGGTTGAGTTTGATCTTGGGGATATTTTTGGAGAATTTTTTGGAGGAGGTAGCGGAGGGCGGGGACGTCGGCCACGCAAAGGCGCGAACATTACAGTGGATATGGAAGTATCGTTCAAGGATTCGATTTTCGGCGTGGAAAAGGAAATATCCGTAAATAACTCGAAGTTTTCCATAAAAATTCCTCCAGGAATAGAGAGCGGCCAAGGATTGCGTGTTGCGGGAAAGGGTGAGGATGGCCCCTCAACAAACTCGGGGCAAGGTACAAAAGGTGATTTGATTGTTCGTATTTGGGTAAAGGAACATCCCGTGTTTCGTAAAGAGGCATTCAATCTGATAATGGATTTGCCGATCAGATTGACGCTGGCTTTGACCGGTGGTTCTGTTGATATCGAAGCATTGGAAGGGAAGTTGGAAGTCAAAATTCCAGCTGGCACTTCTCATGGTGAAATCTTGCGTGTCAAAGGCAAAGGCGTGCCGTATGAGACAACTGGCGGAATATTTGACACTGGCGGAAGGCGTGGGGACTTACTCATTGTGACACATGTGGAGATGCCAAAAAGACTAAGTAAGAGGGCCAAGGATTTGATTGATGAGTTGAAGGGGGAGGGAGTGTAGTTTTAACGATGTCCAATCTCGCTAATTAACTCCAATTTGCTATAATATTCACATGAAAAAAATTCTCCTATCAGGCGTCAAACCAACCGGTATCGCACATATCGGTAATTATTTTGGGGCCATGAAGCAATTTGTTGATTTGCAGGATTTCCAAGATGGAACCTCAGATGGTTATCAATGTTACTTTATGATAGCCGATTATCATGGACTTAATCTGATCCAAAATGGAGAAGAGATGAGGAGGTTAACTCTTGATCTTGCTCTTGATTACTTGGCAATTGGAATAGATCCCTCCAGATCAATTCTCTTCAAACAAAGTGACGTGTCGGCCCACACAGAGTTGACGTGGATTTTTGACACACTAGTCACGATTCCTTATTTGGCACGCGCTCACGCATTCAAGGCGGCAGTAGAAAAACTAACAGACGCCACAGTGGCACAGAGGCATCTCTCATCAAAATTGGAACAACTAACTGATATTAATGTCGGCACTTTCAATTATCCAGTTTTAATGGCTGCGGATATTCTTCTTTACGATACCGATGTTGTTCCTGTCGGCCAAGATCAGAAACAGCATGTAGAGTATGCCAGAGATATCGCGCTTAAGTTTAACCATACTTTCTGCCGAGATTCCATCTCGACGTTCAAACTGCCTGAGCCGTTGATAATAAAAGATGTCGCCGTTGTCCCAGGTATTGATGGACGCAAGATGTCCAAAAGTTACGGTAATACCATTCCGTTGTTTGCCACGCGCGGAGAAATCGAGGATGCCGTCATGTCCATTGTTACTGATTCCAATGTTACCGGAGCTGGTGGCATACCACCAAATATTTATAACATCCATAAACTATTCAAAAACGAGGCTGATTTAACACCTCTATATGATGCCCATAAAGGTCAATACAAGGCCCTTAAAGAGGCTCTAATTGAGGATATAGACGCTTTTTTGAAGCCAATGAGAGAAAGACGTGCCCAATTGAAGATAAATACCGATAAAGTGCTCGAAATACTCAAAAACGGGGCTGAAAGAGCCGGAAAACAGGCTGATGCCAAGCTACTAGAAGTAAAAAAAATAATAGGGGTAACACCATAAAATAAAGCGTTTTCGGCCTAAAATATCCCTCTAAAACACTGGTTTTCGCGTCTTCAGCAAATCTTTATCACTTCTTCAGCGAAACTTTATCGCTGTCTGATATGGTGACGTTATTACAAATACTTTGTCTTGTCAGATAGAGTTGAATAAAAATAACATCACAATGTCATTAGACCAAAAAGATATAGAACTTATCGAGCACCTGATGTTCAAAAACGCGGATGATATCGCCGTATCTATAGCTCGCAGTTTTGAGCGATTGGAGGAGCGTATTGACGCTAGTGAGTCTCGTCTTTATTCTCGCATGGCGGAGATTGAAGATAAGGTAGAGGTGAGTCGGCAGGATATTTCGGATGTTATCGGAGAGATGAAGGAGGAAGTGAGAGAAGTGGTGAGAATGAGGGAAATGTAATTGCCAAGGTTCCACCTCGACACTATTTCAGGATAACTCTAATCCCATCCTTGGTGTCAGTCACGACAAATCCACGTTCCTCGATCTCTTGTCGCAGGGCGTCGGATTTGACCCAATCTTTTTCAGCGCGAGCCTGTTCACGTGCTTCGACAAGTGCGGCAATGTCTGCCGGAACATCCTTGACTGTTTCTTCGGCAATGCCTTTGGCCGCGATCAGATTTAGACCTAGAACCTCATCAATGTTGATAATCGTGGCTTTTTTGTCGGCATCGGACAATTGTTTATCTCTCAAGATATCCCAGACCAAAGCAATACCCTTTGGCGTGTCCAGATCATTGTTGATATAAGTTTGAAAATTTTCTTTATACGAAGTGGAGATGAATCCATCATCCGGAAGATTACCGATCAAGCTGATCAAGCGTATTAAGGCATTTTGAGCGCCTTGGACAGCTTCCAAAGTGAAATTTGCAGGCGAACGGTAATGCGCGGTTAAAAGCCAGTAACGGTAGGCAAGAGGTGATATAAATTGTTCCTTGAGTTCGGCCAGAGTCGCGAAGTTTCCGGCAGATTTTGACATTTTGGAATTATTCAATGTCACAAATTCATTATGCATCCAATAATGTGCTAGTGGTCCATCATAGGCGGACTCAGATTGAGCGATCTCATTGTTGTGATGGATTGGGATATGATCCACGCCACCCGTATGAATATCAAACGGCTGACCGAGATATTTTCGTGACATCACGGAACATTCAATATGCCAGCCGGGGAGGCCTTTGCCCCACGGACTCTCCCAGCCTAATTTCGCATCAAATTTCCAAACAGCAAAATCTCTTTGGGATCTTTTATCCGAATTCCAACCGACCCGCGATTGAATATCTGTTTGGTCGTCGATTTTTAAAGCAGTTTCCTTTAGTTTCCCCAACTTACCATAAGGCGTAAACTTGGCCGTGTCAAAATAAATGCCGTCCTCTGTCGGGTATGTGTATCCTTTTTGCTCCAGTATTTTGATGAAATCTATGTCATCCTCTATATGATCGCTGGCTCTAGGAAATTCCTGGGGCAATTTGATATTCAGGGATTTCAAATCGTCAACAAATTTTTCAAAATAAAAAGTCGCCACATCACGCATAGCTTCCAAGGTGAAAGGTTTACCTTCGCGTTTCAAGGCTTTTATCATCTTGTCCTCGCCGTCATCACCATCTGTGACCAGATGACCAATGTCAGTAATATTGATGACTTGATGAACTTTGTAGGAATTGTATTCAAAAGTCCGACGCAAGATATCGGCGAAGACATAAGAACGCAGGTTACCAATATGGGCATAATCATATACCGTCGGTCCGCAATGATACATCGTAACCCATTCTTTTTTAATGAATGTTTCCTTATGGAGTGTAAGCGTATTATATAAATGTATATCCATAGCTGGTAACTGGTTGCTGGTAACTAGTTACTAGTAACCAGTTACCAGCTACTGTCAAACCCACCTTTTTTTCTTAAAAAATAACCAAATACCGCTGGTGATAGCGACCATCGCCACCAAAATACCGTACCAACCGAGGCCATGTCTGATGATCGGCACATTGATGGCTGGGATGGTGAACAGGGCGGCGATAAAAGTCATAGGTTGGAAGATAAAGGCGACCAAAGTTAACATTTTGATTATGTCATTCTGTTTTGTATTCAACAGGGAATCATTGGTCTCACGGAGATCAGTGAGCAATTCGCGGGCATTGGTGATAAGTTCACGGATCCGATTGAACTCGTCCCTGATATCTCTGGCATACACGAGAAAATCTTTACCGAATATCATAACCTCGTCGTAACGGATCATGTCTTCCCAAATATCTTGATGCACGCGGGCGGTTTGCTTGAAGTCAATAAGTTCACGACTGAGATTGGAGAGAACTTCAACCATATCACGCTCGTCTCCGTTAAATATCCTGGTTTCAGCCGAAATAAGGGAGTCTTTGATGTTTTCCAAATCCTCAACCATGCCAGCGTATATACGCTTGACCATGTAATAAAATAAATGGCCAGCATGGTCCATCTTGTCGTCTTTTTTGAGGATGGAGTTGGCCTCAAAAATCTTCTTGAAGTATTCCAGCTGTTCGATGGTATCGACCCTAGAAGTGATGAGAAAGTTTTTGCCAATCACGAAGTCGACTTCACGATCGACGATCTCATATTCGCCTGACTTCGTCTGCACACGAACAGGCAAGGTGAGGACGACAAGCATATAATCTTTGTAAAAGTCCATTTTGGCCAACGATGACGAATTTTTTAGTTCTTCGCCGACCAACGGATGAAGATCATATCGTTTGACCAAACCGGTAATCTCGTCGTCGGTCGGATTGGAAATGTCAAGCCAGACGATTCCATGAGATGCGTGATGTGTAATCATGTCACTATTATAGCGACTAAATAAAAAAAAGAAAATGCCTTGTATATGAATTGAATCACCAAGCATTGGTTATTTAGTGATTATATGTAATAATGTCTTTGTTGCATCTTATAAGTGCGTGTTGGTTTTTTGTAACCATGTAACCAAATTTCATAATACATGAATCTCAATGATCGAAAACTTCTTATATTTCTAGTCGGGCTTCCAGTGGTGATAATCGTCTTCTTTGTCGGAGTATATGTTGGAGAAGACAAGTCCTATGTCCCAAATGCCGACGTGGGCGATGTCAGCGCGATTACATCCGAGCAATTTCAGCCATATTGGAAAGTCTGGCATATTCTGGATGAAAAATTCGTCGAGTCCAGCAGTACGACGCCGCAACAGAAGATTTATGGCTCGATTCAGGGTTTGGCTTCTTCATATGGTGATCCGTATACTGTTTTTTTCCCACCGGTAGAATCAAAAATGTTTGAAGAAGATATCTCAGGCAATTTTGAGGGTGTAGGCATGGAGATTGGTATCAAAGACAAACAACTCCAAGTCGTCAGTCCACTCAAGGGAAGTCCAGCCGAGCGTGCCGGAGTCAAAGCGGGCGATTTTATCTTAAAAATTGATGACAAAAACACCATGGATATGTCGGTTGACGCAGCAGTCAAACTTATTCGCGGCAAAAGCGGAACGACAGTCAAAATACTGTTCTTGACAAAGGGTGTTTCTAGGCCCGTTGAGCGCTCCATTGTTCGTGATGTGATCAATATTCCGACCATTGAAACAAGTACAAAGCCTGGTGGCATATTTGTTATTCGTCTTTATAGTTTTACGGCACAATCGCACAATCTGTTTCGTAACGCCCTTCGTGAATTTGTCCTGTCAGACAATCACAAACTGATTCTGGATCTTCGTGGCAATCCTGGTGGATATCTCGACGCGGCTTGGGATATGGCCTCATGGTTCTTACCGACCGGTTCAGTCATCGTCACGGAAGATTTTGGCAAAAACGGCGGCGAACCGCGTGTATATAGAAGTAAAGGATATAATATATTTAACAACAATCTCAAAATGATTATTTTGGTGGATGGAGGATCGGCGTCCGCTTCAGAGATTCTAGCTGGGGCGCTCAAAGAAAATAACATCGCCAAGCTTGTTGGAACTAAAACTTTTGGTAAGGGTTCCGTCCAACAGTTGATTTCAATTACCTCCGACACCTCACTCAAAGTTACGATAGCTCGCTGGCTTACACCAGGTGGACACAACCTTTCACATGATGGATTGGAACCAGATTACAAAATCGAAGTGACAGAAAAGGATATCGAGGACAAAAAGGACGTGGCTATGGACAAGGCGGTGGAATTATTGAATAAATAAGAAGAGATTAGTGATTAATAATCAGAAATTGGAGATTGAAAAAAATAAAAATTTCGTTAATAAATTAATCAAAAGTCACCATGAAAGTAATCCTCCTCAAAGATGTAGCCAAGCTTGGCCGAAAGTATGACATCAAAACAGTCAGTGATGGCCATGCCATAAATTTGCTCATTCCTCAAGGCCTAGCCGTCACCGCCACACCCGAAGCAATCAAACGCAATGAAGTCTTGAGAGCGACCACTGAAGTGGAAAGGAAGGTACAGGAAGAACTTTTGTTTAAAAATATTGAAGGACTTGATGGCGTAACTATTACGATTGTAGGCAAGGCCAACGACAAAGGTCATCTCTTTGCCGGTCTGCACAAGGAAGTTATCGCAGATGAGATCCAAAAGCAGACTAGATTGCAAATTGATCCATCATTCATCCAACTTGAGCATCCACTGAAAACAGTTGGTGAACATCTGGTCGAAGTGAGGGGACCCTCCTCCGTCGAAGGCTCCGGAGGGGCGAAAGGGAAGTTAGTGAAGTTGAAGGTGGTGGTTGAGAAAATGTAGGTAGATTCTAATAATATTACAAAATTTCCGTGGGGCGTGACTACATTCTTCAAAGATTCTGAAGGGAACCAGCTTGCAGTTGTGAGGGATGACAGATGAGTAATTTTATCCGATTATTTTTTTGTCCCTATTTCACATGCACGATTTTCTTTCTCAAAATATCATTGTTATAGCCGGTCTTACGCTTTGAGCCAAATTCAACAACACCTTCCTTGAGGGCAAAAAGGGTATAGTCTTTGCCTACGCCGACATTTCTGCCTGGAAGGCAGGTGGTACCGCGCTGACGGAGAATGATTTGACCAGAAATTATGTTTTGGCCGTGATTGACTTTGACACCCAAATATTTTGGGTTTGAGTCGCGACCATTTTTTGTCGTGCCGGCGGCTTTCTTATGAGCCATGGAATTTATTTAAGTCACAAGTTAGAAAGTGACGTAAAAACAGCTTAACATAAGGGTATATTTAGTGCAAGGCAAATATTAGCAAAGTCTACCCTAGCTATTTAGTGTCAAAAATACGGCTCTGTTTAGCCATATCGTAATGAAAATTAAGCTTGACTTTAGAGATCAGGGGTGCTATACTGCTCTTACAAGAACGAAAGTAGTAGCCTCATGGTTATTAGCTTCGTTTTTTTAATTGTATGCTTGAATTAACAACTGGTGTGGTGTTCCTCATGTCATCTATTTATGGTTCCGGACAAAGTGATAATCACATTCAGTCGATTAATGCCACGACTGAAGCAGGACAGATTGCGACAACGACGGAAATTCGCTCATTTTCAACTTCAACGGATGTGAAAACATATCTTCATGAACAATACTTTGATACCCCGATCTTGATTGAGATCGCGCGCTGTGAGTCGGAATTTCGTCAGTTCGATAAGGATGGCAAACCGATTCGCGGTCGGGCTAACGCAGCCGATGTCGGCGTCATGCAGATCAATGAATTCTATCACGCTGATACGGCTCGCAACATGGGTATTAATATCCGCACTCTGGAAGGTAATGTCGCCTTCGGCAGATATCTTTACGAGAAGTATGGTTCAAGTCCATGGTCGGCCTCAAAGCCGTGTTGGTCTAAAGCTAAAATTGGAGACTTGGCACGGAGATAGATGACGGAGACACAACACAAAAGGCCTCAGAAATGAGGTCTTTTGTGTTGATTCATCTGCGGTAGTGAATATTCAAATTGCCGACTGGATCGCTGGAGCATTGGCGAGATATCTTGAAAAGGGGAGGCTTGGAGAAAAATGTTTCAAGATTCTGAAGGAAAATATTATCGGGGAAGGGAAGGAACTATTTAATGGAGAGGCGATTGCATAAACAAAAAATCCGCCGAAGCGGGTTTTTTGTTAGAAGTAGCGTCTCACAAGGTGGTGCTCTCCAACTCAAGCCCCAGATACTCTGAGGGAACATCGGAGCGCCTCGTAAGTTATTATCGCATACTTCTGAGATAAGAATAACAAATGGGGCACACCGTGTGTCAACTAGACATGTGAATTACTTTTAATTTGTAATAAGATGCCTTGTGCAGGAGGCGAAGATTTGACAGAATAATTGCATTTAATATAATGCTAACTATGAATATCAGCAGAGAAAATGATGAATTAGTGATTCGCCTGCCGATGGAGCAGGACGCTATTGATGCTATAGATGAAGTAGTTGGACGTGTGCCGAATCTTATAGGAGTCATCGAGGGTGATGAACAGGGTATTCATCAGTCAATTGATATGACCTATAAAGGCAAAGATCCACAAATTGACGGCCTTCTGGTGAGAACCTATTACTCTGACGAGGAGTTTAAAAAGAAATGCAATGAGTGGGGAATAGATGTCTTTGAATGCCCAATTTGTGCTTATTGCCGTAAAGCAATTTGGGGAACATTTACGTTCAAGAATGGAAAAGATTGTTGCTTTGATTGTGCGGAGAAAAAATAATCTCTTCTATAGGAAGGAGGTTCACCTGAGATCTGTAAATGGAATAACACAACAATGCGCTCAGCTTCAATGGGGCAGGCGAGTGGCCAAAGTTGTATCTTATCGAAAGATACCATGTCGCACAATATATCTTAATATACTCTTATACCACCATTCAATTTGGGATGGGTTGAGGATTCGGTATGGTTGGTGCAGAAGACCTAAGGCTATCAGGTTCGCCATCTCGGATCTTCGTCAGATTGTTAATTGCGGGGTTCCAAATCAGATCAAGAAAAATATCTTTCCAGAGGTACATAACTGGTTTCTTTAGATAGTTATTCCAAACATTGATCATAATTTCTTGGACATAGCTGAAGTTCTCTTGGCCGGCCGGAGAATTGACTATAGCGCGTATATTGAGTCCGAAATAGCTCAAAATAAGCAAAATCACAATTATAAAGATAACCATACGAAGCAATCCTCCCCTGCCAGGATTTCTCTTTTTGATGGGGGAATACATGCTAGTATTTTAGCGCATTTATGTGCACTCTAACAACATTAGTTATGCACAGACGCTATATTTTATTAATCAAAATTATTATAAATACGATAATGGGTTCAAATATGCTTTTGGATCGGCCAGTGGATATAGGACGCCGGAACAATATGAACTTGAAGATAAGTTTGTGATACGGACTCCTTCGGTTGCGTAGACCCCCAAATGAAGATGCGGACCAGTAGTAGCTCCAGTGTTGCCGCTATAACCGATGATATCTCCCGTGATGACTGCCTGATTTTTGACGACTCCTATAAGCGACAAGTGGGCATACAGCGTAGAAAGACCATTATTGTGTTTTATCATGATCCATTTTCCGTAAGCCCTACAACGGCCGCCTCCGGATTGGTCCATATCTCCGGATGCCACTATCACTCCACTAAGCGACGCCTTGACGGGTGTGCCGATGGGAGCGGCAAAATCTATGCCCGGATGACTACCTGTCTTATAAATTTGAGGGTTTTTTGTAGCAAAAGCAGTATTACCAAAATATTGCGTTATACGTACGGTATTCAACGGATAAACTAGGACTCCTGAACCGGAAGCCGGAATAAGAGTAGGATCAATGGCGATTTTCAGCTCTGCTTCCAAGCTGTCCACTTCCCTTTCAAACGCCTCTTTTTGCTGCTGACGAGTGGCTAGAAGTTTCGTGTAGTTTGTCTGATTATTTTTTGTTTCTTTCAATAAAAAATTATTTTCTTTGGCTGTTTCCATCACAATTTTCTTTTGGTCATTCAACTGCCTACCGAGCGTTGAAAGTTCGACTCTGGCTTTTTCAGTAGCTTTTTTGTTAGCCTCCAGATTGACTTTGGATTGTTGAAGTTGCTCAATATGATCCGATAAGTTTTTTTGAATTGTGGATATTTCTTCAAGAGAATTCCAAGCGTCTGATAGTGAGTCTTTGGCGAGCAACAATTCAGGAAGTGATTTGGTGCCAAGCTCATTCATTGTCGCAAATGAACGCTCTATGATGCGCTTATTGTCCTCAATATTGTCTTCCTTGTCGGAGATCTGCGAACCTAGCTGTTGAATGACAAGATTTTTTTCAATAATTTTATTTTCAGTGACCTTGATATCCGTTTCAAGCTTCTTTTGGGTGAGTTGGAGCGATTTGATGCTTGCCGATAATGAATTTGCTTGATTGCCAAGTTCGGCTATCTGCTTTGAGTATTCGGCAATCTCCTTCTCCAGATTTTTTATGTCCAAAATACGCTGGTCAATTTTTGATTGAAGGCTGTTTATGATTGAATTTGTTTGGGCGTATGTATATGTTGAAAAAATGATTGAATAGAGAAAAATACTGATCACGAAAGCAGAAGGAAATCTTTTTTCCATATTACTTTTAATTTCTTAATCTACTCAACGCCTCATAAAGACGCTTCAAAGACTCCTCCTTACCAAGCAAAGCTGCGGAGATAAAAGGATCGGGAGATTGTTCCTGACCAGTAAGCGCCATCCGGAGAGGCCAGAGAACATCACCTTTGCCGTTGGCCTCAACATACGGCCAAATCGTTTGTTTTATTACATTTGCCATAAAAGAATCGACAGAAATTAGTTTGAACAGATTTCCGGTCTCTATAAGATGAGTTTGGGCGTTTCGTGGATCGGGATTTTTCTTCCAAAGTAGTGACTGTTTTTCATATTCCGGCAACCGACGGACAAATGCCAATTCGCCAGATGTCCCTAACATGGCTGTGATTTCGCTAAATTTGGTGATTTTGTCACGTAACACCGGAATCAGTTTATTGAAGGTGTCACTATTTGGCACAACCCATTCCGGTAAAAACGGTCTTGCGTGTTCGGCGAAGTCAGTGTCAGACAATTTGAGGACATATTGCCGATTGAACCATTTGAGTTTTTCTTCATCGAAAATGGCACCACTTTTTTGAACGCGTTCTAGGGAAAATTTGTCCATAATCTCTTCAATAGTTAGAATTTCCTTGTCATCGGACGGATGCCAACCGAGTAACGCGAGATAATTGACCATAGCCTCAGGCAGATATCCTTTGTTACGATACTCACTGACAGAAATGGCGCCGTGGCGCTTGGAGAGCTTGGAGTGGTCGGATGAGAGCAAGAGTGGAATATGGACATATTGAGGAATTTTAGCTCCTATAGCTTCAAAGATGAGAATTTGACGGGATGTGTTGGAAATATGGTCTTCTCCGCGGATGATGTGGGTTATACCCATTTCGTGGTCGTCTATAACGACTACGAGATGAAATACGGGCTCATTTTCACTCTTGGCGATGATGAAATCACCAAGCTCTGTAGTGTCAAATTCAACCATGCCGCGGATAGTATCGTTAAAACTGATTTTTTTGTTGGGGTTTTTGAAACGGATAACGCTAGCTCGCAATTGATTGGTCTCAATTTTTTTACCTTCTACTGCAAACCGTTTCTTCACTTCTTCATTTTTAGACGTCTCGTCGGAAACATAGGCGTAGCCGTCGACAATTAATCTTTGAATATATTTTTTGTAAACTTCAATCCGATCAGATTGACGAAAAAACTCGTCATATTCCAAACCGAGCCACTTCAGGCTATCAATGATATTTTCTTCATATTCCCTTTTTGAACGCTCCTTGTCGGTGTCTTCAATCCTCAAGATGAATTTGCCTTTGTTTTGTCGCGCGAATATCCATGAAAAAAGGGCCGTCCGGTATGATCCCGCATGAAAATAGCCTGTTGGTGATGGAGCAAAGCGTGTTATAACAGTCATAAGCGTATTATAGCAGAAAATTGGAGCCAAAAATAAGACATCGGAAATACGCGATATATCTCATAAATTTTAACTTGTGAGGAGTTAGCCTACTGGACTGATAACCTGTCCAGTTTCCAAAAAATTGATGACGTTGTCAGCGGCAATTCTCGCCATCTCATTGCGAGTCTCTTCGCTGGCGGAAGCGATATGTGGAGTCAAAATAACGTTGGATAATTCGGCAAGACCTGGAGCTAATTTCGGTTCAAATTCAAAAACATCAAGACCGGCACCTTTGATAACGCCGTCTTGGAGAGCTTTGACCAAGGCTTTTTCATCAACAACCGGTCCTCGTGAGGTATTTATGAGATAACTGGTGGACTTCATCATATTCAGTCGTGACTCATTCATTAGGTGACGGGTTGAATCCAAAAGCGGCACATGAAGACTGACGATATCAGATTGTTTCAAAACATCCTCTATTGTCTCCAAATATCTGGCACCATATTCCCTTTCAATTTTTTTATTCCGAATGATATCATGGTAGATGACTTCCATATCAAACCCCCGCGCGGCAATTTTGGCCATCTGTTCACCGATCCTTCCCGCCCCGATCAACCCAATCTTCATACCTTTGATGTCATGACCGATAAAATTCATAGGTGTCCAACCTGTGTATTTCCCCGCTCGCACAAAATCGTCAGCCTCAACAATCCGCGTGGCTAGACCAAGCACGAGCGCCATAGCATGCTCAGCAATACAAAAGGCGTAGTTGCCTACGGTATTGGTTACCGCAATGCCGCGTCTTTTGGCTTCAGTGATGTCAATGTTGTCATATCCGACGGCATAATTCGCGTATAATTTGACGGTCGGTGCGGCGTCAAAGACTTCGGCGTCTATTTTGTCGGTCAACAAACAAATGACGGCGTCATACTGTTTTTTCCGGAGTGCCTCGATGATTTCGGCTTGTGTCGGAATCTGGTCTTTATCATAGATATCTATTGAGTAGCCTTTAGCTTGGAGCATATCAGAAGCCAATCTTGGAATAATACGGGTGATGTAGATTTTTTTTGACATAAGATGATTATAACAAAGAAAGAAACAAATAAGCAAAAAACGAAGATACGATAATCTTCGCCTTTTCGCTTCAATCAAACTTCACTCTTTATCCTTTCAATCCCGCGCCAACCGCCGCTGTAGCTCTGAACAATTTCATAATGGTATTGCCTTTTGAATCTTTCAATGGAAGATCCTTTGTGTCATCAAATACCTTGTCGCCGTCGTCAGAATGAAGCATGGCGTAATAAATGCCGCCTTCAGTTGTCGGCTTGGTCAGAGTGATCTTGCCTGTATTGATGCCCTTGTTAAAATACATCGAACCGATAATCTCGCCCGGTATGCCGGCATTGTCCTTGTGGATGACTACCCAACCGCCGTTGGCGAGTTGTACCGAAGAGAGAAAGACAACATTGCCTGGAAATTGATCGCCCAAAACAACGCGATTTGCTTCAATTGAAGCAGTGGTATCGGTAGTGTCAATATCCGTGCCCAAATCGTCCTGGTCTGAAGCTTTGTCATTACCAAAAACCATAATACCAATGATAATAAGAACAATAATGACGATAACAGTCACTACCCACTGCCATGTCTTGATACCTGATGATGGTTCCATAATATTGTTAATTGTTTTTATAAGTTAATAAATTCGACGAATTTAGACTGGTATTATAGCACATATCTGGGTCAAGTACGCAAGAGCCCTTGTAGTCAAGCTAGAGTAGATCTCACTAGTAAGCTTATTTTTCATGCCGAAGGGCGATATCCAAAATCGCGTCAGCTATCAGTCTGGCACTATCCAATCTGGCAAAATCTTTAGCTTTTTGTTTCATAGTCTCCTTGATTATTGGTGAATTATATATGCGATCAATTTCTTCTATCACAATATGCGCGCTCAAGTTATTGTCTTCAACAACAGACGCCGCGCCTGTACGGGCATAAGCGAACGCGTTTGCCGTCTGATCATGACTGATAGAAGTTGGCAACGGGATAATAATTGACGGTATTCCCCAAGCAGCTATCTCAAATATAATGGAACCAGCGCGTGAGATGACCACATCGGCAACACCCGCGGACATGCGCAGCGCCAATTCATTCAAATAATCAAACGGATGGTATCTAAATGAATAGGGATGATCTTTGAATATTACGCTTGTCGTGGATTTTATCTCCTCAATATTATCACGACCAGTTTGATGGATAATTTGATAACGATTGAGAAGTTCCGGCAACCCTTCAATGATGATATCGTTTATATGTTGAGCGCCTTGAGATCCGCCTAGTATGAGGATTACTGGCGTATTCTGCTCAAGATGCAAAAACTCATGCGCGCCGTTGGAAAGTGGTTGAACTACTCCGTTGCGAACGGGACAACCCGTGAGGGCGATCAAGCCTTCTTTTTTTGGAAAATGCGCCGCCGCGTTCGGATATGAAATAGCGATCTTCTTGGCAAACTTACCGGCCCAAGCATTGACTCGACCGGGTGCGCTATCCGATTCGTGGATGATGACTGGTATATGTAATAATTTAGCCGCAAATAATGCCGGGAAACTGACATAACCGCCCTTACCAAATACAACATCGGGATATATACGATACATGCTCACAATCGCCGAAACACAACCAAAAAGTGTTTTGAAGATATCCGTGATATTTAAAATAGAAAAATAACGGCGAATTTTACCGGCGGACACGGGGACAAACTCAAGTTCATTATCAAACAGAGCCCGAGCATTGTATCTGCTTGAGGCCATATAATAGAGTTTGGGTGCGATGATTTTGCGTTCTTTGACGCGCTCATGCAAGGCCTCGACAACCGCGATGATTGGATAAAAATGGCCGCCTGTACCTCCACCGGTAAATAGGATTTTCATGAAAACATTGTAATATGAATCCGTGAATTATGCGAATGCGTGACACATAAGTTGGTGGGTTGATAAGTTGAATTACCCCCTTTCATATTTGGAAACATTGGCCACGATACCACTTGCGGCCAGGACAATGATTAAAGCCGTGCCACCGTGGGAGACGAATAACAAAGGTAGACCGGACAGTGGAATGATACCTAGCATGGCGGCCATATTCATAAATGACTCGGTAATAATGAGTACGACAATGCCAATCGCCAACAAAGCGCCGAACACATCCGGCGCTCGCACGCCAACGCGAAACGCACTTATAGCGAGAGAAAGATAAAGCGCCAATAACACCAGACTTCCGACAAAACCAAATTCTTCTGCCGCCACTGCAAAAATCGAGTCCCCTATTGGTTCAGGTAGATAACCGAATTTCTGAACGCTTTGACCAAAACCGCGACCGGAAAATTGACCGGAACCTATAGCGATCAATGATTGGTTGACTTGATAGCCGGCACCCTGGATGTCGGCGTTGCTATTTAAGAAAGTTTGAACTCGTTGTAAAGCATATGGTCTAAACCAAATGACTCCACTGATCACTGCCACCATTATAATGCCGGCGATTATAATATGACGCGTCGGCAATCCTGAAATAATCAACATAATAATCCCGGTAAAACCGATAATGACCAAAGTATCCGTGTCTGATTGTGTCAACAAAAACGCGCTTAGAATCGCCATCAAAACAAGATACGGTATCAAACCGAATCGAAGTTTATCTATTCTGTCTTTGGCAAAATGGATCCAGGCAGCCAGATATATAATAAAAGCTATTTTCAAAAACTCTGAAGGTTGAAAGGAAAAAAGGCCTAGATTGATCCAGCGCGAAGCACCGCCATGATATAAGGCCAAACCAGGTATAAAAAGAAGCAGGTTAATGATGATTGCGCCAATCAACACAAAAAAAGCCATCTTGCGGATATATTGATATTTTATTTTGGAAAATACAAAAAAAGCCATGATACCTATCACCAAGCTGACGCTTTGTTTCAAAGCGACACTGCTAAAACTCACTCCTTCTTGGGCAAGCAGACCAAGTGACGCGGACAGGAAGATAACAAACCCGACAACTGTCAGAATGGAAACAGAAAAAAGAAAGAAACGGTCAATTGGTCTGCTGTTGTGTGAATGCATGATAATCAAATTTCAATGATCAAGTTGTGCGCGCTTGAAACCATCAATATCTTCCCTGACCTGAGCGTATTCCGGCAACTCTTCAATTTTTGAAATACCCAAATGAGACAGCAAATCAAGTGTCGTCTTGTAGAGAAAACTGCGGGCGTCCTTTGGATTCTCGACGCGCTCCACAAGTCCGCGAATCAAAAGATTCCGAACAATGAATTGTGAATTGACGCCACGAATATAATCAATATCGGCACGAGTAATTGGACCTTGATAAAGAATAATTGAAAGTGTCTCAAGCCCAGCTTTTCCAAGATCCTTGGTCAATTCTTCCTTGGTCAACTGCTCAATAAGCGGCGAAAGTTCTTTGGCGGTCCCCAACATGGCTTCCTCGTCCGTTCGGACCAAAGTAAGTCCCCTGCCTCTTAAAGTATTTTCCAATTCATCTAGGCCGTTTTTGACTGTTTCGACATCTATATTCAAAAGTGCCGCAAGTTTCTTGAAAGAGACTGGTTCGGCTTTCCAAAAAAGAATGGCCTCTAGTTGTTGAGGAAAATGCATGAGTACATTATACGAGGTATTCAATAAATAAAAAAGCTTTCTCTAAAAATATTCACAAGCTTTGAGGTAATCCTAATATCTTGGCACTCCGACTTCCTTGGTCTCCATGACAATATCATCAAATTCTTTCTCTTGGTTGACCTGTACAATACCCTCCTTGACCAATTCCAGCATGGCCAAAAAACTAACGATAATCCCGACTTTTTCGCCTTTGTGTTCGGCCGTGAACTGTTTGAAACTCATCCGCAGGCTCGTCGTTATCCTAGTCGTCAGGTTGGCGATCATCTCCTCAAGACTGATGACTTTTTGTACAATATGTTTAGGTAAATTCTCTTTTTTGGGCAGACGGTTGACCAAATCTTTCAAGAAATACAGAGCCATTTCAAGAGTGAATGTCGAATCTGGAGTAAAGATTGGATTTACATGACGGAAACGGGATTGGGGAAAAATTATATCTCGGCCAAATAATTCACTTATTCGTCTGCTTGCCTCTTTTATCCGTTTGAAAATCTTCAGGCGAATCTCCAGATCTAAGATATCACCTTTTTCTTCTTCGGTCAGCGATAATTCCGGCAATAAAGATCTCGACTTGATTAAAAGTAATATTGAGGCAATCAGGATAAAGTGCGCTGATTCCGCCATCGGTAGGTTCTCAAACCGACGAACATGACTGATGAAATCATCAGTGACTTTGGCCAGCGAAATATCATTGATGAAAAGTCTTTTCTTCTCAATCAAATCCAAAAGCAAATCAAGTGGACCTTCGAAACTCTGAGTTTTGACAGTGAATGACATGGTTTAGGCTATTGCGCATTCAAATCGAGCTATGCGGTTACAATTATACTATCATACTATCAGTTAATCGATTCAACTAAATATTTATGAATACCAAATGAGCAGTGACTATATGGCTACGACACAGCCAAGATCTCTCAATTTGACCGTCTCATTTAAGAAATAATCCTTAGCGGCAAGTAGCCGCAGAGTTTCTTGACAAGCTGTCTCGTTTAATCTTTTTTGTACGCGCATTTCTTTTCTTTCAATACCGTCGAAATACGAGGCTACCGCGGATAAAGTGGCGACCTGAAAAAATAACGCACCCATAGCCAGCAACATAACGGCTGTGGTCGCGATAAATCCTTTCTCCGCATTCTGAATTTCGTCCATCAGTTTCAAATCACGCGCGTGTATTGCGTATATATAGTTGATCATATTGGCGACAAGCATGGAAAGAAGCACGGTAAAAATAATGACTTCAACAAACGTCACGCCCTTACTTACATTGGAATATTTTTTTAACATATTTTCGGCGTGATTAGATATTAAAACAATACCTGATACAAAACTGGTGCCGTGGCCGCAAGAATGTATAGCGAGTCATTATCACAGGTCAACGATTGGGGCATGGCGGGTAGAGCGATTTTTTTCAGCGTGCTGGTCGAGATATGCAAATCAGATATCTGGAATTCGGCATCTGGTTGTCGGCTTATGACATACAAGAAAGAACGATCCTGTATAATCCCGTAGATCCCGCCCGTGACATCTAGAAAACGCTTATTTTCCGACTCAATAAATGGTAGGATGCCATCACTCCAGCTAAATAACTCATGATCCTGTTTTATATTAAAACCGCCGGAAGTTCGTCCAAAACTTAATCGATCTTCAAAATAATCAAGCGACTTCCCTTCTTGCCTCTCCCAGCCTGACGGATTGAATGAATCAATAAGAAATGGTACAGCATGATTACTTATATCAATCGCGCGCAATTGTTTTTCATCCGAAGCCGCGAGATATGCGACATCATCTCGAACATATATAGCGCCCACCTTGCTGCCTATTTCCAACCCACCCAAGCCGATTGGCCGAGTTGGATTGGACATGTCAACAACGGAAAACTCCTGACCTTCCCATTTCTCCGTGCCCAGATATATCAGACCACGATCATAGAAAATAGCGCTTCCCAGTGGCGGCGTTGCCGTGGCGTATGGCAGAGGCAATTTGTAACTGGATTCAATGATAAGGTTGGCAAGATCCGGCATTTTAATGACTTGAAGTTGTGCCACTCTACTTGTCGCCGCGGCAAATATCCTGTCGCCAACCAGAGCAATGGATGAAATTCCCGGTCCAGTATTGATACCCGACAATAAGTAGGCACTCGACGAATCACGAATGTCCACCACAAAAATATCCGGATCTGATTGCCTCGAGGAATCAGTTGAAATGTAGGCCCTGCCATTCCTGACTTCAATATCGGTCAGAGGGATCAAGGGATCAATCGGTAAAATAATAGGAGTAATCGTCGGATTGAGTGATTGCGGGTTCAATCCATTCGAAAATACGGCGTCCTCCAATTGGGGACGTTGTCGTCCGTCAAAACCATATGAACCAATCGTATCTTTGCTTGAAAAATCCACGTTGCACAAAGCGGTACCGGAAGCGTCATTTATGTTCAAAAATGGATACGCGACCACGCGAGTAAATGTCATTGATTGCGTACGCGATGCCGACCTTGGATAAACGCCAGACTCGGTGCTTGACGAAATATGGTCGGCAATTTCGGAACGAATCGTGATATCAGTTTGAATCCTGACATTGCCATACCAACGTGCATGACCAGTAAGCGTCGTCGTGGAGTATACCGAATAATTTGAATCATTGGAGTCAAGGACTATCGTCCGTGATTCATATGGCACCATTCCATCAAACTTATTTGAATGATTTTCAAAGATGTTTATCAGTCTACCGCGTTCTTTGGCGAATTCAAATAATTCGCGGGAATTCGCAGATGACTGCGCGAGGACGATCACGAAAATTGTCGCTAGTGACATGGCCACAAGAATGTCCATCAAAATCAGACCACGATGTTGTTTGAATCTAATTTTCCGCATATGTATTATGTGACTCACGACTCTCGATAAATCATCAGCTACTGTTGCAACACCTTTGATATGTCATATATCGGCATCATAATGGATAAAGCTATACTTCCAACCGTGCATCCCATACCAATCATCATGATCGGCTCTATAAGCGATGTCAGACGCTTTAAACTGTGGTCCATGTCACGGTCAATGATAGACGCCGCGCGAATCAAGGAAGCGCCAAGGGTACCCGAGGCTTCACCGGCCGATAAAAGTGATGGCACATAAGCCGGAATCCGTTTTGAGACATGCGCCAAAACTAATCCGCACGAAACCCCTTTGTGTATATCTGGGGAATTGTGCTGTAGAACTTTTTGAAAAGGAATTAATGAAAGGGTGCTGACAGTATCGGTGTACGAACGCGGGACAGACATGCCTGATTCTACCAATGAGCCGAGCGATTGAAGAAACAGCGAAAGTGAATATGAATACAACAAGTAGCCTATAATAGGCACGCGAATGAACAGAGATTGGGAAATGTACCTGAACCGTTTGATTTTGCCGTATAGAATGACAAACAAGACCGTCACTCCGCACAACACAACAAACACATAAAGGCCATAGGTAACCAAGTGTTCTGAAACAGCCATAACTATTCGAGTCAACAATGGTAATTCAATGTTAAGACTTCTGAGCATTGGTGTGATCTGCGGCATAACTCCGCGAACGAGTCCAATAGTCAGCAGAGACGCGAAGACTGCGATAATGCTTGGGTAAATAAGCGCCGAAGCGCATTTACGCGAAGCATCGCCTTGTTTTTCCAGCATGGCGCGGGAAATGGTTAAGGCGCGAAGCAATTGTCCGGAGGACTCGCCGTGTTCAATAAGCCCAGAGAGTGTCTTTGACACACCTATATGTTTGGCGAAGGATTTTGACAAAAGTCCACCCGACATTACATCCTCACGAATGCGGAAAAGACATAGGCGTTGGTGTTTGGTGCTTGCTTGTCCGATAATGTGGAGTGCCTTATCCAATGACAGACCGGCAGAAATATATAGCTCAAGACGCTCAAACAATATTATCCGATCTTTATTGTTCAATGGTGAGAATAATTTCATATAAAATTATAAAGTTAGATCTATAAAAAACTAAGCCACGATTATTCGTACAGGATTCGGGTTATTTCTTCCTCTGTCGTAATGCCCCATTGGACTTTCTCATAACCATCATCGTCCATGGGACGAAAACCTTGGGATCGAGCGTACGCGAGATATGAGGAAATATTTTCCTTTTTTGTGATGAGGCTCCTCATCCCGGCGTCTATTTCACAAACTTCTGCCATGACATAACGACCGTTATAACCGGTATTCCTGCAAGCCTGGCATCCAACGGAAAAACAATCATGGCATACGGCACGAATCAATCTCTGGGCAATCACGCATTTCAGAGTCGAGGCCAGAAGATAATGATCAATACCCATATCAATGAGACGAGGTATGGCTTCGAGCGCGGAATTGGTATGAAGCGTCGATAAGACTAGATGTCCGGTGAGCGCGGTATGAACAGCCACGCGCGCGGTCTCCGCATCACGGATCTCTCCGACCATGATCACATCCGGATCTTGACGCAGGGCAGAACGTAAACCCGAAGCGAATGTCACCCCGTAATTGTGACGGATATGGATTTGCCGAACGGTTGGGATCTCATACTCGACAGGATCTTCAAGGGTAATGATGGATAAGGGTTCACGGGCCTTGAGCGACAAGCAGGTATGAAGCGTCGTGGTTTTGCCTGAACCTGTGGGTCCTGTCACCAAGATAAGTCCAGAAGTCCTTCGTAATGCGTTATTTATTGAATAGACATGTTCGGGTGTAAAACCAAGCTTAGCGAATGAAACATCAGCTGATACGCGCGTGGGTAATATGCGCATGACGGCATTTTCTCCATGATATGTCGGCATAAATGAGACGCGAACTTGATATGATGAATCATCAATACTCGCCGTCCATCTTCCGTCCTGCGGTATGGCATGAATGTCCGTGCGTACACCAGATAAAATCTTCAGTCGCGCAATAATCTCTTCATGCAATCGTTTGGGCACCGTGCCGACATGACCGACTTGACCGTCTATGCGAAGCCGAGCACATGAATCATTTTCCTGAGGATCAAAGTGTATGTCAGACGCACGCATGTAAATGGCATAGGAAAGAATAGAGTCAATGGTTTCAACGGCCGTGGTGAATTGTCTCGGAAACGAATATAACATATTGGTTTCTGGCTAATATTGATAAATTGACTAAAAATAAGTTAAAAAATTCTAAAAAACCCACGAACCAACAAACCATAGCAAATAATGATAAAGTTTCGCTGAAGAAGTGATAAAGATTTGCTGAAGATTTTAATAAAAGTGGTCGTTGCTCGACAAACTCGTCTCAATTTACACGTTTTTGACAAAAATGACCAAATAATGTAGACTACCTACTCATTCATCATATAAATCTTAATCCCCCTCTTCTTTCCATCCCCTCTCTTTATCTTTTACCCCTATGGACATCCGAAACATCGCTATTATCGCCCATGTGGATCACGGCAAAACTACTCTGACCGATGCTATCATGGCAGAGTGCGGTCATGGAGACGAAGGCACCATGGATTCAAACGCACTCGAACAAGAACGCGGAATTACCATATACGCCAAGAACACTTCTGTTATTTACAAAGGCACCAAGATAAATATCGTTGACACTCCGGGCCATGCTGATTTCGGTTCAGAGGTAGAGCGTGTTCTTCGCTCGATCGACACCGTCCTTCTAGTCGTTGACGCCCAAGAAGGCCCCATGCCCCAGACTCGTTTTGTATTGAAAAAATCTTTGGAGCTTGGTATCCGACCAATTCTCGTCTTGAATAAGATTGACAAGCCCGCCGCCAATCCAGCTCGCGCTCATGATGAAGTTCTTGAACTTTTTATGGAGCTTGGTGCCAATGATAAACAATTGGACTTCCTTACTGTCTATGCAGTTGGCCGTCAAGGCATCGCAAAAAAGAACCTTACTGATGAGGCCAAAGACTTGACACCGCTTCTTGATATGATCTTGGAACATGTCCCCCCGGCAAATGCCAAAAAGAACGCCAATGATATCTTGACCGCACAAGTCTTCAATCTTGGCTATGACAATTTCCTTGGTCGTCTGGCAGTATGCCGAATCTATAGTGGTACCATCAATGAAAATCAAAATGTTTGGGTCAAGGATATTAATGGCAAAACATTCACCGGAAAAATCACCAAACTCTTCACCTTTGATGGCAAAAAGCGTATAGAGGTCAGACAGGCCGAATCTGGTGACATTATCACTATTGCTGGAATTCCTGATATATATATTGGTGAGACAATTACAGATAATGAAAATTCCGAGGCTCTCCCTGCGATCAATGTCGATGAGCCGACTATTTCCCTGCAATTTTTGGTCAACAATTCCCCATTTGCTGGTCGCGAGGGTACTTTTGTTACAGGTCGTCAGATCCGTGAACGCCTCGAACGTGAACTCGAGACGAATGTCGGTCTTAAAGTTGATTTTAGTGCCAATGAATATTTCACTGTTTTCGGTCGTGGCGAGCTCCACATTGCCATTCTTATAGAAAATATGCGCCGAGAAGGTTATGAACTCCAGGTTTCTCAACCAAAAGTTATTTTTAAGGAAATTGACGGGGAGCAGACTGAACCATTTGAGGAGTTAATCATCGACTGTCCGACTGTCTATTCCGGCGCCATCATTGAAACTCTCGGCAAACGCAAGGGCGTCATGACCAATATGACTACTCACGGCAATCAGGTTCGTCTGGTTTTCGAGATTCCGACTCGAGGTCTTTTGGGTTATAAAAATGCATTTATTATCGATACCAAGGGTGAAGGTATCATGTCTTCTCGCGTCATTGGTTTCAAACCATATGCTGGGGAGATCGAAAAGCGCGAGACTGGTTCTATGACTTCAATGATTTCTGGTAAGTCCCTCGGTTTTTCACTCTGGAATCTCCAGGATCGTGGTCGGCTCTTCATCGGTCCAGCTGTGGAAGTCTATGAGGGTATGGTTGTTGGTGACACTTCCAAGGGAGATGATATGGATGTCAATCCTTGCAAAGGCAAGGCTATGAGTAATATGCGCTCTTCAGGCAAGGACGAGGCTCTGATGCTTGTTCCACCATTTGAACTTTCGATCGAACGTGGACTAGAGCTTATGCGTGAAGATGAATACCTAGAGGTTACCCCAAAGAATGTACGACTACGTAAAAAGTTTTTGACGGAACTTGATAGAGCTAGGTCGAGAAGGAAGGATTTGTAAAATGCAACATGCAGGCGGATCCACAGATTCACCTACGTATAAAACTTAATTTTAGATAAAAAAAGAGGGCACAACGGTTGCGAGTCGTTGTGCCCGAGATGGAGCGCAGAGATCATCGATCCCATCTGAATCTCACATCCCGCCGGATGTGCCCTGTTGCGTCCCAACAGGAAAGCTTGGACAAACATGACCTCGAGGGTCAGTCCCATAATCTTCATTCGGCAACATCGCTTTCAAATGTTTGTTTGCCTTCAGAAGACTACAGCAAGATACATTCCATTTTAACAATTCATCACAATACGCCTTATGCATCAAATTCAGCGTATTGTAGGAAGAATACAATCTTACTTAAGTGAAACGTATGCGTAGCATCTTCTTTCCATAATGCTCGTAACTCGCTTTCACTTATCTGGCTCTTTATGATAACAGGGCTATAGCCAGAACTGCCCTTTTCCACCAAGGGGACAATGTCCCCAAACCACAGAATCCCTAGGGGAAAGCCAAAGGCTGACCCCCCGGTGACCCAATGACAATGTACTGAAAGCGTCACATGACGCATCAAGGTTGTATCAAATACCTTACCCTGACACGCTAAGTATAGCACACCTGCAGAATTTGTCAAGCGTTTTTATACTTTGTTTGTTGAAATCCCAAATTATGGCTCAAAATAAGGGGGTTTCAATGGTGCATTTTTATTTTCTTTATCTATTGTGCGCAGGTGAATCAGCAAATTCACATGCGTATCTTCCTACCTCCAATGTGTCTTTATGTACTCCTCTGTCTCACTCATCGAGAATGGTTGAGTCGAATTGCCGACTCGAACATAGAAATCTTCTTTTTTATCACCATTTTGAAGATAGGCTGGCTTGTGACTTTCCTTTACCGAAACAACACAGATATCTTTACCGTCGATCTCCTCAAAACTAATCTTCACATATTTCGTAAATGGCAGACCTATCAAAGTCTTGATCAACATCGTAACATGATTTTCGAAACCATCACGATTCTTCTTGGTCAGCGTCTTGTAATCATTTTGTAAACCGACGATTTTCGCGTCATCGCTCACTCCGATGAGCAAAGTTCCACCTTCTGAATTCAAAAACGCCACGATAGTTTTGAGTATCATTTTTTCCAATTCCCTGCTGATTTCGCCTTTGCGCGCGTCATAGCGGAGTGTTTCTTTGAATTCAACATACAAACCTTCGCCTTTTTCCAGTAGCACGCGCGGATCTCTGGAGAGAATGCGTCCAGACGCTTCTTGAACCATGCTTTTGATGACATAGACGTGCTCATCCACATTAGAGACATTCTTGATTTTGGTTATGCGCCCATTAACGTGTTCAAGGATGATTGTAGCGTGATTCATCATCCTGCTAATCGGAGATTGGTACGTTTCCACTGAAGTCACATCACTAAGACTCATTGATTTGCGACGACGAAAAATTAGGCCTGATTTTCTGACTATTTCTTTGTCATTGACTTCATATTGGGTAAAATACCAATCAAAAAACAACAATGAAAGATACACAAGTTGAAAAACAGAAAAAACAAATACCTCAAATATATCAAAACGAATATAATCTGAGAGTACCCAATTTTGATACAGTGTGCCGTAATTGCCAACAAATGAAAGACCAAAAAACAAGATGGCCGCTATGATTTCCATCGACAAAACATTGCGTATAAAGACAAGCGGTCCTTCTTTGATGGTTATGTTACGCATATGGATAGTATTCGATCACATAGTATCATATCGCGGTCATACCTTGAACTTGTCAGATTTGTTTTTGCGTGAGAATCTACCTCGCGTGTGTTGGCGATTCATCGGCCCCAAACTCCTTGGGCGCGACCGCATCAATCATCTCTTTTTTGAGCGAACCTGGGAAGCCACTACCCGCTGGAACCAGTCGTCCGATAATAACATTTTCCATAAGACCGGTAAGGTTATCCTCCGCCCCGCGAACAGCGTTACCAATAAGGACACGAGTGGTGTGTTGGAATGATGCGGCTGACAGGAAACTCTTGCGTGAGAGCGAAGTCTCGGTAATACCCATAACGATTCGTTCTCCTTTGGCGCTCAGACCACCCTCAATTTTCGCGATAGAATTTTCTTCAGAGAGATAAGCATCATCAACAACCATGCCCTCAGCCAGATTCGTATCGCCAGCATCTTTGATGCGACGACGGGAAAACATCTGCTTCACGATCACCTCAATGTGCTTGCGTGAGACAGTCTCACCCTGAAGTTCATAAATCTTACCGACTTCGGTAATAACATAATCTTTGGCGCGCTCTTCGCCGCCAAACTCAAACACATCATCAATGTCCGCGGAGCCGTCAGTAAGGAGATCCCCTTTTTTAATCTTGTCACCGGCGCGTACCAGAACAGTACGACGATATGGGAAAGTGTATTCAATCTGTTGCGTGAGTTTCTTTTTGCCACGATCTTCCATTTCGGGCAAAACGACAATAACTTTTTCTTTACCGAGATCTTTGACTTCAACGACGACACCATCCACGGTCGCGACGACAGCTGGATTTTTTGGTCGGCGCTTCTCGAAGATTTCTTCAACGCGGGGCAGACCTAGAGTAATATCTCCACCCCGTGAAGCGGCGCCGCCAGCGTGAAATGTGCGCATCGTAAGCTGAGTGCCGGGTTCTCCAATGGCCTGAGCGGCGACCGTACCAACGGCTTCGCCAAGATCTATGATTTTATTTTTACCCAAATCGAGACCATAACATTGCGCGCAGACACCACGGATCGTCTTGCAGGACAACGGCGAACGCACGGCGACATTGACCGCGTTGGATTCTTCCACCACGACGGCGTCCGCTTTTGAAAGAAGGTGTCCTTTCTCAAAGATAACTTTACCATTGGAGTCTTTGACATCTTCGGCCAAAATTCTGCCACGGATGTTTTTGGACAAAGGGGTGGCCACGCCTGAAGTCGTCTGGCGACGGATGACGATGAAGTCTTTGGTCCCACAATCATCTTCTGAAACAACCACATCCTGGGCAACCACGAAAAGTTTGCGGGTGAGATAGCCTGCTTTGGCGGTATTGAGTGCGGTGTCGGTAAGACCTTTGCGTGATCCGTGGGTCGTGATGAAGTATTCGATCGGAGTCAAGCCTTCCTTGGCGCATGAAAGAATCGGAAACTCAATAGTATCTCCGGAGACTGACGCGATTAGACCTTTCATACCAGCCATTATAGTGATCTGGGAAAGCGAGCCGCGAGCACCAGAATTGACCATGTCATACACTGAGCCATTTTTGTCTAGTGAAGCTGGGATAGTCTTTTCGACCTCGCCTTTTGCGTGTTGCCATATTTCGATATGCTTCCTGACGCGCTCTTCTTCCGTCAAAAGACCTTCATTGAATTGATGTGTCACGGCATCCGCTTTGTCTTTGCCATACTTTATGATGTCATATTTTGCCGGAGGAATGACGATATCATCAATGCCCCAGGTCGTACCGGAGAATGTGGCATAATGGAAACCAAATGATTTGATGCGATCCAATATAGGAGCGACATTTTCGGCGCCGTGAATGGTAATCATGTCGTCAATGATTGCCGCGATGCGCTTGCGACCAGCCTCTTCATTGAGAAACGGGTAATCCGTCGGAAGAATATCGTTGAGAAGAATGCGACCGACGGTTGTCTCAAACAAACCTTCTTTGAATTTGGCGTACTTGGCGCCCTTTGGCACAATAACCTTTACCGGCTCACGAAGACCAATACTATTAAAATTATATGCGAGTACCGCAGCATCCGGAGATTCAAAATACTTCTGTGAATTTTTTTCCACTTCTTCAGGTTTTTTGTCACTAACTATTTTGGTTACCCAAAAACACCCAAGCACAATGTCAAGAAGCTTGGCGACGACCGTGGGATCGTTGTTACCTGGTTTTAAGATATTTTTGTCGGAAGCCATAATCATTTTGGCCTCCATTTGCGCTTCATCCGACAATGGAACGTGGACGGCCATTTGATCACCATCAAAGTCGGCGTTGAAAGCCGTGCAGACAAGCGGGTGAACATGAATAGCGTTACCTTCTATCAGGATTGGACGGAAAGCTTGGATACCAAGACGATGCAATGTCGGTGCACGATTCAAAAGAACATATTTGTGTTCGATGACTTCTTCGAGAATTTCCCAAACTTCCTTGGCACCATCATCGATGAGACGGTTGGCGCCACGAATATTATAAGCCAGTTCCTTTTTCAAAAGACCCGAAATAACGAATGGTCGGAACAATTCCAAAGCCATGTGCTTTGGCAGACCACATTGGTCAAGTTTCAATTCTGGACCGACGACGATAACCGAACGACCGGAATAGTCTACGCGTTTGCCGAGCAGATTTTGACGAAATAGGCCACGCTTTGACTTCAAACTATCGGAAAGAGATTTCAAGGCGCGTTTCTGGGCGGCGGCGGCGGCGGCGCCGGCTGAAGAGCTGTGACGAATGGAATTGTCAATGAGAGCGTCAACGGCCTCTTGGAGAATACGCTTTTCATTGCGGAGAATTACCTCCGGCGCGTTAATCTCTTTTAATTTCAAAAGACGATTGTTGCGATTGATGACGCGACGATACAGATCGTTGACATCGGATGTGGCATAACGACCGCCATCAAGAGCGACCATCGGACGAATGCCCGGCGGAATGACTGGAATGCGAATAAGAAACATCCACTCCGGACGGAGTTTGGCTTTAATCATCTGCTTGACGAGTGAGACGCGCTTGGAAAGCTTTTCATGATCAGCCGAACTTGCATTTTCCAAATATTCTTCGAGTTCGGTTTTGAGTTTGGCTAGATCAATTTTTTTCAAAAGTTCATAAACGACTTCCGCGCCGATACCGGCCTCAAAAAGTGAACCATATTTCATAGCATACTTGTGATATGTCATTTCATCCATGACCATGCCAAGCTGAAGACTTTCGATTTCTTTGCGAGCGTTGACTACAAGTTCTTTGAGGGCTTCCTTGGTTTTGTCGTCTTGCGCCCCTTTGACTTTGTTTTTGTATTCACCGTCAAGTTCTTTCAAAAAAGCGTTTTTTTCATTTTCATTTACCTTGGTAACGATATAGCCGGCAAAATAAACAACTTTTTCAAGATCGGCGGTTGTCATCCCCAAAATAAGTCCGATTCGCGACGGAACTGATCGAAGGAACCAAATATGAGAAACCGGACTAGCAAGTTCAATATGACCCATTCGTTCACGGCGAACAATCGAACGAGTGATTTCGACTCCACACTTTTCACAGACTATTCCCTTGTAGCGGATGCCGCGATATTTGCCGCAATAACACTCATAGTCACGGTCCGGACCGAAGATTCGTTCATCGAAAAGACCACTCTTTTCTGAGCGCTGGGTGCGATAATTGATCGTCTCTGGCTTGGTGATTTCGCCATATGACCACTCAAGGATTTTGTCTGGTGAGGCCAAGGAGAGCTTCACGATGTCGAAGATTTGAGGATCTGATTTTTTTATTGGGGTGGTCATGGTGATAATGTTATGGATTAATAGTGAAAATACGGGTTTTCGGGTGAGGTCCGACCTCCAGATCTGGAGGTCGGACCTCAAGATTACTCCTCCTCGACCTTCGGCTTACTGGTAAGTTCGACGTTAAGTGCTAACCCTCTCAGTGTCTTCAGTAACACATTAAACGACGCTGGCAAGTTCGGACTACGTGGACGTTCACCTTTGACAATAGCATCGAAGGTCTGTGAGCGGCCCACGATGTCATCTGATTTGACTGTAAGAATTTCACGCAAAGTGTGGGCGGCGCCGTGGCCGAGCAATGCCCAAACTTCCATTTCTCCAAAACGCTGACCACCACCCTGAGCCTTACCTCCGAGTGGCTGTTGAGTGATAAGTGAGTAAGGACCGATAGAGCGCATGTGGATTTTATCTTCAACCATGTGATGAAGTTTCAGAACATACATGTATCCGACCGCTATTGGCTGACTGAAATGATCACCGGTTCGACCATCGCGAAGTCTCATTTTACCTGAAGCATCATATCCAGCTTTGACAAGCTCTTCTTTTATTTCAGTCTCGGTGGCGCCAACAAATGGCGGGACAATAGCTTGATAACCTAGAGCGTTGGCAGCCAGACCCAGATGCAATTCCAGAATTTGACCGAGGTTCATGCGCGAAGGTACGCCGAGCGGAGTCAAGATAACGTCTATCGGGGTTCCATCCTCCATATACGGCATGTCTTCTTCGGGGAGAATTCTGGATATGACACCCTTGTTGCCGTGGCGACCAGCCATCTTATCTCCAACTGATATGTTCCGGACTTGAGCGACTTCAATATAAATCTTTTTAATGATGCCAGATTCAAGTTTGTCGCCTTTTTCTCGTGAAAATATTTTTACCGAAATGACACGTCCCCGTTTGCCGTTTTCCATACGTTTTGAAGTATCTTTGACGTCTCGAGCTTTTTCTCCGAAAATAGAGCGCAACAGGCGTTCTTCTGGCGTAAGCTGCGTTTCGCCTTTCGGAGAAATTTTGCCGACTAGAATATCTCCGGGACGGACTTCCGCGCCGATGCGCACGATACCTTCTTCGGTGAGATTTTTGAGCTTGGCTTCACCGACATTCGGGATGTCGCAAGTTGTGACTTCCGGACCGAGTTTGGTGTCGCGAACATTGACCACGAACTCCTCGATGTGGACCGAGCTCCATTTGCTGTTCTTGACAACCCGTTCCGAAAGAATGATTGCGTCCTCATAGTTGTTACCAGACCATGACATAAAAGCCACGAGCGCGTTGTGACCTAGAGCGATCTGGCCATTATCTGAAGTGGAAGTATCGGCGAGTATCGCGCCTTTCTTTACTTTGTCACCGACCGAAACTATTGGACGCTGATGAAATGCTGTAAAACCGTTCGTTCGTGAAAATAATACCAAATTGTACTCATATTTTTTTCCTTTCTTTGACATAAACACAATTTTCTTGGCGTCAACGCTGACAATATCACCATCTTCAGGAGCCAGCACGAGGCGTCCAGTATCAAGAATCGCCTTTGCTTCTATGCCCGTAGCTACAAATGGAGCTTCCGGGACCAAGCACGGAGTCGCTTGCTTCAACATGTTCGATCCCATCAGCGCGCGATTGGCATCATCATGATTCACGAATGGGATAAGCGAAGTAGCGATTGAAAAGGCTTGATTTGTAGCCACATCAATATAGTCAACTTCCTTACGGTTTGCCAAAGACGGTTTGCCGTTGATGCGGACTTCAATTTCATTGAGGATGATGTTGCCCTGACCGTCGAACGGGGTCGCCATGTGAGCAATCCGAAAGTTTTCTTCTTCAAGAGCGTTCATGTAAACTATCTCCTTGGTGATTTTGCCTTCCTTGACTTTGGCATATGGAGTCTCGATCATCCCAAAATCGTTGATCCGGGCATACATAGCCAGACGGAGGACCAGACCGATGTTCGGACCTTCTGGAGTATGGATCGGACACAAACGGCCGTAGTGTGAAGGATGAACATCACGGACCTCAAAACCAGCCCGTTCGCGCGAGAGACCGCCTGGACCGAGAGCCGTCAACTGACGAAGGTTCTCGATTTCTCCCAAAGCGTTTGTCTGTTCCATAAATTGCGAAAGTTGGTTGGTCGTGAAAAATTCCTTGATTCTAGCTTGAAGTGGACGTGGATAGATAAATGAGACCGGTAAAATGATGTCTGGCTCGACCGTCGACATTTTGTCTTGAATATTGCGTTTCATTTGAGTTAGGCCGAGACGAATGCGTTGTTCAAGCAATTCGCCGACATAGCGAACGCGTCGTGAACCGAGGTGATCGATGTCGTCAGGCTTACTGTCCGGGGTATTGGTCAGAGAAATGATATGTCCGACGGTCGTGGCGATGTCGTCGAGATTTAGCGTCCGGCGTTCAAGCTCTTTTTCATCCATCAATTTGCCGAAACGCTTATTGAAACGAAAACGACCGACCCGATTGATATCATAACGGTCATCCTTGAGCAGGGTCTGGACAAAACTGCGAGCATTCTCGGCCGTGGCCAGATCGCCGTCACGAAGACGCTTGTGAATCTCCATGTAAGCTTCGTCCTTGGTCTTGGCGTGATCCTTGGCCAAAGTCATCTCAATGATTTTGACAGCATCAGGATTTCCCTTGAATAACTCCTTGATCGCCTCATCAGTCTCCGCTCCAAGGACACGTAGAAGCGAGGAGATTGGAAACTTGCGCTTGCGATCTATCCGGCAGAAAATAGTTCCATCAGTATCAGTCTCGATTTCCATCCAGACGCCGCGAGCCGGAATGATTTTGGCGCCAAAATAGCTCTTACCTTTAACCTCAGTGCCGGTAAAAAAGATTCCAAATGAGCGAGCCAATTGGGGTACAATCACCCTTTCGACGCCGTTGATAATGAAAGTGCCATGGTCAGTCATAAGGGGAATGTCTGCCAGAAACATCTCCTGTTCTTTAACCACATTCAAAGACTTGTTCCTCAGAGTCACCTTGACTTTGATCTGACCTTCGTAGTTCAATTTGTTGTTCTTGGCATAGTGCTCATCGAACTTCGGACGCTGAAGTTCCGGCGAACCGATCGACAAATCAAATTTTTTACCAGCATAGTCGGTAATCGGAGAAAATTCATCCAGTAAATTCTTTATTCCCTTCTCGACAAGTTGTGTGAAAGACAGAAGCTGTGATTCAACCAAGTGTGGCGTCTCGGTCAGTGGCGCCTGGTAGCGAGAGAAAAATTTCTTCGGACGAATTGTTGTGGTCATGTTATTTGTAATATAATTAAAATAGAGCCAACTAAACACGCAAAAAGTCCGTTTTTAAAAAACGGCTATTGAGTTCACATGCTTATAGTGATGTGATAGACACTAGGGTAGGACTAATGATGGACCTATCTAATCCTCCGCTAACGGTCCTTCTTCGCCAAGGCTACGAAGGACACAGCAGAACACAATCTGCGAAGTTGTGTCTAGCCTAGCAGAGTACCTCCGGACTGTCAATGGTCATTTGGGGAAAACTTTGATTTCTTATTTCCTGTGCTTTTTTGCCATCTTCCACTCCTCCATTTTTGCATGATGACCGCCCAAAAGAACCTTCGGGACCCGATATTTCTTCTTTCTGTATTCGATAATTGCTGGACGGGTGTAAACATCTGGACTAGCGATACGTCCTTCTTCTATTGAGGTATTGTCGCCTAAAACTCCAGGAATCCGACGAGTGATGGTATCTATCATAATCATAGCTGGCAATTCCCCACCAGTTAGGACGTATGGACCAACAGAAATATCAATCATTGGAAAAGCTTTTTTGACTCTAGCATCGATACCTTCATAACGACCACAAATAAAGACGATATCCGTGTATTTTTTGAAACTTTCAGCCATAACATTAGTGAATTGCTTCCCTGAAGGGCTGAAAAAGATGATTTTAATTTTTGACGCCGTTTTTTTGGATTTCTTATTTAGATTTTCGGATTTGTTTCGGCCATTTGACTCTACGGACCTCAGGTTCGAAAAAATTTCTGATTTCGTATTTCGAATTTTCCCTGCCCTTCGAAGCTCCGAACGACTTGTCCTCTGTAGTTTTAGCAAAGTAGAAAGAGAGGAGCGAAGTAGGGCCGCCTCAATCGCTTTTATAACCGGCATTGCTTCTATAACCATCCCCGGTCCACCACCATACGGCCGATCATCGACTCTGCGTTCGGCGTAAGTTTGTTTGGCGCCTTTTTTGGCTGAAATAGTAAAGTCACGTGGATTGTAATATTTTATTGCAATCAGACCCTTCTTCTCCGCCCGTTTCAAAATCGAGGCATTCAAATATGACTCGGTGCTTTCCGGAAACAGGGTTATGAGGTGATAAGTAAGCATATATAAACAAAAAATCGCAGTAACTATACATTACCACGATTTTTTGAATTTGGCTAATTTAATATTACTTATTATTCCAATTTTAGATCCGCCATTGCCTCATCTACAGTCTTTGAATTTGGGGTCGAAAGTGGAACTGTCGGCATTGCTTGAGCCATCCTCTCTGGTGACTTTAGGCCACCAACTGGTTCATTGATTTTGAGATTGACGCGACTATTATTCTTCATTCCGACAACACGGAGTAATGTTCGAACGGCCTTGGCAGTATTGCCCTGACGACCGATGATTTTACCCATGTCAGCCGCACCGACTTCGAGAGTGAGGAGTACCCCCATCTCATCGACTGTTCGAGTAGTCTTGACTTGATCCGGATAATCTACAAGCGCTTTAATAACATAATCGAGGAACTCTTGATCTTTCTGCATGGTCATTAAATTAATTCTTACTTAATCGTACAGTTCGCTGTACTATCTTTATTGTAACAGAAATGCCGAATTATGAGCAACTCTCTAGCGATTTGGCAATGGAGTATATTCCACACCGCACAACATCGACAAAATATAATTAAGCAATAACAGGGGCAGGTTCAGTAGCTTTCGGAGCCTCTGCTGGTGCCGGAGTTGCTTCTGAAGTTTTTGCGGCTTCAACCGAGACCTCTTTCTTTATCGGTGTCTTCTTTGGCAAAGCATTCAATTTCTTGCCTTCAATAACTTTCTGGCCAACAAGATAATTGTGAAGCGTAAGCGAGAGTTTGGCTCCTTTTGACATCCACTCCTTCACCGCTTCGACATCAATCTGCTCAACTTTGTTCTTGATCCGGGTATCATACCAGCCCAAATTCTTGAGGTATTTTCCACTCTTCGGACCATTTTTCGAATCAGTCAAAACTACTCGAAAAGTCGGCTCATGAACTCGGCCAGTACGTTGTAAGCGAATCATTAACATGTGAAAAACTATAATAGCAGATGAACGGGTAAGGCGCAAGAAAGGAAAAATTAATCGCTCAATATCTTCTCAATGGCCATCAATGCAAAGGTGATGTCTTTTTCTTTAGTCCAACGGCCAAATGAAAATCTAATCGAAGTTCCACTATCGGCGCCAATCGCTTTCAAGACATAAGATTCTTCTTCGTCGCGCAGACATGAGCTTTTAATTGAGCAGGCGATGCCTCTGGCATCTAATTGAAACAAGAAAAACTCATTATCAACGCCCGGAATTGAGATATTCAAAATATGTGGCGAATGTTTCGAAATATCATTGTTTTCGCCATTTACCATGATATCAGATCGAATTTTCTTCAGACCGGCAATCATTATATTTCTCAATTGTCCAGATTTTGTCGACATTCTTTTCTTCTTTTTTTCTAGTTGGCCTCTTTCTCTTCGCGCCATTTCCACTGCCTTGGCAAAACCAGCAATGGCTGGAAGGTTCTCTGTTCCCGATCTCATTCCTCCTTCTTGGCCACCACCATAGATGATAGGTTGGATCGGCGTACCCCGCTTCACAAACAAACATCCGATACCACGAGGCCCGTAAATTTTCGAACCATCCAAAGTCATGAGATCAATCCCAAGCTTTTCGATATACAATTCTTCATAAAGAAATGCCTGAGCCGCATCAGTGTGGAAAAGTGGGTATATTGAAACCGATTCAGATTTATCATCTCTATCATTTTTAGGTGAAATATCTGCAATCGTATTATTACTATTATTTCCTGAAGTAATCTTACCAGCTCGAGCTTGTCTAATAGCTTTAGCAATCTCCTTTATCGGCTGGATCGAGCCGATCTCATTATTAACTGTCATTATTGAAACCAAGACCGTATTTATTTTGATAGTTTTTTTCAATTCATCTACAGAAATAATTCCAGTAGAATCAACTTTCAATCGAGTAATCTCACAACCATTTTTCTCCAAAAAGTTCGCTGTTTCAATAATCGAGGAATGTTCAATGTTTGAAATAATGATATGCGGCTTCGAAATTCCAGCCATTTTCGCCGCCCGGACGACACCTTCTAGAGCCAATGCATTGGCTTCGGTTCCGCCACTGGTAAAGACAATTTCATCTGAATGGGAATGAATGGTATCAGCGATTTTCTTACGCATTTCAAATAAAGCCTTCTTGGCCAAGACTCCTTCCATATATAGAGAAGAAGGATTGGCATACGCCTGCTTAGAGTACTTACCCATTTCGCGAATGACTTTTTGGTCTATCGGAGTAAGTGAAGCATAATCAAGATAAATTCGTCTTTTCGATTTGATCATGGATAAAATGTAGCACATTTTTGCCAAAAAAGTGTATAATCTCTCCATGGCTTATCTCACTTCACTTTTTGACAATCCGCTACTTCTCGGATTCATCATCCTTGCGATCGCCACATTGATCTTACTCGGTCTGGTTATTTGGATGTATATGAAATTGCGCCGTTTCCTTGTTTCTGTTGATGCTCACAATATTAGTGATTCCCTATCACATGTCTCGAACAATCTCAGTGAACTCCAAACATTCCGATCTGAAATGGAAAAATATCTGCTCGGCGTCGAAAAGCGTCTCAGGAAAAGTGTTCAATCAGTTCATACAGTCAGATTCAATCCATTCAAAGGCACTGGTGGTGGTGGCAATCAAAGCTTCGCCACGACCCTCATCAATGAAGAAGGTGATGGTGTCATCATCTCCAGTCTCTATTCTCGCGATCATGTCAGCATCTTTTCCAAACCAGTAAAAAATCACAACTCTGAATACGAACTGTCCGAAGAAGAACGTGAGTCGTTGAATAAAGCAAAAGGGGGGTTGAGGTAATACGCAGACATTATTCAGGCCACCCCTCAACCATCAACAAACCCTTGCCATCCTTATTTAAATTTTTTGAGTCAGCAAACCCAGCATCAGACCAAATCTCCTCAGTCACATACGGCATAAATGGGTGGAGCAATTTGAGAATAGTCTTCAGAGAGTGGAGCAAAAACTGGATACGAGAAACCGTAGCTACAGAATCATTACCAGAAATGATTGGTTTACTTTCTTCTAGGATCTTATCCGCCAATTCATGCCAAACATAATGATAGAGTTTTTCACCAACTAGATAAAACTTGTATTCGTCCATTTCTCCTGTAACCTCAGCAGTCAATTCTTCCAAACGCTTCATATGTGCAAGATCAGCCGGAGTCCAAGCCTTGAAAGTTGGATCATAATTTATCGCTTCGACTTCCAGAATTTCCGGCTTTTCTCCTGCAACCATCTTGACCCTCTCACCTTCTGCCATTCCAATAATGAATCGAGCAATATTCCAAATCTTATTTGAGAAATTCTTGTAGCCTTTCACCTTATCTTCGGACGATTTCGAATCATTTCCTGGACCAGTCCCAATAATCAGTGACAATCGTGTAGCATCAGCACCATATTTCTTTATCATATCCAGCGGATCGATGATGTTATCGAGTGACTTGGACATTTTGCGACCCTTGGTATCACGGACCAATCCGTGTAGATAAACTGTCTTGAATGGTATATCACCCAAAAGACAGCCAGTCATCAAAACCATCCTAGCAACCCAGAAAAAGAGAATGTCATAACCGGTTTCTAGAACATTGGTTGGATGAAATGTTTCCAAATCTTTTGTCTTCCCCGGCCAACCGAGTGTAGAAAATGTCCAAAGTCCTGATGAGAACCAAGTATCGAGAGTGTCTTCATCCTGAGTCCAACCTTCCCCTTTTGGCGCCTCTATTCCAACAAAAATATCTTTCTCCTTGTACCAAACCGGTATCCGATGCCCATACCAAATCTGTCGCGAAATACACCAATCACGCAAATTGTCGATCCAATGGAAATACACTCTTTCGAATCTTTCCGGAATTATTTTTATCGCCCCGGACTCGACTGCTTTTTTCATTATTTCTTTTAGAGTGACTTCATCACCAGATTTTATGCCAGGAATAACTGAATGTGGAATCCTGAATGGTTTGTTAACACCGATGAACCATTGCAATTTTGGCAGTGGCTCTATAACACCACCAGTCCTTTCTGCTGTGGCAATATTTTGGACAATGTCTTCAGTCTTTTCCAAAAGAGAATTATCCTCCAACCATTTAACGATAGTCTCACGTGCTGGACCGACTTTCATCCCAGCAACCAAACCAGTATTTGGTGTCATCTTGGCAAATTCATCGATAACTTGGATCGTTGGTAGACCATGTCGTGAAGCAATATCGGCGTCAATTCCACTATGAGCAGGCGTCACACCAACCGCTCCAGTCCCGAATTCCGGATCTACAGCCGTATCTGCAATTACTTTGATATTCAGTTTGGCTCCAGAAAAGTCGACTTCAAATGATTGACCAACGTATTTTTTATATCGAACATCATCCGGATGAACTGCTACAGCGACATCGCCGACTTTCGTTTCAGGTCGAGTAGTGGCAATAGAAATTGGAAAGTCTTTTGAATATCTGAAAGTATAAAATTTCGCTTTGCGTTCTTCATAAACAATCTCATCATCCGATATCGTAGTCTGGCCTTTTGGATCCCAGTTCACTATCCTGTGACCGCGATAGATCAAGCCCAGATCATACATTGTCTTGAAAGCCGTCCGAACTGCAAGATTTCGTTCCTCATCCAGAGTGAACGCTTCACGCGACCAATCGATCGATGCGCCCATTTTGCGAACTTGACTGACGATCGTATCATGACTAGCTTTAGCAAAAGCATCTACTCGTTTCAACAGTTCTTCGCGCCCGAGATCATGACGACGTTTACCTTCTTTCTTTTCAATATCTTTTTCAACCTTGGATTGAGTGGCAATAGCGGCATGATCAGTGCCGGGCAACCACAGGGTTTTGAAGCCTTGCATTCTTTTGTAACGAATCATGATATCTTCGATCGCCAGCATCGCCGCATGACCCATATGGAGAGTACCGGTCACATTTGGCGGCGGTAACACTATCGAAAATGGCTCGCCCGCCTGATTTCTAGCTGGCAGTTTGTCAGGATTAAAAAATCCGCTTTCTTTCCAAAGTCTGTAAATTCGATCCTCAGTCGAGGTAGAATCATATGGTTTGAGAAATTTCTTGTGCATATAAATCTAAATAAAAATCAAGATTGTAAACATAACTGTAGCAAGAATACTGATAATAAAAAAGAGGCTTGAGCATAGATTGAAATGAGTGGACGAATCCATCATCAATGAACTCAAGCCTAGATCACGATCGCACCAATCGACCAAAAAGCTCATGAAGGAGCCAGCCTAAAATTGCGCACACCGTAAGAAAACAGGCAATCACAACTGGTTCCTGAATCACATAAGGTAAGCCAGAAAGAATATCCCTGACTTCCCATTTCAGGAAGAACCACTGCTCCTCAGATGACTGCATATTCATCCTCGCTATTCGTGCTGATTCACGATTGGCACTGATTTTTGCGAGAATCAAAGGATCAGTGGCGGTAGTAATCACCTCCTGTGGCGAAACATTCGTCGCCGCAGGCGAAACAGAAAGTAGTGCGTAGGTGTTTGACACCCACACAAAGATGGCGATAATTGCCACCAAAAAAATGTAGCGAGTCTTCATCTCTTTCCTTTCAAAGATTCATGTATGGGTAATCCACACACATTCCGCATAAATAATACCTGTATTTAAATCATTTTGTCAAGCCTGTTGCTATCCACATTCCTGTGCCGAGGATAGGCCTTCGAAAGATTATTCCTCCAACAAAAAACACCCTTTCGGGTGTTTTTTGCATGTCAACAGAGGCGTTATTATACGCGTGTCACATTCTTTGCACTTGGGCCTTTCTGTCCATCAACAACTTCGAAAGTGACTTTGTCACCAACCTGAAGTTCATTGTATGAAACACCGACCACGTCATTTGAGTGGAAGAAAAGATCCTTTGTCTCGCCTTCGCGAGCAATGAATCCAAATCCTTTCTCAGTGAGGGTCTTGATTGTTCCTTGTCCTTGCATGATTTTTTGATTTTAATTAATATTGCGAAAAAACTCGACTCGCTCTCTCGTAGAAACAAGTGTAGCATAGATTCTATTATTCACCTAATCCTTTAGATTAAACATATCATCCTCATCCAGACTACAATCGCGGCTCAACCAGTTCACTTTTCAATTTTATATGATAATCAAAAGACCAACGATCTGCTCCATACAGAAACACAGCAACTAGTGCTAACATGAGTCCAAAATCTCGTATGGCAACGGCGCTGTAGCCAAGATTAAGAATGATACTCAAAAGATGTAGAGCAAGAAGCAGTGCTGAAACGCGTGTAAAAAATCCGGCCATGAGCGTAAGTCCAAATACTACCTCAAATGCGGCGTTGAGATGCACAAAGTTTGCGGCACTAAATCCTGTCGTTTCAATGAGTGATACTGGGATAAGACCGGTCCACATCTCGGTACTCATCAATTGTTGCGAAGCGAACCACAAAAATACCAGAGATATTGCAAGACGAAGAACAACTGGAGCGTATTCTTTCATTGTCATCTTTAATAAGGGGAATAATATTATGCGTCTATAATTATTGGGCCAAAACTCCGATTTTGAAATTGACAAGTTGGTCCGCCGGTTTTGATTGTTTATCGTGTTGATTCGTAAATGCGACGGTTCCGTCTTTGCCACAGATACTCAAAATAGCTTGTGCTCCTCCGGGATGTTTTTGGATCCAATCTGTTAGTTCATAAACATTCCCATTGATGGTAGTCCAACAGCTTTGAACATTACCATGCGCAGCAATTTGGGACATATTATAACTGTTTATAGGTTGTTGGGTTGCCGAGGTTGTGCTTGTCGGCACAACAATAGGTATATTTACAATTGAGTTATTTTTGTTTGGGCCGGATTCAGCTGATGGTGTTGAATTGGGAGAAGGGGTAACGAGAGTTATGATTACGATAATTATTACGGCAACAATGACAAATATAATTGTTGTAAGATATTTTTTTGACATGTAATTATTGGGCTAATGGTTAAATGCACGGATAATTATATTATGTGATAAAAAAATGTCAAAATTTTGTAACATTACATGAGTCAAATTACTGGTAGCCCTACGGGGAATCGCCCGCGCCTCTCGCCTCGCCAGCTCGGCTCGGGCTGGGCACCGGCTCGCGGCCTCGCGTGCTCGCTCGACATCGCTCCGCCGTTCGATCCCCCAGTCGCAGGCACTCAAAGTGCCTGCTCGGTTTCTACTAATATTACCTACTTAAGTAACGTCACCGAGTAGGCAAATTGTAACATTCGCGCGAACTTTTTACGAGCAAAATTGAAGTACCGCCGCCCACAATTTCACTGGGGGCGTGCGAGGGCGGCGGGACTACTGCCTCGGCGCTGAAAACTCGGGGGACTGGGGGCGAGTTTTCAGCGCCGTCCGCTTTTTTGGGGGCGGGGATGGTTTTAAATTTAAAATTAAAGCGCATACCATTGCTGATATGCGCTTTCCTTAGTCCACGTGACCGTGACCGAGTCTAGCAAAGCACGCTGAACAGAACTCTAGCGCACTCGAATTAAAGAACAATGAAATTTTGGAGGGGGTTTTACCTCCCTCCCAGTACTCCACAGCAGACAAGAATGCGTTAGCGAGCTTGCACTCTACGCCACCGGAAAATGGTAACAATAAAAATTCTTAGACGAGCCCCTGTTTTATCAAGGGCTCGTCCCGTAGACTGCCGCAGTGCACTTGAGTCTAGCCAAGCAAACTACAGGACGCTTCGGCATGAACTGGTATGCAATACGACCAAATCTAACTGGAAATTTTTGCACGAGTGATTTTTAGGCCACTCGTGCTCCTTAGAGTGGCGTAGCCGAGTATACTGAAGGAAACCAGACTGCAGCGGACCTCAGAACGCGGGGCCAAACCGGAAAGAGTAACCGACCATACCCGAAGATATGGTCGGTTCCGTAGACTGCCGCAGCAAACATTTGGCGCACTGCACGCAACGGCAGCGAAGCCCAGGCTGCGTCACTATCAAAATCATCTAAAAATAGATTAACATAGATATTATAAAAAGTAAAGCGTATACCATTTCTGATATACGCTTTCATTAGTGAACTGCACGACAGCACAGCCTACGATAGTAAGGCACAGCATAGTCGAGCGAACCACAAAATGACTACGAAATTATAGCTATAGCCAACTGGACCGAACCAAGATTACTAAACCCGAGAAATTTTTAGTAGGAGTGATTTTTAGGCCACCCCTACTCCGTACTGAACCCTACTGCAGGAAGCGCTACGATGGAGAACTGCTCCAAGCGTCACAACTGCGTAGTGTCAGAAATTGTAGCCGACCCCACCCGAAGATGGGATCGGCCCGTACTTTGCAGGAGGATACTGGAGCGAACGCGAGCTCAGCTAACTGAAGCATGCACCAGTGTACCCTGTAAACTACTTTCCCTTTAACAGCTCCTCTGCTTGGGAAATGCACTCGTCAAATGTACGATCGTTGACGTATGCCTTTTCAAGCCATTTGGGAAGTGAAGCGTGGACGAATCGCCGGAACTGTTGAGACATGAATATTGTCACTCCAAGGTCTTTGGTTGAACGAATGTTCCGACCGCGAACCTGAAGTGCCTGTATCATAACCCGCCAATTCCACAATGCCCAGCGACTACCACCGAATCGTTCCTCCTCAAACTGAGTGCCCGGATCGCTTGGATTCGGATACCCTGGACGCAGGAAGAAGATGACTGGAGCAATCTGTTTGGGCAGATCGACCCCTTCGGCATAGTTTGAAGCTGTGCCGCAGAGGACATCGCCTTCACCATCACGGAAACGAACTGCCGCCTCCTTGGCGGTCACACCGTTCCCATAACTGATAGCTTTGAGGCCTTCCTCTTCCGCCATCATCATGAACTTATCGCGCTCGAGATTCGAGATGGTGACGAAGAGACTACGAATCCCTTTGTCTGCCAATCGCTTCGAGGCGCGAGCGACCATGCGAATACTTTTCGGAAGATCACGATTACTGCGTTCGTTCACTGCCAAGTTGGCTGTGTTCGTCGGCATGAAGAGCCGAGCATTGTCAGATGGAAAGTTGGATTCCAGACTGAATACCGGATTCCGTATCCCCGTCTCGTGCCCGAATACCTCCGGATCACCGATCGTAGCCGAGAGCGCCACCGTCGTCTTGCCCATGATCTTTTGGATAATTGGCGCGACGTAGTAACACTTGACCACCAGTCGATACTGCACATGCTCCTTTTCACCCTTTTCCTCCTTGTAATAGGCGTAGGTGTAGTTGAGCGCGTGGCGATTCTGATCAGGAAGTGAATACTCGAATGAGCGCAGGTAGCGGCGAAGGTCTTTCACCACAACCTCAAGCTTCTTCAGAGTCTCTCGCTTCTCCACGACATCAATGACTTTTTCCTGCACGGCCTTTTCAAGCTTGCGCAGGAGTCCTGATTGGTCGATGACCTCGAGTTTCTCCATGAGCGCACCAACCTCGCGTGCATTGAGCACGGTTTTCTGATGCGCCGGTTTCGACTTGATGATGTAGATCAACTTCTTGTAGAAGTCGTGAAGCAATTCTGCCTCCTCGGCGCCAATCTCTCGCAGAAGCTCCACCGACTTGCGCAAATGCCAATCGGTTATTTCATACGAGAGCGCGTTCCTGACCACTTCGGCCATGCGGTGTGCTTCGTCAATGACGAGCACTTCCGGCTGTTCCCATTCCCGGCTGAAAAGCTGGGTGAAGAGATAGAAAGCCATAGTGGAAAGAACAATGCCACCCTGTTTAGCCTCGAACTTCTGCTTCAAGTACGGACAAGGGATCGCTCCCTCGACAAAAGTCTTGCCTGTTGCTTGGTCCACTCTATGCGGGCAGTCTTTGAGCAGTGAGCATGGGATTTCATCCGCCATCGGCTGTTTGTCTGCCGGCAGTGTGTCCTTGAAGTAGTGACATTGATGCTCATTGCGCCCGAGAGCGACCTTGAGATCAGGAAACTCTTGGCGGATCTGCTCCATCAGAGTCTTGTTCGTTGTGATGAGGAAGAGCGGTTGTTTCCGCTTCAAATCCGCGGCCTTGAGTACGGTATACTCTACGGCAGTCTTGCCGCTTCCTGTGGGAGATTCGATCGTGACCGAGCCATTCTCGGAGATGATACGAAACATTTCCCGCTGACTTGCCCACGGTGCTCTGCGGAGAGCGTTTGTGGGGAATGTCTCTTCTAGCAGAGACAATTTTAGATGTTCCAGATGTTGCATGTTTCCTTTCTTCTCTACTTTTTGTTGTCGATCCAAGCAACGAGCTTGAACCTGCCGATTCCTTCCCACTTGTCCGACCGACCAAGCACGTTAGGTGCTCCTGTAGGAATAGTCGTGTTTTCCATGAGCTCGTATAGACGCCCGTGGAATATTGTTCTGAGTCCCGCTTTCACGGTCTCATTCGGCCTTCCCATAATCGGCAGATAGCGGAATGTTTTGTCCTGCGGATCATATTCGTTCTTTCGTTCAGGTATTAGATGAGCATATTTGTTCACACTCGTATGATGTCCGCGTCTTGGTCTGTGATCCGACTTACGACGGAATCGTGGACCATAATGTGGATAGACTTTTTTACCCATGAGAATATCCGTTCTCCTAAATTGTATTTGTTGTCAAAAAATCAAGCTTACTCGGCCTGATTCTGGCTTAGCTGTTAAGGGCTTTTCCATTTTTGATGCTAACATACAATAAGTAATCCGTCAACTTGCGTAAAGGACCGTGTTCTGTTACGCTGTAATTACAAATGGCTTCGGCCTCGCCCCGCTCACGCGGGGAGGAAGAAATGAGCGATTATTCTATCAAACGAATGATCGCTTGTTTTATTTTCTGAAACTGTTCCGAGTCAATGGTGGTGATTTTTTCCTGTAATCACTTGGAGTCTACCAATCGAATTTGAGATAGAATGATTTTTCGCGCTACCTTATCACCTAGATTAATATCCGCATAGTATTTTCCTTTTTTATTTTTTGTAGTAAGTGGCACAGATAAAAATACTTCTTTATTGAAACCCTTGATGATTAGTACTGGGCGCGCAAAATCAAATCCTTTGCCATCCTGCTCAAATCCAACATTTTCTCCGAGAGAACACCACCAGATTTCTCGCTCATGATAAAATCGCCGCTCCTTTTCATTATGGATATTTTGCTTGAGTGTATGCCATTTTTGAAAATCTTTTTTCATCGTAGGATTTTAACATAAAAAAATGGCAGGCACTCATTGAGAATGCCCGCCCCATAGAATAGGACTAGTCTGGATTAGTGCAGCCAACTCCGCGCAACTTCACGGCACTGTAGACTGAAATTTCAGACAAGGAACAAGATGGATAAATCTCGGCGGGGAATTTTCATTCCCCGCCCCGTAGACTGGTGAAGCGTGGTTTAGTACAGGCCAACAAGGAGAACAGAACTACACCTTACCGGATCAAATCACATGTTGAAACCATGACTCCTTCTGTAAAAAGTAAACGGTAGGAGAAAGTTGATGCTCTCTCCTACCCCTTGCGCAACCGCACCGCTCCCTAGAGTAGCCCACGGGAGGGCAGCTAACTCCAACAAACGATGGTGGAAATGTAAATTCTGCCGTGGAGTTTTACCTCCACGGCCCATACTCGAGTGCACAGCAGAGAGGAAAGACGCGCTAAGGCGAACTCCGGGCTGGTTTACACTAGAGAAAAGTTTGGCGGGAGTTTTACCTCCCAGCCCCATACTTAGGCACGCGACCACTTCAGGCCACAGTGGGCTAGGCCAGGTCACACCACCCTAAATTTGTTTTAGTCTGAATTTAATATAACATACAAAGCTAAATTATGCAAATTTAAAGCGCATACCATTGCTGATATGCGCTTTCCATAGAAGACCGATGTGAAGCTTGGCGCACCTCACTGAAGACAGCGGCACGCGACCAAGGGACACTACAACGGACTCGAAAAGAACAATTATGAAATTATGTCGCGGAGATATTTCACTCCGCGACCAATACTAAACGGCAGTGTAGTCTAGCCCACTGCGGCTAACCGAGCTACACCGAGGTGTGCGCGAGACTGCCACAAAGAACAAACTGGAAAGTGAAAGAATGGCGGGGAATTTTCATTCCCCGCCCCGTAACACAGATAACTAGAGTTGCAGAAAAGTCCACCACAGTCCGGGGAACAAAACCGCACCTTACGCGACCCTACGTTACGCAAAAAATCTGAAAATTATAGGCGGAGGTCAATCTTGCGATCAACCTCCGCCCCACAGAGAAGCCCGGGACAGTTTAGTTCAGTATGCCCTAGTGAGCGACACGCGAGCTAAGACCAGATCACCGAACTGCAAACCCTATTGACTCTGAAGGACGCGCGGACGGAAGGTCAGCTGGTCACGACTTCCGCGAGCCGATTGGCACCATTGCCCGACACCGGTGCTGACGCTTCGGTTTCCTCGGACTCTTCGGGTCTCGTGCCTTGCTTGTCCGATTCTTCCATCGTCACTTCCCATTTCTTGACCGCGAAACGGCCGAAGGGACCGCCCTTGTTCGGACGGAAGTCACCGATGCCCGCTTTGGAGCCGGCGGTGTCCACAAGCTGGCGAATCAGAGTGTCTTTCGCTTGCTTGCCATCAACTTGGAAGGTCACATCGAGCGACCAATCCTTGAACTTCGGGCGGACGATGCAGACGGCGATGTCCATGCAGGTACCGCGACGCATGTCGGGTTCCCACGCAATTTCGCCCTTGGCGTTGTTGTCCGCGAACGGCAGAAACTCTTCCTCAATGGAGAGGAACGAGTAGAGCAAGGTGCCCTCAGCAGTCGAAACCGCCTTCTTACCGTCGAATTTGTGGAACCGACCAGCGGCTTTGATGGCCGCGAGCAGATTCAGTGTGGGAATGCCCATCGGCCCGGTGCTGTCGTTCTGGCGGTAGATCTTCGTAACAGCTTCCTGTTTTGGCGACAGATCTTTGGCCTTGGGCGCATGGACTTTGGTACGGAGACCTTCCAAGGTCGCCGGAGTCATGCGATTGATAAGGAGTGGGCTAATGCCCACGAGTAGTGCGCGTATTTTCATAACCTTACTTTCCGACTTTAGAGCAGAATCAATGATCCTGCTCAAGACGTTATTACCTTTGTTTTATGCTGTCAAAGAAAAGGCTTTGTTAAGCCCTATAAATAGGTCCACCCTAATTACAAAAAAAGGTTAGCACATTGATTTATTTGTGTCAATAGCATGCTTGACAACTTTACTATTCTATTTGTATATATAAATACATATAAAGTACACTATTCACGGTCTAATGCGTGTCGGTACAGCGGGACATCAATTTTGCTCGTAAAAAGTTCGCGTGAATGTTACAATTTGCCTACCAACAAAAATGGCCTTCGCATTCGCTTAGGCTCATTTTTGTATTGGTAGCCCTACGGGGAATCGCCCGCGCCTCTCGCCTCGCCAGCTCGGCTCGGGCTGGGCACCGGCTCGCGGCCTCGCGTGCTCGCTCGGCATCGCTCCGCCGTTCGATTCCCCAGTCGCAGGCACTCAAAGTGCCTGCTCGGTTTCTACTAATATTACCTACTTAAGTAACATCTCTCTCGTAGCCCTACGGGGAATCGAACCCCGATTACTGCCTTGAGAAGGCAATGTCCTAACCGTTAGACGATAGGGCCCTGCTTCGCTAAAGCTACGCAGGGCAAGCCCCTCTCTAGCTTTACGCGCTTTGCATCATAACCTCTTTTCTACGCTTTCTCAAGCCATTCTTTCTCCTGACGGACCACCAACTGGTCGGCCTGATCAGGATATTTCATTAACATCTTTACAATGCGCTCCATCCGAATCGACTGTGAACCCTTGATTAGAACTAGATCACCAGTTTTGATGATTGTTTTGAGAAATTCCCCAGCTTCAATAGAATTATCAAATGCGTGGACATTTCCAACCACAAAACCATTCTTCACAGCCTCATCAGCCGTAGTGCGAGAGCGTTGTCCAACTGTTACAAGCACACTTGCCACACCGACAACTTCCCTACCGATCCGCCGGTGTTCTTCAGCCGAATAATGACCGAGTTCCATCATGTCACCCAGCGCAATGATTTTCGAACCATTAGTTTCCAATTCCTTCAAAGTATTCAAAGCTGAAATGACCGCATCTGGTGATGAATTGTAGCTATCATCGATCAACGTCGTATCGTAGGAGCCAGCAATTATATTCATTCTACTTTTCGGCGCTTCATAATTATTGAGACCGTTAATGATTGCCGAGATCGGAACATCCTTTACTTTACCTACTGCGGCTGCTGCCAATAATGGATACATGTATGATCTACCAAGGAGGCCATTTATTGAAACTTGGGTACTCATTCCATTCAAATTCAATTTGAAAGTAAAGCCAGAAGGAATCTTTGTAGCCACAGCCAAACTGGTTGAATTCGAAGCTGAAACTGGAATAGAACTAGTCTGATTTGACTCTTCACTAGTCGAAATTGGCATAGAAATCGACTTTGAAATTGAAATTTGGGCTGTGGCCGAAACCGGCACTTCTGCCAATTCATAAACAATTCTCTGTTCACTCCCCTTCACATCGGCCTTATTAATTGTTCCGAATGAAATGACTTTTACATCTTTATCCTTGACCAGTTCTCCAAGCAACAAAACTTTTTCATTATCAGCAAAAAGCACTAACGTCCCACCCTTTTTCACAGCCGTAGCAAGTGAAGCCTTCTCTTCAAAGACTTCTTTCGGTGATTTGAAAAACTCGACATGGACAGGGGTTGAACTGACTTGAGTGACTACGGCAATCTCCGGATGAAGCCATCTGGCTATTTTTCTAATATCACCTGGATGATCAGCACCAATTTCCAAAACCAAACAGTCAGGATATTCATTCTTCCGGAAAATCAATCCGAGACCACATGAAATATTCCGAAGCCAACCCCACAGACTATGCCAAGCATTTGGTACGCCGATAATAGTCAGGGGCAAACCGATTTCACTATTCAAACTCTTTTCACTTTTGCGAACATAATTACTCTGATTCTTGAGCACGCTATAAATAGCATCCTTGGTTGAAGTTTTCCCTACACTGCCAGTAACAGCTACTATAAAAGGCCTATACTTGGCCAGAATGAGTCGAGATTCGAGAATCAGGATTGCTGCCAGGATTTTCTTGAAGAGAATCATTGTTTTAGTGATTTTATATCCCCAATCTTTTCACTTATTTTTTTAACAGATAAATTATTAACCAACGATTCCATTTGAAAAATCGCTATTTTATTTAACTTCTGAAGCCGTATATTTTGTGAAATTTTCTGTGGAATAATGTGTTTCCTGATTGCATCAGTATGAATTTTATAATTCACCTTGGCAAGTAGACGTTTCAAATCCCAACCAGTAGCTATTTTCTCGTTTTCTTCAATTTTTAGGCGTTGAAACTCTTTGATCAGATATAGTTCAAACTCGGGACTAATCCAGGAAGCAAATTCAAAAGCAATGTCCATATGGCCATAAGTTCCACCATATCGACCAGATTTTGAAATAAGCCCGATTGCGGAGGTTTCATTTATCCATCTTTTTGGTGTTAAAGAAAAACTATTTAATCCCGCCTTATTTTTAAACCCATCGAATTCGATGGAATTAAAGGTTGGATTATGAATTCGTTCCCACAGACCAAGAAACTCTATTGTACTCCTTGTACGGATCCAGTTTTGCAAAATATAGTCAGTTTTTTCATTGTCTTTATAGCGAGCAATATCAGACAAAGAAATAAAGTCGCCTGCCAAATGAGACGTAAAGCCAATCGAGATATCCTGTACGACTATTTTTTTTATCATATTGAATAGAACCCATTATAAGCGGATTTTGAGAAAAAGGAAAATGAATTAATTTTTCCAACCGATAATGATCGAGCCGCAATTATCTTCAGGAAATCTATTATCTGGATGGATTTTTAGTAACTCTGTTTCAACTTCTCTCTCAAAATCAACAAGTTTATCTTTGAAAAGTCCTGGGGCGGCAAATGACATACTATATAGGAGGCCAACAATTTCATCTATATTAAGAGTGCGTGTAGGTAGATTAAATTCAATTTTTTCTGTTCTCCTAAAACTTGATCTATTCAAAAAATCAATGAAATCGTTTTTCGTACCTGTAGATTTATATTCCCCATTCAGAGTCATCCTACGTGGTCCAAGATATTTTTTGATTATTTCGAGAACCTTTTGTTGCCAGAATTGAGGTGCATGGGTCCATATCGTACGAATGCCAATTATGACAACTGCGCCATTTTCAGATAAAAGACTATGTACTGAATCCAACATACTTAATGAATCAAACCAATGTACTTCTTTCTTCTCTACCGATCCGGTGGCACATTGTAATAATCAATCAGAAACTTCGTCAGTTCACCAAATGGCTCCGCCAAAGTTTCGGAAGCGTATTGCGCGCCCTTGGGATACTTTTGGTATAAGAAAACAATAAATTTCGGTTCATAGGCCGGAAAATACCCGAAAAAAGAGTGGAGGTAGCGGTCTTGATAATACCCTTTGGTCGTGGAATCGGCTATTTGGGCCGTACCGGTTTTCGCGGCGACGGTATAGTGCTCTACTCTAAGCGCGCCTTTGCGTAAAGCTTCATCAACCACTTTGACCAACATTCGCGTCACGGTTTCCACGGTTTCCGGCTTCAAAACTTGGACTCCAACGTCAGGCGTGATAATTTTTTTTGTGCCGTCCACGTAATCAATTTCCTGAACCAAACGCGGTTTGACTATTTTTCCGTTGTTCGCTAACACCGCCAAGGCCCGCGTCATGGCCATCGGCGACAAGGCGATGCCTTGCCCATACGCCATAGTAGCGATTTCGATATCACGCCCAGTTTTCAAATTTGCGACAAGTCCAACAGTCTCATTCGGTTGATCGACGCCAGTCTTGCTGCCAAACCCCAAAGCAGTAAAATATCTTACGAACGCCTGTTTCCCGACTTCCAATGCCACCGTAGCCGAGCCGACATTGAGTGACTGGCTTAGAATTTCCTGAATCGAGGTTGTCGGACCACGCGCCTTGCCGTCAAAATTTGAAATATTCTTGCCGCTCAGAGTCATCTTGCCCGTATCATCATATGTCCATGTCGGAGTCAGGGCGCCGGAATCAAATCCAATGGCCACCGTCAACGGTTTCATTATGGAACCCATTTCGTAAGCGTATTCGACAAGTGGATTGGAAAGGATTCCAATATTTTTTATTTTGGATATGTCGTTCGGATCAAAATCGGGCAATGAAGCCATGGCGAATATATTTCCCGTCTTCGGGTCCATGATGATGCCTCCAATTTCATCAGGCTTCCATTGGTCGTTCGTTTCGTCAAGGACCTTTTCCAAGTATCCCTGCACCGTCGGTTCTATAGTCGTCACAATATCTCCGCGAACGAAATCCGCACTCAAAATAGAATTACGCGTATTAGTGAAAAGTTGTGCAAAAATATTAGCCGAAGACGAAACATACGGACGACTTAGAATATTTTCGTACGTGCGTTCCAAACCGTATCGCCCCTCGATTGTTCCGTCGCTTTCACCGACAATACCCAAAACATGGGCCGCCAAATTAGCGCCTGGGTATAGACGAATCGTCTCTTTTACGACCCCAATCCCATTCAACGACAACGAACTGACCTGCTGGGCTACCGAAGCATCGATCTTTTTCGCCAATTCTTCATACGGGTCGTTCAGTAGCGCGGATTTTCTGAGAAATTGTTCCCGATCAATCTTGATATATTGTGAAAGAGCCTGATATGTACCTTGGGCGTCTTTGATTAGTTTTGGATTGACATAAACAAGATAGTTTGACGATAATGTCGCGGCGGAAGAATGTGTGCCGTCTTTGGCGGTAAACATTATGGACCCTCTATCAAAAAAATTCAATGGTAGTTTGACCTGCTTCTCAACTTTCGCGACATATTCAGATCCGCGCGTAATCTGGAGATTATATAATGTCACGCCAAGGCCAAAAGCGGCCACGATAATTCCTCCCAATATAATACGCGCACGAAATCTTTGTTTAGAGTTCATGACCAACTAAAACAACCCGTCCCAATGCGGCTGTACGGGATATGAAAGCGCTTACTCTACCTTGATCAAAACCGCGGGCAACAAGAGTATCGGGCGTGACAGCACTCGAAAGAATGATATATTCCGCGTCAAGTTTATTGATTGCGGTATCTATGGCCGCAACTTGTGTCGTGACGCGTTGTATTGATATTGTATAAGAAATGACGCGATAAAGATTGATCGAGTAGACGACGGCCAGAGCCGCGCCGGTCGCTAAAAGAGCCAGAGTAATTTGGCGTCTATATCCATGGATAGTCGTGTATGTGTGTGTAATTGCCTTGATCATAATAAATGGTTAATTATGAATTTGCCGTACTCATAATTCACAACTCTTAATTTGATTTATATCTCATATTTTTTCTATCACTCTCAATTTCGCGCTTCTTGATCTTGGATTTTCCGTTTTCTCCTGATCTCCGGCCATGATTGGCTTTTTTGTGATGATCCGCGCGCCTTCAATTGCTTTTTTTTTATAGAAATCTTTGACAATACGGTCCTCAAGGCTATGAAACGCGATGATTGCCATCCTGCCCCTTGGATTAAGCCTCGCGTATCCTTTTGTCAACCCTTCTCTAAGCGCGTTGAGTTCGTCGTTGACCGCGATACGTAAGGCTTGGAATGTTTTCGTCGCCGGATGAATCTTGGTACCTCTCTTATAAAATCCCGGAGTGGCTGATTTGACGATTTCCGCTAGTTCACCGGATGTTTCAATTTTCTTTTTGACCCTATACGCTATGAGTGTTCTGGCGATCCGGCGCGCAAAGCGTTCTTCGCCATATCCGAATATCACATTGGCGATATCTTCTTCCGCCCAATTGTTGATAATGTCTCGGGCGACGAATGGATATCTGGACGGATCTCCCATAGTCATGAGCAACGGTTCATCTTTCTGAAAAGTAAATCCCTTACCGGAATTTTCCAATTCATCGGAAGAGACTCCAAGATCTAGAAGCATCATGTCAACGCCGGCAATCTGGTGTCTGTCCAAGACTTTATCAAGGTCGCGATAATCTTCATTTTCAAGAATAATTCGCTCCGCTTTCCCTTTTAAAGCTTCATTGGCCAGAAATATCGCTTGCGGATCGCGATCCAGGCCGATGATTGTCAATTTCCCTTCGAAAGATTTGGCAATCATCAAAGCGTGTCCGGCACCTCCGAGCGTGCCATCTAGATATGTCTGAGGTCCGACCTTGGACTTGATTGGAAGCATAGCTACAATCACTTCATGTAAAAGAACAGGCGTGTGGACGGTGTTCATGTCAGCTATTATGCATGACCCTCTCTGCCCAATTTCTCAGCAAGCGAATCAGCTCTGAGCTCGACTTCATGAACATACGCGTTCCACGCTTCTTCGTTCCATAACTCTACGCGATCTTTGACGCCAACAAAGGCGACAGAAGATTGGAGCTTGGCGCGTTGACGCAAATGCTCCGGGATGAGCATGCGACCAACTGCGTCAACCTCGACCTCAACCGCTCTACCCAAGAGATAGCGGTTGAAGCCACGATTGTCCGATGAGAGCATCGAAGCGTGAGACACCGACAAACGACCGGAAATTTTTTCCCACTCTCCAACCGTAAAGATGAAGAGGCAGGAATCTAGTCCTGGCGTAATTACCACCGTCTTTCCCATTTCCTTGCGAAATTTGGATGGAAGAGACAGACGGTTTTTGTCGTCGATAGTGTGTCTGTATTCCCCGATTAACATACATCATGCGGGTATGAAGTGATGTTAAATAATGTCGACCATTTATTTACCACTTCTTCCCACTTAATGGATATTATATACCACTTTAATCAAAAAGGCATGCAAATGAAGGTGGGGATAACCTGTGAATGAGTTTTGAGATGTATTTACGCTACTCAACATACTCTGCCCCTTTTTCATACAACACTAATTTTGTTTGTCTCAAATTGTTCAGAATAGACATCATAAATTTCCACGAAGCCATTATCTCATCGGTTGAGGCAAAGAGTGCTTGGTCGCCGATGAAAGCATCGTGAATGAGTCTCTCGTAATCATTGGAAATGATATCAAAAGACGCGACATCGGCGTATTTGAATTTCAGTGTCTTTGATTCGGTTATATAATCATAACCCGGAACTTTGACGAAAAATCTAATACGAATCCCTTCTTCCGGTTGAATCCGAAAAGTCAAAATGTTTTGTTTGTTTTCCGCGTCACCCACTCCTGTCTCTTGTCTGTCGTTTCTTTCTCCTTTTTTGAAATACACATCTATCTCCACCTTTGATTCCGACATCGCTTTTCCGCTTTCCAGGTAAAACGGCACATCTTTCCAACGCGAAGAATTGATGAGTGCCTGGATACGAAAATATGTCTCCGTTTGGGATTGCGCCGAAATGCCACTCTCCTGCATGTAGCCCATGTATTGGCCTCTCACCACGCGCCCACGGATCGAACGGCCGGTCATCAGCTTCAATTTCTCTAATATCTTTGCGCGTTCACAGCGGATATCTTTGGCTTTGAATGAATCCGGCGCTTCCATGGCAACTATAGCCAACATCATTAACATGTGATTTTGTCCGACATCCTTGAGCGCACCGATCGGATTGTAGAATGCCCCGCGACCGTCCATCCCAGACTTCTCAAAGAGTTTAATGTGCACTTTATCTATAAAATGCCTATTCCAAAGAGGCTCAAACATGGAATTCGAGAAACGAAACGCCATAATATTCTGCAGAACTTCTTTGGCCAAATAATGATCAATGCGAAATATCTGTTCTTCTTTGAAGAGCGTCCCTAGAAGCTTGTCAAGGCATCTGGCCGTGTCACTGTCGCTGCCAAAAGGTTTTTCTATCAAAACGCGCGTCCAGCCGCTGCCATCACCGCAAGATTGGGCCAATCCGGAACGCGCGATATTGCTCAGAATTTTTTCATACAGAGTCGGTGGAACGGATAAATGATATAGTTTGTTGGAGCACTGACCCCAGCGATCATCTATATTCTTCATCTTTGAAGCAAGACGAATATACGCACCGGCATCATCAAACATACCCTGTTCATAGGACATGTGGTCAAGAAAATGTTTGATGTCTTCTTCCTTGAATTGACCGAGCCTGACATTCATCCGGCTACGGATGAACTCGCGAAATTCTTCTCTGTTAAACATGCGGCGAGAAAAGCCGAGAATGGCGAAACGGGACGGCAAAAGCTTCTTCGTATATAAATTCAGCAGTGCCGGGATAAGTTTGCGTGACGCCAAATCACCGGTAATGCCAAAAATAACAAATATCGTTGGATTCAAAGCGAATAGTGCAACAGGTCGATCTGGTTGTGTCATGTAGCAAGTTTACAGTGAAAGGCATGTTCCCGCAATTTCACTAAAAGTCTTCTCCCCATTCAACCCATTTTGGATATAAGTTGCCTGCCACAAACACGCAAGGCAAGATGACGATGCCGGCAAGCACCCAGAATATGAAATGCAGTGCCATCGGAATGAAGCCAAAAAAAACCGATGCCATTTCTTTACAAATTTCCCAGATTACCGAAAATAATCCGCTAAATGTTTCTCCCATAGAGAAAATATGGTAGCGCACAAATCACGTCTGCGCAAGTTTGTGCATTCTAGTTGACCATCTACGAACCCATTTTAGCAAGTAATCTGTCCTTGGAAAGGGTTGATAACCCTATCCCCACACCTATCCCCACGGCGGGGACACCCTGCGGTGTCGTGCCGTCCTGTGTTCACAATGGTTTTGTCGTGGTTTGGCTGCCTCGCAGCATCCCCGACTTCGGTCGGTTTTATGGCTCGCACGGCGCTGTTGTCGTGGTCGCTCCAGCCTACCCGGTCGGAAGCCGTCCCACGGCGCTAGCCAAGTCCGTGACTTCGTTCGGTTTTATTGCTGACGCACCCAAGACTGATGTTCCCACGGTCTGCTGTATCGTTAAAGGGCGCGATGCTATTTAGGCGAGTGGGACGAATCTAGGAAATCAGAAAGCAGGATGCTGTAGGAGAGCGATGGTCCACTTCTTGACGTTTCCAGCAAAGTTCGGACTTCACCTCTGTGGGCGGTTAACCGCGGTGGAACTCATGTGGTTTGGCAATGAGCGCATGCTTTGATCCACAAAACGCGCGCACTGAACCTAACGTCGAGAATAGGCTACCAATAAATGGAGAGCCGAAGCGGCAAAGCCACGGCTCTCGTTAAGGCGCCCCCATTTAGCAGAAGAAAGGCAACCTTGCGCTTATCATAGCATATAGTGTGCCAGTTGCAACTATTGCCTTTGCGGAAGGTGCCCCGCATGAATCAGGCTCGTCCTACCAAGTCGTCAACCGGGTTGCCGCCAGTCTTGCTGACAAGTCCCTGCAACATCAACCCCATAACATCGGAGTATCCAATGACAGCCAATTATGACGAATGCAACCATTCATCGTCCTGATTCTGTGTAGCTCCGCACCGGCGCAAACTCCGGAGATAGATAAGGAGCTTTCCGATCTGGCGACGAAGCTGGCGACCATCATCAAGGAGAACGGCAAGAAGAAGGTGACGGTTTTGGATTTTACCGACCTGCAAGGGGGCGCGAGCGAACTCGGCAAATACATTGCCGAGGAATTGACCGTCAACCTGGTGATGGTCAAAAAGGATTTTTCCGTGTTGGACCGCGCGAACCTGCGGCGCATTCTCGCCGAACACAAGCTCACGGCGACGGGCTTGGACCGAAACCGCTCGGCTTCATCTATGAAGCCCATCGGCATTACGCCGGAACAGGCGCAACACCTTCATGGTCTGATTGACGCAGAAATGCACCAAGACGCGTCCACGCTCCAAAGCACGACCGCAAAGCTGAACGACAGCCTTGCGCTCGTTCAGGACAAACTTAACAAGCTCACGCGCGGGTATCTCGACGAACTGATTGACGAGGAGAGTTACCAAGCCGCCACGAAAGACTTGGTGCTCGAAAAGACCACCTTGAAGAAGGAAAAAGAACGTGTTCAGAGAACCCGCGCCAGTGCGTGGATCGAACCAGCCAAAAGGGTCATAAACACCTTAGAAATGGCCGGAAAAGCGCAGTCCGACAGAACTGCGCCGGGGGTTTCCGAAATCGTTCACAAAGTTGGAACGAACCGCCTGATTGCGCGCAAAACCGTTACGTTTGCTTTTGCCGAACCTTACGATTTCATCCCGTCGTTATTGGGGAATTTGCACCCTGCCTTGTCCGATAACCCTTCACTTCAAAATGACTCCAACTGGTGGAGTACTACATGGTGCACTCTGCAGGACTCGAACCTGCGACCTCACCCGTGTGAAGGGTACGCTCTAGCCAACTGAGCTAAGAGTGCGGAAAAATCACATCTCTAGTCGGGGTGCCGGGAATCGAACCCGGACCTCACACTCCCGAAGCGTGTATACTACCACTATACTACACCCCGATTTGTGGACCTACGGGGAATCGAACCCCGGCTTCGCCCATGCCATGGGCGCGTAATACCGCTTTACGATAGGCCCAATATATATGCGATTGCGCCATTCACATCTAAAATCTAACATAAATAACACAATTATCAAAAATGCAATTGTGATTCTCTCAAAAACAAAAACCGCTTATTAAGCGGTTTTTGTTTTATTTTGTACATTCACATGTCTCGCACTTTTTGCCCGAATGAGCTACGTGCCCGCAAGAGGAACATACCGGTGGTACATCTGCCATAATTTTATAATTGATTAAGGCTGATAAAACGACCTTTGCGAAGTGACATTATAGCACAGAAATTTCTTTTGGCGTATCTAAACGTGAGTTCGTCGACTATGCCGCTGACAAAGCTGAAGTACGTTGTTAATTAGGTAAACGATATGAAGTCGTTTTTACAATACCTCTTTTATGATCTTTTATCCTATTATTCAAATCGCCAGATGATCCAACATAGAATGAACCATCCTTTTTGCATTTCAATATGTACACAAAATATGACATAAATTTATTGTATTGAATGTCCTGCTACGCTAAGGCTTCGCAGAACACTGCTTCGCTCTAGGTAATAGAAGTTATAGTTGACCTAACACAGTGCTTTGCACTGCGTAGCTCCTTGTGATCAACAAGGAGCGAAGCAGTGGACCCGAGAGGATTCGAAGCTTACAGCTTCGGTACAGGTTTCGCATTTTCTCGAAGCAAAGCTTCTCGAAAATATGCTCAACCTTTTCGAATCCTCTACGCAAGGTGCAAAAGCACCTTGCTCGAGTCCTCTCAAACCAAAAACCGCTCAATGCGGTTTTTGTGTTTTCGGTGGACCCGAGAGGATTCGAACCTCCGACCTTTGCTTTGCAAAAGCACTGCTCTACCAACTGAGCTACGGGCCCATATCTGACGTTTTAAGGTAACTCGCATAGCTTACACGATTTTACCTGATTCTTCAATAACTGCCGCACCTCGACTGACACGACCAATTCAGCTCAAATCCTTTGACATCTTGTCCACGAAAGTCTGTTTGACAGCGCACCATGGGCAATACCATTCCTTGCGTATAGGGGCATCACCTATTCCCCACCATCTGCGACAGGAGCCGCATTGAAAATGAACGAACCGCTCCAGAGATATCGAGCCGACGATTTTTTTATTCTTTTTGCTGAATTTTTTCATAACGACTCCTTGTCAGTGCTTCTCGGTCTTTTATTCATCAATGATAATTCAACCAGATGCCCGACCAATTCATGAACATCACTGCCGATCGCTCGCAGAGCCTTCGGAACTAGCGATTCAGCTGTGAGCCCTGGCAAAGTGTTGACCTCAAGGACATAGATGCCACGACGTGGATGGATGATAAAATCGGAACGTGAATAATGACGCAGACCAAGTGCCCGATGGATTTTACCAGCTAATTCTTCCAAAGATTTTTTAATCTTTTCGGAAAATGTCGCTGGAACAATCTCTTGGGACTTGCCCTGATATTTTGCTTCATAATCGAAGAATGCGGTCATTGGTCGTATCTCGATCGGCGGCAATGCATAGAGAGCTTGCCCGCGAAATCCTTCAATCACGCCACAAGTGGCTTCGACTCCTGGAATGAATTCCTCAATAAGGATTATTTCTCCATGCTCGGCAGCAATGTTGAGGGCTGGGATCAAATCGGCGAAAGTTTTAACTATCGAAACTCCGACTGACGATCCGCTGGCATTCGGTTTGACGACGGCTGGCAGAATAAAAGTGTTGAACAACTCACGAGCGACTGCTTCGACATTCACGCGGACGGAATCAGATGAGACCTCTTTCCAGTAAGGACTCTTGATGTCGTGGTCGGCGAACACTTTTTTTGAAAGAATTTTATTCATACCGACGGCCGAACCGAGGGATCCAGAACCGGTGAATGGAATACCGTGCGATTCAAGAAACGCCTGAACTTTGCCATCTTCACCATATGTTCCATGCAAAGCGTTAAAAACAACGTCAGCCTTGGTCGAAATGTCATTTGGCGAAATGGGAATGCCATCTATGTGCCAATTTCCCTGCCTATCTATGAAAACATCTCGTGACTGATAGTCCTGCTCAAAATGTTCTCGCAGAGACGATAAAACGGATGCGCCTGAATCAAGCGAGACTTCATATTCTCTACTAGGTCCGCCGCGGATAACGCCAACGCGTAATTTATACATAAGTATATTATAGACTAAAAAAACAATAAGTGGGAAGTTAAGAAGGCCGCAAAAGATATCTTGGGATGCTGTTTCTCCGCAAACGGTGAAACGCGAGCGCGAAGCGGTGAGCTTCGGCATTCAAAGCCACGATCTCTTTTTTGAATTTTTCAATTATCTCAGGATTACCGACGAATTTCGTAGCCTTATGTCTTTCATCTTTAGTAACTGCAACTACCGGAATTGAAATTCGACGAGCTTTGAGGACTGATTCTGCGTGTATTTTATGAGTTTTATTGCCATCGACAACGATCAGATCTGGATAAGTCCATTCGGTATGATTGAGCCGGCGCGAGAAAATCTCCACTAATCCCGCAATGTCATCGTTAGCTTGACGGGAAATGTTAAATCTCCTGTATTGCGATGACGCAAATTGACCGTTCAAAGAAACGGTGAAGGCGCCGACCACATTGGTTCCTGATAAATGAGCAATATCGTAGGCTTCGATGCGAAACTCTCTTCTACCGGAGCTCAAAGAATTTTCAGCCGGATAATTCGCGCGTTTAATCAAGGCGATATCATTTATATGATCAAGGGCGTAAAGCAATTTCTTGGAATTCTGGGCCTCCTCAAACCTCTTAGCGCGTGCATGGGTATTCATGCCTTTTTCGATCCGCCGATACAGTTCCCTCTTTTTTCCTTCAAAAAATAAAGTCAAATAGCTTATTGTTCTTTTGTATCTGCGCAATGCGTTGCTGTCATTTTCCTTCGGCGAACGACTGATGGCGCGATAGAAAGCATCATGGCGTGGATCAAATGATTTCTTGTCCCTGAAGGGGAAAAGTTTGCGCAAAGTCTTCAAGACTTCTTTGATTAGCCCGCCGTGAGGATACGGACCAAAATATTTTTTGACCTCGTATCCGAGAGTCCCGTCGGCAAGTGCCTGCTCAAAGTCACGCGCACGTGTCAGGAAAACCCGAGGCCACAATTCATCGGTAATGACGACATATTGATTGCTCTTGTCATCGCGTTCATCAACATTATAAAATGGCTGATATCTTTTTATTAAAATACTTTCTAGGATTATGGCTTCAAGCACAGAATCAGTTTCTTCAAAAGTGAACTTCTTTGACTTTGTGACCATATCCACTATTCTCGGCCCACGAGTTTCGATCAGATTCAAGTCAAAATAGCTCTTGATACGATTCTTTAGTGAAGTTGCCCGACCGATGTAAATGGGTCTTTTTTGGATATCCCTGAACACATAGACACCGGGAGTATCCGGCAGTCTGAGTTTTTTTAATGATTGACTAATCATCCTAGAGAGTGTATTGTAAAAATGAATCGAAAGCAACCAATCGAAAAGAAAGATGAAAATATGAATGATGACAGACTTACGTCCGTCTATGAAAACGGCGGTCTTGATGAAGAAGTTGACGACCATATCTCCATTCTCGAGAGCTTGAATCTTCTCGGTTGGATAGTCGGAGTGATACTTGCCATCTGTATTCCAATCACATGCACAGGTTATGTATGGCTGTGTACATACCACCTAAAATGGACGTTGATCGCCGGCGCCGCACTTGCGACAATAGGTCTGTTGAGCATCATAGCATGGGCGTCGAGGTCGGCAGACTCGATCAAAACTACCAACTTGGTACTTTGCTGCTGGTTGGCACTCGTGATCAATATCACTTCATGGCCGTTTCTGGCAGGCTGTATTGCGTTGGCGACGACGCCGTGGGCATTCAAGACGACCATGTTCATCTTTGTCGGTACCGTTCTTTTGATTGTCTTTTATGTGTATCAAAAAAGTATCAAGAACCGCGTTGCCGATATCTTCAACACTGTTTTGGTCGCGTTAAGCGGTGGAGACTAGTCATTGTCTTGCGACGCCACTCTGCAGTTCTACCCTGCGGATTTTTTTAACGCCTTTTTTAAATACTTCCCAGTGTAACTCTTGTCGTGCCGCGCCACATCTTCCGGTGTTCCTTTTGCCACTATTTTGCCGCCACATTCACCGCCATCAGGACCGATATCAATGACATAATCGGCATTTTTGACCAGATCCAGATTGTGTTCAATGACCACCACCGTATTGCCCTTCTCAACCAATTTTTGCAAAATATCAATCAGTTTTTTGACATCTTCATAATGCAAGCCTACCGTCGGTTCATCCAATAGATAGATTGTTTTTTGCAAATGCGCGCGATACAATTCGGATGAAATCTTCACTCTTTGGGCCTCGCCACCGGAGAGCGTCGTCGCCGACTGACCCAATTTTACATAACCCAAGCCAACATCTGTCATGCTTCGCAAGCGATCCTCAATAGCTGGAACGTCCTTAAAAAACTCAACAGCCTCTTCAATCGTCAACTCCAACACCTCATGAATATTTTTCTTGCGATACTTGATCTCCAATGTTTCTTTGGTAAATCGTTTGCCGTTGCAAACATCACATGTCACATAGACCGTTGGCAAAAAGTGCATTTCCACGGCAATTTCGCCGTTGCCCTCACAAGCCTCACAACGACCACCTTGACGGTTGAATGAAAATCTACCAGGACCCCAACCGCGGGCACGAGATTCCGGTTCAGATGCGAATAAGTCACGGACATGGGTCCATGCGCCAGTATATGTGGCGGGATTGGAACGAGGTGTTCGACCAATAGGCGATTGATCGATCAGAATGACCCGCCCGACATACTCAGAGCCCTTGAATTCTTTGCAATTGATCGGTTCATTCGTGCGTTTACGCATTTCAAGGCGAGCAGACAGGTTTTTGTACAAAATTTCATACATAAATGAAGACTTACCGGAACCGGAAACTCCAGTAATGACATTTAGACAACCAAGCGGCACATCCACATCCATGTTTTTGATGTTAAACGCCTGCCCGCCACGAACCATAATTTTGCCTTTCGCTTCGCGACGCTTGGCGGACATCTCGATTTTTTCTTCACCACGCAGATATGCCAAAGTCAATGAGTTTGATGTATTTTTCTTGGCAGTCAACAAATCATCCAAATAACCCGAAACAACCACTTCCCCGCCGTGGACGCCAGCGCCAGGACCGATATCAATGATATAATCAGACGCGAACATTGTGTCTTCATCATGTTCGACCACGAGGATGGTGTTGCCCAAGTCACGCAAGTGCAGCAAGGTCTTGATCAGACGATCATTGTCTCGTTGGTGCAATCCGATGGTCGGCTCGTCCAAAACATACAGAGCGCCGACGAGTCCAGAGCCCAATTGCGAAGCCAGACGGATCCGTTGCGCTTCCCCGCCAGAAAGTGTGTTGGCCCGGCGATCAAGTGTCAAATATTCAATACCGACATTGATCATAAATGAAAGACGAGCCTTAATCTCTTTCAAAACAACCTTGGAAATCTCCTCTTCGGCCTCGGTCAATTTTAGATGCTCAAAATATTTGACAGCGTGTTCAATGGACATGGCTGTGGTATCAACGATATTTTTTTCGCCAATCTTGACATGCAGAGCTTCATTGCGAAGACGCACGCCATGACAGATTTTGCAGACTTCCTCGGCGAATAAACCTTCAGTGCCAAGACCATTGCACGCTGGACATGCGCCATATGGCGAGTTGAAGGAGAAAAGTCTCGGCTCGATCTCCGGATACGAAAAACCATCGTATGGACACATGAATTTTATGGACATCAGGATTTCAGCGGTCGACGAGTCGATCATCTGCCACGGATACTCGATCTTGATCAGACCATCTGCTTCACGCACCGCGCGTTCGATCGACTCCGACAAGCGCTCGCGAGCATTCCCTGATTTTTTGACATCATTGAATTCGCTGACGAAAATTTCATCAACCAAAACATCAATGTCATGCTTTTTGTTTTTTTCCAAAATAATCCGGTCACGCAGACGTTGGATTTTGCTGTCAATGCGCACTCGATCATATCCTTTACCGAGAAGATCATAAAGCATTTGATAGTATTCGCCTTTGCGACCAACTACGACTGGGGCATAGACGCGAATCTTAGCGTCGCTGATGCTCACGCCATAGATTTTCTTGGCTTGCGTGGCACGGGTAGTAACAGTCTCAAATATGGTGTTCAAAATCTCTTCCTGCGAAATACGGTGAATAATTCGGCCGCAGGTCAGACAATACGGCTTCCCCACGCGCGCAAAAAGGATGCGGAGATAATCGTAAATTTCGGTAATAGTCGCGACCGTCGAACGGGGATTGTTTGAGCGAGATTTTTGATCAATAGAAATCGCAGGAGAAAGTCCGGTGATTTCATCGACATCCGGTTTTTGCATTTTGTGAAGAAATTGACGGGCGTAGGCGGAAAGGGACTCAACATAACGACGTTGGCCTTCGGCAAAGATGGTGTCAAAAGCCAGAGAAGACTTCCCGGAACCAGACAGACCAGTAATGGCGATCATGGCATTGCGCGGCATTTCAACTGTGATATTTTTTAGATTATGGGTTCGAGCGCCCTTGACGATGATTTTTTCCTCGCCATGTCTAAAATACGCGACGGGTGGTTCGTTTTGACCAACACTGTGCTTGCGTGCGACTTTCATAATGGGCGGATGTTATCACAATTTTTGCCAAAATTCAATAGCCTAGCCGTTCTATTGGCGCATTTTGCCATAAAAACGGGTTTGGTTCCAAATAAATTCGCCTGAAATAGGGATAAACAAACCAATTTCAAAAAACCAGCGCTCTGCTGGTTAATTTTATTGTCCGCACAAATTTCTGACTTCCTGGACAATCTGATCAAGGGAAGCGGCCGCTTTGACCAAAAATTTTTGCGCGCCAAGGATTTTGGCACGTTCAATATCGCTTTGTTTATTCAAATTTGAAAGAATCATTGAAGGCACATTCTTGAGACGTGGATCGGCTTTTATCTTTTGTAAAATATCAAAACCACTCATGCCCGGCATCAACAAATCCAATACGATGGCGTCGGGAACATTTCCGGCCAGATATTGAAGGGCTTCCTGGCCGTTTTTGGCGTGGAACAATTCGAAACCAGAAGCGACTAATTTTTTTGAAAGAATAGTCCCAATCAGTTTGTCATCCTCAACCCATACGATCTTTTTACTTATTGCCTGATTATTCGGAGTTTCTCTGGATATCGGATAGCCGAACAAATTATTCACTTTCTTGACTATTTCACGATCATCCGCTTGTAAATCAAGGATGTATTCCTTGATTGATCCCTGCGGCACGCGAATCATGTTGATGGGGTTCCCTTGGGTTGAAAGCAAAAAAACTGGAATCTTTGAAAGGAGTGGCTCGGTATTCTTTTTTTCCAAAATCTGATACCCATCCATGTCAGAGAGGGCAATGTCAATCAAAATCAGGTGCGGTAGTGTATCAAACATCAACTTTAACCCCGTGACTCCATCGGTCGCCAGTGAAACCGTATAGCCTTCCTTCGCTAGAGCTTCAACAATTTTTCCGCCAAAAGTGGCTTCACTCTCTATGATAAGTATTTTTTCTTTCTTGGAAACAACTGACATGCATACAGTATATCATATATGCTACACTCAATTGTACACACAAACCGTAACGCCGGGGTGGCGAAATTGGTAGACGCACGTGGCTTAGGACCACGCGGAGCAATCCTTGGAGGTTCGAGTCCTCTCCCCGGCACTGATCTGGAAGCGGCCACCTCAAAGCAGCGCAGAGGAGGAGGTCATTTATACTCTACAACTCTAATCCATACCTCTCCGCGCCTTTCCTGTATTCCCTTGTGAACAGATCATCCAAGTGGTGGACCACCCGCATCCTCTTCAATCCATTGATCGTTTTACCGACATGGTCGGACACGTGAGCCTTGCGGGCGAATTCTTCGGCGAAGTAGATGATGTTGGTTGGCATGGGAATAGTATACCAAGAGATAAGGAGATGTCGAACAATTACCCGATACACATTCGACATTTGACACATAATAATGTAAAGTTATTTAGTACTAAGAGCGTTCAACAACTGAAACCAACTATGAGGTTCATATGGAGATTTGGAAACAAAACAGCAAAAACAGATGTTGGAAAAAACGAAAGAGCCGCACTTTTATGACACCGGAAGTTGGCGGTTTGTGCAAATTTTTGCGGGGAGTCAAATCGCGGAAAAGGACTCCCAGCTCAAGTTTCGTGGTATTCAATGACCAAGAAGAGCGGGAGCTGGAACGGATCACCAGCTTGCTCGTGAGAGACCAGTATCACTATGGCAGTTGGGACGAAGTGGTACGATTCTTGAGACTCATCCTCCAACCTCTGCCATTTGCCATCGCAAGGTTAATGTCGCCATTTCCTTGCAAGGAAATCAACGGCGAGCCAGCGTCTTTCAAGCGAAGAGTGATAATGGCCATTGAAATCAAGTAGCGGTCGTGTCCGCACTCACGTTCGCGCATACCTAGGTGGGTGTGCGCGAGTTTTTTATTCAACCACCCTCCACACCTCCACGAACGTACCGACATCTTTTCCAAATTCATCATCCAACGGCCAGATCTTGCGCGATTCCAATTTTTCAAAGCCTGCCTCCCGCAATTGCCCATCGGCGAAGTACTTCGCGACCTTGTACTCGTAATCGTCGCTCTCGGCTGTCTGCGTCAGAAAATCCTTCAACTCTTGGCTTTTCTCGGGAATTGATTCGTACAGTTTCCGGTAATATTCGATGGTCGTCTCCTTGTCAGGCATGTATATCTCTCCGAGGAACAATAATCCGTCTTTTTTGAGGACCTCTTTTACTTTTTTCAGATAATCCATTTTCTGGTCATCTCTCACATGATGATACGCGAACATGGATACCACGGCGTCGGCACAGCGGACCAGAGGAACTTGCAATATGTCGCCAACAACAGGTTCGATCGAGGCGTTGATATCCGATTGCTTGGCAAGATCGATAAATTCTTTGTTGTGATCGATCAGGATGGCTTTCTCTATCGGCAGACGCCCAGCGAGCATCTTGGTGTTGAGTCCGGTACCGCAGCAAAAATCAGCGAGTACTACCCCCCCCTGCGAACTTAGATGTTTCAGAGCCAACTCGAGTAGTGTCGATTTTGCGGAGGCGTAATCAGGACGGAGCATCTGGATGCTTTCGTAGTGAGCGGGGTTGGAGTCGTAGAGAGAGATGGAGGACATCGAAATATGAGGATAGAATAGCGTGATTTGGCGGTTATTTCTAGGGTTAAGATACAGGTTGCACGAGCCTTGACAAAAATATATGGAATGCTATAATACTATCGTACCAGCAAAATTTGAAAATGTAACCTCAATCAAAAAACAAATCACCAAGAAAGGGCTTATGCCAAAACATATCATTATTGACGGTAGTAAGTTTCCCATCCAGCCGAAAGACATCCACATTGGAAAAGGCTTCGAACACTTCTCTGATGCATTCGATAACATGGAGACTGAGGCGTCGGCCTACTACGTTGTCAGACTCTGTCAGAAGCTGGGCGGATGGATTCCGTTCACGCTGGAGCAAATCGAAGAAGTATACCGCGAAGCCGGCCATAAAGGATTCACATTCAATCGTCTGGTCGAATCGGAAGCAGTTCTGGCTCACCCGGCTGAAGTGTTTGGTCAAATCGCAGAACACGCCAGTCTCTGCCGTAACATGAATCCTGTCATGGCTTCCCTGTCATACGCTATGTCTCATGGCAAAGCCGAGACGGTGGACAAGGGTGGTGGATGGATTGTGATGGGAACTGACAACAAGTATCACGTGACGGATGATTTCGTCACTCGGTGCTTCAAGTCTTCGCCAGCTCGCCGGAACATGCAAGCGGTTGAGGTAAGTTCGTAACGACCTCACACGAAAAAGCTTCACGCTTGTTCGGGTGAGGTCTTTTTCTTTTTTTAAAAACTAAAGTTAAAACCTCTTCTTAGTTTGCTCTTGGAATCATTAATCTTCTTTACAATATTTTCTGAGATTTGTTGAGTAATTGCATCTACGTCTGCATATAGTCTCTCAGATTCTGCAATATAATCTGGAATTTTGTGTAGCGCTTCGTTTCTAAAATTATTTTTAATTATTAAATTAACATTTTCATTGTAGTTTATTACCACATTAAGATTATGATTTCCAATTATGTTTAATTTGTCTTGTAGCTTGTTCCAATTTTCGCCCTCTTCTGTGAAGTATGTAACAACGCTAGCAGTTACTAACTCAATATTATCATCAATATCGTTTTTAAATGTGGTACTTTGAAGATCTTTGTATACTTGATTAGTATCTAATGCTTGCTTGCATGTTTTAAGATTGCCGAGCATAGCAAAACTTTTAGCCCTCATTGTTAAAAGTTTACCGATAACGGCCAACCCTTTTTCCTCAATAGAATTTACTAAATTAAAATTGTATGTGTATCTTTTATCATTAGAACTTTGAATTAGACTTAAAAGTAAAGCAATGACAGTAAGAAATCCGATTATAAAATTTGGATCAATATTCTCATTCAAAATGAAAACCCTCAGACTTTTGTAAAACAAATACAGTATGAACAGAATTAAAGTGGCAATAAGACCGATGTGAATAGTGTGTGATTGAAACCAGTTAGCTACAGTCTTAATCGTCTTTTTTGATAATGGACTAATCATTATTTTTCTTTTTAATTGTTTTGTCTTTCTTCTCCTCCCCAAACCTCCTCTCAATCTCAATCAACTCATCCCTCACCAACGCCGCAGTCTCGAAGTCGAGCGCCTTGACGGCTTCCTCCATCTGCTCCTGCTTCATTTTCATCAACTGTTTCGGATTGGTGCGCGCGAGCTCTTCATCGATCTTGACCATCTCATTGACCGCCTTGTCATGCTCGGTGCGGAGCTGGTCGGTGATGTCGTGGATGGCCTTGATGATGGTCTGGGGGGTAATGCCATTCTCGGTGTTGTAGGCCACTTGAATGGCGCGGCGGCGGTCGGTCTCCTTGATGGCCTTGTCCATGGAACCGGTCAGGTTGTCGGCATAGAGGATGACGCGGCCGGCGGCATTGCGGGCGGCGCGGCCGATGGTCTGGATGAACGAGGTTTCGGAGCGGAGGAAGCCTTCCTTGTCGGCGTCCAGAATGCCGATCAGCGAGACTTCCGGCAGGTCCAAGCCTTCGCGCAGAAGGTTGACGCCCACCAGGATGTCGTACTTCCCTTTGCGGAAATCAGTCAGGATCGTAATGCGTTCGATGGTCTTCACGTCGCTGTGCAGATAGGCCGCCTTGATCTTCTTTCTTGCCCCGCCGAAGCCTGAGCTCTGCGAAGGCGGAGGGGGGTCCTTGAGGAATTCGGAGAGGTCCTCGGCCATCTTCTTGGTCAGGGTCGTCGCCAGCACGCGGTCGCCTTTCTTGATGGTCGCTTCAGCTTCGGCGATGAAGTCGAAGATCTGCCCCAGATATTTCCCTTTCTCGCGGATCGGCCGAATCTCAACAACCGGATCTATGAGCCCCGTCGGACGGATGACCTGCTCGACAACCTGTTTCGAATTTTCAGCCTCATATTTACCCGGCGTCGCCGACGTGTAGATCATCGGCCCAACCCTCTCCAGAAATTCCGGGAACTTGAGCGGCCTATTGTCCTTAGCCGAAGGCAGACGGAATCCGTGCTCCACCAGTGTGTTCTTGCGCGAAGCATCACCGGCGTACATTCCATTCAACTGCGAGATCGTCACATGCGATTCGTCTATGATCGTCAGGAAGTCCGCGATCATCTTGCCAGTCTTCGGATCCTTCTTTTTGGGAAAATAGGAAAGCAGCGTATCCGGCGGTTCGCCCGGCATCATTCCCGAGAAGTGTCGCGAGTAGTTCTCAATGCCATTGGTGTAACCAATTTCCTTGATCATCGAAAGGTCATACTTCACTCGCCTCTTCAGCCTCTCTGCTTCCAGAAGTTTGCCCGCTTTTTCCAGTTCCTTCAACCTATCCGCCAATTCAGATTGAATGGTTTTGTAGGCTCGCCGGCTGGCTACGTCATTGGAAATGAAGTGCTTGGCCGGGAAAATAAAAACCGTCTCGTGGGTGCCGCGGACTGAACGAGAGACTGGGTCGAGTTCCATAATATGGCTAATTCTGGAGGTCGGACCTCCTCCCTCATACTCCAGCCGATAAATAGTTTTTTCATTCACCGGCATGATCTCGACAGTATTTCCGATCGCTCGGAATTGCCCCGACTTTATATCAGCCGTTGTGCGTTCGAAATGGATGTCTATGAGCTTGCGGATGAGCTCGGCCCGCGAGATCTCCATACCAAGCTTCAGCTTCAGATTGACCTTTTCGTATTCTTCCGGAGAGCCCAAACCGTAGATGCAGGAAACCGAAGCAACAATAATCACATCTTTGCGCGTCAAAAGCGCTTGCGTAGAAGCGTGGCGAAGGCGCTCGATCTCTTCATTGATCATCGCCTCCTTCTCGATATAGGTGTCGCTGGCCGGCATGTATGCCTCCGGCTGATAGTAGTCGTAGTATGAGACGAAATAGTGCACGGCATTATTGGGAAAGAATTCGCGGTACTCCTGTGCCAGCTGAGCGGCCAAGGTCTTGTTGTGAGCGATAACGAGGGTCGGTTTGCCGTAATTGGCGATGACATTGGCGGCGGTGAATGTCTTTCCCGAGCCGGTCACGCCGAGCAGGGTCTGACTGTCAAAGCCCTTTTGCAGCCCCTCCGTAAGCGCCAAAATCGCCTTTGGCTGGTCGCCGGCTGGTTTGTAGGGTGCTGCGATAGTGAAGAGTGGTTTGGGCATATTTTGCTGTTTTCGAGCACTAATGACTATAACGCTTTTTTTATTGTTATGCTAATATCAAAAAACTATGAGTCAAAAAACCCGCCAAAGTGGCGGGGCAATCTGCAAGTCTCCAAACTAACTAATGTGTTTGACCTTATTTGGGAATAATCAG